>Ga0209315_100138_pt1 | contig 10121 bp, 5 predicted proteins | sample 3A3metaG_FD_184148 | JGI IMG/M metagenome (GOLD analysis project Ga0209315, IMG submission 184148) | Freshwater bacterial and archeal communities from Indian Creek, Illinois, USA to study Microbial Dark Matter (Phase II) - 3A3 metaG... | ecosystem: Environmental > Aquatic > Freshwater >... | reverse complement strand
ATCACTTCCACAGTGGGCAGGATCTGGAGCAGACCTTGATGCGCTACGTGACTTTGTACAACCACCAACTGCCACAGTCAGCGTTGAAGAGCAAAACGCCGATGCAAGCCATGAAAGAATGGTACGCTTCTCGCCCTGATCTGTTCCATAAACGCCCATATGATCGTCCGGGATGTGACAGCTAGAAGCGGCAAAGCCGCTGCCTAGCCCGAGCGAAGCGAGGGCGTCAAAGGTCGATCGGTATTCCTCGGGCCGCCCGCTTGCAGGCGCGCCCGTTTCCCGCCTTGGACTGCGTGCGCTCTGGCTGCGGACGGCGGTTGCGATGCTGCAAGGGCTAAGACGATGGCGGGCAGTTCCCTGGCGTGAACCACAAGCGCATCTATAGGCTGTACCGGCAGGCCAACCTGACGGTGAAGAAGCGCCGCAAAGTAAAGCGGCCGTCCCAGGAGCGGGTGCCGCTGCAAATCGCCAAGAGCATCAACGAGGTGCTGAGCATGGATTTCGTATCGGACAGTCTGGCCAATGGCCGGCGAATCAAGTGCCTCACGGTGGTGGACGACTTCAGCAAGGAGTCCGTGGGAATTGCGGTGGACTACGGCATCTCAGGCCAGTACGTTACCCGCGTGCTGGACCGGGTAGCGCGGTTTCGGGGGTATCCGCTGGCTGTACGGACCGATAACGGCCCGGAGTTCACCAGCCGGGCGTTTCTGGCGTGGACGCACACCCACGGCATACGCCACATCCTGATTGAGCCGGGCAAGCCAATGCAGAACGGCTACATCGAGAGCTTCAACGGCAAGTTCAGAGACGAGTGCCTGAACGAGCAATGGTTTGACTCGCTACCGCAGGCCAGGGAATGCATTGCCCAGTGGAGGCAGGACTACAACGAGGTCAGGCCGCACAGCAGCCTCGGTCGTATCCCACCAGCGTTGTTCGCGCATCAGCACCGCCAGCGCGCTGGCGGTGCTGATGCCAGTGAGCAGAAACAAAACATCGGCTAACCTTCAACCCCGGACTTCTCCAAGACGTTGGTACGGTCAATGGGGGCAGGTCAGTACTCGCGCCACCCGTCCGTTTCGACCTCCAAGCGATAGTTCTCGACCCTGCCCGTCGCCCTGTTGGCGCGAGTCATACGATAGGAATACTTCATGCAAGTACGCTCTGGGAAACCGGCGTGAGCGCAAGAGGCGCAATCCGGCCAACCCAGTCAATCAAGTTGATTCGACAGCAGCAACGTATTGAGCAAGTTCAGCTCGTTCGACGCCATGAAGTATCTATCGTCAAATACAAGGTCCAACTTGAGCGGACTTATTTGACCCACAGCCGCTGCCCAGGGGAAGGACTCGTATCGAGGCAGCGGAGGAATGATGGCGGAGCCCGCATTCAGCGTACGTCCCAGCGCCTCCTGCCAGAGTGGCTGGTCATCGAGAAAAAACTGCTTTCTTTCGTGTTGAGTTTCTGGGTGCAAGAAGGAGTAATAGCCGGCCGGCACAGCAACCCAGGTGTTCGGTGACTTGAGCTCCTTGAGCGTACGGAACTCGTTGGCAGCATCGCGCTGGTCGCGCTGCAGCAGCCGCAGCAGGTTGTTCGCTGCGTTTCGCATAGCCGGCGGACACTGCCTCGTCCGGTCAATCTCGTAGAGCTGACCGATGAGCGCGCGGCTCGCACGCGTTAGCTGGGTCTCGTGCCCCTCGAACGCAAAGACTTCCTGCTTCTCGAAGCCTACCCAGGACTCGACCACGACCGGGCCCGAGAAGAAGACATGCTCGGGGATGCTGGTGCCCTTTGCAGCTGCAGTCAGCAGGGAGCCGATTGGCGTGGCTGCCACCTGAAGCAGCTGTTCCATGTAGTCTGCCTTCACAACCGAACGACCGTCGGTATCGCGCTTGGCGACACCGTTCAGACGAGCTCGGGAGAAGATTTCCTCGACATTCGCCCGTGCCCGTGCAGCCAAAGCACGGAGCTCTCGGTCGGTACTTGAGACCTTGAAGACCTCCGCCTCCTTCACGAATTCTGCTACGTGCTGCGACATGAGGCTGATGAGTTCCTCGGTACCAACGGCACCCACGGGAACCAGGGCCAGCGGCTGTTTGAGCCCTGCGTCGCCCGTAATCCGTGTGTATATGGTCGAGCGCAGCATGACCAGCAGGGTCATGAGGTCGAGGGACTGGCGCAGCCACTGCCGTTTGTCCATCTCGCCATCCGAGACCACATAGTCATCAACCAGCATGACCAAGTGCCGAGGTACTCGGTCGCCCGACACCTTGGCGCCGGCCTCGTCCGTGTACATGCCCCGGCCACGGTAGATGAGCTGAGCAATCTCCATCAGCGCTGCCTCGACGTTGAAGCGAGGAACACTCGCAACAATCCAGTCGGTCAGGGGGAAGGACACACCACGGGCACCCGATGACGTCATCAGGAAGACCTTCACGGTGTCGCGAACCTTTGGGTCGACCAGCTCTCTGCGACGGTATCCAGGGACCGATGAGTCCAGAATCTGAACGTTGTCGAAGGTCAGGCCGTAGTCCTTGTGCTCTGCCAATGCTGCACGTAGCTGGCGCAGGAACAGCTTGTCCTGGGCAAAGTAAATGACCTGCCTGGCGTTGGCCTTCAGCGCCTTGAGAATCTGGCGAGTCGCACCAGACAACGTGGCTTCCTCGGCCTTGGCCCGGATTGCTTCGCGAGGCGTCTGGAGCTCACCAAAGTTCTTCTCCTTGGTGCTCATCTCCAGCTTTACTGCGGTCAGCTGAACCCGGTAGTGCAGGTGCAAGTCGCTGGCAGGGAAGCTGTTGGTCATGACATGCAGGGTGTCGCGCCGACCCGCGCCCATCTTGACCTTCGTTGCCGCCAGACGGAAGGGGAGTTGGCCTGCCGACTTCGACACCAGCACCTTGTCAGGCGTGCGGTCGCCGGCGTTCAGGTAGCGGTCAAGCACCACTTCATTGCCCAGCGAGGCGTCCGACACCACCAGCGTGACCGTGAACGGGCATGGCTCGTCCTCAAAGCAATCGATGAACTCGCGCTGCAGCCAGGTCGCGATGGTGTGGACGAAGCGCGCGCCCGCGCCATCGCCTGCCATCTCATCGACCATGACCACAATCGTCGGCATTCGCTTGGCAAAAGCCCTTCTCTCTGCGATGCCCGCTAAGGTCGACGCCTTGTTGACGAAGAGGCTCGACAGAGCGTCGATGGTGGTCTTGGCGTTCTCGCGCTCCCGGAACCCCTGCAAAGCGGCCGTGAGTACCAGGCGGTTGACAGCGGGGTTCTCCTTCAAGAGCTCCCGTGAGGTTTCCGCCATGCCCTTCAAGACACCGATGAGGGCTCGCTCCTTGACCAAGTCCTCATGCTCGGACAGGGTGTCCTTGCGCAGGCGCGTAGAGGCATGGTTGGTGTCGATTTCCTGTTCTTGCTCCGGGTCCAGGACCAACATCGAGCCCACAGGCTTCTTCAGGTTCTCCACGCCGTCAGCTACCACAGCGCCGTCGATGTGGCGGGGGGTGTCGAGACCCTGGGCCACTCGTTCCTTGTGCCAGCGTTCAGCTGCCGAAATCAGCGGCGCGTTGGTGGTGACCGTCAGAATGCCAGTCGGCTCGCCATCCTTGCGCGCCATGCTCTCGGTCACATCGCGGTTGATGACGACTCGAGGACTCACGTACAGGAACAGAAATCCGTCCTGCTTCTTGCCCAGGTGCACCCGCAAGGCGGTCGTCTTGCCGATGCCGGGATTGCCTTCGAGCGCAACCACGTTCAACTTTCCCGACTTGGCGCACTGCATTCCAGCCACGATGGACGCGGCATGCACGTCACGAAGCGAGAGCTTGTCCCGGCTACCCATCAGCTCCTGCATGACCGCGCCAACCGCCTTCTTCACTGAGCCGCCGAAGTACTGCTGCAGCTCAGGGCCCTCGTCGACCATGGCCACTGCTTCGTCCAGCGTGAATTCATCGACCGGGTTGTAGAACTTGGCAATTTGCTCTTCGAACTCGAAGACGTAGTCTTCTCCTGGCTCCGGCATTGGACGAAGGTCCTTCATGCCGTTACGGAGCTCCTTGGGCAGCTTGTTCACCACACCCTTGAAGACGCGCTCAATGAGGCCCACGAGTCCATCCTCGTCGCCATCAGCCACCTTCTGGGTGTTCCTGTAGGCGGAAGCCATCTGGGACATCAACAAGCGGCGAGGCTCAGGCTCCCCCTGTGCCTTGAAGGTTGCATTCAGACTTTCGAGCCCGTTGGGCGTGATGGCCAGCGCACGCGCCTGGCAGATCCGGTCCAGCAGTCCACGGGCTTGCAAGAGAGCTACCGTGGTTTCTGCGTACGAGCATGCTTGGCAGAGCTTGTAGAGCGGCTTGTTGTCGCCAGTCAGCGCTCCCAGGTAGTTCTGGATGTCTTCAGAGAGCTCAAAGGATTCACCGCTCACCTCCGCCGCAACCCGGGCGAAGACGCTCCGCGAATCGACGGTCCGGCGGTGGCGAGTCAGCTCGTCCAGGTGTGCCCCTTGCTCACGGAAATCGCCAAGTCTTCCCGGCATGTCGTAGGAATACTCCTGGACCAACAGATAGTCATCCTTGGGCGCGCCGGCGGAGAGCCACAGGAGGAAGTCCGCGTTCGCAGGCTGCCCCTTGCGCGACCAGTCCGGGTCCACGATGCCGGTGAACCCCATTTCCTTGTAGAACGCCTCGCGAGTCTCAGCGCGCGAACTCTGCTCCAGCGTGGATTCGCCAGGGAGCATCAAGGGGCACCAGAGTGCCTTGACCTTCAGCGCGTCCGGATTCTTGGCAAAGTTCTTCCTGACAGCTTTCAGGTACTCGCGAGTCGCCGTGTACCCGACACCGTAGGCAGTCAGCGCCAGATGCCGAACGCCAGCCTTGATGACATCGCGAGCCGCTTCGTCGAGGATGTTCAGCTCCTTGGTCAGGTTCCTCGACACGTCCAGCAGCTTCAGCTCGCGCCATCGCTCCAGCCCAGAGCGGTTGCGCTCGATGAGCCCTTGCTCGATGAGGCAGGCAAGAACCCCGCGCTTGACCAAAACCTCGTAAGCCTGTCCCCAAAGAACTGCTTGCTGATGAAACGTCAGCTCAGTCATTCAGCCTCCTTGTGGAGGACCTTGGTGACGTGGGCCAGAACAGCCGGAAGGGACAGGAACACCGAGCCAGTGCGGCGACGGGTCATCGCCTCGATTTCCCCGGCGCCTGCGCGCTTGACGGGGTTGACCCAGCCATAGGGGTCGAGGACCGGGAGCAAGACAGGGCTGGCCTTGACGGGCGCCTTCTCACTCTCCATGAAGTGAATGGTGCGAAGGACACTGACGAGCGACTTCCGCACCTCGGCGGCCTCGTTGCCGATGCCAAGGATGTTCTGGCGCACGGTTTCGCGGACCTCCACGTCGGTGATGCGCTGCTCGACGTCGAAGAAGTAGGTGCAGAAGCCGGATTGCGGCCGCTCGCCCTCGTCACCGACGACGGCCAAGGTGGCGAAGGTGTAGATGGGCATGACGCTGCGCAGGACGTCATTTCCCAGAGACTCGTACATCTCCTGGTGGTCTTTGAAGTTCACCACCTCGAACCCGCTCTCGCCATTGTCGCGCTTGCGCAGACGGGTCGCCGGGAACACGTCCCGCCTCAAGGTGTACAGGTGAACGTCAGGGAAGCGCTTGACCGCCTCGTCCAGAAACTCCAACGTTCCATGAGGCGCATGCCGCTCGGCCGCTCGACCGATGTGGCGGTTGCCGAAGTGCTGCGACAACAGCATCACATGCTTGAAGCCAAGCTCGTGCAGACGAGCAATCTCTTCCAGGATGGGCTGGGGGTTCTTGAAGTCCTTGCGGCTCTCCACCAAGCGCGAGCGCATGTAGAGGGTCTTCAGCGTAGCGCCGTTCGCCCCACGCTCTGCCACGTAGGTACGGCTCAGAAAGATGTACCCGTCAGCGTCGGAGTGAGCCGGGTGCGAGTCGCAAGGGCGGGTCACGTAGGTCACCAGGGCAACCTTGTCCAGGGAGCCTTCGAGGGGGAACTGCAGCCGCTGACCACCTAGCAGTGCGTGAAGCGCACCTTTCCTCTTCCATTGCAGGGTGCCGCCGCTGGCTTCTGTCGTGACGCCTTGCAACTTGATGAAGCCCTCCCGCGCCAAAGCCTTCTCGATGGCCTGGCTGGCAGCGTAGACGGCGGTGTTGCCGTCGTTGGCGTCCGCCTCGCGGTCGAGTTGGCGCCCGGTGTGCTGAAGGCGCAGCATGGCGATACCCGCGTCCGGGAGCTGTGCGCGCAGCCGGCGTTGGACCTCGTACAGGGTCACGTACGTCAGCAGGGTGAATGCGGTCACAGAAGCAGCGCGCAACTGTTCGCGCAGCGCTCGCTCCTGCTCCGTTGCCTGGCCGTGGATGCGCAGCTTCAGCAGAGAAAGGTCGTACTGAAGCTCGACTCCAACGCCGGCGTTGAAGGGCTTGTCGTCCTGGAGGTCAGGCACGATGGTTTGCTCTTCCTTGTCCCAGCGCACCGGGATGAATCGGACCGGCAGCAGCGGAGCAGTCAGGTCGCGCTTCATGGCCAGGCGGTTACCGTCGCCTGTCGCGACAAGAGCGCGCTCCTGCAGCTCAGTCTTGACCGAGTACGAAGCTAGGCTGCCGGGTACGACCTCTTCTTCCGAGACGGTCAGGTGGCTGAACCAGGCAATGGAGTTGTCGCCCGTCTGCGACTTCACCAGGATGTCGGTGTTCGGGGTAATCGAGTCGATGGCTTCCCAGTTGACGATGTCCTTGTGCAAGGAGATGCGGAACTTGTCAGCTGTCGCGTTCGCGAGAGAGACAACCTTGTTCGAGCGGCTCTTCAGCACGTTGATGAGCTCATCCGCAAGGTCATCGACAGTGCGACTGCGCGACTTCAGGCCAGCCAAGGTCGTGGCCACCGTGTCTCGAGGGTTGACGCGCAGCTGAGAAGCAAACCGTTTGGCTTCCGCGTGCACGTCCAGCGTGTCGGGGTTTGCCAGTGACTTAGGGGTCACCAAGTGGAGGAAGAGAAGCTCAGCGAGGTCACGCTTCACGCGCTTGTTGGGGTCGACCTCGGCGACGAGGTTTTCCCTCAGCCGCTCCATGCGTGTGTCGAACGCAGACTTGCCCGTAGCCGGGTTATTGCCGTTCACTCGGAAGCGGTACGACACCTCGCGAACGGTTGCAAAGCCTTGGGTCGGCTCGGTCCTGGTCTCAAAGAGCTGGACCGACCACTGTGGCCACACCGACAGGCAGGTGTAGAAGATGGCCTTGCGCAGGTGCTCGGCGAAGTCGGAATTGTTGGCCTGCCCAAAGGCAGTCGCTGCGTCCAGGAGCAGGGCTTCACCTTTCGGGCTTCCGAAGAGCTCGTAGCACTGCTTGACGCGGCGTACGTACTCCTTGAATCCCTCGTTCGACGACTGGGCTGCCAGCGCCTCCATGATGCGCAAGGTGACTTGAAGTCGCACACGGGCCAGGGCCTCATCGTCCAGGAAGTCGATGAACTCTCGAATGAGGCTACCGGGGCGATTGCGCTGTGCTCGAATGCAGTCGAGGGTCTCCTCGACCTCATCGTCCATGCCGTCCCTGCGCAGCTTGTTCTCGATGCCTTTGAGCATCATTGCCAGGCCGTCGCGGCCATCAACGGCCTCAACGGCGGTGAGGACACGTCCGATGTCCTTGCTTCGCTCCTCGGCACGGCGGTCGCTGGAGGTGAAAACAATTGGGACCATCGACGCGGCCGTGGGAGGCTGAGGTGCCTGCTCGGCCACGGAGCGAGCGAGGGTCTTGAGCCCTTCTTCCGTTGAGCCCAATGCGAGCGCGCCAATCTCGGTGCCAGACAAAGCGGTGTCCAGCATTGCGGCTACTAGGGACTGCAGCTTTTCGAGCGCCTTGGACGTCCCGCTGTCAGTAGAGTGAAGCAGGCGGCCTCCAATACGCGCGACCATGCCTTGTCCAGGCATGTCCATGTCTCGGATGAAGCCGACCTGTTCGCCAGGCGTAAATGCGACCTTGAAGTCCTCTGACGTGACCAGCGCGTACAGCGGTGTGCGTGTGTTGATGTGAAGCTTCGACCCCTGCATGCGAAGAAATGGCGGTGTGCCAGTTCCTGCGGAAGGGTCAAGCACCTTGCACAGCAGCTCGACGAGCTTGGCAAGATTGAGGGACGGGGTTACCGAGCGCGCGGATGCGCTCGCACCCCGCCGGGTAGGAGTAGGTTGCATGGTCTGCTCCTTTCTTGGCAGAGGGGCCACATCACCAACCGAGCCGACCAAGCTCGAAAGGTGGAGTCATTTATCCCTCTCGCCATTCTAAGGAAACCCTGCAAAACTACCCGCGCTCAAAGTCCAAGTGCAACACCCTCCCTGGAGAATCTGTTGCATGTCCAAAACCTACACCCATCTGAGCCTGGAAGAGCGCGCCTTGATGCAAGTCTGGCTTGAACACAACCTGAGCTTGCGGGCTATAGCCCGCAAGCTCAGGCGCGCACCCTCGACCATCACGCGCGAGTTTTCTCGCAACAACGGGCATCTGCCCGAGCCCTGCTCGGCGCCCGTGCCAGGGCGTCCCCCCATTGCTGGGGGCTACCGCTGCGCCCGTGCCCACCAGCGCGCCCAACGCCTGGCCGGCCAAGCCCGCGTGGCACGCAAGATGGTCCATGGCAACGGGCTGTGGGATCGCATCCTGGAATCTTTGCGCGGGGGCCTCTCTCCTGAGCAAGCCAGCGGCATACTGCAGCGCATGCCCGATCCTGTTCGCATCAGTCATGAGACGATCTACACCGCCCTGTACGCCATGCCACGTGGCGAGCTGCGCGCCGAGGTCCTGGCGCTGCTGCCACGAGGCCACAAAACCCGCCGCCCGCGCAGTGCTGGCACCGACCGCCGGGGCCTCATCCCTGGTGCTGTCAGCATTGAAGAGCGACCCATCGAGGTCAGTGAGCGGCTGGTGCCCGCTCACTGGGAGGGCGACCTCATCAAGGGGGCCCGAAACCAGTCCCAGATCGGCACCCTGGTGGAGCGCAAGACGCTTTACACGGTGTTGGTTCAACTGGACCACGCCACGGCCGAGCACACAGCACAGCGCTTTGGTCTGGTCCTCAACCGGCTGGATGCGGCCATGCGCCTGTCGATGACGTATGACAATGGCAAGGAGATGGCGCACCACCAGGCCCTGTCTGAGGCAACGGGGATCAAAGTCTTTTTTGCCCACCCCTACAGCCCTTGGGAGCGGGGTATCAATGAGAACACCAATGGCTTGCTGCGCCGCGTGTTGCCCAAGGGCTCGGACCTGAGTGTGCACACCCAGGAGCAGCTCGATGCCATTGCCTTTCACCACAACGCCAAGCCTCGCAAGTCCTTGGGCTGGAAGTCGCCTGCCGAGCTCTTCCTCCCAGAGGGTTCATTTGACTTTCAGGCGTATTGGTCCACTATCATCAACCCCGTTGCACTTGGGGCTTGAATGCGCCAAGGAAAGGATCAATTGTTTGTATAGGAACTTCGGTATAATCTGGCGGAGTAGGAGGCCGATGCGCTCCTGTTCGAGCAACTGCCGCAAGCGGCTGGCCACATCCACTTGCTCGACGCGCAAGACACCACCGTGTGTGTGCGTGGCACCGCCGCCAGCCAGAACCCGACCCTTTACTCTTGGAGCCTGACCCATGCCCAACCTGAAAACCCTGCGATTGCTTGCCCCCGCCGCCTTGGCGCTGCACCTACTGCTGGCCGCGCCCCCTGTGCTCGCCTGTGCCAAGCCCGAAGGCTCGCTGCCTGCGCACGGCAGCACCGTCAGCGACAGCCCGAACCCGATCGCGGTCTGGTTCGATCAACCGATACGGCTAACGCTGTTCGAAGTCAGCGGCCCCCGGGGTGTGGTGCCGCTGACCCAAGGCCCAGGCCGCGACGCGCTTACCCGCTTCGAGACCGGCCCCGCTGCCCCCTTGGGGCCCGGCCGATACACGGTGCGCTGGCGTGGCATAGCGGACGACGGCCACCTCATGGCCGACGAGATCTACTTCACCGTGCGCTGAGAGGCTTGGGAGGCAATCGCTCATGCCCGCCTCACAGCCTCTTGAGCGCTGAAAGCCGCTGCAAGATGCCGCACCCACAATGACTCCCGACCCGGCACTGCTGCAACCCCTGCT
>Ga0209315_100137_pt1 | contig 10151 bp, 10 predicted proteins | sample 3A3metaG_FD_184148 | JGI IMG/M metagenome (GOLD analysis project Ga0209315, IMG submission 184148) | Freshwater bacterial and archeal communities from Indian Creek, Illinois, USA to study Microbial Dark Matter (Phase II) - 3A3 metaG... | ecosystem: Environmental > Aquatic > Freshwater >... | reverse complement strand
CAATGTGCACCATTGCTACTTCGGTCTTGGCCGGTGCCGCGCTCCACTTTGCCACATTCCGCGCGCCAACGCCACGTGTTTCTTCGGAACGATTTGCGGCGCGGGCGGGCCGATTACTGCGCTAACCAGTACATCCTAAAACCCTGGGCCCCCGAGCACTTGCTCGACTCGGTACGCAACGCCGTGGAGGCGCAAGCCCTGCAGCGCCAGACCGCACGCTTAGATCTGGAGCTGCGCACCAGTACCCCGGCGCTGCGCCAGCGCACGAGCCAGCGCCAGCAGCAGGTGCAGCAGGTGTATGGCTTCGAGCGCATCGTGCGCGCAGCGGGCAGCCCGCTCGATGGCGTCTGTGCGCTGGCGGCAAAGGTGGCACGCTACGATTTGCCGGTGCTGGTGCTGGGCGAATCGGGCACCGGCAAGGAGCTGCTGGCGCGCGCCATCCACTACGCCTCGCCGCGCGCGAGCGGCCCGTTCGTGGTCGAAAACTGCGCCGCCATCACCGACACGCTGCTCGAATCCGAGCTCTTTGGCCACAAGCGCGGGGCCTTCACCGGCGCTTACGAAGACCACGTCGGGCTGTTTCAGCGTGCCCACGGCGGCACCGTGCTGCTCGACGAGATCGGCTAGACCTCGGCCGCGTTTCAGGTCAAGCTGCTGCGCGAATCGCTGCTGCGCCAGCGCTGGAACAAAACCCGTGCGGCGCAAGAGCTGGGCCTGTCGCGCGTGGGCCTGCGCAGCAAAATCCAGCGCTTTGGGCTGGAGCCCGGCGCATGAACCTGCTCTGGTTGCAAGCCGGGGGCTGTGGCGGCTGCAGCATGTCGCTGCTGTGCGCCGACACCCCCGACTGGCACGGCCAGCTGCGCGCCGCCTGGCCGCTCGGGCGCGGCACGTGCTGGCGGTGGGCAGTTGCGCCGCGTGGGGCGGAGTCACTGCGGCGGGCGAGAGCCCGACCGACGCCTGCGGCCTGCAGTACGAGGACGAGCTCCCCGGTGGCCTGCTGGGCGCCGAATTTCGCAGCGCCAGCGGCCTGCCGGTGATCAACATCGCTGGCTGCCCGACGCATCCGAATTGGGTGCTCGACACGCTGGCGGCGCTGGCGGCCGACAGCCTGGCCGCCGCCGACCTCGACGCGCTGGCGCGGCCGCGCTTCTACGCCGACCAGCTGGTGCACCACGGCTGCACGCGCAACGAGTACTACGAGTTCAAGGCCAGCGCCGTCAAGCCGTCCGATCTGGGTTGCCTGATGGAGCACATGGGCTGCAAGGGCACCCAGGTGCACGCCTACCCGCAGCCCGACGGCACGCTGACGCTGCCGGCTGGGGTCTGGCAGCAGCAGCCCGGCGGCGCGCAGGTGCTGGCGCTGCAGCCCGAGGCCATCAGCGAAGACGCCAGCCGCAGCTGGCTCGAGTCGGGCCCGGCGGGCGCTGCGGTGGCGCTGCACCCCTGGAGCGGCCTGACCCGCCCGGCCCCCGACAAAGCCGACGCCTACACCTGGAACAAGGCGCCGCGCTGGGCCGGCCAGGTGGTGGAGACGGGGGCGCTGGCGCGACAGCTGGTGGCCGGGCAGCCGCTGGTGTGCGAGGCGGTGGCGCAGCAGGGCTGCTGCGTGCTGACGCGGGTGCTGGCGCGCGCCCTCGAGCTGGCGCAAGTCTTGCCGCTGATGGAGCGCTGGCTGCAAGCCATACAGCCCGGCGAGGCCTTCTGCGTGCCGGCGCCGCTGCCCGAGGCTGGGCGCGGCATGGGCCTGACCGAGGCCGCGCGCGGCAGCTTGGGGCATTGGGTGGTGGTGCAGCAGGGCCGCATTGCCAACTACCAGATCGTGGCCCCGACGAGCTGGAACTTTGCCCCTCGCGACGCCGCCGGTGTGCCGGGCGCGCTCGAGCAGGCGCTGGTGGGGGCGCCGGTGCGCGCCGGCGAGGACACGCCGGTGGCGGTGCAACACGTGGTGCGCTCCTTTGACCCCTGCATGGTATGCACGGTGCACTGAACATGGCAGCGCGCCCACCCTTGCCCGCTCGGTCTGTGCCCGAGCCCGCCAGCAGCCTCGAGCGCTTTGGTGCGCTCGAAGGCGTGGACGAATCCGCCTGGCTGGACGTGATCCAGAAAATGGAGCAGGTCTACACTCAGTTGATCGACGACGAGGTCAAGCTGGAGCAGAAAAACGCCGAACTGGAGCTGCAGCAGCAGTTCATCGCCAGCGTGATGGCCTCGATGTCGGACGTGCTGGTGGTGTGCGACCGCAGCGGCCGCATCGAGCAGGTCAACCGCGCCTTGTGCGAGCTGGTGTGGCGCAGCGAAGCCGAGCTGGTGGGCCAGCCGGTGGCGCGCCTGCTGGCCGATGCAGGCAGACAAGAGCGGGCGCAGCGGGCGATGCAAGACAGCACCCAGCAGGGGGTGGAGATCGAACTCAACCTGCTCGACCGCCATGGGCAGCCGCTGTCGGTGGACGCCAGTTGCACCCCGCGCTTTGGCGGTGTGCGGCGCCGCTTGGGCACGGTGTGGGTGGGGCGCCCCACGGGCGAGCTTAAGCGTGCCTACCAAGAGCTGCAAGCGGCGCACGCGGCGCTCAAGAGCGCGCAGCAGCAGCTGTTGCATTCCGAAAAAATGGCCTCGCTCGGGCAGCTGGTGGCCGGAGTGGCGCACGAGCTCAACAACCCCATCAGTTTCGTGCTCGGCAACACCCACGCGCTGCAAAAATACTGTAACCGCTTGCAAAGCTACTTGAGCGCGGTGCACCAGCAGCGGCCCAATGCCGATCTGGCCGAGCTGAGCGCGCTGCGCCAGCGCCTGCACATCGACCGCATGCTCGACGACCTGCCCGAACTGATCGCCGGCACGCTCGAGGGCGCGCAGCGCACCGCCGACATCGTGCAGGGGCTCAAGCGCTTTTCGGCCATGGACCCGCAGGAGCACCAGCCGCTGGAGCTGGCGGCGGTGATCGAGCTGGCGATCGCCTGGGTGCAAAAGGGGCAGGCGGAGCCGGTGCAGCTGCGCTGGCAGCGCCCGGGCACGGCGCTGCCGGTGCGCGGCAGCGCGGGCCAGTTGCAGCAGGTGCTGATGAACCTGCTGCAAAACGCCTGCTACGCCGTGGCCGCCCAGCCGCCCGAGCGCCGCTGGGTAGAGATCCGCGCGGACGCCGACGACAGCTGGGTGCGGGTGTGCGTGCTTGACGCCGGGGCGGGCATTGCGCCCGAGCACCTGCCGCGCATTTTCGACCCTTTTTACACCACCAAACCGGTGGGGCAGGGCACGGGCCTGGGGCTGTCGATCAGCTACGGCATCGTGGAGGAACACGGCGGCCAGCTGCGCGCGCGCAACAGCGCCCACGCCGGAGCCGAGTTCGAGCTCAGCCTGCCACGGGCTTGCGCACCTTGAAGCGCAGCGCGCTCACCGGCTGCCCGCTGGCCTGCAAGGCCTGCAGCAAGGCCGGGGCGAGCTGGCGCAGTTTGCTGCCCACGGCGGGGTTGTGAACCAGCAGGCACCAGACGCCGTCATCCAGCGGCCCGGCGCTCACCTGATCGCGCAGCGGCGGCGGCAGCAGCGGCAGCACGAGGCGCAGCAGCTGCTGCGACTGCGCCACGCGCTGCGTGATGGCCGACAGCACGCTGGAGGCGCGCACGGCTTGTTCGAGCGGAATCATGGGGGCAAGTATCGCTGTTTTGGACGGCTCAGTCGAGCCAGCGCCCCAGGTAGGCGGCCAGCAGCTCTTGCACCGCGCTGGCCTTGATCACCAGCCCGAGGTCGATCATCTCGCTGCCCAGCACCGTGGGCCCCACGCTGGCCGGCACGGGTACTGGCACCAAGCGACTGGCTTCTTCGCGAAAAAAACACCGCCGCCACCACGCCGGCAAACCAGGGCGGGCTCTGGCTGGCGTCGTCGGGCGCGCCGTCGCTGCGGCGGTGGCGCACGAACACCGGCGAGCCGCTGGAGCCCGGATACACCGCAGCGTCGATCAGAAATTCGGCCCGGCCCTCGAAGTCCAGCGCCAGCGCCGTGGCGGTGCTGCCGCGGCGCAGAATCGGCAGCGCGTTGACCTGATCCCAGACCCCACTCGGGTAGCCGACAAAGAGCACGTCTTCGAGCGCATCGAAAGCGGCGCTGGCTGCTGCGTCGGGCATGGTGCGGCAGTCGATGGGCTGCACGTACAGCTCCACGCCCTGCGCCTGCGCGGCCTCGAGCAAGGGCCGCAGCGGCACCAGTGCCAGATCGACCTCGGGCTGTGGGTGGCAAAACCAGGCCTGCGGGAAGTCTTCGATGTCGATCTGGAAGCGCTGCCCGATCAGCGGCTGGCCATTGTGGGCGCGCGTGAACACCAGCTCGCCGCGCTGCACGCCCTCGACCAGGTGCCGGTTCGTGACCACGAAGCGGCTGCGGCCGCGTGCGTGCGGGTGCTCGATCACAAAGGCGGTGCCCGAACCCAGGCTGCCGTCGGCGAGCACGGTATCGACGCGCACGGTGTGGAGCAGCAGGCGTTTGGCGGCGGTATCGACGTGCATGGCTCAATTCTCGCTGAATGGGGCGGCGTTTTGGTTGATGGCGGCGATGGCGCGCTCGGCCGCTTCCAGCGCCTGCTGCGCCGCAGCGGCGCTCAGGCCCAATGTGGCGCGGTACAGCGCCGCGCTGTCGAGTTAGCGTTCGGCGCGCAACTGGCCGCTGGTGTCGGGCAGGTGGATGCGGATCGCGTCGCAATCGGTATCGACCCCCAGCAGCAGCACCTGCGGTGCCGCGCCGTGGCCATAGGTGTTGTCCACCGCCACTTGCAGCGCGTGCAGGCGCTCGATCGCGGCGGCCACGGCGGCGGCGTCGTGGCTGCCGTGGGCGGCGCAACCTTGGTCGCAGGGGGCCGAACTGCTGTAGTGGTAGGCCGCGACCTTGAGGTAGTCGAGCCGCTCGCCGCCTTCGATGGCTCCGGTCAAGCGCTCGAGCTCGCGCTGGGTCCAGTCGGCCACGTCGTGCTCGACGTCAAACAGCGCGCCGGCGTAGGCCTTGACCCAGACGACAGGCGCGGGCGCGGTGCGCAGCACAAAGGGCAGCAAGCCCTGCAAGCGGCAGTCGGCGCGGCCGGGCATCGAAGTGGCGATGCGCGTGGCATTGGCCACGCGCTGGATGCCGGGTTTGCCCACGGCGGCCAGCGCTTGGCGCCGTGCGCGGGCCAAGGTGCGGCCCGTGGGGGCGGCGTAGGGGTTGCGCTGCGGGGCCGGGGTGGCACTCACGACTTCAGCGCTCGCCGCGTTGTTGCAGCCACAACCGCCCGCAGCGCCGGTGCAAGCGCAATTGCTGGCTGCATCGGCGCGCGGCAGTTCAATCTGCGGGCTTGGGTTCGTATGGGCAGCGGCCAGCACGACCCCACCCAAACCCATGCGGTTGACGGATTGGGCTTGCGCCAGCAGCGACTGCGCGCTGGCGCGGCTCGCGGTCTTGCCCGCCGTGGCCATGGCTTGGCGGCGCAGGCGCGCCAGTTCGCGTCCGGAAAGCGTCACGTCGCCGTGTTTGACAGTGCTAGGTCCCATGGCACACCCCTCGATACTTTCTGGCGCGCAGCAAAGCCGCGCTGCCCTTGCGATGCTTGTGGATACAAAAATGTGGGCGCTGACAGCGGCAGCCAAGCGCCCAGCGCTTTCAGCGATAGACCACGAAGGCCTGGCCTTGGCTTTGCGAGTAGTTGTCGTAGGCCAGGAAGCGCACCACGTGGTTTGGGAACACGTTGCCCACCAGCGAGGTGAAGACGTTGACCACTGAGCCCTCTTCGAACAGGTCGATCGGGTAGGCGATGAAGGCGTAGAAGCAGCTGTCGTCGCCGGGCACGTCTTCGATGCGGTAGGCGCGGCCCTTGTAGTAGTCGAGGTCGGTGAGCAAGTCGGTCCAGACCGTGGTCCAGGTGCCGGTTGACGATTCGGCCGCCACCGCCGCTGCGGCCTCTTCGCGATCCACCCCCGCTTGTGCGGTAATCTTGAACACCGCCAGCAGGTCGGTGTCGAGCGGGATGTAATCGGGCATCCAATAGGTTTGACGGTATTCATTGACACCGGCACTGTAAGACTTGACAGCCATGCTTGCTCCTGTTTGAAGGTGGGTGGAGCCGAGTACCTGCACCCTTGCTGTGTTGGGTGCCGATCCAATGGTTTGCATTGTTGGCCCCTTTTTTGTTTGATGCAAGTAAATTGTTCAGACTGTCATGTTTTATTGAAGTAAACTTACTTTCATGAACCTGCGTCACCTCACCCTGCACCAGCTGCGCATCTTTCACGCCGTGGCGCGCCACGCCAGCTTCGCCCGTGCCGCCGAGGCGCTGCACCTGTCGCCGCCCACGCTGTCGCTGCAAGTCAAGCAGCTGTCCGAGACCGTGGGGCAGCCCTTGTTCGAGCAGATCGGCAAAAAGATTTTTCTCACCGCCAGCGGGCGCACGCTGGCCGATGCCTGCCACGACATCGAAACGCGTATGGAGCGCCTGGGCGCCGACCTGTCGGCCCTGCAAGGGGTGGAGCGCGGCAGCATCAAGCTGGCGATCCTGACCACCGTCAAATACACCGTGCCCAAGCTGCTGGGGCGTTTTTGCGCCTTTCATCCTGGTATCGAGGTCAGCATGCAGGTGGGCAACCGCGAGCTGCTGCTGCAGCGTCTGGCGCAAAACCTGGACGACCTGACCATCATGGGCCAGCCGCCCGAGCAGCTGGCGTTGGTCTGCGAGCCCTTTGCCGACAACCCGCTGGTGTTGGTGGCGCCACCCGATCACCCCTTGGCCGGCCAGCGCCAGATCGACCCGCAGTACCTGCAGGGCCTGCCCTTTGTGCTGCGCGAACCGGGCTCAGGCACGCGCTTAACCAGCGAGCGCTTTTTTGCCAGCCAAGGGATTGCGATCAAACCCCGGCTCGAGCTCGCCAGCAACGAGGCCATCAAGCAGACCGTGGCCGGCGGCTTGGGGCTGGCGGTGCTGTCGGCGCACACGGTGGTGGCCGAACTGGCGCTGGGCGAGCTGGTGCAGCTCGACGTGCAGGGTTTCCCGCTGATCCGGCGCTGGTACGTGGTTTATCCGCAGGGCAAGCGCCTGTCGGCGGCGGCGCTGGCCTTCAAAGACTGGCTCTTCACTCACCGCAGCCCCGAGATGGCCAGAGACCACAGCGCCGGCACTGCATCAGACCAGGCTTGAGCCAGACCACAGAAGAATTGAAGGCGCTGGCAAGCCGCAAGGGCCAAGCAGGGGCGGCGCCGTCATGCGCCGCACTTCACGATCTGGAATAATGATTCAACACCTACAGCAGCAGCCCGGAGCCCCCATGACCCCACGCGCCACCAAGATCGTTGCCACCCTCGGGCCGGCTTCCAACTCCCCCGAGATGTTGCAAGCCATCATCGAGGCCGGCGTGAACGTGGTACGGCTCAATTTCTCGCACGGCACCGCCGACGAGCACCGCCAGCGCGCGGCCATGGTGCGCGATGCGGCGCAGCGCGCCGGGCGGGTGGTGGGCATCATGGCCGACCTGCAAGGGCCGAAAATCCGCGTCGGCAAATTTGCCCAAGGGCGCGTGCAACTGCAAACGGGCCAGCCCTTCGTGCTCGACGCCGCACGCAGCCTGCCGGGCGACGAAACCGCCGTGGGGCTGGACTACAAAAGCCTGCCCGACGAGGTGCAGGTGGGCGACGTGCTGCTGCTCAACGACGGCCTGATCGTGCTGCAGGTGCTGCGCCTCGAGGGCGCGGCGGTGCACACCGAGGTGCTGCAAGGCGGCGAGCTCTCCAACCACAAGGGCATCAACAAGCGCGGCGGCGGCCTCACCGCCCCGGCGCTCACCACCAAAGACATGGAAGACCTGAAGGTGGCGATGGCGCTGCAGGTCGATTTTGTGGCCGTGAGCTTCCCCAAAGACGCGGCCGATATGGAGCTGGCGCGCCAGCTGTGCCACTTGGCTAACCCAGACGGCCCGCGGCCGGCCCTGATCGCCAAGATCGAGCGCGCCGAAGCCATCCCCGTGCTCGAAAGCATCGTGCTGGCCAGCGACGGCATCATGGTCGCGCGCGGCGATCTGGCGGTCGAGGTCGGCAACGCGGCCGTGCCGGCGCTGCAAAAGCGCATGATCCGGCTGGCGCACGCGCACGACCGCTTCGTCATCACCGCCACGCAGATGATGGAGAGCATGATCCACGCCCCCATGCCCACGCGCGCCGAGGTCAGCGACGTGGCCAACGCCGTGCTCGACGGCACCGACGCCGTGATGCTGAGTGCCGAAACCGCCGCCGGCAAGTTTCCGCTTGAAACGGTGCGCGAAATGGCCCTGATCTGCGAGGCCGCCGAACGCGCCGACCGGTACGACCTCGAGTCCGACTTCAGCGGCAAAGCTTTCACCCGCATCGACCAGTCGATCGCCATGGGCGCGCTCTTCACCGCCTCGCACCTGGGCGCAAAAGCGATCGTGGCGCTGACCGAATCGGGCTCGACCGCGCTCTGGATGAGCCGCCACAAGGTGCACATTCCCATCTACGCCCTGACGCCGCGCCTGCGGGCGCAGCGGCGCATGGCGGTCTATCGCAACGTGCACCCGATGCTGGTGGACTCCAGCACCGACCGCGACACCGCGCTGGCCCAAGCCGAGCAGCACCTGAAGGCGCGCGGCATCGTCGCCGCTGGCGACGTCTATGCCATCACCTGCGGCGAACCCATGGGCACCCCGGGCGGCACCAACATGCTCAGAATTTCGCGGGTGGGCTAAAGGGCAGCAGCGGCCCAAAGCGCGCCGCCAGAAAACCTTCGCCGCGCTCGAGGATGAAGTAGCGAAAGGCCTCGGCCGCCGGCGAGAGCACCTTCGACAAGGTGTGCACCAGATTCCACGCCCGCACCACCGGCGTGGCCTCCACCTCGAGCCGGGCAATCAGGCCGTGCTGCAGCTCCAGTCCGATGGTGTGCAGCGACAAAAAACTCAAGCCCATGCCAGCCATCACCGCCTGCTTGATGGCCTCGTTGCTCGACATTTCCATCACCACGCGCGGCTGCAAGCGGGTGCCTTGCAAAAACTTTTCCATCGCCGCCCGGGTTCCCGAGCCGCGCTCGCGCACGATGAAGCCATAGGGCTCCAGCGCTTGTGCCGTGGGGTGGCCGATTTTGAGCAATGGGTGGTCGATCGAGGCCACGAACACCAGTGGGTTGGCGGCAAAGGGTTCGGTGCGCGTGGCCAGTTCTTTGGGCGGCTGGCCCATGATGGCGATGTCCACCTCACCGCCTTGCAGCATGCGCAGCAGCTGGTCGTGGTTGCCCAGCACCAGGCGCGTTTCCACGCCCGCGTGTTCGAGCCGGAACTGGCCGATCAGGTGCGGCAAAAAATACTGCGCCGTGCCCACCATGCCGATCGTCAGCTGCCCGACCTCGACCCGTTTCAGGCGCGCGGCGGCGTCTTGGGCGTCTTTGAGCGTGGCCAAAATCTTGCGCGCATAGACCAGCATGTACTCGCCGGCGGTGGTCAGCGACACCTTGCGGCCGCTGCGCTCGAACAGGGGCAGCCCCACGCTGTCTTCCAACTCCTTGATTTGCATGGTCACGGCAGGCGGCGTGAGGTGCAGGGCTTCGGCGGCACGGGCAAAGCTGAGGTGGCGCGCGACCTCAGTGAAAACCCTGAGTTGGCGAAAGGTGGTGTTTTTCACTCAGCTTATCCTGAATCGGTTGTGAATAAAACGTAAATTTACCTTATCTGGATTTGAAAATACATTGCGGTTTCCCCTTGAATTTGCACGCCGCTTTCCATGCTCAATGCCCTGATCTTCGACGTCGACGGCACCCTAGCCGACACCGAGAGCGTGCACCTCGCGGCGTTCAACCATGCCTTCGCGCAAGAGGGGCTGGACTGGCACTGGGACGTGCCGCTCTACACCCGGCTGCTCGACGTCTCGGGCGGCAAGGAGCGGCTGCTGCACTACTGGCGCATGGTGTAGCCGGGTCTGAAAGAGGTCGATGGCGGCGCCGTGCGCGACACCGTGGCGCGGCTGCACGAGATCAAAACCGCTTACTACGAGCAAGCCATCAGCGCCGGCGCGGTGGCGCTGCGTCCGGGCGTGCTCACGCTCATGCAGGCCGCGCTCAACCAAGGACTGCAGCTGGCGATCGCCAGCACCACCTCGCCGGTGAACATCTCGGCGCTGCTGCGCACGGCCATCGGGCCAGACT
>Ga0209315_100135_pt1 | contig 10298 bp, 10 predicted proteins | sample 3A3metaG_FD_184148 | JGI IMG/M metagenome (GOLD analysis project Ga0209315, IMG submission 184148) | Freshwater bacterial and archeal communities from Indian Creek, Illinois, USA to study Microbial Dark Matter (Phase II) - 3A3 metaG... | ecosystem: Environmental > Aquatic > Freshwater >... | reverse complement strand
TTACTGTGCAAGAGGGTGTCAGCACCGGCAGCAATAGCGATTTTGGCTGTGTTATTGGCAAAGAGGACGAACTGCAGAAGGCCTGCCAACTCGCGGTGAACCTGCTCAGCGCACCGACGGTGAAAGGCGGGGAGTACACTGTGATTCTAGACCCCCACATGGCGGGGCTCTTTGTGCACGAAGCCTTTGGCCATCTAAGCGAAGCGGACGATATTACCGAAAATGAAGAGTTAAGAAATATTATGACGCTCGGGAAGCGTTTCGGGCGGGATATCCTGAGTATTTACGACACCGGCCTTGACCCAGGCAACCGCGGGGCCCTCGCCTATGATGACGAGGGAGTGGCCGCGGAAAAAACCGACCTCGTCAAAGAGGGCGTATTGGTGGGACGATTGCACTCGCGCCAAAGTGCCGCCAAAATGGGTGAAAAACCGACAGGCTCAGCGCGCGCCCTAGATTATCGCTATGCCCCTATAGTGCGCATGCGCACCACCTGCATCGCCAAGGGCGAAACGCCCTTTGCCGAAATGCTAAAGGACATCGAGTTAGGGGTCTACGCAGTTGGGGGATACGGCGGCGAGACCAATGGCGAAATGTTTACCTTTACAGCCAGCCATGGTTTTATGATTAGACAGGGTCAAATCGCCGAATTAGTCAAGGACGTCACCCTCACTGGCAATGTCTTCACTACCCTCGCCAACATAGACATGATTGGCGATGATTTCACCTATGACAACAACGCCGGTGGTTGCGGCAAGGGATACCAGTCCCCGCTCGCCACTTCCGAAGGGTCGCCCCATATTCGTGTGCAAAAGGTCGTCATAGGAGGTGCCAGCTAATGCATGATTTAATAGCTCAAGCCCTCAAGGTTGGGGAGCAGGCCGAGGTCTTTCAAAGTAAGGGTGAAAAACACTCTGTCATTTTTCAGGCCAGTAAACTTAAAGAGATAACATCCGCCGAAGAACAAAGCACTACCCTGCGTCTCATACAAAAAGGCCTCTTAGGTTCGGCCAGCGTCACCAAGCCTGACAGCAGTGATATCTTGCTCAAGTACGCAGCCAATACCGTAAAGTACGGTAGCCCTGTAAGGTACAGCTTCCCCCCACAGGCCCAGGTGCTAAAGCCCCGCATTACAGATGACCGAGTGCGGCGTGTCACCCAGCAGGAAATGCTCGATATGGCCGGTGACTTAGTTGCTGCACTCAACTCCTTCGACCCGAGTATCCACGCTATGGCCGAAACAACCAAGGCCAGCGGCTACTATGGATTGACAAATAGCAATGGTTTTGCGGCCGAAGGCGATTACACAGCATGGTCGGTTGTTTTTGGTGGGGATCTGGTGAGTGAGCGAGACGGTTTCTTATTCATTTACGATGCCCTTTCAGGCACAGACTTCGTAGATGACACCAGCCTCTTAAAAGCAAGGGTTATCGAGGCCTTCCGCCTAGCGCAAAATACGGCCAGTATTAGGGCTGGGCAGTACCCCGTTATTTTTGCCCCAGGTGAGGTTAGTTGTTTGGTCAACCCACTGGTGGCCTGCCTTAATGGTAAGGCCGTATCGCGCGGGTTTTCGCCCTTTAAAGGTCGGCTAGGAGAGCTGGCCTTTGACCCACGCCTCTCTATAATCGACGACGCCACCATCGCCGGTGCGGTGGGTAGCAAAGGCTTTGACAGGGAAGGCATACCAGCCACAAAGCGCCATCTAATCAGCGACGGCAAAATAGCAGGCTACATGCTAGACTTGCAGACCGCAGCCGAGCTCAACATGTCGCCAACCGGCAATGGCAGCGTCAGCGGTCCAGTGCAAAACAACATCATTGTTCCCGGCGGAACGGCAAGTTTTAGTGAGATGCTGGCGGGGATTGATGAAGGGGTCTTAATCGAGGGGACCATGGGTGCGTGGGCCGGCAACCCCTACGGAGGCCAAGTGAGTGGCAATATTTCGCTCGGGTACAAGATTGAAAAAGGCCAGATCGTCGGCCGCATCAAGGACGCCATGTTTTCTCTTAATGTCTTCACAGATTTAAGAGACAATCTAGCGTCAATCAGTAGCGAACAGCTCTGGCGCGGCAACACCTGCTACCCCTATCTGCAGTTTAAGAACGTAAATATTAGTACCAAGAGTTAGTGCGAAAACATAAAGTAAAGCAGGGTCGCCTCGCCATTGAGAGGACCCTGCTTTTCTTACAACTATATTCGCGAGCCTAAGAGTATTAGGCGCATCGCCGTTTCAGCCGCTTTAGCCAGTAGTGCGTACGCGTCATCCATGCAGGCGGCTAGGGACAGGGGGCCGGGGGTGATGGACAAGGCGGCGGTCATACAGTTAGGCAGGGAACATTTTAAGGTGATGGCGAAGCAGGTGGTAAAGTCGGCGTGGGGATAGAATTGTCGATATCTCTGGTGGGGAAGGCGGATTGGTTGCTGTTGTCCTTAATAATGAACTCTCCGATTAGCGAAAGCGATAAGCGTCTTGTTGAACAGCTATTCGACGAGTACCACCTCCTAATGCTGTACGTCGCCAATCAGTTGCTGGACGACCACACTCTGGCGGAAGATGCCGTATCGGAATCGCTCATCAAGATAATTCGGCATCGGGATAAGTTGCGGGATGTGTCCAGTCACCAAACAAAGGGGTACATTGTAAAGGTAGTAAGATCTACTTCCATTAACTTTATCAAGCAGAGGGTGTTGCAAAGTCATGAACCAGAGCATTTGCTGGAAAACGTGCCGGTCGAAAGGAGTAACATTATTGACGATTTGGTCATGCAAGAGAGGGCCGATACCATAATAAAAGTTATTAAGTCACTACCGGGCGCGTTAAAAGATGTGGCTTACCTATATCTTGTTCAAGAACTCAATCATGATGAAATCGGCCGAATGCTGGGTATTAGCGTGTCTGCGTCTAAAAAGCGGTTATCTCGGTCAAGGAGGGCTATAGGGAAAAATCTTAAAAAAATATGTCACCCAAACCCACCTCCGACTGTTATATGTAAAGAACCAAAAATACGATAAGAAGGAGATGATTATTAGAAGTCAGAAGGATGTTTGTTTTTCTGTGGCTATTGCCGTTTCTAACGACCGCATTGAGGCTCCGTGAGTTCCTCTGGACTTGGGAACGCCCGCATTTTGTGGCCCGTGGCCACAACTATCGTGTGCTGCTCACGGCGACTGCCTATAGACGCGGAGCTAGCGAAACCGTTTCTCCAAACAGGACTTCGTGGGCTAATTAGCGGGAGAAGAAAATCCACATCAACAAGGGGTAGCTAAAAGAATGCCCAATCCTTTAGCTACACGCTGAAAGGAGCGTATTAACATGGCCATGAAAAGAAGAAAGTGGATTTCTGTGCTTCTATCTGCGGCGCTTATTTTAGGCGCAATTATGTCGGCTGCAGCACACGCGGATGCAGGACCGAGGATTCTCTCCTCAAAAATTATTGAGTGCATAAACACCGGGTTTATCATCGCTGAGGAAGTTGACGAAAATTATCGTATTATTCGAACTCTAGAAAGAGGTGGCGGAAGCCAGACTCAACGTTTTTCAAACGTGTATGCCGAAGCCGAAGCTATCCTGTCAGTACTGGGAATGAGACGATACAATATTAGCAGATTAACTTCCGACCAGATGGCCTTTATCGTGGCCAGTCCACGAATTCAGTCTACGGTTTCCTATACAAAAGTCGATTATGCCGGGCATGTTCTGTATGTTGAACCGGCCGTGGCGTATCTTGAGGCAGAGCTTGCGCGACAAACGGAAATGGCTGAAATGGAACAGCGCATCCAACAAGATTTGTCGCTGTATGAACCGATTCAGCCCATGGGTGGGGGTGTCGGCGTTGCGAATGATGGCATAATGAGCCTGATTCATATCGTGGGCGCTGACATCGCTAACCCCGCCCGCCATTTATTTATTTCGGATGCCCTATGGCTACAAATGCCATCATCGAGACGTACCGACACGATTGGCTCTGTTGCAACATCAATAGCCATTGATTTCAATACGATCCGTGGGTGGTACTCCTATGCTGCGCGGACAGTTACATCGACCATTCTTGGAGGAACTACCATAAACGACAATTTCTTTTCGCGAAACGCCAGTACGCAACATCGGATAAACGGTAACTGGCAGGGTGCCGCTTCAATACTTAATATGCCCCCTGACTCAGCAATAAGTGAACAAGGGTGGTTCATGTCGCACACTAATTCAAATTTTAATGCTGTTACTATTTTTGAAGCATTGATGGTTCATCCGCATGTGGCAACAAACTTTAATAGTATCGGAAGTTATTACCACAACGGGTTTGGTTTTTCGTTTGGTAGTCCATCAGTATCTATATCTATTGGAGGCGGTGGTGTTTCTGCTTCAATAGGGTGGTCGCCAACACTCCAATTTACGACGAAGAGAAATGTACCCTTGCTGATTAGCTTCATCCCGTGATGTGGATTAGAGTTGCGGCTTATACGGCTGGGGGACTCCTTCTTACCTTTGTTCTTATGGTGCTTTTTGACGGGCTTATATCGAGGACATGGGAAGCGCAACATCTGCCCAGCTTGGCAGTGATTCTTGCCATGAGCCTATGTGTCCTTGTGAATCTATGGGGAAGCATTTTGCTTGTTAAGTTGAATTCTATGAAAAAGGATGGTCTTGACAAAGACTGATTAATCTTAAACAGTCCTCGTTGTTTTACACGAGGGCTGTTTTATTTCTCTAAAGATACAGCGGGGTCGCCTCGCCATTGAGAGGACCCTGCCTTTCTTTCAACTATATTCGCGAGCCTAATAATATTAGGCGCATCGCCGTTTCAGCCGCTTTAGCCAGTAGTGCGTACGCGTCATCCATGCAGACGGACAAAGTGAGAGGGCCGGGGGTGATGGACAGGGCGGCTGTCATGCCATGGGCGTAGAGGTCGCTCGCTCCCGCTAGCACCGCGCCACCTAGCACAACCACCGGCTTGTGGTACTTGGCTCCGAGAGTTGTGACCCCGAACACTGCCTTGCCTTGGGCCGTTTGGCCGTCCACACTGCCTTCGCCGGTAAAAACCAAGTCTGCTGTGGCTATGGCTTTTTCAAGTCCGACCGCCTCAGCCACAACGTCAAATCCTGGCGTGAGCTTCGCCCCTGTAAAGACCACTAATCCTGCGCCTAGGCCCCCGGCGGCACCCGCGCCAGGCGCGGTAGCAACGCTCATGCCGAACTGCTCCTCTATTCTCGTTGCGTAGTTACAGAGGGCGGCATCGAGGGATTGCACCATTTCTGGGCTAGCACCTTTTTGGGGTCCGTACACGGCCGAAGCGCCTTTCGGACCAACAAGGGGGTTAGTGACATCGCAGGCGGCAATGATAGTACACTCCTTAAGTCGGGGGTCTAGTGAAGCAATATCTATCGCTGCTAAATCGCGTAAGGCCAAGCCCCCGCAGGGCAATTCTTGGCCCATCTTATCAAGAAACCTCGCGCCCAAGGCTTTAGCCATGCCGGCGCCCCCGTCGTTCGTGGCACTGCCCCCTATGCCGATGATGATTTTTCTGTGCCCGGCATCGAGGGCGTGGCGTATCAGCTCCCCCGTGCCGAAAGTAGAAGTAAGCGTGGGGTTTCGCCTAGACGCGGGCACAAGTGTCAGCCCAGAGGCGGCAGCCATTTCGATAACCGCTGTTGTACCGTCCCCCAGTACGCCCCAGGTAGCGGATACTTCCTCCTCCAAGGGCCCGCGCACCATGCGCGATTGCTCCTTGCCGCCGCTAGCAGTCAAGAGAGCGTGCACAAAGCCTTCGCCCCCATCGGCTATAGGCTTAAGGTCAAGCTTGGCCTGTGGCATGGCGGCGGTGACGCCCTCCGCTACGGCGCGAGCTGCCTCTAAGGCCGACAAGCTACCTTTAAAGGAATCGGGGGCAATGACAATGCGCACCTAGTACCCCTCCATTCTAATCTTTCACTACTCGCCCCGCGCCTCAATAGCCGAAAGCAGGTAGGCGATGCACAGTCTGGCCGTAGCTTCGAGGGCTTGGGTATGCGTGCGTTCATGGGCATGCGAGGCGTCGACTCCCGGTCCTATCAAGGCGGCGCGTACATTGGCCCCCGCACGCAAGGCAGCTCCAGCGTCAGAGCCATAGTAGGGATAGACGTCGAGCGCATAGGGCAGCCCTTCTGCTTCCGCCAGCGCCACTAGCTTTTTGCGTAGACTTAGGTCGTAAGGGCCTCCTGAATCTTTTACGCAAATTGAAACGTCAAATTCGGTGCAAGAGAGCCCATCACCGATACATCCCATGTCTACTGCCAAAAACTCGACAGTCTCCCCAGGTGTGCCGAAACTCGCTCCATGCCCGATTTCTTCGTAGGCGGTGATAAAGAAATTAGTGGTGTGTGCGGGCCTTAACCCCTCTTCGCTAAAATACTTAGCCACACCGAGGAGTACGGCGACACTGGCTTTGTCGTCGAGGTGCCGTGATTTAATGAACCCAGAGGACGTCACCGTAGTGCGAGGATCAAAGACCACAAAATCTCCTACCCCGATGCCGAGGCGCGCTACATCGTCCTTGTTCTTGACTACTTCGTCTAGGCGTATTTCCATGGCATCATCATCGCGGTCTTGCTTGGCCGACTCCGGACCATAGACATGCGTGGATTGCTTGGTAGTGAGAATGGTGCCCGTGTACTTTTGCTCGCCAGAGGTTATAATGGTACAGTGTTCACCTTCGACGGAGTTCATGGTGTAGCCGCCGATTTTGGCGAATTTAAGGCGGCCGCTGCTCTTAACTTCCTTGACCATGGCCCCTAGCGTGTCCACATGGCCACTTAGGGTACGCTGCGCGGCACTGTCTTGCCCCTCTAGGGTAGCGATGAGGCCCCCTTTGTTTAAGTGACGCGTTTTAAGTCCCCACCGCGAAAATTCGGCAGAGATCGAAGCTAGCACTTCATCGGTGTAGCCAACTGGGCTAGGTGTGGTGGCCAGGCGTACTAATTGCTGTACAATATATGTGGTATCGATAGTTATAGACATCTTTGTTCCCCCTCATGTTGTCTGCTTACTTGGAACCACAGATATTATTAGCGACTTTCGCCTATTTTCCTTTTTTCCGGGCAAGATATTTCTGTTGTTGTTAAGTAATATTACGGAGGTGTGTTTATGTTAAACAAACAAATCGCGACCATTTCCACCGAAAAGGGTAATTTCACGGTGGAGCTCTATGCCCAACAGGCGCCAGGCACGGTAGAGAACTTCGTTAAACTAGCTAATGCCAAATTTTACGATGGGCTGACCTTTCATCGCTGCATCCCAAATTTTGTCATACAGGGAGGATGCCCAGATGGTACAGGCAGAGGGGGCCCCGGATACAATATTAAGTGCGAAACCGCTGGCAATCCCCACAAGCATGTGCGGGGCGCGCTCAGCATGGCCCACGCCGGCAAGGACACTGGGGGCAGCCAATTTTTTGTTGTCAGGCAGCCGCAGCCTCATCTTGACGGCAAGCACACCGTCTTTGGCCAAGTTACGGACAACGTGGACCTAGTAGATACCATCGCAGAGGGCGATAAAATTATTAGTATCACCATTCACCTAAGCTAGAGCACTGCGCAGCAAACTCTGGCCTCACGCAAAAACAAAGGCAGAAGCGTTTCTTGCTTCTGTCTTTTCGCTTACTTAGGTATTACTAGCCTATCGCTAGGTGCGCCTAGCGGATCGCTAGGTGCGCCTAGCGGATCACCCTCGACAGCCACGATTTTTGCACGATAACGGCATGTTCTGGGCATAGCTCTTGGCAACAAAAACAGCTTATGCACTTAGCCATATCCACCTGTGGCAGTGACTTAGGGGTAAGACGCAGTGCCTGCGGCGGGCAACTCTCTACACAGATACCGCAGGAGATACACTTGTCGCCCGAAAACATGAGGCGGGGCTTGAGATGTCGGGCAAGTTGGCGCGCCAGCGGGGAATTACCTAGGCGGCGCAAGATGTTGGGGCGCCGCGCCACATTAGGCATAACAAAGGGCGTCACTGTAGGCATATTGCCCAGCACAGTAAGATCTTCTGGGGAGGCGGGCAGTAAGCCGAGTGATTGCGCCGCCTCTAGTGTAGGCACGGTAAGGGGGTCAATTCCCATGAGTTTCGCCGCACAAATGTCTAGCGCGTGAATATCATGGCCCAAGAGAAGCGCCCCGCAATGCTTCGGTGTGCCACTCGAGGGACCTTCGCCTTCCATGGCCTCGATGGCATCCACGATAGTCAGCTCCGGCTGTGCCAATTCGGCAATGTGCACCAAGGCGCGGCAAAAATCAGGTATTTCTGGGTAACGAAGGTGGTATTCAATCTTGGTCAAGCCGGGCACTAGGCCAAACATATTTTTGGTGGCGCAGGTGAGTATGGTCAGCCCGTGGGTCTTAAGTTTGGGTAGGTTGATGATTAGATCAGCGTTAACGGCTGGGCTAAGCAGCATGGCCGTGCCATACTCTGGGTGCCGAGGATCATGCACTTTAACCGTAGAGATGTCAAAGTTTAGCGAAGCCCCAGTTTCTGCGGCTACAGCCGCAAAACCGCATTTTTCATAGGCCCGCTTAAGTGCGGCGGGCGTGTAGGGTCCGCCTGGGCTATCGATAATTAAGGCCTTCCCCCCGCACTCCTTTACTAGCAGGCAGACCTCGCGCACTAAGCTCGGGTGTGTAGTGATAGCCCGTTCCGGGGTCTTGCCCATGAGCATGTTCACCTTGATGGCTACGGTGTCATTAGGTCGAATCATCCCCTCTAGCCCTTGCGGCAGGAGCAAGCTTAGCCCCTCGCGCAAGGCGTCGCGTAGTTCTTTTGCCTCATAATTTTGCGCGTCTACGATGGCGACCGTTTTCATGGCGTTGCACCTCCGAAAATCGAGAATAATTGCTCAGTTTGCTAGACAAGGGACGCGCATTCGTGTAGTATAAGCCCATTATAGTACGGAAAGGGTGCAAGGTTGTGGCTACCAAGAGAGATGTTCTCGAGAGAGTTAAAGAAGACAAGGTGCGATTTGTGCGTCTGCAGTTTACTGACATCCTAGGTGTAAATAAGAATGTGGCCATTTCGGTGGACGAGCTAGAAAACGCTCTGGATGGACAGCTGATGTTCGATGGCTCTTCTATCGAAGGATTTGCGCGCATTGAAGAATCAGATATGCTGCTTATGCCCGACCCAGCATCTTATGCCCTGTTCCCGTGGACTAAGGACAAAGCACCTACGGCACGCCTCATTTGTGATGTACAGAACCCCGATGGATCCCCCTTTAGCGGTTGCCCACGTGGTACTTTACAGCGGGCGGTAGCTGAGGCTAAGTCTATGGGCTATGTCATGCAGGTAGGTCCAGAGGCGGAGTTCTTCCTCTTTAAGCGCGACAGCGACGGGGGCCCGACAACCATCACTAACGATCGCGGGGGCTATTTTGATCTCTCACCCATCGACCGCGGTGAAGATGCCCGCCGAGACATTGTCCTCACTCTTGAAGAAATGGGTTTTCACGTCGAAGCATCGCATCATGAGTGTGCGCCCGGGCAGCACGAAATAGATTTTCGCTATACGGATGCACTTACTGCTGCAGATAATGTTACCACATTTAAGCTCGTTGTTCGCACCATTGCCATGCAACATGGTTTGCACGCCACATTTATGCCCAAGCCCCTCTTTGGCGAGGCCGGCAGTGGCATGCATATCAACCAATCCTTATTTTCTAACGGCTGCAATGCCTTTTACGACCCCCTGGCCCCGCGCCAACTAAGTTCTGTGGCCATGTCCTACCTCGCGGGTCTTATGCGCCACGCCTTAGAATTCTCGGCCATCACTAATCCGCTCATAAATTCTTATAAGAGATTGGTGCCTGGCTACGAAGCACCCGTCTATGTTGCCTGGTCGGAACGCAACCGCAGCCCCCTCATTAGGGTGCCCGCGCGCCGCGGCAATGGCACACGCCTTGAGCTACGCAGTCCAGACCCGTCCTGCAATCCCTATCTCGCTTTTGCCGTAGCCCTAACGGCAGGCTTGCAAGGCATTAAAGAGGGGCTGACGCCGCCCTCCCCAATGGAGTGCAACATCTATAATCTTGGCGAAGAAGAACGGTCTAGTGCCGGCATTGCCTGTTTGCCGGGCAGCCTGCAGGAAGCGCTGCATTTCTTTGCTAATAGTGCCCTGATGCGCCAAACTTTAGGTGAGCACATTTTTTCCCGCTTTATCGCTGCCAAGCAGGCGGAATGCCGGCTTTATGAAACGGCGGTGCATCCTTGGGAACTAGAGAGGTACTTGTCAATTCATTAGGCCTAAGGCGGTCACATTAATAAGGCCCAGTATATCC
>Ga0209315_100134_pt1 | contig 10324 bp, 4 predicted proteins | sample 3A3metaG_FD_184148 | JGI IMG/M metagenome (GOLD analysis project Ga0209315, IMG submission 184148) | Freshwater bacterial and archeal communities from Indian Creek, Illinois, USA to study Microbial Dark Matter (Phase II) - 3A3 metaG... | ecosystem: Environmental > Aquatic > Freshwater >... | reverse complement strand
GGGTAACGATCTCAGCGGCGCCAACTACTCTGTAGTCAACAGTTGCTTCGAGGATTCTCTCACCGAACCAGCGGAAAGGAACCATGAGGCGACCATTGCGTACATTGGCAGGTACGTCGAGGCCGATGGCGGGGTTAGCTCTGCCGATGGTGATAACATGGCTAACTGGTGCTGGCGGGGTACGACGCTCTACAGCGATAGTGCGGGTGGCTACGTTACCAGCAGCGTCTTGTGCGGCTACGTTGAAGATGTTCATGCCTTCGCGCAGGGTAACGGTGCGGGTAAAGACTTGCTCTCTACCTACGAAGCCGGGTACAACCACGCCGTCGAAGATAATGCCGTTAGCGGCAATATTCACTGCATCTCTTACAGTAACGGTGACTACAGCAGTAGCCTCGGTCGTTACGGCAGGAACAGTCACTTCGATGATGGGTGCCGCGGTGTCGGCAGGAGGAGCAGGAGGAGCGGTGCGGGTGATGGTGATGGTCTGAGTTACCACGTTGCCAGCAGCGTCAGCAGCCTGTACTACGAAGGTGTTTCCACCAACGACGAGAGGCAGGTTGCGGACTACGGCTTGGGTAGCGGCCGGTAGAACGACCACTTCAACTCCGTCAACGATGATGCGAGTTACACCAACGTCGTCGGTAGCACTGATAGTGACTTGCACCGACGCGGCAGTGGTGGTAGCAGGGGCGTTAGTGGTGATTACGGGAGCGACGGTGTCTGCAGGGGCGGCAACAACAGGCACTGTGGTCACGATATCGGTAGTGACAGGTGTCGTGACGCCAGTAGGCAGAACTGGGGTAACAGTGAATCTGACATGCGATGGGTTAATAACGCCGCCAGTACCGACTGCAACCGGGGTCACTTCCAGAGATAGGCCATCAGCAGTTACATCAGTAGCTGCGAGGCTAGCTGCACCAGAGACAACGATTGTGCCGGCAATTGCCGTGCCACGGGCGTTGAGTATACGCACAGTGGCTGTGCTACGACGACCAAAGGTAAACTCAGCCGGTGTAACTGCTATAGTTGCGTTTGCAAGTGCCAGGTCGACATTAGCGGCGCCACTAGCAACACTTACCCGTACTTGAGGCGCTTGCACAACACCAGCGATGGTGCGCGCAGCAGCTGCGGTGGGCGCAGCGTTAATGCGGAATTGCTGGCTCGAAGCTGTAAAGCCAGAAGCAGCTGTCCATGAGGTTGCACCGACGGCACGATGATGAATTGCCCGCACGGTGGCCGTTGCCAGCGAGACTTCGTTCGGAGCAAGAACGCCGAGTTGGGCAACTGCGATAGGAAGACTAATGACCGTGTTAGTGCGCGGATCGGTCACGGTGACGGTGATAGTGTCGTTAAAGTCAGTTGTGAGCAGACCGCCATCAGGAGTCACTGCAACAACCGGAGCTACTGCGGTGATAGTAGCAGTACCGGCAATCGTTCCGGCAGTGTTAGTGACGGTAAGGGTACGAGTACCTGCGCGAGCTATGCGCAATGGTACGCGCCAAACGCCAGCACCGACATGAATGCCACCTGATACAACAAGCTGCTCTACTGCTGTTAGGGTGGGGTCATTGCTAGAGAACACTACACCCGAGGTGATAGCTACGCCAGCGGTGTCACGAACAGTTACGTTCGCCACTTCGTCAACACCAAGACCAGCCAAGAGGGTGTGGTCTACAGTGACTGTGTAGCCAAGGGTGGGCGCCACGACAATGGCATTGGTCCAGTCAGCGACGGTGGTCCATATGATTTGAACCCCATCAGCGTGAAGAGTAGGAGTTTCGACTTGCACTCTGATGTTACCAACTGCGCGCAGGGTAACATCGACAGAGTATTCGCCGTTGATGACGGAGCGGCCAGCCGGCTGGGTGGCAAGGAGACCGGTGACAGGAAGAGCGGTGTCTGCCACGTTAACGAAAGTGCCGAGTGCATTGCGTGTTGCAAACATGTTTGCAGCGCCGTGGAAGGTAACGCGGGCGTTATTGATGCGATTACCAGCGGCATCGGTAACGATGGCGCGTAGGGTGGTGACGTCGTTACGGCGAACAACAGTTGCGGGGAGCTCGATGCGAGGTCCGGCGACCGTGAATTCGCGCACGAGAGTCTGAATGACGTTGTGCCCTGCATCGTAGAACACTACCGTTGTAGTCACAGTGCCGCCATGACGAGGTGTTAGGCTGGCAAAAGTGACGTCTGCGGTCGTGGTTCTAATGACAGGGAGCTGAGCTGCAAAGGGCCCGGTCACGGTAGTGATGGTGTAGGCAAAGCCGGCACCAGTCTCACTCGCTTTGCGACCAGCTAGGTCAAAAGGAACAACAGTGAGGTTTGTCGCTGTACCGACCGCAAAGGCGGGCGATGGGGTAACTGTGGCATTCAAGGCACCGCGCTGCACGAGGTTGACAGAGGCAGTGCCACGACGTATTGCGCCCTGAGTTACCGTAATGGCGAGGACGCCAGTTGGCATGGTTCCAGGATTTGTGAAGGTGTAGTCGATGATGTTAGTGCCTGCACGGCGTACGCCCGTCGCAATGTTCGCGGACGGAACAGTGGTTGCGCCGTAAAGCGCCGTGAGGCCAACAAGGGCAGGATCTGTAATGTGCACCACGTTGCCGGCAGCATCAAGGTGCGAGATGGTGAGCGGAACGGTCACTTTGCCGTCAAGACCCCACGTCACATCGGTAATGCTCGGGGTCACTGTCAAGGCGCCCTCGGCGATGGTACCGATAGTGTGTGTTGTGGTAACGCCAGTTATAGAAATCGCACGTGCCGTCCCTAAGACATCGCCGTCTACGATAGCTAGACGATAATCGCCAGCCTCCGTAAACGATTGAATGAAATTGAACTGCGCAGATGCTACAGACGCACCAATCACGACATCATGAATTACAACATTTCCCCAAGTAGCGTCTGGGGTAAATGCACGGCGCTGCACTGCCAGACGATAAGTGCGAGAAGTAGCTATGCTCATTGCGTCGTTTATGGAACCCGAAATAGCTACAGAGCCACCAAGTGCAGGTGTGCCCGAAACAGAAGCATTTAAGAACAATGGGTGAGCTACGAACACATTCCATGTGACTGCTGTTCCGTTTTCTGCTGTAACGGTATACACCGCTGCGGTATCAAAGCCCCACGTTCCAGCTGATGCTGTTGTGAGGACCACAGAAGCACCCGGACTGGCGACAACATCTGTGGCAAGAGTTGCGGCGAGCCCGCTAAGCGTCGTCGCCAGCGGCATAAATACCCGCACAGTTCTAAGTTGTGAGTTGATGTTTACGCCGATATTGCCAGCGAGTGGGTAGGAGGTTATGGCATTGCCAGTACGCCCTGCTACGGTAAAGGTAGCGGTGGCGAGTGGCACAGCGGTATGCGGTGCGGCATTATTCTCAAAGGCACCTGCAAGAACGCTGATAATATATTCTGTGCCTGCCACAAGGTTGCTGGTTGGGTTGAGGGTAATAACGTCGCCAGCGATAGTTCCTGTTACTGGCAAGAGAGCAAGAGGAGTAGCAGCAGTGGCGAGAGTAACCCGGGAGTTATCCGAAAGGTGTGCACCAGTAGGAGTAACATCAGTCGCAGCATCACGTATGGCTTGAGCGAAGGTGATTGTTAAATTATCGTCCAGCCTGAGGGGGGTGCTAAAAGTCACGCCTGTCACTGCCGGAGTAGCCACTGTCGTAAAGAGAGTACTTGTTGTAGCCACAGCGGTGTGAGGGGATAGAACGCTCTCAAAAGCGCCTTCCCGCACAGTTAGGCGGTACTGCACGCCATGGACCAAGGGCGAGCTAGGAACAACAGTGAGTACTGTGTCATTCTGCCCAATAGTTACTGTAAACGGCACCGCGGCAGCCGGAGCAGTTACTCGCTCCAACGAAAGTCCCGTCCAGGCAAGCACAGTCGTTAGCGCACGATCGTCAATAAAACGCACTGGAACATTAAAGGTGATGGTCGGATTGTCACTGACCGCAACATTTGTCGCGGCAGTAATAGGATCAAATGTCACTGTCGGGGCCGCAGCAAAAGCCACGCCAACGAACAAGCTAGTGACCATGGCCACGCTTAAAAGTAGAGCAAAAATCTTCTTCATGATTTGGTTTCCCTCCTTAATTGTGATGCAAAGTCTTGGATACAACCTGTGCTGTGCTCTACCCTAGTGGAGTCGACCATCGCACCCTTTGTCTCGGGCACCCTAGGAAGCAAACGCAGGAGGCGCGGGCGCCAAGTAATGGCACGCCGCTTCCGCTGACCCAAGGCAAGTATATTATGAACAATCTGCCACCACAACTACCCTCTGTGCTTTGTAAGCATTCCGTAACAAAGCTACCTCTTACGAGGTAGCCTTGTACCTAAAGAGATTCTAGTGCCCAACTTTAATAACAAAATCTCTCGCTACCCACTCGACGCTAAGCCCAAGTTGCTCAAAGATGAAGCGAACGGGGACCATGGTTCTGCCATTTCGTAGCAGTGGGGCTATGTCTATGGGCTCAGGGTTGCCATTGACCCAAGCAGTAGCTTGCCCGACAACTACATCTATCGTTTTGCTGCCCTTCGTGATTGTGGCCCTCTGCTGGGCTTCGTGCCAACTCACTGTAGCCCCGCTAATTTGCTCCACTACCCGTAGCGGCATCAGCGAGCGTCCATTCACAATAAGTGGGAGGGGCAAATGTTGGGGCAGGTAGCGTGCGGCGAAAAGAATGGCCGGGTTGTCGAGATAGACTACGGAGCTACTCGTCGGTCGCTGCACAAGCAGTGCCAAGGCCGAGGTGAGCGTGTAGTTTGTCTCCGTGCTGGCGAACAATGCGCGGACGATATTTGGCAGCTTGCCCCAATTATTTAGGCGTAGCCCTTCGGCTACAATAGCCCGCGCTACTTCGATTTGGCCTATGGAGCGGGCATGAAGATCGCTTGCGGCGGGCTTAAACAAGGCAAGCACGTCTGCCCCGTTCTGTCTTTGGCCTGCGATGGCGACCCCGCCCAGTCGCTCTACTGCGTCGACAATCATTCGTTCTTCAAAGCGCAAGTAGCGCGCGATAGAAATACCGAGAGCTGTTTCTAGGCGACTAACTATCTCTGGCATGGACAGATGTTTGTACAGATTCTCACCTTGGTCGGTATGCCCCAAGACGGCGAGTTGGGCCGCTTTGGGTAGCACCTGCAAGGTGTAGTCGCGCCCGAGAATGCGCACTAAGTTAAGGCTGCCACCGCTCTCGCTGACAACCACAACTAGCACATGGGTAGGAGTTTGGGCCTCAACCCTAGGTAGCAGGGTGAGAAAGAGGGCAAGCATCAGTGTCATAACGATTAATTTACGCAAGCGATCATCTCCATTCTATAATAGGCTCTCTGGCCCAAAGGCCGAGCAAGGGCCAGCACAGCTTTACCAAAGGCAAATCATCTTTTTACGAGCGGCCAAAGAGTGCACCGCGATACCACATAATTAATAACACCCCTAGGAGCCTGCGCATTGCCATCATCTTCACTCCCCCAGTATTTCCGTATATCCCCCATCCTAGCATTAAGTTTTGCAAAAATACGCGAAAGATGTCAAAAATTAAAAAAACAGGCCCTGCGGCCTGTGATATTTAGATGTTATATTTTTTAGCGCTTGCTAATTAGCCGCTTAAATTTGGCGAGTGCCCAGGTGGTCTCGTCCACCCGCAGGAGTAGTAGGCCGAGGGCGTAGACGACTAGCCCGCCGGTAACCGCCGCGCCAAGGGCGACGACCTCGCCGAGGGGGCTGAGGGCGAATAATAGCAGGTGGCTCACGACGCCCATGCCTAGCGCGGCGATGACCACTTTAGAAAGGAGGGCGGTCGCCCCCATGTTTAAGTGAACTTTCGATTTACGCAGTAGGTAGAACATGGCCACAGCGCCAAGCGAGACGCCGATGGAGTTAGCGAGGGCTAGGCCGCCATGCGCTAGGGGGTGCACCAAAAGCAGGGCGAGCAGTGCCTGCAGCACGGCGGTAAGGATACCGACTTTGACGGGCGTAGTAGTGTCGTACAGGGAGTAAAAGGCGCGCGTGAGCACTGTGCCGGCCGAAAGGCCGAGCAGCCCTAGGGCGTAGAAGCCTAAGGCGAAGGCGGTCTTGGCGGTGTCGGTGGCGTCAAAGGAGCCACGCTCAAAGGCAAGACGCACGATGGGGTAGCGTAAGACCCACAGCCCTACCGTGGCGGGAACGAGCAAGATGAACAGGGCGCGAAGACCCGCCGAAAGGGCCTCGGCAAAGCCTTTTTTGTTGCCCTGCGCGGCGAGGTCGGCTAGTGCGGGGAAGACCACCGTAGAGAGTGCCATGACGAAGATGCCAAAGGGTAGCTGCACGAGGCGGTTGGCAAAATTAAGCGAGGCGATGCTGCCGGCGTCAAGCCCGCTGGCTAGGCGGCGGTCGACAATCATGTAGAGCTGCCCAAAAACCCCCGCCACAAAGATGGGGGCAGAGAGTTTAAGCACCTTGACAAACTTAGGGTCACGGTAGTTTGGCCATGCCCAAATGGGGTAGTGCCGAAAAAGCGCCCAGCCAAGAAGCACTAAGACCGGTAGCGCCATGGCGATAAGGGTGGCCCACGCCACATAGCCCATGCCCCCCGCGCCAAAGGCAAGTACGCCCGCCACAATGATGCCGTTCTGTAGTACGGGGTTAAGCGCGGGCAGGAGAAACTGCCGATGGCTGTTAAAGAGCATGGTCAAGAAGAAGGATATATGCATGAGCAGGGGAAAAGCGTTGGGGACGGAGCCTTTTGCTTTCACGCCTGGGCGAGCGTTTTGCTCGCCAAATGCACCACATTAGCATTCACTTGCAGCAACTCGGCCAACTTTCTGTGGCTTAGCGACGCGCCCTGAAGTAAAGCCGTGACAATACCTGCCGCGTGTGCGGGGTGCTTGCCCGCGGAGGCGTAGCCATAATCGGCAAGGCCGTGGGCTTGGCAGTAATCTGCAATAATGTCCCTGGCGCGGCTTAGTCTTTGCTGCTCGATTTCTGCGGCGGTATCTAGGTATTCCTGCTTGTCTTTCTCGCGGTGAAAAGCCTTAAAGGCCTCTAACCCTAGCGGAAAGAGACTTAGGACTCGCTGCTTTTGCTTAGTCGATATTATCGCCTCGCTGCCGCAATATTCATTGTAGCTACTCACCTGTACTGACGGGCATCAGCCACTAGGGCTGCCTTCACCGGATTATTATGTACATACCGTATGACTTGCGCTAAGTACCTATCGTCTGCCACCACTTCGCTGCGGTAGCGGTTCTGAAACACATGGCCTACCCTGTCTTGCGTGTAGTTATAGTGCATGGCGTATTTTACATTTAGCTTGCGTAGGGAGACGGAGAGGTCTTTGTGCTGGGCCTGCAGCACTAGATGCACATGATTGTCCATCAGGCAGTAAGCAGCCAGTTCAAGCAGTACATCCTCCCCCAGTAGCTTCACAAAGTATGCCTTGTCCTGTATGGACTGGTAGATATAATCGCGATTTATGCCGCGCATCATGATGTGGTAGTAACCGGTGGAGCTTATTTCGCGCGCTTGCCTAGGCACGGTCTTGGCCTCCTTTTTGTGCGATTAGAAAGAACGACAAGAGAAAAAGATAGGCAATCGTCCGGTGGCCGACTCAAAGCGGCGATCGATAGCCTGCGCACGCGCAAACCAGAGCAATTTACCTGAAATGGATAGCAGACTTTGGCTGAGAGCCAGTTTGAACTGGGTGCGCTTCCTTACCACAGAGGGCACATAACTAGAGGGTGGATGTTAGAGGTTAGAAGTTAGACGGGGAGGGAGCGTTTTTTTAACCACAGAGGTCACAGAGAAAGCAAGAGAGGAATATGGACCTAAAGGCACCGTATGCCCAAGCGCCTTGTTCCTCTCTTATCGACGCCTCTGTGGATTCTGTGGTTGGAACCGTCTAGCGCAATAGCGTTAGCGAAAGAGCCTATGGATTGCCGCTCTGATAATCTTGCTTAGCACCCAAGTCGCTTCATCGACTCGCATGACCAGTAGCCCTGCGCCGTATACAGCCACTCCCCCACCGACCGCAGCTGCAAGTGCGACTATGGCGCCAAGCGGGCTAAGCCCAACATAGAGCCAATGACTGGCAATCCCCATGCAGAGAGCGCATAGCATGACTTTGCCAAGAAGAGGCAACAGGCCCATGGGCACTGGCCCAAGTTTGTTCTTGAGCGATATGAACAAGGCCACGGCGCTGAGCGAAACACCGAGGGAATTGGCTAAAGCCAAGCCGCCGTGCTCGAGGAGACCGACAAGTAGCAAGGCAAGTAGCGCATTGAGGAAGGCCGTTAGAACGCCAATTTTGACTGGCGTCAGCGTGTCTTGCAAGGAGTAAAAGGCGCGCGATTGGCTCTCGCAACACCAAGAGACCGACCGAAGCGGGGACCAGTAAGAGCAGCAAGCCCCGCAGGCTGGCCACTAAGGCTTCGGCAAAGGCCTTTTTGTCGCCTCGCGCGGCGAGGTCGGCGAGTGTTGGAAAGACGGCAGTTTCGCCATTCACTATAAACGGGTAAAAAGGCAGTAGAAAGGGCACCACCTACCACGCCAGAAATAATCGCCGGGATGACGAGCGCGGCCACATAGGCGTCTACTGCCGCACCGGCGCCAAAGCGCCAAGCGATGGCCTGCTCCATGGCAAAGCCGAGCAATTTGCGCTATACCCCTTTTGATGGACAAACACATATTTAGTTACTTTGGCGGCATACAACACAAAAGCCCTTGCTCCGTTGTTGAAATCGACATCAAATCGCGATATTATGTACATAATATAGAAAATGTCGATTAGGAGGACTGACATGCAGTACATTGAAAGCGCACATGTTGAGCTGAAAGAGGCGCTAACCGCTGACATCAAGAAGGAGATTGTGGCCTTTGCTAATTCAAACGGCGGCGAGATCTTCATAGGGATTGCCCGCGATGGGCAGGTTGTAGGCGTGCAAAATGCTGAAGCAGACATGGAACGCATCAGCAACATGATCCTTAACGGCATCAGACCAGATCTTTCTTCCTACACCACGGTAGAGCGTTTGCTAGAACAGGGCAAGAGCATCATTCGCATCTGCGTATCACGAGGCGCAAAACGCCCTTATCATTTATCTGACAAAGGCCTTAAACCGAGCGGGGTGTCAGTGCGCCATGGCGTCATCGCGGCACCAGCGAGCGAAGAAGCAATCCGACAGATGATACGCGATAGTGACGGCACAACTTTTGACAAGGCACGCTCCCCTAACCAAGAGCTTACCTTTGCGTACGCAAGTAAGTTCTTTGCGGAGCGCAAAGTGAAGTTCGATGCTAACCACCAGCGTAGCCTCCGGTTGATAGACAACGACATGTACTATACCAACGCAGCATTACTGCTTTCTGATCAGTGCGAACACAGCATTAAGTGTGCTGTATATCAGGGCATCGGAAAGACGGATTTCTTGGCCAGAAAAGAGCTTACGGGCTCAATATTGCAGCAAATGGATGACGCCTATCAGTTTATCAGCCTTAACAATAAGCAGCGCTCCCAGTTTGAAGGGCTCCGCCGCGTAGATCTGCACGACTACCCAGAATATGCGCTCAGGGAAGCTCTGCTAAACTGCATCGTGCACCGTGATTATGATTACTCCGGCAGTATCCTGATAAACATATTTGCAGATCGCATGGAGTTTTTGTCTCTTGGTGGCCTAGTCAAGGGCCTAACACTTGCTGATATCATGAGCGGAGTTTCTCAATCACGCAATACCGTGATAGCCGCGGTGTTTTATCGGCTAGAGTTGATAGAAAGCTATGGCACAGGCATTCAAAGAATTATTGAGAGCTATGCTGGGTACTCTCGCCAGCCTAAGTTTTCTCCCGCCCCGTCATCCTTTTTGGTGGAACTACCCAACATTAATGAAAACCACGCCATTGACTCCGCCCTAGCAGATGCGGACAAGGTACTGCAACTCTTAGCTCACCAGGGGGAAGTGAGTCGCCGCGATGTCGAGAACCTGCTCCAATGCTCTGCCTTTCCAGCCACCAATGTACTTAACGACCTGCTACGCCAAGGGAAGATTGTTCGCTTTGGAGCCGCTAGGGCAACTAGATACCGGCGCAGCAAGTGACCAGCATTAAGCTCCGCAGTTAACTAGAGGTTAGAGGTTAGAGAGTGGAGGCTAGAGGTTAGAGGTTAGAGGTTAGAGGCAAGACGAGGAGGGAGCGTTTTTTAACCACAGAGGTCACAGAGAAAGCAAGAGAGGAACATGGAACTAAAGGCACCGTATGCCCAAACGCCTTGTTCCTCTCTTTTCCACGCCTCTGTGTACTCTGTGGTTGAAACCGTATCCCAAATAAAGGCGGTAGGCTCCG
>Ga0209315_100133_pt1 | contig 10399 bp, 8 predicted proteins | sample 3A3metaG_FD_184148 | JGI IMG/M metagenome (GOLD analysis project Ga0209315, IMG submission 184148) | Freshwater bacterial and archeal communities from Indian Creek, Illinois, USA to study Microbial Dark Matter (Phase II) - 3A3 metaG... | ecosystem: Environmental > Aquatic > Freshwater >... | reverse complement strand
GCCCTGGCCGCTCTGGCCGCCGCCGGCGCCACCTTGGCCCAATCCAGCGTGACCATCTATGGTCGCTTGGATCTGGGGATGAGCCAGCATGAAACTACTACTAACACCACCGTGCGAGACCAATTCTCGCTCGCTGGTGCGCAAAACGAGTGGACTGGCAGCCGCTTGGGCTTCCGCGGCACCGAAGACCTCGGTGGCGGTCTGCGCGCTGGCTTCGTGTACGAAATCGGCATCAACCCCGATCGTGACGCGGGCACCAACGCCCAAACCCGCCTCGCCAACCTGAGCCTCACCGGCGGCTTCGGTACCGTGGTCGTCGGCACCTTCATGAACGCCTTCGACACAGCACGCGAATTTAGCCCCGGCCGCAGCAGCATCCCCGGCGGCCGTGCCACCGAGTGGCAAGCTGAAGCGCTGACCGAGCGTTTCGACAGCCGCTCGCAAAATGCTATCGCCTATGTGTCGCCGGATTTCAACGGCTTCAGGTTCTCGGCTGGTTTTGTCAACAACAGCGACGAGACCCGCACTCTCGCTGGTGCGGCTGAGACTGGTACTGGTTTTGACTACACCGGTATGATCTTGGGCGTTGCCTTCACCCAGGGGCCGCTGCGTGCACAGTTTGCCTACGGCAACTTGGATATTGGTTTCCATACAGGCATTCCTGGTGCCGGCACGCTCGCAGCACCCCTCAATACCGACGTCACCAACTGGGCACTCGGCCTGAGCTACGACTTCGGACCAGCCGTGGTGTCGTTCTTGTATGAAGACAGCAGCCGTGATATGGTGAATGCCCCTGGTGGTACTGCGCTTGAAGGTGTGGACCGCAACGCTTGGCAAATCGGCGCCCGCTTCCCTATGGGTGCATTTGCTCCCTACGTGACTTTCGGTGGGGGTGAGCGCACCCGCATTGCAACGACTGGCGTCCGCACCACCGACGACATCAATACTTGGCAGATCGGCACCACCTACAACCTGAGCGCCCGCACCTGGGTCTACGCTGCCATCGGTGAAGCCCAGCGTGAAACCAGCGCTGGCCTGAATGTGCGTGAAGAAACCGGCTACAGCATTGGTATCGTCCACACCTTCTGATCCCGCTGGGCTGCGGCTCGGTCAGTTGCTGCCACCGCGCAGCACCTAGTCAGCCCCAGCCCACGGCCCCAAGCGCCGGCTCTGCCTACCCGCAGCGCCAGCGCTTAAAGCCAGATCAAAAGCGTGCCAAACCCCCAGCGCCTTCGGGCCTTGGGGGTTTTTTGCGTGGGTGTGGGTGCATAAAGCGCAGCCACCCCGCGCCCATGCGTCCACGCTTGCTCCAAGCCCTCGCGCCACCAAGGCCGGGGCTGGGCTGGGCCGGGGTTCGTCTTCGCAGGCGTAGAAATTCTCGGTCTGAATCCGATAGCACACACGTGTATATCTCAAACCGCGATATACTCACCCATGAAAATCATCAGCAACAGCGCCCTGCGGGCCTTCGCTGCCGAGCATCCACAGGCCCAAGCCCCCTTGCAGGGATGGCGGCGGGTGATTGAAAAAAACCGCTTTGCCAACTGGGCCGAACTCAAAGCGGCCTTCAATGCGGTGGACAAGGTGGGCGCGCTGGCGGTATTTGACATCGGCGGCAACAAGTACCGCCTGATCGCTTACATCCGCTTCGAAAAGCAGATTGTGTACATCAAGGCGGTGCTGACCCACCGGGATTACGACCAAGGAGCCTGGAAATCATGAATGCCCCCATCGACGTGAAACAACTGCTCCCTGTCTGGGAGCAGTTCCGCGCGGCCACGGACATCGCCCCCATCCGCGACGAAGCACACTGCGCGCGCATGACCGACATGCTCGAAGCCCTGCTGGATGAAACCCAAGGCGATGAAGCCCATCCCGCCATGGGCTTGGTGGATATCGTGGGTGAGCTGATCGCCGACTACGAGGCCGCACAGCACCCTCTGCCACAGACCACCGGCGTGCAGGCCCTCAAGTTTCTGATGGAGCAGCACGGCCTCAAGCAGAGCGACCTGCCCGAAATTGGCAGCCAAGGTGTGGTCTCGGAAATCCTGAGGGGCAAGCGCGATCTCAACATGCGCCAAGTGCGCGCCCTCAGCGCGCGGTTCCAAGTTTCGCCTGCGAGCTTTGTGTAGAACCCGAAATCGGGGTCACCCCATCATGGCACTCGGTTAAGCCAAAAACATGGGAATCGGAGTCAAGTACCGATTTGCGCGGGGGCTGTGGCGCTGGGGGCGGTTGGCCGATTTTTGGCCGCGCAGCGGACGGTATGAGGCCGACTGCCCCCAGCGCCACAGCCCTTACCCCCTACGGAACCCCCATGTCATCATGCTTGTCGCCGCTATAGAACCCGGCTGCTCCTGACTTCAAAGTCATGAACTTTGGTGGTAGCAGGCTGTTTGGGTCTTGTTGCGCTGGCCCTCAGGAATGCTTTATTGGGCTGCGAGCTTTTTCCTTGGTTGTTCTGTTGATTTCCAACTCCAAAGCCTCCAGCCGTTCCACAATGGCCTCAAACGACACGGTATCGCCGTAAAACATCTGCGCAGTCAGCATCGCCTGGTAGTCTAGGCGCAAGGCTTCAAGCATCGACGCCTCAGGGATCAGTTTCAAGCCGCCCTTGGCGCATCGGTCGTAGTGGCTGAAACCGCTGCGGTAGAAGGTTTCTTTGATGCGCAGCACGTCGCGCAGCAGATCCATGTCCTGCAGAGCTTGCTGCCCAAGCTCGTGATCAGCAAGGCGCGCTAGGTCGTACCAATGGCGCGACAGTCGTTGCGCGCTGGGCTTAAGGCCCGGGCGATGGCACTCGACGTGAATCAGCGTGGCTTTCTCCCAGAAGGTGCGCGCTGCCGACAGCACCGACACCTGCGCCGTCGGTAAGGCCAGGCCGGGAACGTGCACGGCCACATCCGGCGCAATAGCCAGCGTGCTCTGAGGCAAGGTGGAGTTGCGGCCGCCGAACTCGATCAAGATGCTCGAGCGCATGTAGGTGTCGGTGTTCTCTACCGCGCTTGGGTAGTACACCCACAGCTTTTCTGCATCAGCGCTGAGCTCAAGGCTGGTGGGCTGCGTGGGCAACGCCAAGGCCAGCGCGGCCCGCAATGCCGGCACCAGCTCGTCTTTTACGTGCTGGGCGAGCGCTGCCTTCAAAGCATCCGACAACTTGCCGCGCGCACTGTTGCTGCTGATGGCTTCCAACTCTGGAGCAAATCGGCTTGGTCGCTGGCGGGCAGGTCAAAGTAGCGCTCGCGTAGATCGTCAGTCATACGCTGCCGTGCCTTGTTCGTAGCGGCGCAGGGCATCGATCATCCAGGCTGGCATCGAGGCCTTGGCGCTGCGCAATGCCTCGAACTCAAGCTTCGGCAGCTTGGCGGCGATGCGCTCAAAAGTGGCCGGCGTGACTTGCCCACGTCCGAGGTACCAAAGCGCGGCCAACGCTTGGCCCGCTGGCCGCCCGGCCAGTGCGAGCTTGCGCGCCGCGACGTGCTGCAGCCGCACCTGCAGCTTGCCCATGCGCACGGTGTGTGACGCGCCGGTGGTGCAAAACACGGGCTGCGCTGGCACCTGCGTGCTGAATCCCAAACGACGAGCAGCCTCGGCCCCGTGCACCTCGATGGTTGCGCCCTCAGTGGCAGCAATAGTCTGCGCCACTGCCTCTGGCGTAGGCATGGTTTTCAAGCCAAAACGGCTGGTTCTGGGCGCGGTGTAGAGTCCACGGCCCAGGCGCTCGACGAACCCAGCCTTGGTCAGGCGCATCAGGGCCTGATCAATGGATGCGCGCGAACCCAACCCTGCAAACAAGGCTGGGGTAAAAGGTGCTCCAGCAGGCTGGGCAGCGATGCGCTCGCGGATGGCTTGTGATGTGCTCATGTCGGCCTCATTGTCAGATACTTTACCAGAAAATCTAACAGCGTGCACGGTGCAAACAGCGTGCATGGGGTTCGGTAAAAAATCGGGGTCAGGCCATCATGGCACTCGGTTAAGCCAAAAACATGGGGATCGGAGTCAAGTACCGATTTACTTAGGTGTCAAATCCCAGACGATCGTAGGGGCGTTTGTGGAGCCCCGCTCAGGCCGTGCCGCCCACCGTCAGCCCGTCGATGCGCAGCGTCGGCTGGCCCACGCCCACCGGCAGGCTCTGGCCCTCTTTGCCGCAGGTGCCCACGCCGCTGTCGAGCGCAAGGTCGTTGCCGATCAGGCTCACTTTTTTCAGCGCCTCGGGGCCGCTGCCCACCAGGGTGGCGCCCTTGACCGGGTATTGCAGCTTGCCGTCTTCGACCCACCACGCTTGGCTGGCGCTAAAGACGAACTTGCCGCTGGTGATATCGACTTGGCCGCCGCCAAAGTTGCTGGCGTACAGGCCGCGCTTGATGCTGGCGATGATTTCTTGCGGCTCTTTGTCGCCCGCCAGCATGTAGGTGTTGGTCATGCGCGGCATGGGCAGGTGGGCGTAGCTCTCGCGCCGGGCGTTGCCGGTGGGCCTGACGCCCATGAGGCGCGCGTTCAGGCTGTCTTGCAGGTAGCCGCGCAAAATGCCGTCTTCGATCAGCACGTTGCGCTGGCTGGCGCAGCCTTCGTCGTCGATGTTGAGCGAGCCGCGCCGGTCTGCTAGGGTGCCGTCGTCGAGCACCGTCACGCCCTTGGCCGCCACGCGCTTGCCGATGCGGCCGGCAAAGGCGCTCGAGCCCTTGCGGTTGAAGTCGCCCTCGAGCCCATGCCCCACGGCCTCGTGCAGCAGCACGCCCGGCCAGCCGGGGCCGAGCACCACCGTCATCTCACCGGCGGGCGCGGGGCGGCTCTCGAGGTTGGTCAGGGCCGACTGCACGGCCTCGCTCACATACCGCGCGATCTGCGCTTCGTCAAAGCGCGCCAGCCCAAAGCGGCCGCCGCCGCCAGAGGAGCCCGATTCGCGCCGCCCGCCCTGTTCGGCGATCACGGTCAGCGACAGGCGCACCAGCGGGCGCACGTCGGCGGCCAGGGTGCCGTCGGCGCGCGCCACCAGCACCACGTCGTACTCGCTGGCCAGGCTGGCCATGACCTGCACGATGCGCGGGTCGTGCGCCTTGGCCAGCGCCTCGACGCGCTCGAGCAGCGCCACCTTGGCGGCGCTGTCGAGGCTGGCGATCGGGTCGTGCTCGGGGTAGAGCGAGCGCGCCTTGGCGACCTTGCGCGCGCCCACCTTGGTGCGGGCCTGCTGGCCTTGGGCGCCGATGCTGCGCACGTTTTGCGCCGCGTCGTGCAGGGCGGCCCACGACAGGTCGTCGGAGTAGGCGAAGGCGGTTTTGTCGCCGCTCACGGCGCGCACGCCCACGCCTTGGTCGATGCTGAAGCTGCCGCTCTTGACGATGCCTTCTTCGAGGCTCCAGCCCTCGGAGCGGGTGTACTGGAAGTAGAGGTCGGCGTCATCGACCCCGGGGGCCATGAGCAGGCTCAGGGTGCGGCGCAGATGGGTTTCGTCGAGCCCGTAGGGTTCGAGCAACAGGCTGTGGGCAGTGGCCAGCCGGGCCAGGGTGGGTTCGCGTGCGATCATGGGCCCCATTGTAGGAACTTGCGCCCGCCGCTGCAGCGCGCGCGTAAGGTCTAGGACTGCAGCAGCCGCTTGGAGCGCCCGATGGCGAGCAAAATCCCCAAGCTGGCGCCGAGCGTGACCATGGCCGTGCCGCCAAAGCTCATGAACGGCAGCGGCAGCCCGACCACCGGCAAAATGCCGCTGACCATGCCGATGTTCACAAAGGCATAGACAAAATGCACCAGCGTCAGCGCGCCGGCCAGCAAGCGGGTGAACAGGCTAGGGGCTTCGATAGCGATTTTGAGCCCGCGCCAGACCAGATAAAAGTAAGCCCCCAGCAGCAGCAGCACCCCCAGAAAACCAAACTCCTCGGCGTAGGCGGCGAATATGAAGTCGGTGGTGCGTTCGAGCACGAAGTCGAGCTGGGTCTGCGTGCCTTGCAAGAGGCCTTGGCCCAAGAGGCCACCCGAGCCGATGGCGATCATGCTCTGGATGATGTGAAAACCGCTGCCCAACGGGTCGGCGGTGGGGTTGAGCAGGGTGCAGACGCGCACCTTCTGGTAATCGTGCAACAGCACCCAATCCACCCCGGTCTGGCACCAATGCGGCTCCATCCAGACCAGCGCCACCATGCCTGCCAACCCCAGCAGCACCGGCGGGACGATCAGTTTCCAGCTCAGTCCCGCAAAATAAATCACGAACAGGCCGGAGCTGGCGATGAGCAGGCTGGTGCCCAAGTCGGGCTGGCTCAAGATGAGGGCGGTGGGCACGGCGACGATCACGGCCGCCACGAGAAAATCTAGGCCTTGCAATTGCCCCTCGCGCTTGTGAAACCACCAGGCCAGCATCATCGGCGTGGCCAGTTTCATGATTTCGCTCGGTTGCATGACGATGAAGCCGAGGTCGAGCCAGCGCTGCGAGCCATTGCGCTCGATCCCCACCCACTCCACCGCCAGCAGCAGCAGCAAGCCGCCCACGTACAGCGGTGCAGCCAGCGCCAGCCAGCGCTGCGGCGGAATCTGCGCCACCACGAACAACACCCCGGCGGCGATCAGCAGGTTGCGCACGTGCAGCTCGAAGCGCCCCGGCATTTCGAAGGCGGCCGAATACATGGCCAGCAGCCCGAGCGTGCTCAGGAGCGCAATCGCCAGCAGCAGCGGGCCGTCGAAGCCCTGCACCAGCGGCAAGGCCCGGCGCCACAAGGGTTGGTTTTGGATCACGACGGCCATGGCGGCACATTATCCTACGTGCGCGGCGCTGTTACATTGCGCCCCATGGCCAAAGACAAGTCCCACTACAGCTGCCAGCAATGCGGCGGAACGACGCCGCGCTGGCTCGGCAAATGCCCACACTGCGGGGCCTGGAACAGCCTGCTCGAAACCGCTCCCGAGCCGCAAACGGCGGGCAAAAACCGGCTCAGCGCCGCTGGCCAAACTGGGCTGGTGGCGGCGGCCGAACTGGCGCCGATCTGCGATATTGAGGCCAGCGAGGTGGCGCGCACCCCCACCGGGCAAGAGGAGCTGGACCGCGTGCTGGGCGGTGGCATCGTGGCCGGGGGCGTGGTGCTGATCGGTGGCGACCCCGGCATCGGCAAATCGACCCTGCTGCTGCAAGCGCTGGACGCCATGCAACGCCAAGGCCTGCCCACGCTGTACGTGAGCGGCGAAGAAAGCGCGGCCCAGCTGGCGCTGCGCGCGCGCCGCCTCGGGCTGGCGGCGAGCCCGGTGCCGGTGCTGGTCGAGATCGGGCTCGAGGCCATACTGGCCACGCTGGCGCGCGAGCGCCCGGCGGTGGCGGTGATCGACTCGATCCAGACCCTGTACTCCGATCAGCTCAGCTCCGCCCCCGGCTCGGTGGCCCAGGTGCGCGAGTGCGCCGCTTACCTGACGCGCGCCGCCAAGGCCAGCGGCAGCGCCATCGTGCTGGTCGGGCACGTAACCAAAGAGGGCACGCTGGCCGGGCCGCGCGTGCTCGAGCACATGGTCGATACGGTGTTGTATTTCGAGGGCGACAGCCACGGCCCCTACCGCCTGATCCGGGCGATCAAAAACCGCTTCGGCGCCGTGAATGAGATCGGCGTCTTTGCCATGACCGAGCGCGGGCTCAAGGGCGTGAGCAACCCGAGCGCGATTTTTTTGAGCCAGCACAGCCAGCCGGTGCCCGGCAGTTGCGTGCTGGTGACGCTCGAGGGCACGCGGCCGCTGCTGGTCGAGATTCAGGCGCTGGTGGACAGCGGCGGCCCGAGCCCGCGCCGCCTGAGCGTGGGGTTGGAGCGCGAGCGCCTGGCGATGCTGCTGGCGGTGCTGCACCGCCACGCCGGGGTGTCGTGCAGCGATCAAGACGTGTTCGTCAACGCCGTGGGCGGCGTGCGCATCAGCGAGCCGGCGGCCGATCTCGCGGTGCTGCTGGCGATCGCGTCGTCGCTGCGCAACCGCGCCTTGCCGCAGGGTTTTTTGGCGTTTGGCGAGGTCGGGCTGGCGGGCGAGGTGCGCCCGGCGCCGCGCGGGCAAGAGCGGCTGCGCGAAGCCGCCAAGCTGGGTTTTACGGCCGCTCTGTTGCCCAAGGCCAATATGCCCAAAAAGTCGGATCTGGCGCAGCACAAGGCCTTGGCCGGCATGACGCTGCACCCGGTCGAGCGCATCGAAGAGGCGCTCGCGGTCGCGCGATCTCTGTAGCCGCAGCGCCGAGCCCGAATTCATTCGGCTTTCACAAGCGCTCGCGCATAATGGCTTCATGAACCAACGATCCAGCCCCACCCAACCCCTGCCCATCGACCTCGCCTTGCAAGGCGGAGGTTCCCACGGCGCCTTCACTTGGGGCGTGCTGGATCGGCTGCTGCAAGACGAAACCCTAGAAATCGCCGCCATCAGCGGCACCAGCGCCGGGGCCATGAACGCGGTGGCGCTGGCCGCCGGGCTGATGGAGGGCGGCCGCGAGGGCGCGCGCAATACCCTGCGCGCGCTCTGGACCCAAGTGGGAGCGCAATCGCCCTTTGCGCTGCTGCAGCCGGCCATGGGCGGCATCAACGCGTGGACGGCGCGCCTGCCCGGCGTGCAAGCTTGGCAACAGGCCAGCCAGGAGTCGATGCGCTGGTGGAGCAAGGCCATTGGCCAGTCCTTTTCGCCGTATCAGTTCAACCCGCTGGATCTGAATCCGCTGCGCGGCATCTTGGAGCGCACGGTCGATTTCGAGCGCGTGCGCGCTTGCACCAAAACGCGCTTGTTTATTGCCGCCACGCACGTGCACACCGGCGCCTTGCGCGTGTTTCGCCAGCACGAGCTCAGCGCCCAGGTGGCGCTGGCCTCGGCTTGCTTGCCCACGCTGTTTCAGGCCGTGGAGATCGACGGCGAACCCTATTGGGACGGCGGCTACGCCGGTAACCCCTCGCTCATGCCGCTGATCGACGAGAGCCCGGCCGACGACTTGCTGCTGGTGCAGATCAACCCGATGCTGCGCAGCCAGGTGCCGCAGAAGGTGGCCGACATCATGGATCGGGTCAACGAGATCACCTTCAACGCCAGCCTGCTCAAAGAGCTGCGCACGATCCAGCTGCTGAAAAACCTGATCGAGCAAGACGGCCCGGCGGCCTCGCACCCCGGGCGCGACCCGCTCATGGCGCGCATCGCCGCGCTGCGCACGCACCGCATCGACGGCGGCGCGGCGCTGGTCGAACTGGGGGCGGCGTCTAAAGTGCGCACCGACCCGCCCTTCTTGCTCGACCTGTTTGCACGCGGCCACAGCGTCGCCGACGCCTGGCTGCAAGCCCACCGCGCCGACATGGGGCAGCGCGCCACGCTCGATTTGCGCCGCGAGTGTGGGCTGGTGGGCGGCTGCGACACGCTCTGAAAGGGCGGAGCGCCAAGCTGCCACAGAGCGCAACTTGGGCACTGTTTGAGCGCCCGCTGCGGCCTCAATGCCCGCCGGTGGCGCGGTACAGGGCGACCCGGTTTTGCAGCAGGGCAAAGCGCAGCTGCACCAGTTGCTGTTCGGCGGCAAAGGCGCTGCGCTGGGCGTCGAGCAGTTCCAGTTGGCTGGCGCTGCCCAGCGCCAGCAGCCGCGCGCTCAGGTGAGCGCGCTGGCTTTCGGCCTGCCACAAAGCCTGTTGCGCGGTGTATTCGGCCTGCATAAAAGTTTGGCTGGCGAGCGCGTCGCGCACCTCCTTGAATGCGCTTTGTATGGCCTGCTCGTACTGCAGCAGGGCGATGTCGCGCTCGGCCTGCGATGCCGCCAAGCGCGCCCGGTTGGCGCCGTAATCGAACAGCGGCAGCAGGGCTTGTGGGGCCAGCGTCCAGCCCCAACTGCCGCTGGCAAACAGGCCAGCCAGTTCGGTGCTGGCGCTGCCGAGCTGGGCGGTGAGCGCGATGCGCGGAAAGAACGCCGCGCGCGCCGCCCCGATCTGCGCTTGGGCGGCAGCGAGCCGGTTTTCGGCGGCGCGCACATCGGGGCGCTGCAGCAGCACCTCGGAGGGCAGGCCGACGGCCACCGGCTGCAGCAGCGCCAGCGTTTGCTTGCCGTTGGTGCTGCGGGTGTCGCTGGGCAAGGGCGCCGGCGTGCTGGTGCTGGGGTCGTGCAGCGGCCCCGCCAACTGCTGCAACTGGTGCAAGGCCAACTGCAGCTGGCGCTGCTGGCGCGCTTGCGCCACCCGCGCGGCTTGCACCAGCGCCTCGCTGTGCTGGCGCTGCAGGGCCGAGGCGGTGCCGTGTTGCAAGCGCAGCTGCACCAGGCGCAAGCTGGCCTCGTGGTTGGCCAAGGTGCGCTGCGACACCTCGAGCAGGGCGTGCGCGCTTTGCACCTCGAGCCACGCTGCCACCACCCCAGACACCAAGCTCACGCGCACCCAGCGCTCGGCTTCGGCCGATGCCAGGTACTGCGCCCGCGCGGCCTCCGACAGGCTTT
>Ga0209315_100127_pt1 | contig 10712 bp, 9 predicted proteins | sample 3A3metaG_FD_184148 | JGI IMG/M metagenome (GOLD analysis project Ga0209315, IMG submission 184148) | Freshwater bacterial and archeal communities from Indian Creek, Illinois, USA to study Microbial Dark Matter (Phase II) - 3A3 metaG... | ecosystem: Environmental > Aquatic > Freshwater >... | reverse complement strand
TACTTCTGGTGCTCCTCGGGCATATGGTCAGTGACGGTGCTGTATTGTCCTTCCCGGCCATGTAATCTGGCATGTGAGCAGATACGGCTATTCTGAAAGAACACCTCTAGCACAGCTCGGGTGATGCAAACGTCTACCTTGTGCTTAATGAACTCATAAGGAACGCTGTAGAACATGCTATTGACAGAGATATGGTAGTTGAACTGGACAGTGGCTATCTTCCATGTTGACAGTTCGTAATGCGTTTTCGGGAGAGGCAGCAACAATGGTTGCTCTTCTTCGGTGAAGGCGCTCAGACGGCTTCCAGTACGCTTCTGAAACGGCTTGGCGTTAAACTCAGTAAGTTTCTCTTTGATTGCCTCATTCAACTCCCCCAAGGAGAAGAACCTCTGGTCTCTCAGAGCAGCGAGAATCCAAGTGGATATTACTCCTACGGCACCTTCTACATTTGGCTTATCCTTGGGACGTCTCATCCTAGCTGGCATAATGGCAGTGCCGTAGTGTTCGGCCATCTGGGGAATTCCAGTGTTTAATGAAATTCCATTCTTGGTAGCTCTTATTGATCACCGGTGTATCCCACGAGGGCTTCTGAACGCCCGTCTTCAAGTTATCCGGCACCAGCATGCGGGTTACCCCACCAAAGAACTTGTAGGCGTTGACATGTGCCGCAATCCAGCATTCCTGGTTCTGCGAGAGAAAGGCCTCTACATAGGCATATTGGCTACTAGCTAGCACGGCTACGAAGATGGATGCGGGAATCTCCTCACTCGAGTCTGTGTCAATGAGGTGCGCGGTTTGGCCAGCCCAGTCTACCTCCATCTGGTCACCGGGTTTTCGATCAATGTGCATAGTTGCCTTGGTTTTCAGAGCAAATTCCCGGTAATACAGGCAGAACTGGGTGTACATCAAGGGTATTTCCCCAGCGCGTCGGCACTCTTCACAGTACTCATTCCACAACAGGCTAAGTGTCACGCCGCTTCTGGCCATTTCACGATGTACCTGCTCATAGTCTGGGCGTCTGCGTAAAGGTGGCATCGCAGAGGAACCAAACAGGAGCTCGTGAAGCTCCCCATTGGTTATGTCCCTCTTCAGAGGCCAACTAAGGCCGACTTCTGCGGCCCGCGTCAGTACTTTGGAGACTGTGTTGCGTGAGCAGTTACAGGACGCAGCGATTCCACGCTGACCAATACCCTGACCACATAACCGCAAGATTTCCCGATAGTCTGTCATTTCTCTTCCCCCTATAGAATTTGTTTCACTGCGATAACAGCGAACAATCCCATTCTAAAGGGAAGAAAAACCTGTGGCTCCCCCTACCGTGAAAGTGGCTCAAAACTTCCGTGAAGGTGGCTCAAACTAGCCGTATCGCTGGCTCAAATTGGGGCGTAATATTCATCTACTTATTTCCACGATGAAACATGTGGTTGGACCAAAAATAATTTTGCCCCTCACTACTAAAGGCAAAAAATCAGCTACCCTACAAAATTTTTCTTCTCATATACTTCCACGATGAGAAGGTATGTTGTACGGAATGAAATTTTTCTCTCACTTACTTCCACGATGAAATAGATGTCCTACAAAAAAAATCTTCATTATTTTCCAAGACAAATCGTAGTATTGTGAACCGAAAATTTTATGCCCTCACTTATTTCAACGATGAGAAGCTCTGTTGAGCGGAAAAAATTGCAACAAAAAAGATGCCCTCATAAACTTCCACGTTGAGAAGGGCATCTGTACACCTATTAAATACTATTTTCAGTTAAAAGATTAATCGCCCATTGTACCGACCATCTTGTAGATGTCACCGTCACTATCCATAACTTTAGAGCCTTCCATGTTTCCAACTTTATTACCGTTCTCGAACATATCCTTTGCAGTAATTTCTTCATTTGGTTTATTGTCATCTTCAATCCAACCGAAGCCTAAAAAATAAACTTGTTTTTGACCATTGACTATGCGTGTGTTCCCCATCTTAGACGTCGCTGACTTCAAGTCGCTATGTTCTGGCGGTTTTGTAGTCGCTTGTTTGGGTTGAGTTATGATAGTATTTTTTTCTTTTTCTGCTTTTTCTAATTCGGTGGGATTAACTATTTTTTGTTCTGCATTAAGGTCGTTAGTCAATTTGATTTCTGGTCGCTCTTTTATGAGAACCTGTTTCTGCGGCAATGCTGTTATAGTTCGTTGATCCTTTAAAAATACAGCTTCAGAATGAATTTCATGAAGACCTGATTCTTTGGTGTAGCTCTCATGATTGGGTATTGGTTGCCAAGAAGTAAACGCTATAACTACGGCACCTGCTAATCCTATTGTAAAAAGTTTGTTTGATTTGTTCATCTTGAGTTCCTCCCTTACATAAAAAAACGGCCACTTGCATTGAACTGTTGTTCAAGCGAATGACCGTTTCCATGAATATTATGTTGTTTAAATAATTGACTTACAAACATTGGAATACATTCAGTGTTTTCATCGATCTTTTGTTTTGTGATATTAGGCATATACAAGCTATTGCAATGCCTGTGTAGTTCGCAAATTTCTTTGTTCATCTGTGTCACCTCCTATTAGTGACACAGAATATCACAAGAAGTAGCAAATGGCTATCAAACTACAATAAATATCATGGATGAAAACGTGAATACGCATTAAAAACAATGCGTTCTTAAATTTAATTGTTATTTACTCGCAATAACGATATAATTGGAATATATTTGCGGGAGGTGAAAAACAATGACAATAAGCTACAACAAGCTCTGGAAGCTACTGATTGATAAGAAAATGAAAAAGAAAGACCTGCAGCAACTATCGGGAGTCAGTTCGGCTACCATCAGCAAGCTTGGCAGGGATGAAAATGTAAATACGGAAATTCTACAAAAGATATGTACAGCGCTTAACTGCGATATTTGCGATGTCATGGAGTTTCTTCCAAATACAGATAAAGAGGAGAATTTATAAAATGAATGATAACAGAAAAGAACAGGAACGTGCTGAACTGCATCGTACTATTTGGAGTATCGCCAATGATCTTAGAGGCAGTGTGGATGGCTGGGATTTTAAACAGTACGTCCTCGGTATGCTCTTTTATCGATATATATCGGAAAATCTAACAAACTATATAAACCGCGGCGAACATGAAGCTGGAAATCCGGACTTTGACTATTCCAAGCTTAAGGACAACGAAGCAGAAGAAGCTCGAATGGATCTGGTCCATACTAAGGGCTTTTTCATCCTGCCCACTGAGCTGTTTGAAAATGTCCTAAAAAAAGCAGCCGGAGACGAGAATTTGAACGAGACCCTTGAGAGAGCGTTCCGTAACATTGAAAGTTCTGCTCAAGGAGCACCAAGTGAGGATGACTTCAAAGGGTTGTTTGACGATATTGACGTCAATAGCAATAAACTAGGCGGAACAGTTGCCAAGCGCAACGAAAGGCTTGTTAAACTCATGAATGGCGTTGGAGAAATGAAACTTGGCGACTATCAAGACAACACCATTGATGCCTTTGGAGATGCCTATGAATTTCTTATGGGTATGTATGCATCCAATGCTGGTAAAAGCGGCGGTGAGTATTATACTCCTCAGGAAGTAAGCGAGCTACTTACACGGATTACCCTTGTGGGAAAGACAGAAGTTAATAAAGTATATGACCCTGCTTGTGGGTCTGGTTCACTTTTGCTCAATTTTGCGAAGATCCTTGGTAAAGAGAACGTACGACAAGGCTTTTATGGACAGGAAATCAATATCACCACCTATAACCTCTGTCGTATAAATATGTTCCTTCATGATATAGATTACGATAAATTTGATATAGGCCATGGAGATACGCTTACAGATCCCATGCACTGGGATGACGAACCATTTGAGGCCATTGTTTCTAATCCCCCTTACTCTATTAAGTGGGATGGTGATGCTAATCCACTTATTATAAATGATCCGAGGTTTTCTCCAGCTGGTGTACTGGCACCAAAGTCCAAGGCTGACCTTGCTTTTGTCATGCATTCGCTATCATGGTTAGCTACCAATGGCACAGCTGCCATCGTTTGCTTCCCAGGTGTCATGTACCGAAGTGGTGCTGAACAGAAGATTCGAAAATACCTCATTGATAACAACTACATCGACTGCGTGATTCAGTTACCTGATAATCTTTTTTTTGGAACTACTATAGCCACCTGTATCATGGTACTTAAAAAATCTAAAACGGAGAACAGCACCCTGTTCATCGATGCATCCAAAGAGTGCGTCAAGGTCACCAACAGCAACAAGTTGACGCAGAAGAATATGGATACAATTATCAGTGCCTACACGAAACGGGCAAACCTTGACCATTTTATAGTCAAGGTAGCAAATAGCAATATAGCCGCTCAGGACTACAATCTCTCTGTTTCCAACTATGTGGAACAAAAAGATACACGGGAAGTTATAGATATTGCTATACTCAATGCTGAGATTGAAGAGATTGTAGCTCGAGAACAGGTTCTTCGAGACGAGATTGCGAAGATTATTATGGAAATTGAGGTGGGAGAATGAACAAGGAACTTCAATTCTTAGTTTACCGCTCAGTTGATGAAGATGTGTCTGTCGATGCAATTGTTAAAGACGAAACAGTTTGGCTTACCCAGAAGGGCATGGCAGAACTTTTTGGCGTGCAAACCCCTGCCATCAGTAAGCATTTGAAAAATATATTTGAAGAGGGTGAGCTAAATGAAGCAGTGGTTATTTCCAAAATGGAAAGAACCACTCTACACGGTGCAATACCCGAAAAAACACAAACGAAAGAGACAAATTACTATAATCTTGATGCTATTATCTCGGTAGGATATCGAGTTAATTCAAGACGTGCTACAAATTTTAGAATTTGGGCGACGGGCATATTAAAAGAATATATGACCAAAGGCTTCGCCATGGATGATGAACGTCTAAAGCAAAGTAAAACGGCATTTGGAAAAGATTATTTCAAAGAATTATTGGAACGCGTTAGATCGATTCGTGCCAGCGAGCGTCGAATGTGGCAGCAGATTACAGATATTTTTGCTGAGTGTAGCATCGACTATGACCGAGATTCCGAAGTGACGCATGAGTTTTATGCCATGGTGCAGAACAAATTTCATTACGCCATTACGGGCCAAACAGCAGCTGAAATTGTCTTTTCAAAAGCCGATCATCAAAAAGAAAATATGGGGCTTACAACGTGGAAGAATGCACCAGAAGGCCGAATTTTAAAATCAGATGTCTCAGTTGCAAAGAATTATCTTAGCGAACAAGAAATCAAGCGTCTAGAAAGAACAGTCACTGGATATTTTGACTATATTGAAGATCTAATTGAACGGGAGAACACGTTTACAATGGAGCAGTTTTCAGCAAGCATCAATGAGTTCTTAACTTTTAGAAAATATAAAATACTACCTGACAAAGGTAAAGTTTCAAAACAAATGGCGCTCGATAAAGCAAGCACAGAATATGATGAATTCAACAAAACCCAGAAAATAACTTCAGATTTTGACCGTGAAGTGAAAAAACTGATGGATCGAGGAGGCAAAGCAGATGAGTAAAATTGAAGAATTGATAGCTGAGCTTTGCCCGGATGGTGTGGAACATAAAAAATTAAAAGATTGCACTGAAATGAAAAGAGGGACTTCAGCCACAAAAAGTACGTTAGATGAGGGTCGTATTCCAGTTATTTCTGGAGGAAAAGAGCCTGCATTTTATAGTAATTGCTCCAATAGAGATGGAGAAACTATCACAGTAGCTGGGAGCGGTGCAGGTGCTGGATATGTCCAATATTGGAATGAACCAATATTTGTAAACGATGCTTTTTCAATCAAAGTTAATGAAAAAATAAATACTCGATATTTGTATCATTTTTTACTTAACATTCAAGGTGAAATATATGCTACAAAAAAAGGCGGAGGAGTTCCACATGTCCATATTTCAAGTATTGAAAACTTTATTATCCCCCTTCCACCGCTACCTGTACAGCAGGAAATTGTACGGATACTGGACAATTTCACGGAGCTTACAGCTGAGCTTACAGCTGAGCTTACAGCTGAGCTTACAGCGAGAAAAAAACAGTATGAATATTATAGAAATGTATTACTGACTTTCGGTGATGATGTTCCAATGATTGCACTCGGTGAAACATGCTCTATGAAATCTGGAAAATCAATATCTTCATCCCAAATATTAAATCAAAAGGATGAAAGTGCTCCATATGCTTGTTTTGGTGGAAATGGTATACGAGGCTACGTAAAAAATGCAAGTCATCATGGAGAATTTCCCATCATTGGACGGCAAGGCGCTTTGTGTGGAAATGTTAATTACGCATCTGGTGATTTCTATGCAACAGAGCATGCAGTGGTAGTTAAGTCACTGGGAAAGTACAATCAAAGGTTTCTATTTCATTTACTTACAGTAATGAATCTAAATCAATATAAGTCGCAAGGCGCACAACCTGGATTAGCCGTTGGTAATTTAGAAAATCTTTTGGCTCCAGTGCCACCGCTTAATGAGCAGCAATATATCGTAAGTATCCTTGACCGTTTCGATGCACTTTGTAATGACCTAACTATTGGCTTACCCGCCGAAATTGAAGCTAGACGCAAGCAATATGAGTATTATCGAGATATATTATTGACCTTTAAGGAGGCGAGCGCATGAGCCTATATAACATCGTTGTTTCATCAAACGAAAGCACTGTAGTTGCTGAATATGTAGCCGAATATGTTTGCTCGAACTCCTATCAGTCGGAAGCAAATCTAGAGCAAGATTTTATCAAGCGACTGCTAGAACAAGGGTATGAATATATCCGTATTTCAAACGAAGCAGAACTTGTTGCTAATCTCCGCCTGCAAATTGAGCGTCTCAACGATTACAAGTTTTATGATAGTGAGTGGGAGCGCTTTTGCAATGAATACCTAACAAACAAGAACGAAGGAATTGTTAACAAAACTCGAAAAATCCAAGTTGATGAGCGTCATAGTTTCAGGCTGGATAATGGATTAACTAAAAACATCGCAATTATTGATAAAAAGAACATCCACAACAATCATCTGCAGGTCATCAATCAATATGAGGAAACAACAGGTGCGCATGATACCCGTTATGATGTAACCCTATTAGTGAATGGGCTGCCACTGGTTCATATTGAACTTAAACGCCGCGGGGTTGCTATTCGAGAAGCGTTCAACCAAATCAAGCGTTATCAGAGAGACAGCTTCTGGGCGGCCAGTGGCCTTTTTGAGTATGTCCAAATTTTCATTATCTCTAATGGAACTCATACCAAATATTACTCAAACACCACCCGATCAAGTCATGTGAAAGAAAACGCTGATGGTGAGCGAAAGAACAGTAAGAAGACCAGCAATAGCTTTGAGTTCACTTCTTACTGGGCGGATGCAACTAATAAAGCCATTGCGGATCTCGTTGATTTTACAAGAACTTTTCTGGCAAAGCATACACTTCTTAATGTGTTGACAAAATACTGCGTCTTCACTTCTGAAGACTTGCTCTTGGTCATGAGACCTTATCAGATTGCTGCAACTGAGCGTATACTCTCTAGAATCGAAATATCAAGCAATTATAAGAAGACTGGAACAATTGATGCCGGTGGATACATTTGGCATACCACTGGGAGTGGGAAAACCTTGACTTCTTTTAAGACAGCTCAAATAGCCTCTGCACTTCCTTATATTGATAAAGTACTGTTTGTCGTTGACCGTAAAGACCTTGACTATCAAACCATGAAGGAATATGATCGCTTCCAAAAAGGTGCTGCCAATAGCAATTCCTCAACCAGAATATTGCAAAAGCAATTGGAGGATAACACTTCAAACATCATTATAACAACCATTCAAAAGCTGGATGTATTTGTTTCAAAGAATAAAGGCCATGATGTCTTCAAGAAGCACGTTGTCATTATTTTTGATGAGTGTCATCGTTCACAATTCGGTGATATGCACAGCAAAATAGTCAAAACCTTTAAGAATTATCATATATTTGGATTTACTGGTACGCCTATCTTTGCTATCAATGCCGGAAGTGGTGGTAATCCTCTGATGAAAACCACGCCACAAGTGTTCGGCGGCGAACCAGATCAAAATGGGAAGCGAGTTCTTCCCCTTCACACTTACACTATTGTGAACGCAATCAATGATGAGAATGTACTACCTTTTCGCATTGATTTTATCAATACAGTAAAGATGAAAAATGATGTAAAGGATAAAAATGTATCCTCCATTGACAAAGAAAAAGCTATGGCTGACCCGAACCGCATTCGAGAAGTTGTCAATTATATTCTCGAACATTTTGACCAGAAAACAAAACGCAACACCTTTTATGCCCTTCAAGGCCAGCGAGTATCGGGTTTTAACTCCATTTTGGCAGTCAGTTCTATTCCTGTTGCTAAGATGTACTATACCGAGCTAAAAAAACAGTTAAATGAGCGCGAACGTAAGCTCAATATAGCTACCATCTTCAGCTATAACGCAAATGAGGCTGACCCTGAAGATGTGTTTCCGGATGAAGGGTTTGATTCTGATAGCATGGATCAGTCTTCAAGAGATTTTCTTGAGGCTGCTATACTAGACTATAATGCTAACTTTAATGTCACTTTTGATACATCCGCAGATAAATTCCAAAACTACTACAAAGATTTATCCATGCGTATGAAAAGTCGTGAGGTGGATCTCTTAGTCGTTGTCAATATGTTCTTGACTGGTTTTGATGCTACAACACTCAACACAATATGGGTAGATAAGAACCTTAAGCAACATGGCTTAATCCAAGCTTTTTCACGTACCAATCGGATTTTAAACTCGGTCAAGACTTACGGCAATATTGTTTGTTTCCGCGATTTGCAGAAGGAAACAGATGAAGCCATTGCACTTTTTGGTGATAGTGAGGCTGGCAGTATCGTTCTATTGAAAAGTTATGAAGCTTATTATAACGGCTTTGATGAGAACGGCAAACACCAAACAGGCTATACCGAATTAATTGAAGAGATCAGTGAAAAGTTCCCATTGGGGCAGGCAATCATTGGCGAACAAAACCAAAAGGACTTTATTAAACTATTTGGTACTATCCTTCGTTTAAAGAATATTTTAACTGCCTTCGACAACTTTCAGGGCAATGAAATACTGTCTAGTAGAGATTTTCAAGACTATCAGAGTGTATACATCGATCTTTATCAGGAATTTACTAAAGATAAAGCTGCTGACAAGGAAAAAATCAATGACGATATTGTTTTTGAAATTGAGCTGATACGACAAATTGAAATCAATATTGATTATATTCTTATGCTTGTCGCTAAATACCATGCATCCAACTGTGAAGACAAGAGCATTCTGGTTTCAATCGACAAAGCAGTCAACTCCAGTATTCAACTTCGAAGCAAGAAAGAACTTATCGAGAATTTCATCAATACAGTCAATTCATCTACTAAGGTGGACGAGGATTGGCGGAAGTTTGTTCATGAGCAAAAGGAAACCGATCTTGAAGCCCTCATAACCGAGGAAAAGCTCAAACAAGAAGAAACTAAGCGTTTCATCGACAACTCCTTCCGAGACGGAGCACTAAAGACAACCGGCACAGACATTGATAAGATCATGCCTCCGGCTTCACGATTTGGCAGTGGCAATAGAACAGCTAAGAAGCAAGGCGTTATTGAGAAACTGATGAAGTTCTTTGAGAAATATTTTGGATTGGTGTAAAGGGGAATCTCACATATGAAATTAAACGGAATGCTTTCAAAAATTATGGATAATTATTTGTGCTTACGTGGCGTAGCAAGTATAAAGGCCTTAGCTAAATTATCCGAAATTAATCCTGATATACAACGAGATTTGATAGAAGACCACAAAGATGAAATGAAAGAATTTTTGGAGAGGGGCGAGTATGCCTATTTCCCGGAAGTTGTTTTATCGATGAATGTTGGTTTAACTGATGCTGTTCAGGATTTTGAAAATCTAGCTGATGCTGTTGATTCGGCTGACAAAGGTTTTAATTCAAAAGTTGGTAAAGTAAAAATCAACTTTAAGTCAGACGAAAATAAGCTGATTGATGACCGCAAGCAATTAAAAGTTGCTCAACTATCATTTGAAGAGGATGATATAAAGTTGAGCAGAATAGATGGTAACCATCGTTTAAGTGCCGCTGATTACTTAGCTAATGATATATTGATACCATTTTGTCTTATCATTTTCCCAAATGCTGAAGAGGCAAAAAATAACTCTCGAGCAATTTTCCATAATATTAACTCCAAACAAATACCGTTAAAAATGGAGCAAAATATAAAGCTAATTATTGAGAGCGCTGATGTTTTTATGGATAGTATTCTGGAAAAACCTCAACCGTTTGGATTACACTACAAATTTACTCGTGAATTGTTATGTGGAAATGAAAAAATAGATTTCGGATGTTTTCCGAATATAAAAAAATTTGTATTCGATAACAAGTATTCCTTTTTCACTGATTTGTTCAGATACTTGCTTAAAGAGAATCTAATTAGTGATGCTACAGCGGTTGATGATGTTAAAAGAGAGCTTGTAAATGTAGAAAATGCAATAAACCAAGCAAGCATCGTTACTTCTCATAATAATATCTGAATGTCAATCAGAAACTGAACCATGTGGCAATCTATTTTTGAACCACTGGAGACATTTTGAAACTGAACCATCCGTGGCAGTTCAGTGATTGCTAACGTTATGATCTGCGTTGTTTATATTTG
>Ga0209315_100124_pt1 | contig 10801 bp, 12 predicted proteins | sample 3A3metaG_FD_184148 | JGI IMG/M metagenome (GOLD analysis project Ga0209315, IMG submission 184148) | Freshwater bacterial and archeal communities from Indian Creek, Illinois, USA to study Microbial Dark Matter (Phase II) - 3A3 metaG... | ecosystem: Environmental > Aquatic > Freshwater >... | reverse complement strand
AGCGATTTCTGCGCGGATGGCGGGCGTGGTGCGCGCGTTCTTGTGCAGGGCTATCATCATGTAGACTCTCCTTGAGCTTGCGTCAGATCGTACACCAGCGCCCTCATCGCCTCACGAGCGATGAACAACGGATAACGCTTCGAGTCTATACAATCATCGGGGATGCGACATATAATCCTAATCCGTTCAATTTTCTTAGGAAAATCAACATAGAACAAGCCCAGTACAAGCAGTTGATGGCCAGCCTTGAAGGCTTGACCGAGGCGCAGATCGATGAGTTGCGCCAAGTTCTGCGCCAGCGCCAAGATGCCGACGGTGTGCAGCGCCTGATCATGGCGCCCATGGCCGAACAAGGCTCTTGCCCACGCTGCCAAAGCAGCCGCAAGGTCAAGCACGGCACCGAGTTTGGCGCGCAGTGCTTTCGCTGCAAAGATTGCGGCAAGACCTTCACCGCCACCACCGGCACGCCGTTTCACCGCTTGCGCAACAAGAGCAATCTGCTGGAGAACGCCGCTTGCATTGCCGATGGCCTGTCGGTGCGCAAGACCGCTGCGCGCTTGGGGTTCTCGGTGCAAAAAACCTTTCGCTGGCGGCACAGGTTTCTGGACTTCCTCGACCAGCAAAAACCCAGCGCTCTGGCTGGCATTGTGGCGGTCGATGAAACCTTTTTCCCGGTGTCCTACAAAGGCCAGCGCAAGTCCATGCCACGCACGCCCAAGAAGCGCGGCGGCAAGGCCAAAGACGGCGCTGGCACCGAGAAGACCGCTGTGGTCGTGGCGGTGCAGCGCGGCACCCAAGTGGTTTTTGACCAAGTGCTGGAGCGGACCACGGGGGCGGACCTGACCGAAGCGCTGCGCCCGGTGCTGGGCACAGATGCGGTGCTGAGTACCGACGGCAACGCCGCTTACTGGACGGTGGCCGAGGACCTGCAGGTGGAGTCGGGCTACTTTGTCTCGCAGTACCACGGCAAGGGAGGGCATGGGCCTGGGCATGTGCAGAGCGTCAACCGCTACGACTCCAGTCTGAAGCCCTGGATGACACGCTTTCGCGGTGTGGCCACCAAGTATCTGGCGAACTACCTGGGCTGGCGCCGGCTGCTGGACCGCTTCAAAGACCAGCTCACACCCGAGTAATTCCTGTTTCATGCGCTACGAAATTCGTATCAGTGAGGGCGTACACGGTTTATGCGAACTCAGCCACCAAATGGCACGTGGTACCAATGTACTTACCCTGAAGTGGGCTGCCGCCCAGGATGAAGAGGGTTTTGTTTTTCAAAGCATGAACTCCATGATTTCGACACCGACATACCCGCTCACGGTTTTCACATGTTGTGTCAGCGTTCCGGCTTTCTGGTAGCCGAGATCCAAGTACAGTTTGACGGCTGGCTGGTTGTCGGACCTGACATAAAGTAAGATTTTCCGGAGTAACAGCTTGTTTCTTGCGAAGTCGTGCAACTGTTGGAGCGCGAGCCTGCCAACTCCTTTTCGTTGAAACTGCCGGTTGATGTTGATTCCGAGCGTGGCATGCCCATCCATTCTGTTGATGGAAACCAGCTGTACATAGCCGCAGAAGACTCCACCAGTTTCTATGGCGAACTGGCACACATCACCCGCGCTCCTCTTGGCTTGCAGCCACTGGAGAACCTCGTTTCTACTCCTCGGTATTACCGAGCCGCCGACCAGCTGCTGATTGTTCGAGTCATTCAGCAACCCGTGAAGTTGATCGACATCAGTGTCTTCGATCGGCCTGAGAATGATTTTTTCACTGTCCATCTGCGATTGCCCTTGCAATGTTTCTGGCGGCATATCTGTCAACCATCATTTTTGCCTGTTCCGACAGTTTGACCAGCATGCTTCTCTTGCTTAGATGTCGCATCCCCGATGATTGTATAGACTCGAAGCGTTATCCGCTGTTCATCGCTCGTGAGGCGATGAGGGCGCTGGTGTACGATCTGACGCAAGCTCAAGGAGAGTCTACATGATGATAGCCCTGCACAAGAACGCGCGCACCACGCCCGCCCAAACTTGGCCGCCCCTAAAAATCCACAACCCCTTGATTTATCTTGCAAAACCAGCTATTTTCTGGTAAAACTTCCCCCAGTTTGATTCGCCTATGCGTTGATTTCTGGGAGTTTTTCATGCTCACCTGCCCCGCCACCGAAGATTTCTTCCGCTCACGCATCGAACACATGATCGATCTGCGCCACCCGCTGGCGGTGCTGTCTTCGCGCATGCCGTGGCAGCAAATTGAAGCCTCGGTCGCGCACCTGTTCGTGCGCAAAGCCCGTGCCGGCGTGGCCATGCCCGATCTGGATCTCTTTGGCCAAGCTCCGGTCGTGATCGCGCGCAAGAGCAACTCCGGTCGTCCCCGGGTGGCGTTGCGCATCATGATTGCGCTGCTCTACCTCAAGCACGCCTTCAACGAATCCGACGAAGGCGTGGTCGAGCGCTGGGGCGAGACCCCGACTTGGCAGTTCTTCTCGGGACAGGCCTAGGGCGCAAGGCCGGGCGCTATGCACACTCCTATGCGGCGGGCGCCAGTGTGGAGCATTCAGTCACGCAGCGAAGCGCATCAGTGTTCCACCCAGACCCGAACCACCGCCGCTGTTGCGCCCCGCGCTGAAGTTGCCCGGGTAGGCGGCCTCGGTTTGGGCGCTGCGTGCAGGCACTGGTGCTGCAGGCGCATCAGCGCTGGGCGCTGCCGCACCCGGGCGCGCTTCGCGCCAAGCATCGGCCAGCGGTTTGATCAGGCTGTGCACCTCGTCGAGCGCGGCGACATCGTTGTGCGCATTGGCATCCAGCAGCCGCAACGAGCAGTAGGCGTAGAGCGTGTCGAGTTGCTGCGCCAGTTCGCCGCCGGCTTTGATGTCGAGGTGCGTGCGCAGGCCCTCGCCCAAAATTTGCAAGGCCTTGTTGATATGGCGGATTTTGTTGCTCAGGTCGTGCTGCTCCATGGCCAGCTTACCCAAGCGGATGCGGTCGAGCAGGCCCTCGAACAACAGCAAAGCGACCTCGTGCGGACCATTGGCATTGGCTCGGCTATCGAGCCCTACAGCAGCGTAGGCGCGGGCAGAGCGGTTGGAGAAAGAGTTCATGGTGCTGGCCTTGAGCAAACAATGATGATGTTTTTATATCGGACGGCGCCGGGGGCAACTTGAGCCTATCTATCGAGGCGACAACTATTCTGACACGGGGGGGGCAGATTCGCTTGTGGGTTGAAGGCTTGATGCCTGCGGCGGCGTCTGCATTTCAGCGAGCGCTAAGTACTGATAACGTTTATACTGTGAAAGTACCCTGACAAGGAGAGCGCCATGTCCAAAGGAGCCATTTTTACGATGAAGCTGGAGCCGCAGCTGCGTGCCGACTTTATGGCCGAGGTGGCCGGCGAAGACCGGCCCGCGTCCCAAGTGGTGCGCGAGTTGATGCGCGGCTACATCGAACAGCGCCGCCAATCACGCGCCTACGATGACTACCTTCAGTGCAAGGTCGAGGCCGCCCGCACCTCGATGCGTGCCGGTCTTGGCCGCTCCAACGACGAAGTTGAAGCCGCATTCGCTACCAGACGCCATCAAGCAACGGCAGGCCAAGTGTGATTGTCGTCTGGACGCCAGAGGCAGAGCAAGACCGTACCGACATTTTGGACTACATCGCGGACGACAACACTTGCCGATTTTGTAAACATCTAATTTTCTTAGATATTTTGGTAGGTCGTGCAGGATTCGAACCTGCGACCAACGGATTAAAAGTCCGCTGCTCTACCAACTGAGCTAACGACCCACTCTGCTTGACGGCGCCGATATTCGACATCGCCAAGCCTCGCATTATATCCTGTTTTTCGACGCCTTGCGACCTGATTTCGTGGTGCTGAGCGCATCAGGATTTGGTTTGCGTCCACCTAGGGCCCTTCGCCCCAGACGGCCTCACAACCCCCGCCAAGCGCTCCAGCACCCACGAGGCCGCCAGCATGCCAAAGCCTGCGGTCACCGCCACGCTGGAGCCGTAACCGTGGCAGTTGAGGCTGCCGTCGCCCGCGCCTTGTGCGCCGCAGGACGGGTCGGGGGGGGCCACGGGTTCGCGGCTAAACACGCAGGCCAGCCCCATGGGCCCTTTGGCAGCGGCCGCGTGTGCGCGGCGCAACTGGGAGCGCAGCCGGGCCAGCAGCGGGTCGTGGGTGACGGCAGACAGATCTGCGATCTCGATGCGCTGCGCCTGCCGTTTGCCACCAGCGGCGCCGCAGGTGATGAAGTGCAGCGGGGATTGCAAGGCCCACGCCGCCAACGTTTCCTTGGCGCTGCGTTGGTCGCAGGCGTCGATCAGGGCCTGCGGCTGGCCGTTGCGGGCGGCGGTCTGCTGCAGCAGCGCGCCCCAGTTGGCGGGCGTGACGAAATCGTCGAGCGCGTGCACCTGCGCCGTCGGGTTGATCTGGGCGATGCGCTGCTGCATGGCCTCTACTTTAGACTGCCCCAAGGTGGAACAAAGGGCGTGCAGTTGGCGGTTGACGTTGGACTCGGCCAAGTGGTCGAGATCGATCAGCGTCAGGCGCCCAACGCCGCTGCGCGCCAGTGCTTCGGCTGCCCACGAGCCCACACCCCCAATCCCGACCACCACCACGTGGGCATCAAAAATACGCTGCGCCTCAGCGACACCATAGAGGCGACGCAAGGCGCCAAAACGGCGCTCGAAGCCCTCGAAAGGCTCAGCCACGTTCGAGCAGCCAGATTTGGAAACGCAGCCCGCCTACCGCCCCCAAGCCAATGCCCGCCACAGCGATCAGGCTGCCTAGGCTCAGGGTCGAGAGGCCGGAGAGACCCTGCCCGATGGTACAACCCATGGCGGTGACACCGCCCACACCCATGCACACGGCGCCGACCAAGTGCAAGGCCGTGTCTTGGGTACTGCGAAAACCTTCCCAATGAAAGCCGCGGCTGAGCAACGCATAGGCCAGCGAACCCAGCACCACGCCGAGCACCGTCACCACCCCGAGGGTGAGCACTTGGGAAGCATCGCTATAAAAAATTAGCCACTCGAGCGCGTAGGCCATGGGCGCGGTGAAGGTGAGCGACTCCATGACGCCGGTGTCGGTGGTGAGAAACACCGCTTCCAGCGTCTCGGGGTGCTCGGGGACGAAGGCCAACACGCCCGTCACCCACCACAGCGCCACCACCGTGGCCCCGATGCCGATTCCGGCCAAGGGATTGTCAAGCGAGGAACGAAAATCGCGGCTGGACAGCGCCCACGCGATCAGGGCCACGCCGACCAGCCCCGCCAGCCCCAGCGCCGCACCCGGCGCGCCCCACAGGCCCGCCAGCCACAGGGGCAAGGCGCTGCTGCCATCCAGATGCAGCGCCACCTGATCGATGGTTTGGTTGCGCAGCACCGCCGTGACGCCACTCAAAGTGGCGTAGGCCGCCAAACCCATGACGAAGAAAACCACCAGCGATTTGAGGTTGCCGGCGCCAATGCGCACCAGCGTTTTGCTGCCGCAACCCGATGCCAGCACCATGCCAAAGCCAAACAAGGCCCCACCGACGAGGGCCGACAACCACAGCACCCGACTGCCGCTGTAGATGGTTTGCAATGGATCGATCCAGCCCAGTGCCGCCATGCCATAAAAGCCGAGCATGGCGACGCCGGCTGCCATGCCCCACATGCGCAGGCGCGTCCAGTCGCCCATGTTGACAACATCGCTGATGGCCCCCATGGTGCAGAAATGGGTGCGCTGGGCCACCACGCCAAACACGAAAGCGACCGCAAAGGCGGCCCACAGCACCAGGCTGGCTTGCGCTTGGATATCAGACATCTCCATGGCAAGTGATTAGCGCAGCCGCGTGAGCCGCTCGCGCGCCACGGCGGCGGCTTCGGTAGTGGGGTGCGCTTGGATGAGCTCTTGCAGGGCAACGCGGGCGGCCCGGTTGTCGCGCTGCGCGATGTGGGCGTTGGCGATGCCGAGCAAGGCGTCGGGCACCCTCGGGTGGCGCGGGGAGGCGGCAATCATGCGCCTGAAGGTTTCGACGGCGGCGGCGTGCTGGCGCGCCGCATACTGCGCGTTGCCCTGCCAGTACAAGGCCGGCACTACGTAGCCGCTGCGCGGAAACTGCGCGACCACCTCGCCAAACAGGCGCGCTGCGCGCTCAAACTCGGAGGCGCGCAACACCACCATGGCGGCATCGAAAGCCTGCACCTCTTCGGGCCGGGTCTGAAACTCCACCCCCTCGACCGTGACGGTGAGCGGCTCCAGCGGGCGCAGGCGCTGGTCGAGCTGCGCCTGCCAGTCGCGCTGCAGATCGCGCTGCTGGCGCTGCATCTCGGCCACCAAGTGCGCCAGGCGCTCGTTGTGCCCGCGCAGTTCGGCCAACTCGCGGCGCAGGGCGTCGTTTTGCGCCCCGATTTCGACCAGATGGCGGCGCAGGCCCTGCAGCTCTTCGTCGAAGCGCTGGGTGAGTTCAGTTTGCTGCTGCTGCAGCTGCTGCTGGGATTGCTCGGCCGTCACCCGGTTGGCCTCGACGCGCTCGCGCAGTTCGATGATCGCGCGCCGGGCTTGGTCGTCGCCGCCAAACAGCTGCGCCTGCGCCGGCAGGGCCGCAACCAGCAGCGCCAGCAGCAGACCCCATGCGCCCAGACGGGCACCAGAACAAGTGGAACGTACAGGCATATCAGCGATAAACCAGTTCGACGCGGCGGTTCTGGCTGTGCGCGGCTTCGTCGGAGCCGGCGCTGGCCGGTTTTTCTTCGCCAAAGCTGACCGCCTCCATCTGCGCGTCTTGCACGCCCATCAGGGCCAGCGAGCGGCGCACCGCTTCGGCGCGCTTTTGGCCCAGCGCGAGGTTGTATTCGCGGCCGCCGCGCTCGTCGGTGTGGCCTTCGAGCGCCACGCGGCGCTGGCGGTCGGCCGCCAGAAAGCGCGCGTGCCCTTCGAGCAAGGGAATGAATTCGGCGCGCACGATGTATTGGTCGAAATCAAAAAACACCAAGCGCTCCAAGTGCGCCGGCGGCTGCCCAATGGCGGTGGTTTCGGCCTGCACCGGGGCCACGGCGCGCTGATCCACCGCTGCCGCCGGCGCAACACCCGGTGCGGTCGGCGCGACCCCGATTTGCTGCACCGGGACGGCGGTGCGGTCTTGCACCGGCACGTCTTCGGCCAAATTGACGTTGGAGCCGCAGGCGGCCAAGAGCAGGGCCGCGCACAGCACGGTGGCGGCTTGGAGCGTGCGCGTGAGCGGCTGGGAGCGCAAGCTGGAGTGTTTGCCTCCGGTGCCGAAAAGGATGCCGAAACGGGTGCCAAAGAGTGATTGCATGATGGTCATGAACATGAAAATGAATAAATTCGATACTCTCAGCTGAGTTTCTTAGCGCTGAAACGGCCCCCAATCGGGCTCGCGGATACCGCCCGGCGCGCTGGCCAGCCGGGTTTTGATGCGGCCATCGAGCGAGGTGGTCATCAGCACTTCACGGCCTTGGGCTTGGGTGGCGTACATGATCAGGCGGCTGTTGGGTGCAAAACTGGGGCTTTCGTCGGCGCTGGTGTCGGTCAAGGGGGTGATGCGGCCGTTGGCCAGCTCCATCACGCAAACCCGGAACGCGCCGTTGATGCGCGAGATGTAGGCCAACCAGCGGCCGTCGGGGCTGACGGCCGGCGAGATGTTGTAGTTGCCCTCGAAGGTGACGCGGGCGACGTCGGCACCCGCCGGGGTCATGCGGTAGATCTGCGGCGAGCCGCCGCGGTCGCTGACGAAATACACCAAGCGCCCGTCGGGGGTGAAGGCCGGTTCGGTTTCGATGCCGCTGGTTTGGGTGATGCGCTGCGGCTGTCCGCCACCGGCGGCGTCGATGGCAAAAATCTGCGACGAACCGCCAAAGGTGAGCGTGGCCAGCAGCCGCCGGCCATCGGGTGACCACGCCGGGGCGCTGTTGGAGCCGCGAAAACCGGCCAGCAAACGGCGGCGCCCGGTGGCCACTTCGTGGGTGTAGATGACCGGCCGACGGGCCTCGAACGACACGTAAGCCAGCTGTTGCCCATTGGGCGACCAAGCCGGCGAGATGATCGGCTCGGCGCTGGCCAAGGCGGTTTGGGCGTTTTCGGCGTCGGCATCGGCCACCCACAGGTTGTGGCGCTCGCCGTGGCGCGAGATGTAGGCGATGCGGGTGGCAAAAACACCCGGGTCGCCGGTCAGGCGCTCATAGACGAAATCGGACAGGCGGTGCGCCGCCAGCCGCAAGTCGCTGGCGGGCACGGGGAAGCTCAAGCCCCCGAGGTCTTGCGCCCGCACCACATCCCAGAGCCTGAAGCGCACATCGAAGCGCCCATCGGCCAAGCGGTTCACACTGCCAGTGATGAGCGCATCGACACCGGCGGCGCGCCAAGGGGCCAGGTCGGGCCGGGCGCTTTCGTCGAGGATGGCGCTGCCCCCGGGCAGGGCACGCAACTGGCCGCTGCGCTCGAGGTTGGCGCGCACGATCGCCGGCACATCTTGCGGCAGCCCGGTGGCCAGCCGAAACGGGGCGATGGCAAAAGGGATCTGCTGCAAGCCGACCCCGGTGACCTCGACCCGGAACTGCGCCTGCGCCGGCCCCACCGCACCCAAGGCCAAGCCCGCCCCGCCCAGCGCCGCCAAGGCATGGAAGCGGCGCCGACTCAGGCTGGCGGGTGGGGGAAAAGGCGTTTGCAAGGGTGTCTGGTGCATGAAACAAGAAGCAAAAACAGTGGAAAGCGGCCGGGCTTGGCTGGCAAGCTGCCAGCGCCCCAACCACCGGCGCATCAGACCGATAATAGCGGAAGTGCTGCGCTTCGTACCTCTTGGGGGGAGCCGCAAGCCCCAAAAGTTCCCCGCCTGCTGCCAAAACCGGCGTGCTGCGGGTCACACCACGGCAGCGCTTGCTGCCCGCAGTTTTTACACGCTCCGATCTTGCACGACCGCCCTGCCCCTGCCCACGAGGCCGCCCACACCGCCCCGACCGATGCCCGCTCCCTAGGCCAACGCCTGCTGCGGGTCTGGCCCTATTTTCGTTTGCACAAGGGTGCGCTGGGGCTGGCTTTTCTGGGCGCGCTCATCGCCGCGCTCACCGAGCCCGCGATCCCGGCGCTGCTGCAAATCCTGCTCGACGAAGGCTTTGTGGCCGGCAGCTTTCCGCTCTGGCTGGTGCCGGTGGCGCTGATGGGGCTGTTTGCGGTGCGCGGCTTGGCCACCTTTGCCGCCAAGTACGCGCTCAGCTACGTGGCGGCGGGGGCCATGGTTCAGCTGCGCCGCGCCATGTTCGAGCGCCTCAACGACGCCGAACTGACGCTGTTTGGCGAGCAAAGCGCCAGCAAGCTCTCCAACACCCTGGTCTATGAGGTGCAGACCGGGGCCCACATGCTGGTCAACAGCGTGCTGACGCTGGTGCGCGATGTGCTCACCGTGATCGCGCTGCTGGCCTATCTGCTGTTTTTGAACTGGCAGCTGACCCTGATCGTGCTGGCGCTGTTTCCGCCGCTGGCTTGGGTGATGCGGGTGCTCTCCAAGCGCCTGTACCGCCTGACGCGCAGCAGCCAACTGGCCACCGACGAGCTGGCCTATGTGGTGGAAGAAAACGCGCTGGCGCACCGCGTGGTGCGGCTGCACGGGGCCCAGGCGCAGCAGACGCAGCGCTTTGACCGACTCAACTTGGTGCTGCGCCGGCTGGCGCTCAAGGCCACCGTGGCCGGGGCCGCCGTGGCCCCGCTGACGCAGATGCTGGCCGCCGCTGCGCTCTCCACGGTGATCATGATTGCGCTCTGGCAAAGTGCGACCAGCGGCGTGACGGTGGGCAGCTTCGTCGGCTTTGTCACCGCCATGCTCATGCTCATCAGCCCGATCCGCCAACTGGCCGACCTCGTGACCCCGATCACGCGCGGGCTGGCAGCACTCGAGCGCGCGCTGGAGCTGATCGAGCACACCCCGGTGCAGCATGGCGGCACGCACCGCACCGACCGCGCCGTCGGGCGCTTGAGCCTGGAGCAGGTCTGGGTGCAGTACGGCAGCAAAGACGACGCGGCACTGCGCGGCATCAACCTCGAGGTGGCGGCTGGCGAGGTGGTGGCGCTGGTCGGCCCCTCGGGCTCGGGCAAAACCACCTTGGCCAACTTGCTGCCGCGTTTTGTCGAGGCCAGCGCCGGCACGCTGCGGCTCGATGCCGTGGCCCTGCCCGACTGGGATCTGGCCAGCCTGCGGCGCCAGTACGCCATGGTCAGCCAAGACGTGGTGATGTTCAACGACACCCTGGCGGCCAACGTGGCCCTAGGCGCCGAGTTCGACGAGGAACGGGTGCGCCAGGCGCTGGAATCGGCCAACTTGGGCGAGCTGCTGCAGACCCTGCCGCAGGGCATGCACACCGCGGTGGGGCACAACGCCACCGAGCTCTCGGGCGGCCAGCGCCAGCGGCTGGCGATTGCGCGCGCGATCTACAAAGACGCACCGATCCTGATCTTGGACGAAGCCACTTCAGCGCTCGACAACGAATCCGAGCGCCTGGTGCAAGAGGCGCTGCAGCGGCTGATGCGCGGGCGCACGACGCTGGTGATCGCGCACCGGCTCTCGACCATCGAACACGCCGACCGCGTGCTGGTGCTGGCGCAGGGCCAGATCGTCGAGCAGGGCCGCCACGAGGCGCTGCTGGCCGCCAACGGCGTGTATGCGCGGCTGCACGCGCTTAGCTTAGGAGGCAAATGGTCGGAATGAAATAATTGGAATGAGGTGTGGCCGGCGGCCATTCAAGCGCTACAGCAGCACGATGTCGTACTGGTCGGGGCGCAGCGTGGCCTCGCTTTGCAGCGAAATCGGCTTGCC
>Ga0209315_100122_pt1 | contig 10821 bp, 10 predicted proteins | sample 3A3metaG_FD_184148 | JGI IMG/M metagenome (GOLD analysis project Ga0209315, IMG submission 184148) | Freshwater bacterial and archeal communities from Indian Creek, Illinois, USA to study Microbial Dark Matter (Phase II) - 3A3 metaG... | ecosystem: Environmental > Aquatic > Freshwater >... | reverse complement strand
GCAAAATACGAAGCAAAAGGGACGTTGCGCCACGAAGGCTGTAACTAGCGCAAGTACAGTCTTGCTACACAAAAGATGAAGGAAGGCCCTTCGGAGTCGTCATACAGGTGGAGACTTCAAACCACCCCTAAGCTGCTGTGGGCAAAAGCCATGGTGGTGAGCGTTAGGGGAAAGTCGGGGCAGAGACTCCGCACTTATCATTTGGGGGTCATGCCTTGTTTAGATGAGTCAGAATGACGAGGCGCTGACGGTAATGCGGACGATTGACAGCGACTCTCGCTTCCCCGCGCGCGTCGCACACACTGCGCGTAGAGATCTTCTGCTCTGCTTAACCGAACAAGACCCCTACCCGGAAGAGTTATGTAAATCGCTAGATCAGTATCTGTTGTCCGTGCTTCTAGTCGCCCTCAATGAGGGAAGCTATGAATCTACAAAGACACAATGGGCTGTGGCCAAAAGCCAACTTAAAAGGGCCGCGAAAGACGCCATCCCGTCCGTCATTCAGCAGTTCGCCGCGGCTTGAGGTTAAATTTGGCGGCACGCTGCTTGCTGCTGGGACCAAAAAAGTTAAGGGGCAATTAATGTGAAGCGAACATGGTTACTGTTGCTTGTAGGTCTTATGCCTCTTTTGGCGGGGGTTGCGCTTGATGCTGCAACGCCAAGATTTTCGCAGTCTTACTCAGTTCTGCTCAGCGCAGCCCTGCTCGGCCTGTGGGGGTATCTAAGCTACAAGGTGCGACGCCCGCAGGACACGGCGCTGACACACGCAATAATGATGCAGGTTCCCGCATTTGCCGTTTTACTACTCGTGATATACCAAGTGTATGTGCAAGGCGAGTTTTGGCCAAATGCCGTTGGGATGATGACGCAGCTTTACTATCTCCCCGTAATGGCGCTGGTAGCGCGCATTGCCAGGTTGTTTTTTGATGACATTGGCTTGGGGCTGATGTTCTTAGTCGGATTCGCGGTGATGCTTGTTGCCAGCCTCGTAGGCGGGGCCATGGCGAAGGACGCATGAGCAGATGCAAAAAGTGGACTTCGGGGGCATTGCATACCTCCGTAAGCGTCAAAAAGCCCCCACCTTGCCTGTTGGCAAGATGAGGGCATAGGATGGAAGGTGTATCGTCCTAGGTGCTGGCCCTAACCCGAATCTCCGCAGGGATCGACGCTGATCACGGCAGCAGCGAATCGAGAGTAGCGGCATCTGTGAGGTCAATATTCGGCAGTTTCTCAAAGAGAAACTCCAGGTAAGCACGGGCTATAAACGGCAATGAGAATAGCTGATTAGCAGTCTAAAGTGAAAATATTTGTCCCCACACTTTTGGCAAAAACTCTTCCTTGCTCTAGGATTATCAAGGTTCTTGGGCGCAAAAACGGTCAAAAACGCAACGGAAGTGATAAACTCAGGAAAAATGGGTAAGTGACATTGCTTGCATCTCTAGCAACGAAGGCTGGCTCTATATAGCTGCAGTTATGTATTTCTGCGGACAACCTGTTATCGGGTTATCCATGAGTGACCGCATGACTAGGGACTTGGTCATAAATGCCTTGGAGAACGCCTACAAACATGTAGCAAGGCCCAAAAGGGTGCTAATTCACTCAGGCAGTGGTAGCCAATACTGCTCTTGCGACTACCAGGCTTACCTTAAATCGCACGGCTTTATATGCAGTATGTCGCGCAAGGGCGATTGCTGGGACAACGCACCCATGGAGGCCTTTTGGGGGAAGATGAAGACCGAATGGTTGGCGGGACGGATGATGAAAACACTTGCGGAGGCCAAGGCTGCGGTTTTCGAGCTTCTCGCCTACGCCCCTCGCTCACAAGCCCAAACAGCCCACCTGTCAAGGGCCGCCGCCTGGCTATCGCAGCGAACACACTCAGACGACACGTCATTCCCGCATCCTAACGAATAACTGCAAAAAACAGAGCTAGAACGAGTTCCGAGGTGTCTAGTTTTGGGGTTCACCGCAGCTATAAAGAATACTGCCTTGCCAATCGCAGTCGAAACGACAACACACAGGGGGTTATGCTCTTTGGTAGCAGAACACCACGTCGAACAGCTATGCGCTAACGATGAAGAAGCAACGCGGACCCTTGCGGGAGCATTTGGCGATTCACTCGACAATGTGCCTTTAACACCTGCGCAACGCACAAGAACGTGGGTCAATCTCGGCGTGTGGCGCAGCATGTCTGATGACAATGACTTCGTTTACGGGATACGCAAAGACGAAAAGCTAGTTTGCATTGCCGCGCTGTCAAATTGCGTGCCACAGACAACAAAACGCTTCCAAGTAACTGCGCCTCTACGGTGGATACTTGACAGGGTCTTAGCAATGGCCTTGCGCGCAGGGTGCTTGCTCCGTTGGCAACTTGCCATAGAGCTTACGAACATCCGCCAAGAAACTCCCAAACGCAAAAAGGATGGCTACCTGCACCTGATCGCCCTAGGCACTTTGCCGAGCTATCAAGGGCAGGGGCTTGGGCGCAACATGCTCCGCTTCATTCGGCAAATGGCAGAGAGGAAGGGAGCTAAAGGGATACTGTTGGACACTCACAGCGACAACCCTGCTTACCACCTCTACCTCAAAGAAGGATACATCGTCGAGCGAGAGTTCCGCCTAGGCCACAAAGGGCTTGTCTGGATGCGGCTGGACTTTGGTGTGCCCCGCCAAGCTCACGATAACCTGCACGATCTCTAGAATGTCCGCAAGCTTCTCCAGACTGGGCTTGGCCTGATACTCGGCAACTTCTTCTTAGAGCTTGTCGTTGAGCAGCACTAAGACCCGCTCGTCAGAAACCTTCCCCACAGAGCATTCTTTGCGGGCTCCCGCAAGAGATGCTTATTTCATGAGCAAGCAGTTGTGGGGAAATGGAACGAAGGGGACTTGTGACACAGTCTGCCGTATACGATAACCTAGTAGGCCTCGCAGGCGGGATCAGACAGTGCAACGGCATTTTTGGAGGAACACGGAATGGTGCAATCTCTCCAAGGACTCTGGGAACAGAATTACGATAGCTTGAGTGAGGGGCAGAAGAAAATCGTCAACCTGAGCGTCGTGAAAATCAGGCATCGCGGCTGGGCGTCAAGTATGTTGTTCTCGACGAAATGGATGCCCACCTTGACACTCGCGCTCGTGAAGACATGCTGCGAAGCTTCTTAGCGACCCCGTGGACGTTCGTCTTTACAACGCATTCTGTTGTGACGAGCGATTGCCACCAAGTGAAATTGTACATGGTCAATAATGGTGGGGTGCATACAGATCGCTTGCTTACCCTTTGTTGTATGTTAGTACCCTTATACACGAAGTGGGACACTACATCGGAGGCCGCCTCGCAAAACTCCAAGGCCAGCACCATATTACACTAGGGCTGGGGGAGAAACGGCTGGAGTTTCGATTTCTTGGGGCATCCTTCAGTATCGGCTGGATTCCGGTACATTTTGGGCAATACAGGGTAGAACCATGGCCAGAAAACCTGACTTATCTGCAAAACTTGCTTTGTTTGTCAGGCGGGCTGCTCGTTAACTTGCTCGTATCTATCCTATCATTCGGACTTTCATATCAGGTGAGCGGGGGCCTTGGCGCAGAAAGCATTGTTTCGGTGTTGTATCTTCCTTTGCTTAGCGGCTGGACACTTATGTTTAACGCTCAAAACAGCCCAGTTCATGACCTCGAAGGGCTGGCCGCGGTGCTGTACCTGCTCGGCATGCTCAACTCACTGATTTTCTGGTGGAGTTTCATCCCTATCCGTATGGGAACATTCAGCAGCGACGGGGTGTGGATTTGGGGTGCGATAGCAGAGTGGCTGTGCAGGTCCCGTGCAAAAGACACGAGCCAAAGCACAACCCTTGACTAGCCCACACGCCATTTGTAGCGGCGGTAACAACGCGCGCAGTGACGATGTCCCCAACTAGCAGATGCTAACCCAACTTTCGACCGGTCCCCTCAAAAACACACGAAAAATGCCTAGCTTTGAGTCAAAGACCATTGATAGCACTAGGTCACTCTCTTAAAAACGGGAATGTAGTGACCTAATAGTTAAAATATCTGAGCAGCATATTCCATTTTGGTTTTCGCTCTGGTATAATGAAACTATGTTTATAAGAGAAATTGTTACCAAGAACAAAACGACCAACAAAAAATACGTCAAGCATTCCTTGATGGAATCCGTGCGGACACCAAAAGGCCCAAGGCAAAGAACTGTCATGCCCTTGGGTTCTTTGGAGTTGCCTCAAAGTCAGTGGAAGGCATTGGCGGCGTGTCTGGAGCGAAAGCTCTCAGGACAGGAGACGCTGTTGTCAGAGGACCCTACTATTGAAGCAGTGGCATTAATGGCGATTGATCAGTACAAGGTGGTTGAACAAAAACGGGAGGAGAGTGAGGTTCGCCAAGAACAGCAGCAATTGATGACTGTGGATGTAAGCACTCTCGCCACCTCTCATCATCGTTCTCTAGGCCCTGAGCTCCTGGTGCATGGAGCTTGGGAGCAGTTAAACATGAAACAGATCCTGAGTAAGTGTGGATTTAGTCCTAAGGAGCAGGCTCTGACGGAAGCGGTGGTGGCTGCTCGACTAATAGATCCCGGTAGTGACTTGGGAGCTTGGCGGTGGTTAACGCAACGCACTTCTTTGACAGAGATGCTCTCGGTTAATCTTGAGGACATCGGTAAGGATGCCATCTATGAGATTGCTGATCGCCTACTGTTAAGCAAGCTACAGATTGAGACGGCTCTCTACCAAGAGGAAAGACGGCAATTTACCAAGGGCGAACCAAGTGTTTACCTCTATGACCTGACCAATACTTATTTTGCAGGGCAGTGTAATAATAATGATTTGGCCAAGCGGGGCAAGTCCAAAGAGAAGCGCTCTGACTGCCCTTTAGTGGCATTGGCCCTGATGGTAGACCAACAAGGATTCCCTGTTTTCAGCCAGATATATAAGGGCAATCAGTCGGAGCCCGAAACGCTAGAGCCTATTCTACAACGCCTCGAGCAGGATACGCCCCCTTTGTTGGCCCCAGTTAAGCCAACCCTCATCATGGATAGGGGCATTGCCACAAAGGACAATTTGGCGTTGCTCAAGGAGAAGGGATACCCTTACACAGTTATTGAACGGCGCCAAGCAGAACGAGATTTTACGAAAGAGTTTATGTCCCTTGACTCCTTTAGCCGTATTGGCACCGAAGCAGAGCCGATATATGTTAAAAAGATCGTAGAAGAAGGTTTAACCAAAGTCTTGTGCTTGAGTTATCAGCGTCGTGGCAAAGAGACTGGCATCGACCGACTGAAGGAAGGTCGTTTTCTTGATGCTCTCCAGGCTTCGGCCCGTTCCGTAGCCAAAGGGTCTCTCAAGCGCAAGGAGAAGGTTTGGCAGCGTATTGGTAGAATTCATGAGAAGTACCCCTCCGTGGCCAAGTACTATGCCATCACCACCAAGGAAGCCGGAAACGACGTATTATCTTTAGAGTGGTCCCTCAAGGAAGAGGTGCGCAGTACCCGCGAGACACTGACGGGCTGTTATGTCATTGAAAGCACCCATCAGGAACTAACTGCCTCGGAGATTGGGCAGATGTACATGACTATTTTGCAGGTGGGATCGGCTTTCCGCACCCTAAAGAGCGATCTTGGCCGACCTCCAATTCATCACCAGAACGAGCCTCGTACCGAAGGGCATTTATTCATCTCTGTTCTGGCCTATCACCTGTTGAACTTCATAGAGCTACAACTGCGCAAGCTCGGTGACACTCGCCGCTGGTCGACGATTCGAGCTGTGTTGTCTACACATCAACGCTCGACAGTTATTCTCACAGATAGCCTAGGTAAGATTCATCACATCAGACTCTCCGGCACACCGGAATCAGCCCACCAGGATATTTACCGCAAACTAGACATTAAGCAGCTGCCGCGCAAGCAGATATCCTACGTGGCAACTAGGTTGTAGTGACCAACGCGAAAGCGAAAACCACGTGTTTGCAGGTTCTTTCGCCTTTCTAGTCGAAAGTTGGGTCAGGCAGTGTGGTGGCCCCGCGAATGGTCTCATAGAGTGGGGTAGCGATCGCTGAAAAAACTTGCCTTAATACTTGGAATTCTAGAGCCGATGCCTGACCAAGGGGGGGCAAACGTGACTCGGATACAAAATAGGAATTGGCTTACGCCTGTGGAATCCGTGACTAGGCGATAGATGTGGAAGCGAAAGCCTTTTTATCCCTGAAGCAGGGCAGCAACGCGCATTGACTCGGGAATTAGTGACGGGTAGGATTTATTACCATTGTTTAGAAGAGAAATTGATGTTGGAGGGAAGTTTATGGTAGCGACGATAGCTGTTTTTAATCACAAAGGTGGCGTGAGCAAGACCACAACTACTTTTAACTTAGGTTGGGCGCTAGCCAAACAGGGTAAACAAGTTATTCTCGTTGACGCCGATGCGCAGTGTAATTTGACTCTGTACGCAATGGGGTATACGAAGTACGAGGAGTTTGTTGAAAGCAACCCAGAGCGTAATATTAACCATGCTCTTGCTCCAGCATACAAGTCTCAACCTAAGTACATTGATCCCTTCGCCACTGTCGCGGTAGAGGGCAATTCTAGGCTATCCATCATTCCCGGACATCTGGATTTCACCGAAAATGAAGTGCAATTGGGCATGTCTCTTCAGCTTTCTGATAGTCTAGGAGCCATAGCAAATTTACCAGGTGCTTTTTCACACCTTATCAAGGTGACCGCCGAAAAGCAGGGGGCTAGCATTGTGCTAGTCGATATGAATCCAAGCCTGAGCTCACTGAATCAGAATATACTTATGAGCTGCACTCACTTCCTTGTTCCTACCTCGCCTGATTTCTTTTCAGTCTCTGCCGTAACATCGCTCGCTCGTGTGATCCCATCCTGGGAGAGTTGGGCACGTAGGGCAAGACCTAGGCTTCAAGATGCGACTTATCCTCTCCCATTAGTAACTCCGAAGTTCATTGGGTACACAATAAATGATTTTAACCTTACAAGGGGCCAGGCACAGGCTTCATTTGGTGTGATCATGAAACGTATATCTGAGGAAGTGGAGCGAAGGCTTGTACCTGCCTTAGGCAAGGTCGACATGTTACTGGACCATGATACTTATGCTTTAGCGTATGAGAAAATGAGAGCTGAGTCAGAGAACGGCAACATATCGTATGATAACCACTACTGTTTGGCCATGATTTCTAACTTTAATAAGCTGATAGCATTATCAAATGAAAAGTCGATCCCTGTATTCGAACTCCGTGATGAGGATGTTGCTTTTCATGAGGGGCAGGTAAGGACACTCAGGTGGTTTAGGTTCTTGTATGGAGCACTTGCACGCAGAGTAATATTGTTGGTAAAGCCAAGTGTCTAGAGCTAGTAAAAATTTCTTCACTCACGTGGTATGCTTAAAAGAGCTAGAGATAATGTGGTCCTATTTTGAAGTAAACCGTGTTTCAACTATTGATACTGCAGAGTTACTGAGAGCTGAATTAGTTATGGCCGTAAGCGCACTAGATTATTATGTGCATCAAATTGTCAGGGATGCCTTAGTTGTAAAGCTAGTAGAGGGTAACAATTATGAGCTTACTGACAAAGTAGCAATACCCTTGGCTAAGATTATGAGAGCACTCCGATGCGACAATGTCGAGGACCGACTGCACGTTCTCGGGGAGGCCATCGAGGAGGTATTGTGTAGGGAAACATACCAATCGCCGCGCAGCATAGAGGCGGCACTCATCTTGATAGAGGTGAAGCAACTTTGGAGTAGAATTAGCGAGAAGCAGGGTGTCGATGTTAGTGTGGCTCGAGGAAAACTGGATGTGATTGTTTATCGTCGAAACAAAATTGTTCACGAGGCTGACATTGACCCGGTTTCGCAGGGTAAAAGACTCATTGCCAAGCAAGAAGTGAGTGAAAGTGTAGAATTCATTAGTGACTTGGTAAGAGTGATCGATCAACTGATCACATCACAGTACCCTGAGTTAGCGACGTGATGGGTTAAGTATAGTGTTGCTGCTAACCCATAATGTCCAGCGGAAGACGGCGTAAGTTGACCGCGGATTGCCGGAAAGCGTGACCAGGACTACGTTTGCGGGCAGTTACGGTTGCGGTTACTTTCAATCGGGGCTCTGCCCCGAACCCCGAGGTTTATCGCTTATCAAAAGACTTACATTATCAAAAGTGAAGTACCAAAAACTCGACGCGCAGGGGGAATGTTATGATTCAAGTTTAGATAATGTCAATCACTGAAGCGTCTTCAGGAAATCAAGCATCGTAGATTTCTCCTGGGCATCATAGTATTCTGCTCCACCAGCCAAATCCGATGATGCCTTGTTAATTGCTTTTCGGACAACTTCAGGGTTGTTCCTCGCATAACGCTCGGTTGTAACTACTAACCTGCATCCGCAACTACGTTCTTTGGCAGACTGCCCAGTATCTCCTTGGCCTGCTCGTGGTGCGCCTGGAAGCAGGAGGTATCACCAGGCGCTTGATGAACGCTATACCCTACAATGAATTGATTCTCAGTTCCAATCTGGATATTGTAGCCAGGCTTGAGCTGGCCATTTCTCATGTGGTCTTCCTTCATGCGCATAAATGTGGCATCCGGGTCAGTCTTGGCAAAGCTACGGCGGGAAGCTAAGATTTCCTCTTGGCTCTCATATTTCTTCATGCGGGGCAGGTAGTCTCTAACGATGCGGAGACGAGCCCTTTTAAGCTTTTTGGCTTTTGGGTCAATGGAGAGCATCCCATCTAAAGTGCGAACCGCTTCCGCAAGATCCGCAGAGTTGATGGGCGTCGTCTCTACACCCTCTTCCTCCTGTGCGTTGAGCAGATCTATCTCCGCAAGAAGTTTTTCACAGTTCTTTCTCAGGTTTTCTTTGTAGCGCTTTACAGACTTGCCCCAAACAAAACTATACTTGTTGGCGTTAGCTTCGATCTTGGTCCCGTCAAGAAAGTAATTCTCTAAGCTTATGCAGCCTCGCGCATGTAGCAGGGCAACTACCTCGCTGAAGACCTCCACAATAATATCTCCTAGGCGCTCTTTGCGAAAGGTATTGATCGTTTTGTAATCTGGATAGTTGTTGCAACATAGCCACATATAGATTATGTTCTCCTGTGCCGCCTTAGCAATCCTGCGCACTGAGTATGTCCGATCGACATAGGCATACATCAAAAGCTTTGTCATCATTATGGGATGATAACTAGGCCTGCCACCGCCAGGGTACTTGGCAAACAGCGATTCTAGATTTAGTTGGTCAATGGCCTGACTGACTACTCTCACCGCGTGGTCTGCCGGAATGAAGCTTTCGATGTCGATGGGCAGCCGTAGTTGATGAGGGTTGTAGTCGCGATACACTACCTTGTCATGCACTTTCTTTCCCATCTGACCGCGCCTCACTGTGGTCTCCACTCCCTTTTATAGAAGTTTACTACATTACTATTCTACCACAATTCCACCGCAACATAAAGAGCCGATTGAAACATTACGTTCCAAACGGCTCCAGGGGAAGTCTTTTCACACAGCCCCACTAGATGCGAGGTGTGTAGTATTTGACGCTTACGGAATAACTAACTGCAACCCCGTTGCACTTACTGTGCCAAAGTGGCAATTACTTTGGCAAGTGACCGATCGAAGAGTTTTTCAGTGGCTACGCTCCGTCCCTAGTGCACGTTGTTCCTGGTCCTCCTGTTTCCTTGGGTGACTTATTAGGATCCTTTTTTCCCATTAGCACTACCTCCTTCTGGTTTCGCAAAGCACTCCCCAGCCAGCCTGACCGTCTGCTCCGTCGTTTCCTGTTGGGTAATTCAAAAAATAAGTTAATTCAATTGTAAGGGCTTGGCCGAACATTGTCAACACGACGCAATCACTCCAGAGCTGACGCATGAGATTTTTCGAGAGGCCGTCAACCAGGAAAAAAAGGACTTTGGCAGTCTACTAGGCGATAATTCGCGCAAAGTCGGCCATGCTGATTGCCAAAAATGCTTGTGTGTTAGGCATCACAGCAAGTCTGACCGATCCGAGGCAAAAAATGAGCACACGAATACCACAGTGCGAGTTATGGCTTTTATGGAACGAGTGTTAGGCAGGTAATCGGTTTGTGCTTAGGTCTCCTTCGTGAATCAGTCGCAGTTGTCCGCGAGCTTGGGTCAAATCACGGAGAGATTTCGCGTCAAGCTTGGTGGTCACTAGGGCGCGGTAGAGTTGCCGAATGCAGCCTTGTATGCCAAACTCTTGTACTAGTTCTAGCAATGGAATTTCATTAAACACTGAAATTCCCGATCTGAACAGAGTATAGCGCGATTTCACTGAGCAAGTGCGCGATGTGCATAAGATAGTGATACCCTTTCATGGCTTCCCAGTGGGGAATTTCTTTTGCAACTCTGTCCTATTTGATTATGCAAGAAACAGCTATAATATCTCGACTTTGGCAGCAAAGAGTAAAAATTAGGGCTAGAAACGTTGGTGGCGCAGCACCAGGGACGGCACCAGGGACGGAGCCTGTTGCTTTTGTGCTGCATCTTTGAAGCTGTTTTTCTGTAGCTAATTATCGGCACATTGGCTACAATATGGGCAAGATGATTACAATGGCATCAGCTTGCAGTTGCCATTGGATTCGCTTGCATTTTGTGAAATAGGTGTGTTTTGTAAACAAAGAACGAGGTAAGCTTGATCGAAGAGTTTTCCCGTGGCCTCGCATTTAGGTTGCTAGGCTTTTTAAAAACGCTTGCACATCCCTGGTGTACAACGTCCGGAGTTTGATCGTATCTTCTAAGACAATTCGTACCTTTCGCTCATCTAGGTCATAGGAGTAGGCGTGCCGGAAAAG
>Ga0209315_100114_pt1 | contig 11126 bp, 7 predicted proteins | sample 3A3metaG_FD_184148 | JGI IMG/M metagenome (GOLD analysis project Ga0209315, IMG submission 184148) | Freshwater bacterial and archeal communities from Indian Creek, Illinois, USA to study Microbial Dark Matter (Phase II) - 3A3 metaG... | ecosystem: Environmental > Aquatic > Freshwater >... | reverse complement strand
GGCTGGCGCTCAAGGGCAAATGGCCGCACGAGGAAATCGCAGCGCTGCCGCCCGAAATCGAGGTGTTTCACGTGGAACCGATCACCGTTCCGGGGCTGGATGCCGAGCGCTGCCTGATCTGGATGCGGCGCCGCGCCTGAGCGAGACTGGGCCGCGCCGCGCAAGGCTTACACTCTGCCACACCGCAAGCCGCGCTGCATCTACCCGTTCGCCCCCACCTTCCATGGCCAAAACCTTCTGTGTCGCCAACCAAAAAGGTGGTGTAGGCAAGACCACCACCGCCGTCAACTTGGCTGCGGGCTTGGCGCTGGTCGGGCAGCGCGTGCTGCTGATCGACCTGGATCCGCAAGGCAACGCCACCATGGGCTCGGGGGTGGACAAGCGCGCGCTGCAGCATACGGTCTATGACGTGCTGCTCGGCAGCACCGCGCTGGCGCAGGCCGTGGTACCGGCCGGACCCGGTTGCGGCTACCAAGTGTTGGGGGCCAACCGCGAGCTGGCCGGGGCCGAAATCGAGCTGGTCGAGCTGCCGCAGCGCGAGCTGCGCCTCAAGCTGGCGCTGGCCCCCGTCGATGCCGATTACGATTTTGTGCTCATCGACTGCCCGCCCGCCCTGAGCCTGCTCACCCTCAACGGCCTGTGCGCGGCGCACGGCGTGGTGGTGCCGATGCAGTGCGAGTACTTTGCGCTCGAAGGCTTGTCGGATTTGGTCAACACCATCAAGCAGGTGCACGCCAACCTGAACCGCGAGCTCAAGCTGATCGGGCTGCTGCGCGTGATGTTCGACCCGCGCATCACCTTGCAGCAGCAGGTGAGCGAGCAGTTGAAAACGCATTTTGGCGACAAGGTGTTCGACAGCGTGATCCCGCGCAACGTGCGCCTGGCCGAAGCCCCCAGCTATGGACAGCCCGGGGTGGTGTTCGACCCCGGCGCGCGCGGCAGCAAAGCCTTTGTCGAATTCGCGCGCGAAATGGTGGCGCGCATCGACAAGCTATGAGCCGATCCAGCCCCCAAGCCCAGCCCCCAGCGCCTGATCGCATTCCACTCAAAGCCATGCTGAACAAAAAAACCAAAGGATTGGGCCGCGGGCTCGAAGCGCTGCTGGGGCCGCGGCTCGACGAGGGCGACAGCCTGGACCCGGCGCAGCGCGAGCTGCCGCACCAGCTTGCTCTGAGCGACCTCGTGCCCGGCACCTACCAGCCGCGCACGCGCATGGACGAAGGCGCGCTGTACGAGCTGGCCGAAAGCATCAAGGCGCAGGGCATCATGCAGCCGATCCTGGTGCGCCGGCTGGCGCAAGGCGATGGCGAGCGCCGCTTGGCTGTGTGGCAGGCGCAGCAGGGGCAGGCCGAGGCGGTGCGCGGCGCGCGCCCGGTGTACGAAATCATCGCCGGCGAGCGGCGCTTTCGGGCGGCGGCACTGGCCGGGCTGGACACGGTGCCGGTGCTGGTGCGCGACGTGCCCGACGAGGCCGCCGCCGCCATGGCGCTGATCGAAAACATCCAGCGCGAAGACCTCAATCCGCTCGAAGAGGCGCAGGGCCTGCAGCGGCTGCTGCACGAATTTGGCCTCACGCACGAGCAGGCGGCGCAGGCGGTGGGGCGCTCGCGCAGCGCCACCAGCAACCTGCTGCGACTGCTCAACTTGGCCGAGCCGGTGCAGGCGCTGCTGCTGGCGGGCGACATCGACATGGGCCACGCCCGCGCCCTGCTCGGCTTGCAAGGGGCGACGCAGATCACGGCCGCGCACCAGATCAGCGCCAAGGCGCTTTCGGTGCGCGAGGCCGAGCGGCTGGTCAAAAAGCTCTCGGCCGAATTCCGCCTCACCCCGCCAGCGCCAGCCCCAGAGAAGCCGCGCGAGCTGTTGCGGCTGGAGCAAGAGCTCTCGGACCACTTCACCGCACGGGTCGAGCTGCGCCTCAAAAGCCGCAGCCCGCGCAAGGGGCGCAGCAGCAACCACCCCGAGCAGGGGGAGCTGGCGATTGGCTTTGCCTCACTCGACGAGCTCAATGGCCTGATCGAGCGCTTGCGCGCGGCCTGAACGCGGCGCGATCACGGCCCGAGCGTGGCCGCAATCCGGGCCATGCCCCCAGGGCGGCACGCTCTGGCGCAATCAGGCCCCGTGGTCTGCCTCGCCAGCCGACAGCCAGCGTGCCAGCAGCGCCTCGGCCGGCTCCGGGCGGCCAAACAGATAGCCCTGCATCAGCGCCCCGGGGTGGCGCCGGAAAACCGCAGCCTGTTCCTCGGTCTCCACCCCTTCGGCCACCACCCGCAGCTGCATCAGGCTGGCCACCGACAACATGGCCGCCACCAGCGCCGCATCGCCCGGGTTGTGTGGGGCGTCTTGGACAAAACTGCGGTCGATTTTTAGTTCGTGGATGGGCAATGTTTTGAGGTAGGAGAGCGAGGAGTAGCCGGTGCCAAAATCGTCGATAGAAAAGCGCACCCCCAAGCCAGACAGAAAGCCCATGCGCTCGATCACCTGCTCCACTTGGCGCAGCACCACGCCTTCGGTGAACTCCAGCATCAGGTCGTCGCCGGAGGCCTCGTGGCGCTGCAACACCTGCTGCAAGCGCTGGCTGAAGTCGGCTTGGTGGAACTGGTGCGGGCTGATGTTGACCGAAATCGGCAGCGGGCGCCCCAGCGTGCGCAGCCGTCCTAGCCAGGCGCAGGCCTGCTCCAGCACCCATTGGCCCAAGGGCTCGATCAGCCCCGATTCTTCGGCCAGCCCGATGAACTGCACCGGCCCCATGAGGCCGCGCTGCGGGTGTTGCCAGCGCACCAGCGCCTCGGCGCTGACCATGCGCCCGTGTGCATCGACTTGCGGCTGCAAATACAGGCGCAATTCGCCAGCCTCGATGCCGCGCCGCAGGTCTTGCTCCAGAGAAAAGCGCTCGGCCACCCACTGGCCCATGCGGGCGTCAAAAAACACGCTCTGGTTGCCGCCGGCGTCTTTGGCTTGGTGCAGCGCCGTATCGGCCCGGCGCAGGGCCTCGGCGGCGCGCTCGTCGGCAATGCCGTCGAGCAGCGTGACACCGATGCTCAGGCTCAGGCTCAAGCTCAGCGCATCGGGGCCCACCGCCACGGTTTGTTCGAACAGGCGGTGCAAGTCGCTGGCGCGGCGCATCAGGGCCGCCGCCGCCAAGCTGGCGTCGTGCCCGAGATCGACCATCAGCAGCGCGAATTCGTCCCCGTTGAGGTGCGCCAGCAGTTCTTTGGCGGCGGCCGCGTCGGGCTCCTGCACCTGCTGGCGCAAGCGCTCGGACACCGCCAGCAGCACCGCGTCGCCTTCGGTGCGGCCCAGGGCGTCGTTGAGGGCCTTGAAGCGGTCAAGGTTGAGGATCAGCAGCCCGGCATACTCCCCGTTGCCGTTGCTGTTGCCGTTGCCGTTGCGGTGGCGCAAGGCTCGGCCAATGTCGGCCAGCAGCCGCTGCCGGTTGGGCAAGCCCGTGAGCGGGTCGAACCAGGCCAGCAGCTCGATCTGTGCCTCGGCGTTGCGCTGCGCCGTCACGTCCATTTGCACGGCGATGTATTGCAGCACCTGCCCCCCGTGGTCGTCGCGCAGGGGCGCGATGGTGGCGGCCATGTGGCAGTGGCTGCCGTCTTTGCGGGTGTTGATGAGTTCACCCTGCCAGATGTGGCCCGCCAGCAGCGCCTGCCACATCTGGCGGTAGGTTTCGCTCGGGGTGCGGCTCGATTGCAGCAAGCGCGGGTTTTGACCCTGCACCTCGGTGGCGCTGTAGCCGCTGATGCGCTCGAAGGCCGGGTTCACGTACTCGATCGCCCCTTGCTCGTCGGTGATGATGACCGCCACTGGGCTTTGTGCCGTGGCTTGCGAGAGCAGGCGAATTTGCCGCTCGGCGCGGCGGCGCTCACGGATGTCGCGCGAAACACCCTGCACCTGGGCCGGACGACCCAGTGCGTCGAACACGATGCGGGCTGAGATTTCGACCGGCACGGCTTGACCGTCTTTGTGTCGATGGCTGAGTTCAATCCAGATGTTTTGGGCGCTGGCGTCTCCTGCCGCCAAGCGCTCAAGGTGGCTGCGCAAAACCGCTCGAATGTTCGCAACCACAGCGGGTTCGAACATGGCGGCTAGTGGCAAGTGGGTGCGCTCTTGGGGGTCGTAGCCCAAAAGCCGCTCAACCGACGGACTGACGTAGAGCTGGCGTTCGTCGGCGATATCGTACAGCCAGACCACGTCGTTGGCGTTTTCTGCCAGCAGCCGGTAGCGCGCCTCGCTCTCGCTCAAGCGCGCTTGCGTGCGCTCCAGCGCCGCCAGCGCCTCTTTGGCGCTGGCGAGCTGGCGCCGTTGCAGCAGCAAGCGCGTACCGCCCAGTGCCAGCAGCAGCGCCAGCGTGCCGATCAGGCCCAGGCTGAGCAAGCTGCGCTGCGCCCCGCTCATCAGTTCGGCGTGGTCGGCCTCCACCTGCACCACCCAGTCGGTTCCCTCCACCGGCAGCAGCACCGCCAGCGCCCGGTTGCCCAGGTCGTCCGGGCCGTGCACCAGCGTGCCGGTGCCGATCTCGCCGCGCAGCAGGCGCTGGGCGAAGGTGTGCGCCGGGTCGGGCGCGTGCGCGGTGTCGGATGCGGCGGGCAGATAGGACCAGTAGTGCACCTGCTGTGCGCGGATCGAAAACAGCCGTGCGCTGCCACTGGTGTGCGCCAGCGGCCACTGCGTGAGAGCGGCGTGAAAATAAGGGGGTCGTTGTGCGTGCAGCGCCACCAGCGCCGGGGCGTGGCCGGCCGGGTCCAGCAGCCCCACATAAGCCAGTTGCACCTGGCCCTGCGCATCGCGCCACGGGCCTACCACCAGGGCCCGCCCCTGCGTGCGCACGGCTTGCAGGCCAGCGCTCAAGGTCGGGTGGCTGGGCGAGGCGTGTGAGGCGGAATGCCACAGGCTTTGCAGGCCGGAGTCGAACAGCTCGATGGAGGCGATCGAGGGCGCGTGGGCGTAGTCGTGCAGCAGCTTGCTCATCAGTTGCATGCGCTCGATGCCCGGTTGTGCCTGGTGTTGCGCCCAAAGCTGCTCCAAGTCGTTGCGGTATTGCAACAGTTCAGCGGCGGCCAGTCGTTCCCGATGCCAGTCGGCCAGCCGCTGCGCCATGCTGAAGGCGGTGGCCTGCAGGTGCGCCTCGGCGCGCGCATGGGCTTGTTGCCACGAGTACCCGCCCGCCAGCGCGGTGGCGGTGGCGATGGCCACGCCGATCAGCCCCGCCACCAGCCACGACAGCCCCAAGGCGGGCCGCGTGCCGCCGTTGCGCGGGGCGGGGCCTTCGCCGTTGCTGGTGGTGGACTGTTGCAGGCTCACAAAAAAATCTTGCCCGGATTGAAAATGCCGTGCGGGTCGAGTGCCTGTTTCAGGCTGCGCATGGCGTCGAGGGCCACCGGGCCGGCTTCTTGGCGCAAAAAGTCGATCTTGTGCAAGCCCACGCCGTGCTCGCCGCTGCAGGTGCCGTCGAGCGCCAGCGCGCGCGAGACCAGGCGCTGGTTCAGCCCTTCGGCCACGGCGCGCTCGGCGGCGCTGTGCGGGTCGATCAGGTAGCCAAAGTGGAAGTTGCCGTCGCCCACGTGGCCCACCAGAAAATAGGGCAGGCCCGAGGCTTCGGCGTCGGCCACCGAAGCCAGCAGGCAATCGGCTAGGCGGCTGATCGGCACGCAGGCGTCGGTGGTGATGGCGCGGCAGCCGGGCCGGGTTTGCAGCGCGGCAAAGTAAGCCTGGTGCCGCGCCGCCCAGAGCCGGCTGCGCTGCTCGGGCGTGTCGGCCCACTCAAAGGCGGCCCCGCCGTGCTCATGGCAGATCTCCTGCACCTGCTCGGTCTGCTCGCGCACCGCAGCGGGTGAGCCGTGGAACTCCATCAGCAGCAGCGGCTGCTCGCGCAACCCGAGCTTGGCGTGCGCGTTCACGGCGCGCACCGTGGCGGCGTCGAGCAGCTCGCAGCGCGCGATCGGCACCCCGTATTGGATGGTGGCGATGGTGCTGCGCACTGCGGCCTCGATGCTGGGAAAGCCGCAAATCGCCGCCACCACCGCCTGCGGCAGCGGGTACAGGCGCAGCGTGAGCTCGGTGATCACGCCCAGCGTGCCTTCGCTGCCCACAAACAGGCGCGTGAGGTCGTAGCCGGCGCTGGACTTGCGGGCGCGGCTGCCGGTGCGCAGCACCTCGCCGTGGGCGTTGACCACTTCGAGCGCCAGCACGTTGTCGCGCAGGGTGCCGTAGCGCACCGCGTTGGTGCCGCTGGCGCGGGTGGCGGCCATGCCGCCCAAGCTGGCGTCGGCGCCGGGGTCGATCGGGAAAAACAAGCCCTGCTCGCGCAGCGCCGCGTTGAGCTGCATGCGCGTCACGCCCGGCTGCACGGTGGCGCTCAGGTCCTCGGGGTGCAGCGCCAGCACGCGGTTCATGCGCATCAAGTCGAGGCTGATGCCGCCCTGCACCGCCAGCAACTGCCCTTCGAGCGAGGAACCGGCGCCAAAGGGGATCAGCGGCACCCGGTGCTGGGCGCACAGGCGCACCGCGTCGGCCACGTCGGCGGTGGATTCGGCATAGACCACGGCATCGGGCGGCGGCACACCGACGTAGGCCGATTCGTCGCGCCCGTGCTGTTCGCGCTGCGCCAGCGCGGTGCTGCACTGGCCCGGCCCAAAGCGCTGCTGCAATGCGGCCAAGAAGGCCGGGGGCAGAGGGGATGTGTTCAGCGCAGCGGGGCTGGCGGTCGCTGGCTGCTCGGAGATCGTGTTCATGGGTGAAATTCTATAAACACCCTGTCTGAAAATCTTTTGCAGCAAAGGGTACCATGGTGCAATCAGCCTTTGTGACCAAGGCTGTAACCAAGGGTATGCACGGCAGACGCAGACCGTGTCTGACATCTAGCGCGGCTGCGAGGGGCCACTGGCGTGATGGGGCAGCTTGAAAATGCCCATGGCATTGCTGACTTGAGCCGTTTGGTCAGACAGGTTGCTGGTGGCCGCTGCCGCTTGCTCTGCCAGCGCCGCGTTTTGCTGGGTCACGGTGTCTAGGTGCCCCACGGCTTGGTTCACCTGCGCAATGCCAGTGCCTTGTTCGCGCGCGGCGGCCGAGATTTCGGTCATGACGCCGGCCACCTTGGCGATGGAGCCAATCACGTGTTCCATCGACGCGCCTGCGCGAGTGGTGAGCGTCAAACCGGTATTGGCTTGGTCCAGTGACTCGGTAATCAGGGTTTTGATCTCTTTGGCGGCGGCCGCGCTGCGCTGCGCCAAGGCCCGCACTTCGCTGGCCACGACCGCAAAGCCGCGCCCCGACTCGCCGGCGCGGGCCGCTTCGACGGCGGCGTTGAGCGCCAAAATATTGGTCTGGAAGGCAATGCCGTCGATCACCCCGATGATGTCGCCAATCTTGCGCGACGACCGGTTGACGCCTTGCATGGTTTGCACCGCGCTGGCCACCACCTGGCCGCTCTCTTGGGCGGCCTGCGTGGCTTGACTGGCCAAGGCGTTGGCCTGTTCGGCGTTGCCGGCGCTTTGTGCCACGGTGGCGTTGAGTTGCTCCATGCTGGCGGCGGTTTGCTCCAGGCTGGCGGCTTGGGCTTCGGTGCGGTTGGAAAGGTCCTTATTGCCCGCAGCCAGTTGGCTCGTCTCGAGGCGGATGGCCTCGAAGTTTTGGCGCACATCGCCGATGATGCTGCGCAGGTTGATGTTGGTTTGGCGCAACGCGTTTTGCAACTGCCCCACGGGGTCTTCGCCCGCTGATGGCATGGTTTGAGTCAAATCCCCGCCGGCCAAAATCCGAGCCTGGCCCGTGATCTGCCGCAGTGGGGCCAAGACGCGCTGGCTCATCAGCCACATGGCCCAAACCAAGCTGGCACACCCTGCGCCAGCCAGCGCCACACCCAGCCCAGCGCCGCCGAGCAGGTCCAGCGCTTGCAGGCCCAACAGCAGCATGCAGCTCAGGGCCAACAGGTATGCGGTTTTGAGCTGCGCCTGCAGGTCAAAGCGCTGCAACAGCTGCTGGGTGGGTGTGAGCACGCGCCCGCGCTGGATGCGCAGCCGGCGTGGGTTGCCCGCACGCAGCTCTTGGTAGGTCTGCTCGGCTTGCTGCACCAAGGCGCGCCCGGGCTTGGTTCGCACCGACATATAACCCGTAGGCTGGCCGCGCTCGTACACCGGGGTGACATTGGCTTGGACCCAGTAGTAGTCGCCCGTTTTGGTGCGGTTTTTTACCAGCCCGGTCCACGGAAGGCCGCTCTTGAGGGTGGCCCACATGTCGGCATAAGCCGCTGGGGGCATGTCGGGGTGGCGCAGGATGTTGTGTGGGGCGCCCAGCAGCTCATGGGGCGCATAGCCGCTGATTTCGACGAAATACGCGTTGCAGTAGGTGATGTGGCCTTGCAAATCGGTTGTGGAAACGATGGAGGCATCGTCGCGCAGGACGATTTCGGTTTGGGTAATGGGCTGGTTGTTGCGCATGGGACTCCCCCTGGTGGCTGCTTCTTGTGACAGAATGGCTTGGGTAAATCCCGCGCCCGCAGCCAAAAAAGATAAAAAATCGGATTTCCTGATTTTATTCCTGAATCCGTGACCTCAAGCCCAGCCCAAGCCCAGCCCAAGCCGAATCAGCATTTGGACATGAATTCCGCTCTGGATTTCTCAAATTTGGCCCAAGCCGAGCGTGTTTGCGCGCCCATGCGCTATCAAAGCATGGGAACGGATGCGTTGAACAAGGCCGTATGGGTGTTTTTGCCTGCAAGCGCGCAGCCCCCATCCTTGGGAGCCTCCCAATTGGCTGATCTTTCTTCGGGTGCTGGTCGGCAGCGGCTGGGGCTTTGCGCTTGGCCGCTACAGCGCGTCAAGCGCGCGCCAGTGGCGCTCAAACACCGCAAAGGCCCTGTCGTTGGCCCCCAAGCCCAACACCCACTGGCGGGCATGGTCCACCATGCGGGCGGCCTTGAACATCAACTCCTGTATCACCGTGCGGATGCGACGGCGCTGCGCGCTGTGGCGCACCGGTGCATCGGGCCCGTGCAGCGTGTGCTGGCCAACCAAGCGCAGCAGGTTCATCGCCACGGCCGCCAGCGCGCACACCACGTAGTTGGTGTCGAACTTGCCCGAGGGCAGCCGGGTCAGATCCATGTCGGTTTTGAACTCCGAGTGAAACTGCTCATGCGTGCCGTGCTCGGCGTACAAGGCAATGACCTGCTCGGGCGTGAACGACTCAGGCAAGGTGGTGCTCCAGCCTTCCAGCACATACTCGGGCAACAGCATCTGCTGGCCCCGTTTGTCAACGGTGCGCTCGGTCAGGCGGTACACGCGGCGTGCTTTGAGGCTCTCGTTACCGTCTCTGATGGCCACGCTTTGCTCCCACAGGCACTGGCGTTTACCGGGGCGCAATACCGTCCAAGCGGTGTTGGCATCGGCTACCCGTGCCTGGGCGATGGTCTCTACCGGCGTGCTGCGCGGGTTCCACTTGATGAGCCACGCGACCTCGCGCTGCAGGGCTTTGGCTTGTCGGGCGATGGCACACATCAGCTTGGCCGAATCAAAGCCCGAGTCGGCCCGCAGCAGCAAGGGCGGCTGGGCCGCTGCCGTGACTTTGGCCGCCAGCGGCAGCAGCCGCTCGATGTTGTATTCGGTCTCGCTGGCCGAGTGCTGGGTGCCCGGGCGCAGGGCAAACTCCAGGCAAAAGCCTTGGGTGCCCAAGTAGGCCACCAGCGGGCAGTAGCCGTCCACTCCCGCATAGGTGCGCCCCACATGCTCCTTGGCCGTGCCGCTTTGGTCCATGGCGAAGGTGTCGATGTCCAGTGGCACATAAGCACAGGGCAGCGCCCCGAAGTCGATGGGCTGGCCCTCGAGCTTGAGGCTCAAAACCGCGGTGTTGATGTCATCGATCAAGTCAAACCAAGCTGGCGCGTGGGTGTCCAAGCGCTGGCGCAGGGTGGGCGACGAGGGCACCGATCGCAAGCCCAAGGCGCGGGTGAAGAAAGTGTCTTGGCGCTGGCCTTCGATGGCATCAAAATCGTTCTTGCCCAGACACAGCAGGCCCAGGTAGCTCTTGAGGATGTCGCTATTGGCGATGCCGCTGCGCACGGGGTAAGCGGGGTCGACCAAGGCGTTGAGATTGATGCGCTTGAGGTACTTGCCAATCAGGGCCAAGCCAGCGTGCTGGCTCAAGTCGTAGGGCAGTTGTTTGATGACAAAATCGGGCATGGGGGCTTCACCTTCAGGGTGAAGCCCACTTGGGGGTCAAGATGATGATTTCAATGGGAAATCAAGAGTATTTTTGGTGTGGGGTCACGGATTCAGGTTTATTATCATCTTGCAGCTGTCAAATCGCATAACCACAATCAAGACCATGGGTAATCGCCTGACGCAAATCGCCACCCGCACCGGCGACGCCGGCACCACCGGGCTGGGCAACAACCAGCGCGTGAGCAAGAGCAGCCTGCGCATCCACGCCATGGGCGAGGTCGATGAGCTCAACTCGCAGCTCGGGCTGCTGCTGTGCGAGGCGCTGCCGCCCGAGGTGCGCACGCTGCTCGATTCGATCCAGCATCAGCTCTTCAACCTCGGCGGCGAGCTCAGCATCCCCGGCTACGAGCTGCTCGGCAGCGCCGCCGTGCTGGAGCTCGACGAGGCGCTGGCGCATTACAACGCCCAGCTGCCGCCGCTGCAGGAGTTCATTTTGCCGGCCGGCAACCGCGCCGCCGCGCAGGCGCATGTCTGCCGCACGGTGGCGCGCCGCGCCGAGCGCCAGCTGGTGGCGCTGGGCAACGAAGAAGCCCTGCACGAGGCCCCGCGCCAGTACCTGAACCGCCTGAGCGACCTGCTGTTCGTGCTGGCGCGCGTGCTCAACCGCGCCGACGGCGGCGACGACGTGTATTGGCGCAGCACCCGGCTGCAGCGCGCCGCGCCCGAGACGGAGCAACCCTAGGGCGGCGCTCCGGGCGCCATGCCCCTTTGCGCCGTGTCAGCAAACCCCCTACAAGGCCCGGCGCAAACCCCGACGCACGCACCAGCCGTCTTCTGATTCAAGTAGAACTGGCCTGCTTTCACAATCCATTTCATCGCTTCAACGTTTTAGCGCCGTGCCACCGGCAGACGTTTTGAGGCCCTAACTGGAGAGTGAAAATGAACGCCACCGCCATCCCCGCC
>Ga0209315_100113_pt1 | contig 11178 bp, 12 predicted proteins | sample 3A3metaG_FD_184148 | JGI IMG/M metagenome (GOLD analysis project Ga0209315, IMG submission 184148) | Freshwater bacterial and archeal communities from Indian Creek, Illinois, USA to study Microbial Dark Matter (Phase II) - 3A3 metaG... | ecosystem: Environmental > Aquatic > Freshwater >... | reverse complement strand
AGTCTCGAGGCGAATGAATTCATCGAGCGTGCACATCTTGTCGGCGGCATCAAGGTTATTGCCCGCAAGGTACATGCTAATGACATGGATATGCTGCGCTTAACGGCGGACGCAGTAAAAAGCAAGCTGCCGTCAGGTGTCATCGTACTGGGCGCGGTACACGAGGGCAAGGTCTCTCTCGTCAGCATGGTCAGCGACGATTTGCCTGTGCGCGGTGTGCACGCCGGCAACCTCATCCGCGAGGTCGCCAAACTCACGGGGGGCAGTGGCGGTGGCAAACCGACTATGGCGCAAGCGGGTGGTAAAATACCTTCGGCTTTGGAGGGCGCACTGCAAACAGTGCCTGATTTAGTAAAAGCGCAGCTCAAATTATGACAAGCTAATGACAATGCCGCGCGAAAATGGGTAGTAGTTGCCGCGCCGCGATATGATATTCGTGACTAGAAGTGGATCTAGACCTAGGTTGGGAGGAATTTAAGGTGAATGAACGCATGGACGAAACCAAACTTATTCAAAAAGTAGAGGTAGACCGTAAACAGTTGGTACGAGAGGTGCTCGAACAAGTGACTGTTGCCCTGCGGGAAAAAGGCTACAACCCCACATTCCACATCGCAGGCTATCTCTTGTCTGGCGACCCTGCCTACATTACCTATCATAAGCAGGCGCGTAACACCATCCGTCGCGTCGAACGCGATGAAATATTGGAGGAATTGCTCGATTCCTATCTTAAACAAGGTTAATCTCCCCGCAGCAACTCTGTGCCGGGGTGTTAGTGTATCGGAACTGTGTTTCGGCACACTGACCCTCGGCCCTTTGCAGAAAAACCTCAGCCCAGAAGCGGGCGGCAGGTTGCTCTACCATGCCTATGCGCAGGGAGTGACCTTTTTTGATACGGCTGAACTTTATGGCACCTACGCCCATTTGCGTGCGGGTCTTGCGCCACACATGGGTGATATAGTTATCGCCAGCAAAAGCTATGCCGCCGACCGCACGGCCATGGCTAAGAGCGTGGAGCGGGCCAGAATAGAGCTTAATCGCGACTACATCGATATATTCTTGTTGCATGAGCAAGAGTCCCTGCACACCATGCAGGGCCACCGCGCAGCCCTCGACTACTTGCTAACTCAGAGAGAAAAGGGCGTAGTGCGCGCGGTAGGCATCTCCACCCACCATGTGGCAGGTGTGCGTGCGGCTCTAGCCTCCCCAGATATCGACATCATACATCCCTTGATCAATCTAGCCGGTACCGGTATTGCTGATGGAACGCGCGAAGAAATGGCCGAGGGCATTCGCGTAGCGGCTCTAAATGGCAAGGCTGTCTATGCCATGAAGGCGCTGGCCGGGGGAGCGCTCTTTCGTCAGGCCGAGATGGCTCTCAACTATGTGCGGCAGCTTCCCGGTGTTAAGGCCCTAGCGATTGGCATGGGAAGCATAGCCGATATCGAGGCTAATGTTAGTTTTTTTGCCACAGGCGCATTTCCTCCGTCCTATGCTGCCGACAAAGTGAGGGGCGAGCGCAGATTGCTCATTGAGCCCTGGTGCGAAGGCTGCGGAGCTTGTGTGCCACACTGTCGGTCGGGCTGTCTAGAAGTCCGGGGCGACAAAGTCGAAGTGGATCATAGTCGTTGCGTTTTATGCGGGTACTGTGTTGCCTACTGCAAAGGTTTTTTTATGAAGGTGGTATAGATGACAGCACAGAGATACATGGGTCTTGACGTAGGAGAAAAGACCATTGGCGTGGCCATTAGTGACCCGCTCGGGTTTACGGCGCAGGGCATAACAGTTGTTATGCGTCAGTCCCTGCCAAAGGACCTCGATCAGTTAAAAAAACTGGTCAGGGATTACAATGTCACAGCTATAGTGGTGGGCTTACCGCTATCCTTGAACAATGCACTCGGGCCGCAAGCCGAGAAAGTAAAGCATTTTGCCAACAAGTTGCAAAAGGCTATTCCGCTTCCTCTCGAGTACGTCGACGAGAGATTTTCTACCACCATGGCGGAGCGCACTCTCCTGGCGGCCGATGTTTCGCGGCAAAAGCGCAAAGGGGTTATCGACAAGATGGCCGCGCAGATTATTTTACAGTCTTTTCTCGACCGCAGGGCGCATCGCGCCAAAGGTCAAATTGAGGAAGGATGCTTTTCTAGCGTTGACTAATACACGCCCGTGCGATACAATGAATCTACCATGGCGAAAGAGGTGATTTTTACCAATGAATGAAGAAAGACGCGAAGAAGTTATTGTCCTCACCGATGAGGAGGGTAACGAATACGAGTTTGAGGTAGTGCAAGTTCTCGAAGTAGAAGGCAAGAAGTACGCTGTTCTCTTCCCCCTTAATGATGATAAAATCGACGACGACGAAGCCATTATTATGAGAATCGAAACGGGCGAAGATGGCGAAGACATCATTGTGGACATCGAAGACGATACCGAATGGGAAAAAGTAGTTGCGGAGTGGGAGCTATTCCTCGACGAAGACGACGAATGTGAAGACTGTGACGAAGACGAAGACGAAGACGACGAAGAAGGGCATTCACATGAAGGTTGTGTTTGCGGCGGAGAGCCCACCAAGAAGTAAACACTGACCACTTACCACTTTCCACAGCGCCATAAATCGGGTAGGATAAGTTCCTTACCCGATTTTTTTTCATTCTGGTATAATTAGAGCCATCCGATAAGAGTGAGGAGGTTTTGACTGCGAAATGAACAGCGAACGCTTAGTGCGCATCCTCCAAACCATAAGGGCTCGCATAGTTGCAGTCTTGCCTCTGCGGCGCGTTGTTTACGCCGGCCTGCTTTGTTTATTTCTGGCTATCCCTGCCGTCTATGCCGCGTATCTTTACCTGCCAGTGGGCAGGGGCGAAAATGTCATCATCACCATCCCCCCTGGAAGCTCCGCCTCCATCATCAGTGGGCAGCTTGAAGCGCAGGGTGTGGTGCGCAGTGGGGAGGCTTTTGCTCTCTTAGCGCGGGTCAAAGGCTTAGCCTCACAACTTCAAGCAGGCTCTTACGACTTTTCTCCGCACGCCACTCTGGGAGAAGTGTTGGATAAAATAGTTGCGGGGGATGTCATCGATCAGAGTGTTCGCGTTACCATCCCGGAGGGCTTGACACTCTCTGGTATGGGCCTGCTCTTTGAGCGGAGGGGACTTTTTTCTCAGGCGGAGTTTTTGGCTGCAGCGGACAGCATTGAGCTGCCTTACGAATATCTTGCCGCAGTGCCACCAGGGGTTTACCGTCGCCTCGAGGGTTACTTGTTTCCCGACACTTATAGCTTTCCCCTAGCGGTGCGACCGGAGCAAGTCATTAGCATCATGGCAGCCCGCTTTAATGATTTAGTTCCGCCTCTTTACGCTGCTTCGCCTCTTAATGAGCGTTTTACACTGCACCAAATTGTCACCCTAGCTTCCATTGTCGAGAAGGAAGCCGTCAAAGCAGCCGAAAGACCAATAATTGCCGGTGTCTTCCTTAATCGCTTACAAAGGAACATGCGGCTAGAGTCTTGTGCGACCATTCAGTTTCTCCTCGGCACCCCGCGCACCTTGCTCTATGCCGATTTAGAGATTGTCTCGCCTTACAACACCTATCGTCACCTCGGTCTGCCACCTGGTCCTATTGCCAACTCTGGTCTGGCCTCCATTGTCGCGGCGCTAAATCCCGCCACTACCCCCTACCTGTTCTTTGTGGCGCGCCGCGATGGCTCGCACATTTTTAGCCCGACCTATGAACAGCACCAAGCTGCCATTCGGCAAGCTCGCCGTTAGAGGGAGGAATATGTTCACAAAGCCTGAATTACTGGCTCCAGCCGGAACACTCGAGAAATTGATCTTCGCTCTAAAGTATGGGGCCGATGCGGTATACGCCGCCGGCCCCCAGTTTGGGCTTAGGGCCTTTGCTGGCAACTTTACTTTGCCAGAAATGCAGGCGGGCATTAACTTTGCCCATGAAATGGGGCGAAAAGTGTATGTCACGGTCAATATAATGCCCCATAACGATGACTTAGAGGGGCTGCCGGAGTACCTGGCGACCCTGCAGGCCCTTCAAGCCGACGCCATTATTTTGAGCGACCCAGGCGTTCTGCTTCTAGCCAGGCAGCATGCCCCGCGCGTAAGCTTACATCTTAGCACCCAGGCCAATACCGTAAACTATGCAGCCGTGCAATTTTGGCAGGCGCAAGGCATTAAGCGGGTTATTCTGGCGCGTGAACTCAGCGCGAGAGAGATCGCGGCGATACGCCGCGCTGTCCCCGCGATGGAGCTTGAAATTTTTGTACACGGTGCCATGTGTATTTCCTATTCGGGGCGCTGCCTGCTCAGCAACTACATGACGGGGCGCGATGCCAACAAGGGCGAATGCGCGCATCCCTGCCGTTATCAGTACGCCCTGGTCGAGCAGAAACGCCCGGGACAGTACTTTGACCTTGAAGAAGACGCCCGTGGCAGCTACATCATGAATTCCAAAGATCTCAGCCTTTTTCCTCACTTGGGAGAGATCTTGCCCCTCGGTTTAAATGGTCTTAAGATAGAGGGACGCATGAAGAGCGTGCACTATGTCGCGACTGTTACGCGGGCCTACCGCCTCGCCCTTGACGCTTTGGCGGCGGGTGTAGCGCTACCTTTAGACTTGCAACGTGAACTATTTCAAGTAAGTCACCGCGACTACACCTCTGGCTTTTTTGTTGACAAGCCTGAGGCCCGCGACCACAACTACGAGGGAGCAAAAGAGAAGGGGGAGGCACAGTTTCTTGGCGTGGTGCGCGGCTTTTCGCCTGAGCAGGGGCTACTCATTGAGCAACGCGGCCATTTTAAAGTGGGTGCGAAGGCTGAGATCATAGGTCCACGCAGCGGCCCCTTGGCGCTCACCATCGAGCGCATTATAGACAGTGAGACATTTCTCCCCGCCGATGCCGCTCGACACGCCCAGCAGCTAGTCTATGTGCCCTATCATGAGGCGGTCGAAGAATATTCCATCGTACGCGGTGTTTAATTAACGACTAAAATTGCGGAGGTGTCTTATTGCAGTCCCTGCTTTTGCCCAAGCTCTATGTTGACAGCATTCACCACATTGACCTTGACGATCTCAAGGCTCGCGGCATCGACACCATTGTGACCGACCTCGACAATACACTGGTGCCATGGGCAGAATCTGAAGCCAATCCTAACATGCTGGCCTGGCTCGAGAATGTGCGCGCGAGAGGCTTTAAAATATGCCTCTTGTCTAATGCTTTAGAACATCGCATTGCTTATTTTCGCCAAGTCATGGGTGTGCCGGGACTAAGCAAGGCTAGTAAGCCTAGCCGGCGTGCCTTTCTGCAGGCGCTAGAGATGCTCGGCAGCCAACCCGCCCAGACGGCCATGGTTGGCGACCAAATTTTTACTGATGTACTTGGGGGCAATCGGCTCGGGCTCTACACCATTCTCGTCCTGCCCCTGTGCCAAAAGGAGTTTATCGGCACTCGCCTCCTCCGTCTTGTGGAACGCATGATTTTACGCAACTTAGTGCCAACGAAAAAGGGTGGCCCACGGCGTTAGCCATGGTAAAGATCAAAGCGGCGACTATTAGTTAAGGGGCGTGGTACTTGGTGCGTAAGAAATTAGGGGAGATATTGCTTGACGAAGGCCTTATCACTCGTGCCCAGCTAGAGCTAGGGCTATCCCAAGGCACGGGGGGGCGCTTAGGCGATACCTTTATTGCGCTCGGTTTTGTCACACCCGAACAAATAGCCCGTGCCCTGGCCAAGCAATTTGAGCTGCGCTTTGTAAGTTTTAGAGATGTCACTTTTGACCCAGAAGCGGTACGGCTCTTGCACGCGCGCACCGCCCGCCGCTACAAAGTCGTGCCCATCTCGCGCGTACTCAAGACCTTCACCATTGCCATGAGCGACCCCCTTAATGTGCTCGCCATCGACGATATTAGACTTATTACGGGGATGGCGGTAGAAGTATTAGTCATGAGTTCCACCGATATTGACCGCGCTCTGGCTCGCCTTTACCCAGAGAACCAAGCCTCAGCAGAGGAGGGGGGCGAGACGGCACCGGCCGCTGATGCCGCTCCCGTGGTGCGCCTAGTCAGCAACCTCATTGCCCAGGCTGTTAGGGAACGAGCCAGCGACATCCATCTTGAACCGCAAGAAGAAGGTACGCGCGTGCGCTTTCGCATTGACGGCTTGCTTCACGACATCACCCGTATCGACAAAGAATTATCTTTGCCAGCCATTTCTCGCCTTAAGATTATGGCGGGGTTAGATATTTCGGAGCGCAGACTGCCTCAAGATGGTAGCCTGCGCTTTACCGACCTTAAAGAGCCTCTTGATGTGCGCATGTCATCCTTGCCCACCATCAGTGGTGAAAAGTTGGTTTTGCGTCTTTTGCGCTCAGGCAGTACAAAACTTAGCCTAGCACAAGTGGGCCTGGCCGATGCTCCGCGCCAGCAACTAGAAACGATGCTTAAGAGCGCTTACGGCATGGTGCTTGTGACCGGACCCACTGGCAGCGGCAAGACTACCACGCTCTACTCGGCGCTGGGCCTCCTGCATACTGCAGACCGCAATATTATGACGGTAGAAGACCCAGTTGAGTTTCGCGTGTTGGGCATCAACCAAGTGGCCGTCAACGCGCGCATCGGGCTCACTTTTGCCAATGTGCTGCGCTCCTTGGTTCGTCAAGATCCGGATATTATCATGGTTGGCGAAATTCGCGACAGCGAAACCGCCGATATTGCTATTCGCTCTGCTCTTACGGGGCACTTGGTGCTGTCATCCCTCCATACCAATGACGCCCCTAGCACCATCACGCGCTTAGTGGACATGGGGGTAGAGCCTTTCTTGGTGGCCTCGGCCTTGCTGGGCATTGTGGCGCAGCGCCTGGTGCGCCGCCTCTGCGAGCACTGCCGAGTGAAAAAAAACCTGCCAGCCGGCTCTCCACAGCTTATTGCACTCGGCATCGAGGCAAAAAGGGAATATGAGTTTTACTTTCCCAAAGGATGCGAGCGCTGTAATGGCGAAGGTTACAAGGGACGTCTCGGTATTTTTGAAGTGTTGCCCATCACGGAGGAGCTGCGCGAGTTAATCTCCAAGCGCGCCACCCTGAGCGAACTTAGGCGGCACGCGGAAATAATGGGGGTAGAAACTTTTCGCCAAGATGGCCTGCGCAAGGCAGAGCAGGGCGCGACGACCATCAGTGAGGTCTTACGCATGACCTACCAGGAGGGATAGTATGTCGGAAAATATGTTTCACATTGACGAACTATTACGCCAAGCCAGCCAATTGCGCGCATCCGATATTCACTTTACGGTCGAGTTGCCCCCTATGCTCCGCATCGACGGAGGCCTAAAGCCTGTGCCGGGCATGCCTGTTTTAAAACCACCCGACACCGAAAGGGTGCTTTTAGAAATGCTAAGTGCTCTGCAGCTGGCCGAGTACCGGCAGCAGGGCAGCGTCGATTTCTCGCGCAGCTTGCCTGGTGTGGGACGCTTTCGCGTTAACGCCTATCGGCAGCGCCATGCCGCGGCCTTAGCGCTACGCCTTATCCCTATTGGCATCCCGCAACTTGCCACTCTTGCCTTGCCCAAGGTGATAAGCGAGCTTGCCCGCAAGCATGCGGGTCTAGTCATTGTCACGGGGCCGACAGGGAGCGGCAAATCGACTACCTTGGCCGCCATGATTGGGCAGATTAACTCCGAGGAGTCGCTACACATCTTAACCCTCGAGGACCCCATCGAGTTCTTGCATCGCCACGAAAAATCAATGGTCAATCAACGCGAAATTGGTCCCGACACCCCCTCTTTCGCCTCTGGCCTACGGGCGGCGCTGCGTGAGGACCCCGATGTAATCTTGGTGGGTGAAATGCGCGACTACGACACCACGCAAATTGCCATTAGCGCGGCGGAAACAGGGCACTTAGTGCTCACTACCCTGCATACCCCTTCCGCCTCACAGACCATTGACCGCATTATCGATATTTTCCCCCCCCCATCAGCAGTCGCAGGTGCGCATTCAGCTGGCCGCTTCACTGCAAGGCGTGGTGGCGCAGCAGTTACTGCCACGCGCCGACGGCCCGGGTCGCGTCGCCTGCGTAGAGGTGCTCTTGGCCACCCCCGCCGTGCGAAACCTCATCCGCGAGGGCAAGACGCATCAGCTGCCGTCTATCATCCAGACTAATTCTCGCCTGGGCATGATAACCATGGACGCGTCGCTCCGCGACCTGCGCCAAAGAGGCATTATCAGTCAAGAAACGTACGAAGTTTATTCGCAAGAATTTACCCTGATGAAAATTTTGGAATAGGGGGGAGGCAATTGCCCATTCTCTATGACTACCGCGCGCGCTCGGCGGCGGGGGAACAACAAAAAGGTCAAATCGAGGCTGAGTTTGAGCATGAAGCGCTCAACAAATTGCAGGACAATGGCCTAGTAGTAGTCCACCTTGAACAAAGCCGCGACATCAAGACCTATTTCTCGCGCGACAGCAAGGGTAATGTGGTCATTTTTGCCAAGGCCGTGACGCCAAAAGACCTGGCCATTATGTCACGCCAGCTGGCGGTACTGTATGGGGCAGGGGTAAGCATTTTGCAGAGCTTGCGCACCGTCGCGCAGCAAACACGAAATGAGCGCTTAAAGGGTATCATGCAGCAAGTCAGCGGCATGGTCGAAGCGGGTCAGGGCTTAGGGGCCAGCCTGAAGCGCTTTCCCGAGGTCTTCCCCCCGCTACTCTACAATATGATTGCCGCCGCTGAGGTTTCGGGCGCTCTAGAAGAAGTCTTAAATCGCGCCGCGGACCATTTTGAGCGCGACTACGAGCTAGAGCAAAAAATTAAGTCGGCCCTGAACTACCCCAAAATGGTTTTCATCGCCCTCTTTGTGGTCGGTGGCTTTCTTATCACCTTCGTCGTGCCCAGTTTCGCCGGGGTCTTTGCCATGTTAGGGGCCGACCTGCCCTTGCCCACCCGCATCCTTATGGGGGCCGGCGATTTTATGCAAAACTACTGGGTTTGGCTCTTGCTCGTCATCTTTCTCTCCGTAATCGGCCTCAAGGTCTATGCCCGTACCAAGCCCGGGCAACTCTTTATGGACAACCTAGAACTGCGCTATCCCATACTGGGCGACATCACCAAGAAGCAATTAGTCTCCCGCTTTTGCCGCAGCCTAGCCACCCTATCCCGTAGCGGCGTGCCCATCATACCCGCCCTAGCCCTAGTCCGCCAAACCCTCGGCAACGCCGTCATCAGCGAATCCCTGCGCCCCGCGCAAGAAGCCGTGCGCATGGGCGAGCCCGTAGCCCGCCAGCTGGAAAAAACCGGCTATTTTCCACCCCTCGTGATCCAAATGATCAGCGTGGGTGAAGAAACAGGTAATTTCGACCAAATGCTCGAAAAATCTTCCGACTTTCTCGACTCCGAAATCCGCCACACCACCGACAACATGACCCAACTGCTTGAGCCCATCATCATCGCCTTCCTCGCCCTAGGCGTCGGCTTCATCCTCATCGCCATCGTCATGCCCATGTTCGACACCTTCACCCTCATAAACTAATGTTTTTCTGCAAAACGCAGGAATTCAGACTTTCCCGTAGTATAATCGATTATACCCAAACAATCTAAGGGAGGTAATAAACTATGAACCTAAACAAAAAATCACGTCAAAGCGGCTTCACCCTAATCGAACTCCTAGCAGTAGTAGCCATCCTAGGCATCCTAGCCGGCATCGCCATCCCCCGCATTTGGGGCGCTATGGATGGGGCCCAGAGAGGGGTCGACCAATCGAACATCATGTTGCTTCAATCGGCCATCGAGCAATGGGGAGTCCTGAACAATACCGGCAATTCCGGTGGAGGTTGGGCACCATTGACAAATGACACCACCCCGACACCCGGTCAGGTGGTGCCTGTCCTCACATCAGGAGCGGTCGAAGGCACATCCACTAGCCTAAGTCCTCTGGTACCTACATTTATGACTAGTTTACCCATTGTGAATCCTGCCCTTCGTACAGGAACCCCACCTTTCACAGGCTATGGATTGCGCTTGACATCGACTGGAACTCCTGAACGCTGGTCCGTCGAAGTTGTGCGAGTTAATTCTGCCGGGGTTGTGGTCAGTCCATAATTTCGCCTATCGAAATATCACTGGCCCGAGTAGCCTCGGGCCTTTCCCCCCCAATTCATTCCAAGTCTCCCTCCCCCCGCTCCCATCCCTTTCTTCTATCTAACATCTAATTTCTCTTCTCTTGCCTCTAATCTCTCACGTCTAACCTCCAACCTCTAACTTCCAACCTCTAGTTAAGGTGGTGTCCCCATTCCAACCCTACTCTGGCTCCTCGTGGGCTCATTTTTTAACGTTGTCATTCACCGCTTGCCCCGCGGCGAGAGCATTGCCTTTCCTGCTTCTCACTGCGTGCACTGCGGGGTTAGACTTTCGGCCAAGGAGCTAATCCCATTTTTTTCTTACGCCTGGCAAAGGGGTCGCTGCCGCCACTGCAGCAAGCCCATTTCTTTGCGTTACCCCCTAGTCGAAGTCTTGACCACGCTCTTGCTTGGCCTTACTTGGTACTTACACCATGGTAAGCCTGTCCTCTATGCCTACCTTATTTTTACTTCCCTCCTTATTGTCATCAGCTTTATTGACCTTGATTTTTTCATCATCCCTGACCAGCTCCTCGTAGCCGGCCTAGGTGTTTGGTTTTTGCTACAGATTTTTACCCCCTTTATCTCTTGGACAGATGCTTTAGGGGGCGGGGCGCTATCCTTTGCCCTGATGCTTGTCATCTATGTGCTGTCGCGCGGGGGCATGGGTTTTGGCGATGTAAAATTGGCGGGTTTAATCGGCCTGTACCTAGGCACCGCGCTTTCCTTGCTGGCCCTTGTCTTGGCCTTTGTCTTGGGTGCGACTGTAGGAGCTGGGCTACTGCTCCTCGGCCTTAAAAAACGCAAGGACCCCATCCCTTTTGGGCCTTTTCTCGCCTTGGGCGCGTTCTTGGCCATGGCCTGGGGGCCAGAATTTTTAAGGTGGTATCAACTCTTTTTCGGTCTGTGAGGATGATGTCGCATGACAGAAGACAGCGCGCAGGGCTTTTCGCTCATAGAGGTACTGGCAGCGGTGGCCATTTTAGCCTTGGTGGCGCTACCGCTACTTGGCATGTTTACGGCCGCCATGCAGAGCGGGCATGCAGCGCAGCTGCAGACCTTGGCGAC
>Ga0209315_100109_pt1 | contig 11516 bp, 15 predicted proteins | sample 3A3metaG_FD_184148 | JGI IMG/M metagenome (GOLD analysis project Ga0209315, IMG submission 184148) | Freshwater bacterial and archeal communities from Indian Creek, Illinois, USA to study Microbial Dark Matter (Phase II) - 3A3 metaG... | ecosystem: Environmental > Aquatic > Freshwater >... | reverse complement strand
AAGTCTGTCGGCGAAAAAAGCCTTTGATACTTGTTGTTAAAGAGCAGCGACTGCACTGTTGTAACGACAATTTCGGCTCTCCGCCAGTCGTCGCGATTCTCCTTGTACACAACCGTCTGGAAGTCCGTGCTCAGCAGGGCCACAAATGCCTTCCTGGCCTGTTCCTCCAGCTCTAACCTGTCCACGAGGAAGAGCACGCGCCGCGCGTTCCCAGACCGTAAAAACAGCTTGATAACGGCCGCAGAAGTCAGAGTCTTGCCAGTACCAGTGGCCATCTCAAAAAGAAAACGATCTTTGCCCGCCTTAACAGCTCTCTGCAGGGCATGTATAGCCTTAAGCTGATAACTCCGCAGGAAACTTAAACTGTTGGCATGAATATAACCGGGGCGCTCAACTTCGTTTACCCACCCCGCCTCAGACTTGTAGTTCGGTCGCAGAGTCAAGACAATGTAGTCATCCCCGACCTCTTCCTCTATAAGGCGCTTAGGATTAGGAGTGACTTTCTTGTAGTTCTCCACAGAATCTGGCCTAGGGAATGTCGTGATTATATAAGGATTGCCACGCTCTAAGTCCCAGAAGTAGTGTAGGTTGCCATTTGAGAGAATGACAAAGCGGCAGTTCTGTGACTTAGCATACTTTCGAGCCTGTTCCTTGCCCACCAAGGGGTTCTTGCTTTCCGATTTGGCCTCAAGGACGATTAATGGGAAACCTCTATCATCAAGGAGCAGGAAGTCAATAAAGCCCTTGCCAGACTTCTCAAAATCTACACCCAAGCCTTCTAAGTCTGAGGCCCTAAGATTAACACTCTGCTCAAGGCGAACGTTAGCAGGCTTGCCGCCTACTGCAAAAAAGCGCCATCCGGCATCCTCAAGCAACTTGTTAATCTTGATTCGAGATGTAGCTTCCTTGTTAGACATGTTTATGACACTCCTCGCTCACGTCGGATGGCATGCTAGCCTGGGAAGTCAGAGACCTAAGCTTAAGTAGGCTGTAAATCGTACGCTCGTCTCTCCTAAGCATAACCCTTCGACGAATATCTGGCAAATCCTGCTGAGCGGCGACTGTCAGCCTAGGTACACTCATCATACGCAGCATAACCCCTGGCCCGAGCCTTTGTGCTCGGGCCTCAGCCTTTCTACATGCAGATAGATCTGCTAACCCTGACAGCAATCACAGGGCCGATAGCCTCGGGAAGCCCGGGCTTTTTGATCTCGGCTCAATTTAGGAGGAGGAAACCAATGCGTATAATCTGCAACGACAAAGACCTAACGCTGCTCGAACTACACTGCGCCATGTCTCCCAACCAACTGTGGGTTCTAAGGGCTAACCTAGAACAGAGCCTAAGCTTGATTTGCGAAGCCCTACCCAACGAGGTTAGTCTCGAAGATCACGGCCCCATATTTTTCCTTGAGCCAGGCGATAACACGCGCGGCATGGTGCTCGCGGGTATTCCTTCACGCATTGGTGGCTTGCTCGGCGTCATACCCGAATACGTCGAAGAAGTGACCATAGATAGCAAAATCTATTGGAAAGTCCTTGTAGTCATTGGCAACAGCTACGCCCCGACATACTGGATTCCCGTAGGCATGGACCCTGAGCTAGACCAGCACTTAAGTAAATACCTTGACCAGAACAGCGAACAATCCAAGCCTCTATTAGACACGCAGCCCGAGGGAGCGGCCGCTCATGGAGACTGAAGTAGAAAGGATGAAGAATCATGCTGAATTACTGTCTCAGCTGCGATAGTTACTATGAGGAAGCCCTGCAGATTGTGACTTATGTTGGCCCACGCATCTGCGACGTCTGCGCAGAGCATCTCCATAGCTGTTGCCGACAGTGTGACCTGCACTACCCCAGCCACGCCGAGGGGGCCGACCCTGTGTGGTGCCCCGATTGCCTATCCTCGCAGACGGAGGGCGATGAGGGCGATGTGTAACGCTGCCTTACGTAGCCTTGACGATGAACGGCTCGGCCCTGAGTGGGCCAACGCGAGCCTCAGCCGTGACACCTTTCTCCCCGAAGATGTTTTTGCTAGCGTTGTTCATCTTGTCCCAGTCGCCCTCCAGACCCGCTTCCTCAAGGCAGATGAGGATAGGCGGGTCGAGGTGCTTTTCGAGGAGATTTTCCACCACCTCAACACCCTCTCACCTGTGGGATGCTACTTCGGTGCCCATCCCGGCAGCGCGAGCGCTTTCGGGTTTTGGGAGTTACCACAGGACGAGCACGAGTCCACGGCCCACGCAGTAGCATTTGATGGGCGCAAGCGATACTTCAAGTACGATGCCGTCACGGACGCGTATTGCGAAGAGATCCCCGATGGCGACCTAATGGCCTTCAGTATAGTGGCAAGTCTTTATGCCAGCACAAACGAAGCCTATCGAGCACTGGGACGAATGGAAGATCAGAAGGCTTCCGAGGTCATCAAAACCTACATCCATTTTCTAGAACGCCTTTGCCGCCCACGCCTAGACCGCTGATACAAGCACTCGAGGCCCCCCCGCTCTAAACTGTGCATAACTGCTCATGTAATTCTCACATAGGAGGTGAGGGCCGCAAGGCCCCTGAAAATGCCACCAGCAAAGCGAGTACAAAAAGTGTCCCTCAAAATCGTCAAAGAAGGTTCGTTCCTATACAGTCCACGGAGACTGAACAGCCCTGCCGCCGCCGCGCAGCTGTTCAGAGAGTTCTTAGGCACGCCCGATCGCGAAGTCCTTGCGGTAGTCTGCTTGGACACCAAGAATGGCCCTCTGAGCGTCGAAGAAATCTCACGCGGCAGCCTAAACTCTGCCATAGTCCATCCGCGCGAGGTACTAAAGACAGCAATCCTCAGCAATGCAGCGGCAATCATCCTGGCCCATAACCACCCTAGCGGCTGCGAGCAGCCGAGCCAAGAAGATATCGAAGTGACAATGCGCATACAGGAATGCTGTCACCTAATGGGCATCCCGCTGCTCGATCACCTAATTCTAGGCGACGTACGATTCACCAGCATGAAAGAGCTCGGCCATATAAACAAAAGGGAGGTTAGATCATGATTTGGGCAAAAGTTCTCGCCTATGCCCTTTGGCTGATTCTCACCGGGATGTCTGACGAAGACGCTAGCGCCACTGCAGCTACAAAATTCGGTCTGCCTGCGAGTGAAATCCTGCGACGCTTGTAGTGAACGCGCTTAATTTCAATAAGGAGAGCATTTTTCTAACATACTTGCTCTCCTTTTTTTTACGAGCAAGATGACTTTAGTGGAGCTAGGGCACGTCCTATAGAGCTGTTTTAAATCTCGAAATCCCTGTCAGCTTTTGGCCCGACTTCCGCCACAGAACCGATTGCCAAAAAATCCGTCAAAACGGCGAATTTTCTACTTTGCACCGCTCTTGTCCCGCCTAGTGAACTTGATTTTGAAGAGCATTCTCCTGATCCTCAGCGACATATCGGTCTTGGATGCAACCCAGGGCGTGGCAGATAACTCTAGTGTTGAATTATCGGCCCTATGGGACACCCTCCCAAAGGAATATAAGCAACTTTAAACTCAGGTAATAGGGACACAGGGATTCAGACAGGGATAATGATGTTGAGCTGGGTTATGGGCTCTCGCAACAAAATCCCTGTTTCCCTATTTTTTTTAGTGAAATATAACCATGCTGGAATGTCGGGCCAAGAATTCACTTTTGCGGCCCTTGGTATTTTTAGGTCTCCCACTAATGGTTGGGCAACCGCAAAAGTGAATTCTCTCCCCTCCATTCTGCAGTCAAGTAGTGTAGTTGTTTTTTCTTGCTTTACATCACTGTCCACTTTTAACCATAGCACTCACGCGCAGGGGGACAGGGGAACAGGGATTTTTTGCGCCAGCCATTGTTCAAGACAGCCCCTGCCTCTGTCTGGGAGAATGTCGGTCCCCTGCACCAGCGGCGGATGCTCTTCGCCTAGAAAGCAAAGCGGGTATCCAGTAGGTAGGCTTCACCAGCCGCCACCCGTGCCTCTGCAAATCTCCTCGCACGATCGACTCCACAACGCTGGCTGGATTCCCTAGGCCCAGAGTCGCCTCTCTGCGAGAACAAGGTCGATCTGGCCGAAGCACGGTAAGGTTGGACGGAAAGACCCGGATCCGTGCGAGTACGGGACTCACAAAAGTCTCACTTTTCCCAGTGGATGTCACAACAATTTAATAGGCCACTAGGTAGGGGTTAGCGAGACCCTACGGGCAGCCAACTTACGGAAAGGATGAAGACTCAATGAAAACTATCGCCGTCATAAACCGCAAAGGAGGTGTCGGCAAGACTAGCTGCACTCTCAACCTAGCTCGAGAACTGGAACGTCTAGGTCTACTCGTTCTACTTCTCGACTTGGACGCACAGACTGACTTAAGCCGCTTCTTGGGCATGCCTCTCCAGCAGGAGTCACCGCGGAATCATAAGGACATCCTGGCAGTCTTAAGGAGCAGAGTCGATATTTCTGACGCGGCGCAGCTAGTGACAGGCACATCAACCCTTTACGCGGTTCCCGGCAGCAAGCGGATAGAGGAGTTCGATTTCCAGTACAGCCAGCAGGTGCTTAGGGATCGGCTCCAAGATCCTGGCCTCTGTGAGGTGGATGTAGTACTAATCGACTGCCCCCCTGCCCTTAATCAGGCTGTATATTGTGGCCTGCATGCATCTGACTACGCCTTGCTAGTCACCGAACCTGAGCTACCGAGCATGGACCATCTACAGGATAGCCTGGATGTAATACAGAGTGTCTCCAAGGTTAAACAGGGCGGACTGGAGCCTCTGGGCATTCTTGTCAACAGGGTTGACCTGAGGCGAAGCATTACACGGAAGAATATCGCTTCTTTGCGGGCCAAGTATCCGGATCTCCTGCTCTCCAGCACCATCTCTGTCGACACTGCAATTGTAAATTCGTATCACCGCAAACAGTTTGTGCGAGACTTTCCGCATACAACACGCTCTGCCCGACAGTTTAGCGGTGCAGCAACCGAACTAATGCAGCGACTTGGCCTTAGCTCCACAGAAGGGAGAGAAGCATCCAATGAATAATCGATCTGTCCAAAGGCGCGAGTTCCATCAGGAGAGCTTCGCCGATCGGCACAAGCGAGTCACCCTATACCTCGAACACGATGTTTACACTCAGCTGATGTACCGACGTGAACAAGGCCGCATCAAGAACCAAACTCACCTCATTAACACCGTATTGAGAGAGTACTTCGCAAGACTCACTCCCTAGCCATATTACTGGGAACTGCCTCAAGGCAGTTCCCAGTCTTTATTTAACGCACTCGTCAGTGTAGCCTATCGGCACGCCGACCACTACAAGCATTATTTTGGCTTGCTACTACCCCACCCCCCTGCAGGAAGTCTCTACCACAAAGACCGAACGTCCGATTTCCATGGGCCTAACCGCACATGCAGTTTATGCCCCGATAATCGAAGCTTCTCAGCTCAAACCAACATCTATCTTTGCAAAATCATACACTTAGTCAAAAAGTTGACCGCAAACAGAGAACAATATATTAGAGGCTCCTACTACTCCAACTCTGCACATTTTGACTGCAGTGCTCGATTTCCACGGGAAACCCGCTTAACGCTGGCGGTGCCCGTAGAAAGCCCTTGCACTGCTTTAAGACAGCGGAAGCGCCTATCTCTGGGCACTCAGCCGCAGGCAGTGGTATTTCAGCAGGAGTCTCATTTCATGCTAGAGGAGGGATTGTCGAATGCCTTAACTTAGAGACTGCCAATCAGTAGCACACTACAAAAAGAAAGGATTTACTAGCCCATGCCAGCCAAGAAGAATAGGACGGATTCAGAGGCAGCATCCACTTTCGACGCTTCGCCAATCGCAGGGACAGAGTTGCATACCTCGCCAAGCAACCTTACCGGCACACAGTTGCCCGAGGATAACGAAGACTCTAAACGAACTTGGTCGTGATTTTTATGAACGGGTGTCCAATACCTTAGCGAAAGTACGTTGCCCTATAGTGGTGGGCGGTCGTATTGTTGCCGGGACAGGCTAGTAGATTCTAAAACATGAACACTTTCGCAGCCATAGGGGCTAATTCCCTGGGCTGCAATTTAATCCACTGTTGGGAGTGTAGAAGCTTATGATAAATGGTCGTGCCCAGCCCCGCGGATGGCTAACCTCTGATGAAGAGCTGGCCACCTGCAGGACTAATCAAGATCTGCGATGCGGAGGTTCTTACTTCAATGGCGACTCGTTAAGTCCCGAGCACACAGATGACTCTCGTCTTAGGGTTACTACGGTCGATTTTTCGCTTAGGGGCTTCAAAAGATCAGGAGTCCACACTGACGCGCTTATAACAGACTCAAACCTCAGCGAGCTCGCTGCGTTAGCTCTCTGCGCTATCGGTGCATCTCTTGCCGGCGCTCAATTTGTGGAGGCCACTTTGATGTACGTAGGTCTCAGTCAGGTAGTGCCTCCACCTATAACTCTCTATGGCGCCCAGCTCATCAATGTACTATTGCCCAGAAAAATAGCGCTGGCTACCGTTCTAGGGGAGATGTGGTTAAATGCCTGACAAGAAACTAAGCGCGGCGCGAGCAGTAATTCTCAAGAAAAGTTGCCCCGACCTAACTGAAGTTGATGGGATACTTGGTTATTATGAAGAGAAAGAAGGCAAAACATTTTTCACCACCATTGGCAGGACCATGACCCTTGAGAAAGTGAAAATCAATCTCGAGGATAATAGGGTAATCCTGCAGCTCTCCTGGATTTACCAGGGGAAAAAAGTAACACGGGATGTTGCGCGAAGCGATCTGCACCGCACCAAAGTACAACAATTTGCGGCACTAGGTGCTGATGTTTTCGAGCATACCCTTAAGTTCTATATATTCCACATTCTTAATCAAGAGATCCGCGCTCTGCACGAGAACATACACACCAGTCTGGGCTGGGCGAAGTATGATGGCAAGTGCATCTATAAATGCTCTAAGGCCATCGGGGTCGAGTCCCGTTACGAGGGAGGACAAGCCATAAGCCCTAAAGGCACCTTTGGCGGTTGGGTTGATTTAGTGCGGCAGCACGCGTTAGGGCATACGCCTCTGGAGATGGGCATTGTCTTTGGCCTTTCTGCCGTACTGGCTGGCTACCTTGCACATGACATTGACGTTGGCTGCCTTCTAATTCACATTAACGGCAATAGCACTCAGGGAAAAACTACTGTGTGCCAGCTTGCTGTTTCTACAGCAGGTTACCCCGATACTAGTCAAGATGGCCTTATGAATACATGGAATGGGACCATCAATGCAATTACAGGCACCCTGAGAGGCAATCACGGTCTGCCCGTTGTCTTTGATGAGGCTTCAGTATCCAATAGCAGCGACTTCAGCAGTTTTGTCTACACACTGGCAGGCGGCAAAGATAAGGCCCGCCTTGATAAGGAGAGCAACCTTCAGCAGTCAGGAACCTGGAGCACCACCATTATATCTAACGGGGAGCATGCCCTTAGCATTAAGACCAATAGAAATATTGGCGTCAAGATGAGGCTGACAGAGTACAGCAACGTATCGTGGACTAAAAACGCCCCCCACGCTGAGGCAATCAAGGCTGGCATCAGGGAACACCACGGCCATGCGGCACCCAAGCTCGCACAAACAATCCTGGAGAAGGGCAAGAGCGCCGTATTGGCGGAGTTTAAGCGTCACAAGGACACTTTGCTCCAGTCAATGCCCAGCGACCCATTCCGTGACCGAAGAGCCAACACGTTAGCCGTTTTGATGTTGACAGCTGCACTTTCACGAGAGGCCCTGGGTCTGGACCTGGACCTTGAAGCTATTCAAGGTTTTCTACTTGAGCATGAGGCAGCGCCTGAGAGTCGGGACCTTTTCACTGACGCTTACGAGCACCTGTTGGAGCAAGTGACGAAGCACCAAGAACACTTTGACAAAGAGTGGGCAGACGATATCTCCCCCTTTGCCGCAACAGCCAGAGGCGAGCTCTGGGGCAATATAATATTTGGTAAGGTTCAGAAGGATAAAGCCGGCAGGAGCGTAAAGCCCATGGAAGTAATCCTGCTCCGGTCCCAATTTGAGAAACTGATGACCGATGGCAAGTTCGCAGATCATCACACCATTCTGAGGCAGTGGAAGGTCGACGGGCGGTTAGATTGTGAGAAAGATAAGCTTTACCGCAAGCGCAAGCTCCGCACTGGCGGACTACAAAAAGTCTACGTAATCAAATATCTTGTTCCCGCCGAAGAGCCATCAACCACAGAGAAGGTAGTGAGCAAGACTTCACCGTTTGAGATGGACTTGCGTTTTGACGGCGACTAACCGCTTAGCGTAGCTAAACACGCTTGAGACATATATTATATTTTGGAGGTATCTTAGTGAGCGAAACACAATCATGCAGTTGCCAGAGTCCTATGCCAGATATTCTTACAGCGAAACTTATAAGTCAGCACTTGGGCATTTGCTACAGCAATGCCTTAGCTCTAATAAAGAGCGGATCCATTCCTTCTGTGATACGAATCGGTCAGGGATACAGGGTTCCTCGGGCGGCATACGAGCGGTGGCTGAACAGCCCAGAACTCAAGGACGTTCTCTAACAGTGCCTGGGGGTGTGTAACTGCACACCCCCTTTTCATATGTGGAAAGGAGAGAGTAGTAGTGGCAGGTCATATACGAAAGAGGAAAACTTCTAACGGTTACACATGGCAAATCATTATTGAAGCAGGCTTTGAGAGCGAGGGGAAGCGCAAGCGCATTTATAAGACCGTGAACGGGACAAAGAAAGAGGCCGAAAAAGTTCTGACCATGATGCTCACCGAGCTAAATAAAGGAACTCTGATTGAGCCAAGTAGGCTGACTGTGCAAGAATACCTGCGGGAGTGGGTAAAGACATACGTCGAGCCTAATCTCGCCCCGACATCACTCGACGGCTACCGCGTTAATATCGAAAGGCACATAATCCCAAGTATCGGTCACCTCAAACTTCAAGACCTTACTCCTCTACACCTTCAACGACTTTACAAAGAGAGGCTCGAGCGAGGACGCGTGGACGGCAAAGGGGGACTGAGTGCTAAATCAGTTATATACATCCACCGCAACATCCGTGAGGCGCTAGACCATGCTGTACGCATGCAGATAATACCCCGTAACGTCGCAGACCTCGTTACGCTCCCGCGGGTGAAGCCCTTCAAGTCTGAGGTGTACGATGAAGACCAAATAAAAAAGTTGTTGCAAGCGGCCCAAGGCACTGACATGGAGTTGCCTGTAACACTAGCTGCCGCGCTTGGCCTACGCAGGGGTGAACTGCTCGCGCTCAAGTGGGAGAACGTCGACCTAGATGGTAAAACGATAAGCGTCTGCGATAACTTGGTCCCCACTAGTAAAGGCAATATCACTAAAGCACCAAAAAGCGAAAACAGCCGCCGCACCCTCGACTTCCCCGAGGGCCTTGCGCCCCTACTAAAGAGGCACCGTCGCCTGCAGAATGAAAGGAAACTGAAATTAGGGCCAGCGTACTGTAACCAAGGTCATGTTTGCTGCCAAGAAGACGGTAAGTATTGGGCGCCAAGCTACTTCAGCAAAAAGTTTGCTGACTTCCTCAAGCGGCACAAACTACCGCACACCCGCCTGCATGACCTACGACACAGCAACGCTACCTTGATGCTCAAGTACGGTGTGCCTGCCAAGGTAGCCTCCCAGAGGCTCGGCCATAGCAGCATCGGTATAACGCTTGACCTGTACTCGCACGTAATGGGAGATATGCAGAAAGGGGCAGCAGAGAAGATAGACGTAGGACTCTTCCATTCTACTGTCACTGCGTCACAGGGATAGAAAAGACCTCAGGATAACTCCTGAGGTCTTTTTGATGCCCAAAATCCCGGACTCATTTGACTACCAGCCTAAACGCATTCCTAAGAAATAGCCCAAAAGGAGAAATGCGCTTGTACGCAATAACTAACGGGATCGGGTACTACGTCGTAGCGCTTGATACAGGACGACCAACTTTCCTTGCAAAGCCATTTGCCTACACCTACAACACGCGGCAAGAGGCCGAAGACATTGCCAACAAACTACGTAAAATTGGTTTTGCCGCGCTGGTCATAAACTACTGACCATACTATCCTGTCAGCTTTGGTCGGTCATGGCACAGACAGCCGCCACGTGTTGTGGTATTCTCAGTCTATAAGTGCGGTAGACGGGGGGGCACGTAGGCATCCAGACATCACTTACCAGACTTAGCAACCTATAAGTGGAGAAGGGGGTTATGTTGCCATGTCGTTATCAGACTTAGGTAGTTACCTAGCAATCGTGGGCAAGGAAAACCCAAAACACTATGTGCCAAGTTTTGCTAGTAGGTCATGTGCGATTCAGGATGCTCTCATTGCCGAGGATACGGTAAAGAGCGAATTCTACTGGGATGGGTCTCAGGATGGCCTTAATTGGATAAGGTTCTTGTCGATTTTTTCCGACAGAGTTTCTATAGTTACACGACCGCAGCCTATCCGGAGACAGTTTTGGGACATATTCCAGAACGTTGATCTTGAGCAGGTTGACATACCTCCTTTCATAGCGGACATTGAGGCTCAGTTTGGTGTGGGTGCGCGTAGGGCCTATCTCAGCTTCCAACCTAAAGAGATCCATGAAGCAGTGAGTATCATAGCACCGTTAATGGAGCGAGGCTTTGCATTGTTAAGGCCTGAGCCGCTACTCCTCGTGCCGAGTTCTACAACTGGCATGACGATAGACGGTTTTGAGTTTTGGGGCGCCCCACTAAGGTCCCATAGAGAAGGAACCGCATTAGTGACAGAAATCGAATCTCCCTCGCACAGTGATTGTTTCCAGGTAACTATCCCCTTCTTTGATGGAATCTCAATCTCTGCGCTGGCGCAGCTTCTTGAGGACGAAAATGATAGCTTGGTACGCGCCCGTGCGGCCATCCGAAAGTCTCTCCGACAAGCATCCAAAGACGGTCTCACGCTGAGTCAATACATACGTGATGAGCTCAATCCAGAAATGAGTTTGTTGAACCAAAAACTGGTCCGGCTACGCCGATACCAGATGTTTTCTGCCCTATCTATCGTGCCTGCAACTTTGGTTTTGACACGCTCAAACTCCTTCAATTGGTGGCAGCTAGTCCCCCAAGGATTTCATTTAGTATCTAACGCCTTAGCACAGCCGAGTGATCTGAGGGAGTCCCCCTACCACTTCTGGTGGCGTCTGCAGCGGGCAAGACGTTAGGCAAAAGACTGAGTTTGCCGCCTGTTTTTTCACCCGGTTTCACCCGCTTTCACCTATTCCGTCGTCGCCACGGCGACGCGGCGACCACAACCACAGCTCGCCATACAAAAAGCCCTCGAGGTCAATCCTCAAGGGCTTTGTCACTATTAATAAATGGCGGAGAGGGAGGGATTCGAACCCTCGTCAGGGGTAAACCTGAACACGATTTCCAGTCGTGCGCCTTAGACCAGCTCAGCCACCTCTCCGTGACCTGGCAGCAAGTACTACTCGCCGCCAACAAACAATATATGGCGGAGAGAGTGAGATTTGAACTCACGGAAC
>Ga0209315_100098_pt1 | contig 12539 bp, 15 predicted proteins | sample 3A3metaG_FD_184148 | JGI IMG/M metagenome (GOLD analysis project Ga0209315, IMG submission 184148) | Freshwater bacterial and archeal communities from Indian Creek, Illinois, USA to study Microbial Dark Matter (Phase II) - 3A3 metaG... | ecosystem: Environmental > Aquatic > Freshwater >... | reverse complement strand
TAGAGCACCCTTTAGGGACAATTAAACGCTCTATGAATGGCTACTACTTCCTGCTCCGCACCATAAAGAAGGTGCGGGGCGAAGTTGCGTTGCTGTTTTTCGCGTACAACCTAAAGCGAGTGCAAAATATCCTCGGTCAGCAGGAACTAATGAGGAGACTTACTTCTCTTCTTCTTTGTCTATTTTCCTTCCGCGACAAACTGGCGGCAAAATGGCTGCAAACTTCGCGTAATTACTTCGAAGGGGGAGGCAAATATGCATATTCTCACACAGTCTGACGGTTCTTTTTGTCAGAAAAGCCCGACAAAAAGAACCGTCCCTTCTGTCGTTAGGGTCAGTTTCTGAAGTGGAGGCGTCACTCACTCTTGATCACTGCCCGCAGGAACAACAACCTGACATGGACCAGAATAACGCCGTCCTCATCTCGGGATTCACGCTTTCCGGGCCGTCGGCTAAGCCTCAACAATATTTCCCTTCGGCCTCCAATAAAGTTTTCTCCGGCGACGGGCCGTGCATCTATCGCAGCCAAATTCACTACCGCAAGTGAAGCGCTACTAACCCCTCCATTAGTGACCACCCACATATCATCGGCTTGTAATGCGCTATGAACGAACAGAACTTGCTCAAACCGAACAAACCGCTCCCACCATGACGGGTTTCCTGATACTCCAAAGCCGAATATTTCCGCCCCATATTCTACCGTGGGCGAGCGGAAGCGGTGAAAAAAACTGATCTCTTGCAGATAGGCCTTGGCGGAATAAGTAGCACCCATACCAACCAATATCACACCCGCAAGAACAAAGGCTACCACTTTGCGCCACATGCAGTATTACCCCCTTCATAATGTTAATGCCGTCATGATAATATAACAGACGTAACTTTCTGTAGCTTGTTCCCTGACGCTAGAGTGGGTCACTTGCCGCGCCAAAGGGGAACATCTCACTCTGTGCTACGGCTGCTGAAAATATTGCCTAGCCAAGACGAAGCAGAAAACAGGCGCCAAAGCTAAGAATCTTTTCATGTACTTTACTCTCTCTCTTTTCTTGCCACCATTGTACATTATTGCGTACTAGTGTCACAAGTCCATGATAGTGACACCCGACACTAAGTCAGGTAGGGGGTACTTTATGTTAGGAAAACGACTGCGCCAGGCCAGACTTGAGGCTGGGTTATCTCAGACGGATTTGGCAGAGGACCTATTCTCGCGGTCATATATTAGCGAAATCGAGCGGGGACGAATTAGTCCTTCCAGTGAAAATCTGCAGCTACTCGCAGAGCGTTTGAGGAGGCCCATATCCTACTTCCTCCCCTCGATACTAGAGGCAGATGACTTTGCTAAAAAGGCCATAATTGACCGCATACAAAGTCTTGCTATTGTGGGACAAAGTAGTGAAGCGATGGAACTAGCTCTGTCGCTTGAGCCCAGCATGGACTCGCTTTCTTCTGCGAACAAGGCAAATTTTCTCCGCATCACCGCGTGGATGCAGTATAACGCCGGGCATCTGCTTACGGCTATCACGCGCTCTTTTCAGGCCTCGGAGATCTACGCTCAATTGGCGGATTGTCAATCCCAGTGGTACACTCTTCATTCCGCAGCCCACTGCCTATACATCCGTGGGTCAAATCACCATGCGCTGGAGATTGTACAAAAGGCCCTCATGGTCAGTCTCACAGACCCAGCTTACGTCAAGGGGCGTGAATTGTCGCATTACCTGTCGGGGTGCATTCTATTTGCTATGGGAGACACAGCGAGGGCAGGGGAAGCGTTTCAAGAGGCCGGGAGCTCTGTAAGTACACACAACTGGGATACTGCTATCCGCGCATTTCTGGGAAGGGGATCGTGCGAGATGGAACAGGGAAACCTGACTGAGGCCTTTCGGTGGGCACAACAGGCGCGCGAGATTGCAGACGACAGGCACTATGCCGACCTCTCGCACCGAGGAAGAGTTCTAGCCTGCGAATGCTTAGTTATGCTAGGGCAACACCAAGAGGCTGATATTTTACTTAGAAATACCTGTATTACTGCCGACCCAGACACCCGGCGTTATGCTCTGCGGACGTATCTTTCCGCCATGGCGGAAACAAAAACAATTGCCCATACGACTGTGTCATGGGCAATTGCTGAGCTAGAGCGGCTCCGAAACTCAACTGATCCTCTGCTCGATGTAGAAGACCAATGGGCGATCGGCAAAATAGGGTTGCTTGCTAAGGGCAGTGTTCAAGAAATCGCCCAAACCATAGACCACTTTGGCAATGAGTTTGCCCGATTGGGGTGCGGAGGGCGATCGGCCAAAGTATTTAGATTCGGTGCCGAACTTCTGCGCAGTCTAGGTGCGGTGGAGATTGCCTACGACATGTTGGCGAAGTCCTGCCAGCTGCGGGAGAAAGGTAGCGGGCAACCCATAAATTGAGTATGCCTTGAGAGCATTGCAGTCAGCTTGTTGCCCTTCGTAGTAGAGAAGGGTTAGCGCCTGAGCTTGCGGCGAAAGCTAGCCATTGTGTCAAAGCGAAAGATGGGCACCCTGTGGAGAGTCAATAGACCTTGCGATGCGCAAGCGAATCCCTCCATCGTAGTCACACCTATGTATAGTGGCGCTTGCCTTACTGCCGCTACCACTCTTTTATCGTAGTCCCCCATTGGGTAGCAAAAAGACACCACGTCGACTCCAAAGCGACTCTCAAGCTCGCGCTGAAAGATGACGATTTCGTCGGCCAGTTCTTCGTCATTTAGTGTTGGTAGGCTTCTATGGGTGCGAGTATGATTGCCAAGCTCAAAACCGTTGGCGAGGAGAGTCTCTACTTGAGATTCTGTCATGTAGCCAGGTTGCCCCAAGTGGCCGGTGACAAATAGAACGCCGGTAAAGCCGAGCTCCCGCATGATGGGCCATCCGTTTTCGTAGACCCCTACATAGCCGTCGTCAAAAGTCAGCACTACAGGTTTCTGCGGTAACTGTGCACCTTCGGCGTAGTGGGCATAGAGCTCTCTTAGGGTAATAGTCGTGTAGCCATGTTTCTTTAGATGCTCCATATGGCTACGAAAGACCGCCCTGTCAATGAACATCTCGCTATCCCCACTACCCACTGGCCCAATTTCATGGTACACCAATATTGGTACGCCCTTGTACGGCATGGAGTTGACGAAAAAACCAAAGACCAAGACCAAGGCCAACAGGGGCACAGCTAGGAACAACTTTGGTTTCATGTTGGAGAGCATAGTCAGCAACTCCTCAATTTCGGGTTGGCGGGGGCAGTACTGGCGGGGGAGGCTCCGCTAAGGGGGCCGCGCCAAAGGTAAACAGCTCACTCTGTGCTGCGGCTGCTGGAAATATTGGCGTAGCCAAGACGAAGCAGAAAACCAGCGCCAAAGCTAAGAATTTTTTCATGTTTTTCGCCCTCTGTCTTTTCTTGCCACCATAATACATTATTGCGTACTAGTGTCACAAGTCCATGATAGTGACGCCCGACACTAAGACGAGCCGAGCATATGCACGGCGTAGCAGGAGAAAAGCCTCTCGGCCACAGATGAAGCAAAAGCAATTGGCCATGACAAGATGTCATGGCCAATTGCTCCGCTCTAGCGGATAGCTTGTCGCGTTTGTTTCAAGTCAAAGGAGGAGTGCGCCTAAGCCGTTGGTGTCCTAAATATGACGCATAGAACAAGTAGCTAAACAACAGCGCTGTAACGAGGGCGCTGGTAGTAAACCGTGATGCAGGGGGCAATGGTGGGATGGCGAGAATGAGGACGTTTAGCCCACTGGCCAGGAGGAAGGGCAGTCCAGCTCTACTATGAGTATGTTTCCACACCTCTTCTGATCCCAAAGTCCACGGACTTCGTACACCCAGCACCCAATTTGGCTTCACCCTATGGATGAATAAGCCACACAAGGTATACAAAGGGATGAAGAATAACGCAAAGTATTGGCTAGTATCGAAGTCGGGAAGGCGGGCATGCGTCGCATTGGGGGAGACATAAATCATGCGAAGTAGCAGTTGCAGGAAATGCGCGTACACCATAAGAAAAGCTGTCCGCACAACTATGTGGTGCGCCTTTCCAATTTTCTTGTCGGGCCTAACTGACCAGGCGATACCCGCCATCAAAAAGGAAAAAACAGCCCCTAACATGACCATGTTCTCCCTGTTCCACCACCTCGTTATATGTCCCCGTATATCCATATGCATTGGTACGCGATCGGGCATAAAGTACAGCAGTAGCAAGATATAGACAATTGGCGCGAGGGATAAAATTAGCAACATACGACTGTCCAAATCAAGATGGCTATTCTTTACATTGTCCTTCATCTGACTCAGTCTCCTTCGCCTAAAATTAGAGTCGTCTCTCCATAAAATCGCAGTAGCGGGACGTTTCTGTTGCCCGTCACGCCGCACTCAATCACATCTTAGTATCGCCTCGAGTACTAACATAGCAGCCGAAAGCCAAAATAGCATAGGCAACACGAATTAAGGCAAAATTGGCGTAACTCACTATGAGCCAGGCGCGTGAGTCCACGGACGTCAACATATCCCAGAACAGTAGTTGCACTAGCCCCACCAACTGGGTGAACAGAGTTACAAGGAAAAACAAGAAGATGTACTTCGAGATGGGTACAGCACCCTTATTAAAGGTCTTGTAACTAGCATACGTGCCTAGTGTCAAAATTAGCGTTGTCACTAGAGCAATAGGCAATTGCAGGTCGTACATAGTTTCTTTTAACCTCCTTAGTCGCTGATATCGGCATGAATGGCATCCGACTGCGGGGCAAGTGATTTTTTCTTTCTGCCAACATCATACAATGCGCTGTCTCGCGGTGCAATAATATTGGCAAAAGTGGTTGCCGAGACGATGAATAGGAAAATGTCAGCCGAGATGCCGTGACCAAGGATAGGGAATATGATAAAATGTGTAGAGCAGTTGCCCTGGGAAGGGGGAGAGTTATGAAAGAGCAACGACAGGGGCGAATTTTAGAGATAATCAATCGGCATCCAGTAGAGACACAGGAGCAGCTAGCGCAATTCTTGGCAGCGGCCAATTTTAGGGCCACCCAAGCCACTGTATCGCGGGACGTCAAAGAGCTTGGTCTGATAAAAATTGTTTCTAAGTCGGGCAAGCAGGTTTACACGCAGGCGCCAAGTAGTGGTGGCGACAGCCTGCCGGACCGCCTGGTGCGCATTCTACGCAATGCGGTGGTGAGTCTTGATTTTACGGCTAATTTTATTGTCATAAAGACTTTCCCCGGTGGAGGCAATGCCGTGGCCGCGGCCCTTGACAGTATGCAATTGGCGGGAGTTATGGGTACGATCGCCGGCGACGACACCATCTTGGTCATCAATAGGCAGGCAGAAGAAACTCCGCTCATCGTGGAGAGACTAAAGCGTATGCTAAACCCAGGTTTCGCAAACTAATCGTTGGTTTTGGATGCGATGGCAATTATATATCTTGCTAGGGGAGCCCGCAACTTGGGCTGAGAGGGGTGCAAGCCCTAACCCTTTGAACCTGATCTGGGTAAGGCCAGCGGAGGGAAGCAGCAGCACATTTGTGCCCATGTTTCTCGCATGGGCATTTATTTTTTAGGCATACGCCAGGACAAAAAATTATCGAGGAGGTCTCATTAATTATGAAGGACAAAAAAACCCTAATGTTAGTCGAGATTGCAGTAATGGTAGCCTTTTCATACGTTCTCAGTCTGTTTCGGGTAGTGGAGATGCCCCAAGGTGGGTCGGTCTCACTGCAGATGCTGCCCCTTTTTGTGGTGGCGCTGCGTTGGGGTGGTAAAGCGGGCATCGTCGCAGGCTTGCTCTTTTCGGGTCTTAAGCTAATCGTCGAGCCTTTTATCGTACACCCTGTGCAGCTTCTCTTAGATTATCCCTTCGCTTTTGCCGCTATTGGCTTGGCGGGCTTCTTTAAGGACAAGCCGATTGCCGGTGTCGCCATAGGTGGATTAGCGCGTTTTGTTATGCACTTTGCCTCAGGGGTGGTCTTTTTCGGTCAGTATGCTCCGGAGGGTACGAGCATTTACGCCTTCTCATTTATCTACAACATTACCTACATGGGGCCGGAGATTATAATCGCCCTCTTTACTGCGCCTCTCCTCTTGCGCCGTCTGTCGAAAGACAAGAGCGAAGACTACTCTTTAGAGAACAATCTTATCGAGATACTCTCTTTCGCCGCCCCGCTCGCCGCTATGGCCCTCGTAGTCGGGCTACGCGAGAGCATCCCAGTGATCAACTATGTCTCCCTCATCTTGTGGGGCGGGTTACTTCTCTACCATCTCTCTAAGTTCCAGCAAGACCCCGAGAAGGCCAAGAGAGGCCTAATCCTGGTCACAGTCCCCCCAGCGCTTGTCTACCTGGCCTCTCTGCTCCTGCGCTAGCCCTTCACCTTTGTTGTTATCTGTGTCGCATTCCCTCCGTCCCTGTGCGACAGTGCTACGGCTTCAATTGCCTTAGCTCGGCTATCAAGCGGCCGAGTTCTTGCAGGTGATGCCCGTAGCGCGCTCAATAGCTGCTGCCAGCTCCGCGATAGGTAGGGGAACTCCTGTCTGACCGGGCGGGGGTGGAGTAGGTGCGCCTATTTCTGCGCCAACCAGTTCCGACAGTGCCTGCGTAAAAGTTTCCGCCATAGCGATATTGTCTTCCGTGGCCACGATTACTCGCTTTAATTCCGGCAGGCTATTGCCAGTTGCTTGAATATAAAGTGGCTGCACATAGATTAACGAATCCCCCACGGGAATAAGTAGTAGGTTGCCGCGAAAGACGGTGGAGCCGCCCTGCCCCCACAAAGTGAGCAGGGGAGAGATGTCGGCGTCTTGGTTAATCCGCGCTTCAATTTGCATAGGGCCCTGTACGAGAATGTCTTTTGGAAAGCGATAGAGCAGAAGTTCGCCGTAATGTTCACCGTCATTTCTGGCCGCAAGGTAGGCGATAAGATTGTGCTTTGGGTTTTCTGGTGTCCCCGCGGGGGTAAGGGGCAACACCAAGGCAAATTCGCCAGCGCCTTCAGTTACTTGAGGTAGGTGCATGATCACATAGTAGGGACTAACCGGCTGGTCGCGGCCCGCCACTGGCTCGCGCGCGATGCGCCAGATATCCTCTTTGTTGTAGAAAGTCGAGGGACTGGTCATATGGTAAGTTGCGAGCATGTGAGCTTGTATAGTCAGCAGTTGCTCGGGGTAGCGGATGTGGGCACCTCATCTTCTTTTGTTCGCGTGGACATTGTTGCCCGATATAGGCAACGCTTGCTACGGTACTTCCCTACCGCCTAGCAATAATCCTCTTTTGGCACATTTGTGTCATTCTTCGCTCTTGACTGCGAACATATGTTCGTATATGATGGGTGCAGAGGGTGGGTGAAGGTGTGAGAATTGAACGCGAGGTGTTGTCGTCCACAATGGCCTTGGCAATTGAGGAGGGATACATTGTTATTGAGGCCAGGCCAAGGGCTGGTTTGACGCTGTTTTTGTCTCAAGTCGGCAGCGAGCTGGCCAGGAAATGCCACGGGGAATTGCTCTATGTCAATGCCGCGACCAAGGAATCCGAAATTTTGTCCCTTATCGGAGAGAAGATGGGTTGTGCCTGGCATAGTGCCTTGTCGGTCACCGAGTTTCTCCGCGATTTGCAGCGAGCTGCCCCTCTTGTGCTGCTCATAGATAGCGCTGAACGTTTAGCGGCGCCCGAGAAACTGCAAATTACAACCCTGTGCAAAGCGTTTCGCAATGAGCGCATGTTTGTACCCGCTTTGTCGCAAGTACATGTGGTTGTGGGGGCCAGGGAGGCATGGGATGGCGCGAGTGTAAACCTAGACTATTTTTCCCCGCGCGAAGTGGGGGAGCTAATCAGTAGGCCGGCTAGTGATCGCGTCAGTCTCGCGCTCTATGCCTGGACCAAGGGTTCGCCCTCACTGACGCGTGAGGTGGCTCTGGCCATTGGTTGCCGCGAGGTGAACGTAGACGCCGTGTACAGTGTCGTACGTGAACTAGCGGGAAAGGGGCTTCTTAAACGTATTGCCGCGGAGAAACCAAGCTTACCGGAGCTACGTCGCAGGGGACTTGCCGCTGAGCGAGTGATACCCGCCATGCAGCTGGCGCTAAAGTTAGCGCACCGCCATGATGGCGGGTTAGTTATTAATCGTGAGTTTATGGAGGCGCGATTTCAAGGGCGCCTGCTGCCGCTCTTTCCCCAAGAGACGCGCATTCTCTGCCTGTTGGCCGCTAACCCCGGTCGCGTGTTTACGCCCGGGCAGATCTACAGTGAAATTAGTGGAGGACAAGGAGTGCATGGTGGAGAAAACAGTGTCAAGGCACAAGTGTCGCGGCTGCGCCAAAAACTTCCCCCTATCACGCCATGGATTCTCACCAAGCGCGGTCTAGGTTATAGTTTTAACCCCCAAGTGACCTATGTGCTTATCTAATAATTGCATAAATGCGAAATATTACAACCTCCCTGTAACTTTGGCACCGTATACTGCCAAGTAGGGAGGTGTTTTAATGTCCGCTGATTTTCTCTCCGCTCTCGCATTCTATCCTGCCTATGCCACACATGGCCTCTTCTGCCAAGTAGTCTATGCGTCAAATACCGTCGCTAGCGATCTCTGCATGGGCACCTTGGTCAAGCATGCTTGTCGGCAGTTCGCGCTCGACAAAAAGGCTCTCGCCAATGCGGCACAGTTTGTTTCCGGTAGGCGCAATCTTGTGCCGTTAACGCTATGTGTGGACCGCACTTTTGTGCCACTCAAGGCGCTTACGCCTCGCGTGGCCGGTGACTCTGCCTATGGGTATTTTCTCTTGCAAGCCATTGGCAAGGTAGAGGCTTGTCGTGACGGCAGCAGGCTCTTTCTCGCGAACGGGGTCAATATCCCCCTAGTACAAAGCCGCCCTGTGGCGATGAATCATCTCGCGCGCGCCGCCCTCTTTGAAAAAGTGTTCTGGTCAAAACGTCTGGGGTCAGCCTTTAGCACGGGAGTTTGGCAGGGCTAGAAAGACTATCATTTGTCGACTTAGGATGATAATATGTGTAATTGGGAAATGAGAGCGAGGGATGATTGTGCTTGAAGTAAAGATCGCCGTGGCCAAGACTAATAAATATGCCGTGTCTGAGAGCGGGGATTCTGTAGAGATTACTGAGCGCCCGCAGGGGGGAGTGTCAGTCATCTTGGCGGATGCCCAGGGCAGTGGCAAGTCGGCGCGCATTAATAGCAAATTAGTCGTCTCTAAGGCCGCAACACTTATTTCTGAAGGAGCGCGTGACGGCGCTGTCGCTCGTGCTGTGCATGATATGCTCTATACCTTGCGTGATGGCCGCATATCTGCTACCCTTGTCATTGCCTCAGCCGATTTTGAAACACAGAGTGTGGTCATCTCCCAAAATGCCGGGCCGCCCATCTTTGTCCTGCAGAACGGAACCGCTATGACGCTTTCTCCTAGTGAACAGCCAATTGGTGTGCACCGCAGCATGAAGCCTGCCATTTGTGAATTTCCACTTGAGCTGGGGCTAGCCATAGTCGGTATGACTGATGGGATCTACCATGCTGGAAGGGCCAGAGGAAAACCATGGACGGATGACGAGTTTATGGATTTGATCAAGAGTCACGCTGATCAACCGGAATTTCTCGCTAGTGTCTTATTAGCAGAAGCGGTTCGCCGCGATCAGCAGCGCCCCTGCGACGACATGGCTATTTTTGTCCTCTACGTGGGGGAACACGACGCCGAAACCAAGGTGCGCACCATGAGAGCCACCATGCCGTGCTAGACCGTCGCGTGGGGGTCGTGGGCAACTGCGTTTCTGGCAAGACCACCCTTGTCAACAACTTGGTGGCGCACGGCTACCATGCCATTAACATCCCCCAAGAACATTCTGTTTCGCCACGCCTTTGGCGGCGCGTGGCCCCAGATTTTCTAATTTACTTAAGCTGCACTTTAACCACAGCGCAGCAGAGGCGGCAGATACCCTGGGGGCAGGAAAGGCTTAACGAGCAATGGCAAATACTGTCTGACGCTAGGGAAAACGCCAACCTAGTCATCGAGACAGACGCGCTTACCGCTCCACAAGTGTTGGCGAAGGCGCTCGAAGCGCTTGCCCAGTAGTAATGACGACAGTAATTCGTCGATACTTTCATTTTTGTTACATGCGTTGACCGCTATCGCTATGAGAGGCTATAATTATGCGGAGAGTTTAGAGCTAATCTAAGGAGGAACCAGAGTGAACATCAAGTACCTTCTCGTCCTGTTGCTGGTCCTAGGTCTTATTGGGGGCGCAGCATATTATTCCTACCGGCCGCTTGGCGAAGCCATTACTTTTGGCCTCGACATTGACGGCGGAATCATGGTGCTGCTTGAAGCCGTCCCTAGCGAGCAAGTTCCCACGATCAACGATGATGCTATGGTTAGGGCCGTGGCTATTCTCAGTCAGCGCGTGAATGGACTTGGAGTTGCTGAGCCTGAGATCGTGCGTGAAGGCGCACGTCGCATCCGTGTTTCTCTTCCCGGTTTTGATGACCAACAAGAAGTCCTCGAGATGATCGGTCAGACCGCCTTGCTCGAGTTTAGAGACGTAGAGGGCAACGTCTTCTTGGCGGGAGACCGACTTCGTGACGCCAGGGAGCAGCTAGATGAGCGCAATCGACCTCATGTTTCGATCACTCTAGACGAAGAAGGCGGACGCCTGATGCGTGAATACACACGCGCCAATATTGGCGGCAGGCTGGTCATTACCTTGGATGGTGAGATCGTCTCTGCGCCGACAATTGAGGGCGAAGTTGGCACCGAAGGATCTATCACCGGGCTGGAGTCGCTTGCAGAAGCCCGCAATTTGGCAATTATGCTCCGCTCTGGTGCTTTGCCTGTAGAGCTAGAAATGCGCGATTTCCGCGGCGTAGGGCCTACCCTAGGACAAGCTTCTCTCGATAGAAGCGTCTATGCGGGCATAGTTGGGCTTATTCTCGTCGCCCTATTCATGCTTGTTGTCTATCGCGGGTTCGGCATGGCAGCAAACTTTTCCCTCGCCGCCTATACCCTAATGGTATTGTGGGCGCTGGCCGCCATCAATGCCACCATCACTCTGCCTGGGGTAGCCGGTATAGTGCTCGGTATCGGTATGGCGGTTGATGCCAATGTCATCATCTTTGAACGCATTAAAGATGAAGTGAAGACAGGGCGCACCTTACGTGCATCGATTAAGGCTGGCTTCGAGCGAGCCATTTGGACGGTTATGGATGCCAATATCACCACCCTTATTGGCACGGGTGTTCTCTACTGGTTTGGCACCGGCCCCGTGCGTGGTTTCGCCGTAACCCTTTCACTTAGTATCATTCTCAGTATGATCACGGCGATCTTTGTCACCCGTCTCTTACTGACACTCATGCTCAATGCCAGACTATTAGCCAGTGCGAAAGCTCTCGGCGCGTAAGGGGTGATGACGATGAAGCTAAACCTTAACATTATTGGTCGCCGCAAAATCTTCTATCGCATCTCGGCTGTGCTCATCATCCTAGGTCTCGGGCTCTTGTTCTTTCGCGGGCTGAACTTAGGCATTGACTTCCAGAGCGGCACCTTGATTGAAATGGACCTAAAAACGGCTTTCACCACGGCAGAAGTACGCGATATCGTTCTACCTTACTTTGATACGGTGCAAGTGCGCGACGTGCGTGATGGTGCCATAGTTACTACCATGGTGCAGATTCGCACCACTGAAGTAGACGAAGCTAAGATCAGTCAAACCATCGGTGCGCTCACCGCTAAATGGCCAGGGGCCGTGCTCGAGTCGGCCGCGCGCGTTGATGCCGCCTTTAGTGTGGAGCTAGTGCGTAATGCTGTTATCGCCTTGATTCTTGCTGCTATCGGCATGATTATCTACATCACCATTCGTTTTGAGATTAAGTTCGCTATTTCGGCGGTATTGGCCTTGCTACATGACGTCTTTGTGGTCTTAGTTGTTTTCTCCCTGCTCCAGGTGGAAGTCAACAGTGAATTTGTGGCAGCCATACTCGCCATCGTGGGTTACTCCATCAACGACACCATCGTCGTCTTTGACCGCATTCGCGAGAACTTGACTAAGGCTAAGCGGCATAGCGATGTGGAAGAGCTCGTCAATAGGAGTATCAACGAAACTTTTTGGCGCTCGCTAAACACTTCTATAACCACCCTCTTGGCCATTGGCGCCGTCTTTGTCCTCGGCGGGGTGACGCTGCGTCCCCTAGCCTTCGCCCTAGTGGTAGGAATCTTGGCCGGAACGTACTCTTCAATTTTTGTGGCCAGTTCGCTCTGGGTTGACTGGCGTGACGGGCATGGCGGTAAGGCTGCTGAGCCAAAGCGCGCCTAGCAGTGGACGAACAAAGAACCCGGTTGGGCATAGTGCCCGCCGGGTTTGCTTTATCATGTAGGGCAAGGGAGTGAGGACATATCACCATATTGGCACTAATTTTAACTTGCGACCCCCGCTTTGCACCGGCCTTGGCCGCCGAATTAACAGAGCGCGGCATAAGTTGTCCCCTGCGACCCTTGGCCCCTGGGGTCTTCTTGGCGAAACCAACTGGCAGTGAGCCAGTAGCG
>Ga0209315_100097_pt1 | contig 12719 bp, 12 predicted proteins | sample 3A3metaG_FD_184148 | JGI IMG/M metagenome (GOLD analysis project Ga0209315, IMG submission 184148) | Freshwater bacterial and archeal communities from Indian Creek, Illinois, USA to study Microbial Dark Matter (Phase II) - 3A3 metaG... | ecosystem: Environmental > Aquatic > Freshwater >... | reverse complement strand
CCACATACAGCAGGCCGTCATCATGAGCCTCATCGTCATCGGCGAGGCCGCCACGATACCGGTCTTACTCAAGCAGCTTGCGGTGCTGCGCCCAGACGCTGACGATGAAGACCCTCACTCAGGAAGAATGGATCCGTAGCAGCGTTTGCCTAGTCCCATGTTGACAAGAACCTAGTCCCACTTGGCCTCGCTGCTGCGCTGCCCAGCCGCAAAAGCCGCCAGCAGCCACAGCATCGAGAGGCCGAGGTTGGCGTCGCGCAAGGGGGCGTTGACCAAGGCGGTGATGAACACGGTCCAGACCAGCAGGTGCGCCACGCCAGCCAGCGCGTCGCCGCGGCTGTGGCGCGCGCTGTGCCAGCCCAAGGCCAGCAACAGGGCCAGCAGCAGCAGCAGGGCGGGCACGCCTTTTTCCATGCCGGTGAGCAGCCAGTCGTTGTGGGGGTTGTTGATTTCGGCCATGGCCGGGTTTTCGTCGGCCATTTCGGCGCGCCACAGCGGCAGCCAGCTGCCCAGCCCGGTGCCCAGCAGCGGTTGCTCGCTCATGCCTTGCCAAGCGCGCTGGTACATGCGCCAGCGCACCGAGGCGCTGCCGCCGAGCTCGCCGGTGGCGGCAAAGTGCTGCATCTCCTGCGCTGCGGCTTCAAAGCGCGGTTGCAGGGTGGGCGAGAGCTGCCACACAGCGGCGGCACCCGCCAGCAGCAAGAGCAGGCCGACCGCGCGCACCCGCCAGCCACGATAGCGCAGCGCAAGCACCACACAGGGTAAAAACAGCAGCACCAGGTGCGCGTTGCGCGATATGCTCAGCGCCGCCACCACGGTGGCAAACAGCGCAGCGGCCAACAACCAAGGCAGACGGCGGCGCCAATCCAGCCCGGCTTGCAAGCCCAGCCAAAGCGCGGCAGCAGCGGCCACGGCCAGCATGATGAATTTTTGGCTGCTGCTGTTGCCGGTCACGGTGAGCATGGCGCGCCAAATGGCCCAGTCGGGCAGCGCCCAGACTTGGTTGAGCAGCATGACCGCAGCCGCAAACACGGCCCCGGCCATGAGGCCATAGAGCGCCAACCAGCGCTCGCGTGGCAGCAGCGCCAGCCCGATGCAGAGCAGCAGCGCGACCCGAACGAGGTGAAACAGCCGGGTGGCGCTGTCCTCGTGCCAGCCTTGGGTGGCCAGCACCAGCATTGCCCACAGCAAGGGCAGCCCGACCAACCACAGCCAAGGGCGCAGTTGCTGCCAGCGCGGTTGCCAATGGGTTTTGTTGAGCAGCAGCGCCAGCAGCAAACCCAACAAGCCCAAATAGGCCAAGCCGATCGGCATGAAGGTGAGGAAGCCAAGCGCAGCGGCCAAGTAGGCCACCGAGCGCGCAGGGCTTGCCAGTGCTGAGGGGCTGGGGCTCGCTAAAGGGACTGAGCTTAGGGCTTGCATGGGGTTCGGGGTGGTGGGGTGGCCGATGAGCCGCCATGGGTCGAAACAAGGCCGGTGCGCTCCACGCTGGCAGCCTGCCAGCGCCACAGCCCAATCAGGCGGCCCAGCGCACGGGCCAGCAGGCGCGGCACCGGCAGCAGCAGCCGGGCCAATGAATTGAGTACCGCCAATGCAAGCCAGCGGCGGCGCTGGCTCTGGGCCCGCGCCAAGCCATGGTATTTGGCGCAATAGCGCAGCTTGGATTGGGCGTGGTGAAAACCGCGCCCGTATTCGGTGCGCCAGGGGCTGGGCGAGCGCGTAGAGCCGCGCGAGCGGTGCGGCACGCGCACCTCGGGCAGCAACACAATGGGCCGCTGGGCCGCCAGCAGGCGGGCGCACAGGTCGTCGTCCTCGTAGTAGAGGAAAAAGCCGGTGTCGAAATGCCCCACCTCGCGCAGGGCCTCCAAGCGCAGCAGCAGCACCGCACCACACGCCGCGCCCACGCAGCACGGCCCGTCGGCCCCGGGGCCGCGGGCGGCCCAGAGGTGGCGCGGCCAGCCGTAGTTGAGGGTCGGGCCGCCGCGGTTGTCGAGCAGTTGCGGGGCCAGTACAGCGGCATCGGGGTAGCAATCGGCGGCATCGAGCAGCGCAACGATGGCCGCTTCGGTGATTTCACAATCGGGGTTGAGCAACAGCGCCAAAGGCGTTTGCACCTGCGCCAGCGCCAAGTTGTTGGCGGCACCAAAGCCGAGGTTGTGTGGGCTGGCGATCAACTGCGCCTGTGGCAGCAGACGCTGGAACTGGGCCAGCGTGTCGTCGGCGCTGGCGTTGTCCACCACCACGATGTGCGGGCAGCGGCTCAACTGGGCCGCCAGCGCGGCCACACAATGCGCGCTGTGGTGGCTGACGATGACGACCGTCACCCGCTCCAGCGAAGTGGGGGCGCTGGCAGGCTGCTGCATCAGGCCACAGGCTTGTTGGGTGCAGCGGGCTTGAGGGCGCGCCACTCCCACACCAGATGCGCCGCCTGGCCGGTGGCGCGATCGAGCCAGCGGCTCAGGGTGCCGCCCATGGGCAGGCTGGCGGGCTCATATTCGCGCTTGAAGCGGCAGCGGGTCTGGCGCAGCACCTCGAAGTCGCCCGTGTAGCCGTACATGCGCGCACCCAGTTCGGGGCGCGTGAAGTAGCGGCAGCTCTTGGGGGTGATCGGGTTCACGTGGGTGGGGTCGCGCCACATTTTTTCGTGTGAAAAAACCGGCGTGACAGCATAAAACAGGCCATTGGGCTTGAGTACGCGCCAGATTTCATTCATCAGCTCGACAAAGGGCAGGCGGCTGCTGGCGCTGGCGTGGTCGAGCGCCACGCGCGGGATGTGCTCTAGGAAGTCGTAGGCCGAGACACTGTCGAAGTGCGAGTCGGGGAAAGGGATGGCCTGCAACGCCAGGTTGGCCGCCACGATCACCTCGACCCCCGGCGTTTGCAAGCCGTGGCGGATGTCGATGCCAAACAGCCGCTGCTGGCGGTAGGGGTTGCGCGGTTTCGTGCCACAACCAAGATCGAGGTGGCAGCGGCCCATGCCGCCTGCGGTGCCATCGGTGCCCATGCCGGGGCGGCCCTTAAACCGCTGTCAGCCAATGCGCATATTTGGGGTTGCGCCCGCCGACGATGTCGAAAAAGGCGCTCTGGATGCGCTCGGTGAGGGGGCCGCGGCTGCCGCAGCCGATTTCGAGCCGGTCCAGCTCGCGGATGGGGGTGACTTCGGCGGCGGTGCCGGTGAAGAAGGCTTCGTCGGCGATGTAAACCTCGTCGCGCGTGATGCGCTTTTGCACCACTTCGAGACCGAGGTCGCGCGCGATGTGGAACACGGTGTTGCGCGTGATGCCGTTGAGCGCGCCGGCGGATAGGTCGGGGGTGTAGATCTGGCCGCCCTTGACGATGAACAGGTTTTCGCCTGCGCCTTCGCTCACGAAGCCGGTGGCGTCGAGCAGCAGCGCTTCGTCGTAGCCGTCGTCGGTGGCTTCCATATTGGCCAAAATCGAGTTGGTGTAGTTGCTCACCGCCTTGGCTTGCGTCATGGTGACGTTGACGTGGTGCCGGGTGTAGCTGCTGGTCTTGACGCGGATGCCGCGCTTGAGCCCTTCTTCGCCCAGGTAGGCGCCCCAGGCCCAGGCGGCCACCATCAGGTGCACGGTGTTGCCTTTGGGGCTGACGCCGAGCTTTTCGCTGCCGATCCAGGTGAGCGGGCGCAGGTAGCCGCTTTTGAGGCCGTTGGCGCGGATGACCTCGCACTGCGCGGCGTTGACCTGCTCTTGGGTGAAGGGGATTTTCATGCGCAAAATCTTGGCGCTGTTAAAGAGCCGCTCGGTGTGCTCTTGCAGCCTGAAGATGGCGGTGCCGCTGGCGGTGGCGTAGGCGCGCAGGCCCTCGAAGGCGCCGCAGCCGTAGTGCAGGGTGTGGGTGAGTACGTGCACGCGGGCGTCGCGCCAGTCGATCAACTGGCCGTCCATCCAGATTTTGCCGTCGCGGTCGGATAAGGGCAGGGCTGCGGTCATGGTCGAGGGTCCCTTGTGGGGTGATTGCATGTAAAAATTGACATTTTACGTGGTGCCGTAACTTGATATGCCTGCGCGATAGTCCCCCCGAGGGAGCAGCCACCACGGAGCGCAAAAAATCAAGCCGTCAGGGTGGCTTTTTGTGCCAAGGCTTGGGAGTACAAGCTGTCTAGCAAGGTGCGGGCGTCTGGGTAGCCAGCCGCACTGTGCTTTTCTTCCCGGGCAATTGCCAAGCGTTTGAGCGCATGGCCTTCGAGCACGCGCCGCAGCAGATAGCGGTGCCATTTGCGCTTGTGCAAGCCCTCTAGCAAGGCGTTGCTGGGCTGGTATGAGGGCGCAACTGTGTCGGCTAGCCCTTGGGCGCGGCGTGCCAACACCATCAAGTTGGCACTCTCTCCATAGCTGCGGGCTACGATTTCCAGGCCAGCAGCACGCATCACCGCATCGAGGGTGTGCGGAGTGAAGTACAGGGTGTGGGCGCGAAAAAACACATTTTTTGGTGAGCTAAAGGCGCTGGCATCTGGCATTTCGAGCAACAGCAAGCCTTTGGGGCTGAGCAAGTTGCGCAAGGCCTGAAGGGTTTCAATGGGCTGCGTCAGGTGCTCGAACACGTGGAACATACTGAGCAAATCGACACTGCCCGGCTCTTGCAAGGCCAGTTGGCTTTGCAACGAACCGGTGGCTACGTCCAGCCCTAGGTGCTGGCGTGCGTGCAGCGAATAGCCCGCATGGGGCTCGATCCCTCGAGCCTGGAATCCAAGGTGGCGCATCAGGTAAACGAACTCACCACTGGATGCGCCCACGTCTAGGGTGCGCTGAGGTTGGAGGTGAGGCTGATGCCGGCTTGCCCATTGCCAACGCTGCAGGGCCAAGCGGGCAGCGCGCAAGACGTGGCGCAAGCTCGGTTGCGAGGCCTGCTTGTAGTCTTGGCGGTAATGCCGCTCGTACCACTGAGCCAGTTCAGCCTCGGAGGGAAGCGGGTCTTGGAACCCAAGGCCGCATCCATCGCACATCAGCACACGCAGGGGTTGACCCGATTTGCCGTCAGTGCTAGACAGCAGGGTGCCTAAATAACTGCCGCAAACTGGGCAAGGTGTCTGTGCTTTCATGTTTTGGATTGTGCCCGATTGGGCCCGTCAAAAAAAGCTTCAATAATTTGCTGGAAGGTCCTAAAGTTTCGCCCACGGGCGCCGATGATGGTTGGGAAGGCCCTCATTCCGCTCGGACTTGGCCTTGTGTTGGAGTCTGCCATGTTAAACATCTCATCTGTCGCCGTTGCACCTGTGCCTGCCCAAGGGCCGGTGGTGGCACGTGTGCAGCCTGCAACACCAGCCCGCGCCAGCGAGCACGTGTCGCCGCGCAGCCAGGGGGTGGCTGCCCCGGTGGCGCCGGCGGGCGAGGGCTCGCGCACTCAGGCGGCCTATGCCCCGCCCGCGCTGCCCCCGGTGAACCCGACCGACCAGGCGCTGCGCGCCAATATGTACGATAACGCCGGGGCGCCAGAGCGTTTTAACGCCCAAGCCCAAGTCGATTTGGCGGCTTCTGTGTTGGCGCAGCGGCAAGCCCTGGAGTCGGCCCCCAGCCTGCAAGGGCTGGAGCAAGAGCGCATCGAGCGCGCCAGCCAAGAGCGCCAAGAGCGCCAAGAGCGCCAGGTGCAAAACCCAGAGGCGCAGTTGCCACCGTCGCAGCGCAACCCGGTCGATGTGGCACTGGACAACCAAATCCGCGATCTGCTGCCCAATGTCTGGAGCGCCAGCCGCTTTGCCGCCGACCAGTTGATAGGCGATGAGGCGCGCGAGGCGGCGCAGCGGCGCGCCGAATTGCTTGCCCCGGCGCAGCCTACACCGATCGAGCGTGCGCTCGAAGCAGCCGCCGAGAACTACCAGCTCACCTCGTCGCTGCCGCTGCCGCCCAGTGCCGGTGTCAACGTCGATCGCCTGATTTGACGCGGCCGCAGGCAGCCTAAGGCTGCACTTAAATTCGGTGCCGCACGCCGGCGCTCTGCAAGCGCTCCAGCAGCGCCTTGGCGATGCTTTTGAGTGGCAGCACCTCGCTGGCAGCACCGTGCTGAATGGCCACCTTGGGCATGCCAAAGACCACGCAGCTGGCTTCGTCTTGCACGATGTTGTGGCTGCCGGCGTCGAGCATTTCTTTCATGGCCGCGCCGCCGTCGCCGCCCATGCCGGTGAGCATGACGCCGATGGCGTTGGGCCCGAGCACGCGCGCGCAGGATTTGAACAGCACCTCGACCGATGGCTTGTGGCGGTTCACGGGCGGTGAATCATCGACCACCGCCACGTAGTTGGCGCCGCTGCGCGCCAATGAAAACTGTTTGCCGCCGGGCGCAATGTAGGCGTGCCCGGGGAGGATGCGCTGCCCATCGACCGCCTCTTGCACGCGAATGCGGCACAGCGAATCGAGCCGGGCCGCAAAGCTGGTGGTGAAGCCCGGCGGCATGTGCTGGGTGATGACGATGGCGGGGGCGTCGGCTGGCAATTCGACCAGAATTTCCTTGATCGCCTCGGTGCCGCCGGTGGAGGCGCCGATGCAGATGATTTTTTCGGTCGACAGGCGGCTAAAGCTGTTTGCGTTGGGGGCGGCGCTGGTGCCGCCTTCGGGCGTGCGCACCGCAGTCGGCGTGGGGGCTGCTACCACGTGGCGCCTCACGCGCGCCTGGCTCGCGATGCGGATTTTTTCTACGATCTCAGTGCCTAGGGCTTTGAGGCCGCTGCTCACGCCGATGCGCGGCTTGGCGACGAAATCGACCGCCCCCATTTCGAGCGCGCGCAAGGTGGTGTCGGCGCCCTGCTCGGTCAGGGTCGAGACCATCACCACCGGCATCGGACGCAGCTTCATGAGGCGCGAAAGGAACTCGAGCCCATCCATTTTGGGCATTTCCACGTCGAGGGTGATCACATCCGGGTTGAGCTCGCGGATCATCTCGCGCGCCTGCAGCGGGTCGTTGGCCGCTCCGATGCACACCATGTCGGGCTGCCGGTTGATGATTTCGGTGAGCAGGCTGCGCACGAGCGCCGAATCGTCCACCACCACCACTCTGATTTTTGCCATGGGGGTTTACCAGCCTTAGAACAGATCGACCGAACCGCCGGCCGTGGACTGCACCACTTTGGTGGCCACACCTTGGCGCTCTTGGGCTTCGAGCGTGTCGGGGTGGGCGTGCGCCAGGCGCTTGACCATGGCTTTGCCGGTCACTGGGAAAAACACCACCTTGCGCGGGTAGATGTCGAGCACGTCTTTGGACACCACCGGAATGCGCTCGGTGGCCAAATAGTCGAGCACGAACTTGGTGTTGCGCTCGCCCACGTTCATGGTGGTAAAGCCCGCAATCACCGCGCCGCCGCCAAAGACCTTGGCCTGCATGTAATCCCGCGTCGAGCCTTTTTTGATCATTTCGTTGATCAGGAGCTCCATGGCATAGGAGCCGTAGCGGCCGCAGGCGTCGGCGCCACCTTCGGGCAACATGAAGTGGTTCATGCCGCCGATGCGCAAGCGCGAGTCCCAGATGCAGGCGGCAATGCACGAACCGAGCACGGTCATGATGACCAGGTCTTCTTGGGCCACGAAGTACTCGCCCGGCAGCACCTTGGCAGCGTTGTACTTGAAGTTCTGGTCGTGAAAGAAAAACGACGCTTCGCCCGGTCGGCGCGCACGGGTTTTAAGGGTCTGCAAGTATTCGAGGCTGCGGTGCATGGGGCTTCAGACTTTTTCGTAAATGGTTTTGCCGCGCAGGACGAACTGGGACTTGAGGTCGGAAAAGTTCTCGGCATGCCCCACGAACAGCATGCCGCCGGGCTTGATGAGGCGGTGCATGCGCGTCAGCACCTGGCGCTGGGTGGCGTGGTCGAAGTAAATCATGACGTTGCGGCAAAATACCACGTCAAAAGTCTCGCGCAGGCTCCAGTTGTCTTCGATCAGGTTGAGGCTGAAAAACTCGATGTGCCGCTGCAGCTCGGGGCGCACCCGCGCCAGCCCGGCGTTGTCGCCTTTGCCCTTGAGAAAGTACTTCTGCAGCTGCGCCTGGCTGAGGTTTTTCAGGCCCTCGAGCTTGTAAACCCCTTGCGCGGCGGTGGCCAGCACTTTGGTGTCGATGTCGCTGGCCCAGATCTGAAAGCGCCCGCTTAGGCCGAGCGCGTCGGCCAGGGTGATGGCGATCGAGTAGGGCTCTTCCCCGGTGGAGGCGGCCGAGCACCAGATTTTCCATTCGTGGCCGGGCGGGGCCTCGCGCACCATCCGAGCGAGTTCTTCGAAGTGGTGGTTTTCGCGGAAAAACGAAGTCAGGTTGGTGGTCAGCGCGTTCACAAAGGCCTGCCACTCGTCGGCATCGCCTTGGGTCTCGAGCCACTTGATGTAGTCGGCAAAGCTGCGGTGACCGGTGTCGCGCAGCCGCCGCGAGATGCGGCTGTAGACCATGGCCTGCTTGCCCTCGTGCAGGCTGATGCCCGCATGGCGGTAGATCAGGTCTTTGATGCGGTTGAAGTCGGCCGCCGTCCAGGTGAATTCCCGGCTTTGTGGTGCGGCGCTGGCGTCGTTCATTTGGGGGCGAGCAAAGGTTTGGGTTTTAGTGGCGCGAGCGCCGCACCAAGGTCGAGGTGTCGAGGATCAGCGAGACGCTGCCGTCGCCCAAAATGGTGGCACCAGACACATTGGGCACTTTTTTGTAGTTCGATTCGAGGTTTTTGATCACCACCTGCTGCTGCCCGAGCAGCTCATCGACCATTAGCGCCACCCGGGCGCCATCGGATTCGATCACCACCATGATGCTGTTGGCGCTGGCATCACCCGCTTGGCGCGGCACGCCAAAGGTGCGGTCGATCTCGATCACCGGCATGTATTCTTCGCGCACCTTGACCAGACGCGAGTTTTGCGCCACGGTGTTGATGGTGTTGGATTCGACCTGGAACGATTCGACCACCGACGACAGCGGCAGGATGTAAACCTCGTCGGATACACGCACTGTCATGCCATCCATGATGGCCAAGGTGAGCGGCAGCCGCACCTTGACGCTCATGCCAAAGCCCTCGGCCGAATCGAGCTCGACCGTGCCGCCCAGCGAGGCGATGTTTTTCATCACCACGTCCATGCCCACGCCGCGGCCCGAGACGTCGGTGACCACGTCGGCGGTAGAAAAACCGGGCGCAAAGATGAGCTGCCAGACCTCTTGGTCGCTCATGTCGTCTGGGGCGTCGATGCCCTTGGAGCGCGCTTTGTCGATCAGTTTTTGGCGCGACAGGCCTTTGCCGTCGTCGCGCACCTCGATCAGGATCGAGCCGCCCTGGTGCGCCGCGCTCAGGGTGATGGTGCCGGTTTCGGGCTTGCCACGCGCCAACCGGTCGGCGGGCAGTTCGATGCCGTGGTCGCAGCTGTTGCGGATCAGGTGGGTGAGGGGGTCGGTGATTTTTTCGATCAGGCCCTTGTCGAGCTCGGTGGCTTCGCCTTGGGTGACGAGATCGACTTTTTTGCCTAGCTTGCTGGCCAGGTCGCGCAACATGCGCGGGAAGCGGTTGAAGACAACCGACATCGGGATCATGCGGATCGACATGATCGACTCTTGCAAGTCGCGCGTGTTGCGCTCGAGGTCGGCCAAGCCAGCCAGCAGTTGCTGATTCAGCCCAGCATCGAGGGCGCGGCTGTTTTGCGCCAGCATGGCTTGGGTGATGACGAGCTCGCCCACCTGGTTGATGAGCTGGTCGATTTTGCTCACCGACACGCGCAGCGTGGTGGCCTCGGGCTGGGCGGCCATGGCGGCAGCGGTCGCTGGGCGAGCGGCTTTGCTGGCTTCGGCCGGCCTGGCATCGGGGCCGTTGTCGGCGCCGTTGGCGTGCGGTGTTTCTTGCAGCAGGGTCTGGGCATGGATTTGCGGCGTGAGCGGGTTGCCCGGCGCGCCGGCAAACAATCCGTAGCCCTGCACCAGATCGGGCTCGGGCACCGTGGCGCCGCTGGCCGTGACGCTGCTGCCCGGCACCGGGCTGCCCGGCGCGCCGGCAAACAGGCCGTAGCCTTGCTCGATGACGTCGGAAAAGCTTTCCGGTGCCGGGTTTGGGGTGTTGTGGCTGGCGCTGCTGTGGCCCGTGGTGCCTGGGCTGGCTTGCAAACGGATGGCGTCTTTGGCGACGTGGAAGGCGAACAGGTCGATCAAGTCGGCATCGCTGCTGGTGGTTTCGATCTCGTACACGCGGCAGCCGTCTTGTTCGCTCTCAGCGCAGATTTGGCCCAAGCCCACGATCTCACGAAACAGGTCTTTGATCGGGTCAGCCAGCCGGATGTCGCTCAAGGGTCCGATCACGGCTTGCAATTGGCGCAGGGCTCCGGGGGCGCTGGCCGCTGGCATGCCAGCCGGGCCGGCCGGAGCGGGGGCCGGGGCTTTGGCCTGAGCGGGTGCAGGCGCTGGAGCCGGTGTTGGTGTCGGAGCCGGAGCCGGAGCCGGAGTTGCACCGCTGGCCAGCACGCGGATGCGCTGCACCAAGGCGCTGGTTTCGGGCGCGGCGCCGCCGGTGCCTTGGTGCCGAGCCAGCAGCCCTTTGAGCGCGTCGGACGACTCCAGCAGCACGTCAACCATGGGGGCGGTGGGCTTGAGCTCGTGGCGGCGCAGCTTGTCGAGCAGGCCCTCCATCTGGTGCGTGAGCTCGGCCACGTCTTCAAAGCCAAAGGTGGCGGCGCCGCCCTTGATCGAGTGGGCGCAACGAAAGATGGCGTTGAGCTCCTCGTCGTCCACCGTGTCGAGGTCGAGCTGCAGCAGTTGCTGCTCCATCTGCTCTAGGTTCTCGCCAGCTTCTTCGAAGAAGATCTGGTAGAACTGGGTCAGGTCGAAGGCGTCGTTTTTCGCGTCTGCCATGGTCTGAAAGTCTCGTTCGATGCGGTTGCGGGCGCAGAGGTGCTGCGGGGAGATGGGTGCGGCCGTGTCAGACGATCACTTTGCGGATCACCTCGATGAGGCGGCTGGGGTCGAAGGGTTTGACCAGCCAGCCGGTGGCCCCGGCCGCGCGCCCGGCCTGCTTCATCTGGTCGCTCGATTCGGTGGTCAGGATCAGGATCGGGGTGGCCTTGAAGTGCGGGTGCTCGCGCAGTTTGCGCGTCAGGCCGATGCCGTCGAGGCGTGGCATGTTCTGGTCGGTGAGCACCAGGTCGAACGTTTGCTTTTGGGCTTTCTCGAAGGCGTCGATGCCGTCGATGGCCTCGACCACCTTGAAGCCGGCGCTAATGAGCGTGAAGGAAACCATCTTGCGCATGGAGGCCGAGTCGTCAACGGCAAGGATCGAGTGCATGGTAATACCTTGGAGTGGTGTGGGGTTGCGTTGTGGGTATCGGGCTGCGCTGCAGCGGTGATCAGAACAGCTCGACCGACCCGGCGTCCATCTCGCTTTGCGTGACCGGATTGGGGTTGCGCGGCATGTGGGTCACCACCAGACCGGTTTCGTCGGCGTCGGGCTCCAGTGCCTGATCGGCCAAGACGTAGGCGCAGCCCTTGAGCATTTTGCCGATGTGCACCAGCAGCTGCGAAGACATGTCGTGAAATTGCAACTCGGTCACGGCCTGGTGCAGGTTGGCCTGCAGCGCGCTGCGCTGGTCGGCATCGGGCAGCTGCTCGACTGTGAGCAAGGCGCTGTTGAAGCGGTCCAGCAAGTTGGCGGTGGCGTGGTCGAGCAAGCCTTCGAGCCGCTTGAGGTCGTTCATGGCCACCAGCAGCGAGTCTTGCAGGTCGGCCAGCACCGACACCGACATCTGGACCACCGGCTCGTCGCTGGGGACAACGGGAAAGGGCTCGACGCAGGTGTACTCCTCGCGCGGCCAGCGTCGGTGTTCGTGCGTGGCGGTTGGGGTGGTAGGCATAGGCGAGTGCGGCGCTTGGGTGTCAGATCGGTTGCTTGATCCCGTATATTAGCCTGCGCCGGGGGTATAAACTCCAGACTGCACCCACCCGTTGTTTCAGTAAATGCAAAAAACCCCTGCTTCGTGGCCCGCTAGGGCGTTGGCGATGCGCTTATTGGTCGGTCGCGGAAGCTTCGATTGCGGGGTGTTCCTTGGCTGAGCTGCATCTGCTGCACTTGGAAGACAACCCCGCCGACCACGAGTTGCTGCGGCGCTGCCTGCAGCGGGCCGATTTTGAAGCGCGCCTGACGCTGGTCGAGACGCTGGAAGAATTTGCGGCGCAGATCGAAGCCGGTGGCGTGGATGCGGTGTTGGCCGACTACCACTTGGCGGGCTTCAGCTGCCTGCAGGCTTGGGACTGGTTGCAGGCGCGGGGGCTGGAGCTGCCCTTTGTGATTGTCTCGGGGGCCATCGGCGAGGCCACGGTGGCCGAGGCGCTGCTGCGCGGGGCGAGCGACTACGTGGACAAAAACCGGCTGGCGCGCCTGCCGGCGGCCTTGCAGCGGGCGCTGGAGCTGCACGCCACGCGCCGGGCCCAGGCGCAGGCGCAGGCCGAGCTGGCCGAATCGCGCCGTCGCTTGGTGGATTTGACCGAGCATTTGCAGCTCGGGCTGGAGCGCGAGCGCGCCGACATCGCGCGCGAGATTCACGACGACATCGGCGGCGCGCTGGCGGCGGTCAAGCTCGATCTGGCCTGGCTGGGGCGGCACGTGCCGCAGCCCGAAGCCCAGGCGCACGTGCGCGCGGCGCTGGAAATGGCCGAGCACGCGCTGCTGGCCAGCCAGCGCCTGATGCGCAACCTGCGCCCGGCGGTGCTGGACCAAGGCCTGCAGCCGGCCTTGCAGTGGCTGGTGCGCACCTTTGCCGAGCGCACCGGGC
>Ga0209315_100095_pt1 | contig 12763 bp, 10 predicted proteins | sample 3A3metaG_FD_184148 | JGI IMG/M metagenome (GOLD analysis project Ga0209315, IMG submission 184148) | Freshwater bacterial and archeal communities from Indian Creek, Illinois, USA to study Microbial Dark Matter (Phase II) - 3A3 metaG... | ecosystem: Environmental > Aquatic > Freshwater >... | reverse complement strand
TAGAGCGGCTACACGGACAGCGCTTCGTGACAAGGCGCCAAGCCAAGGACGAGGTCATCGACTGGGTACTCTGGTACAACAGCACCCGGCTACACTCGACGCTGGCTTACGTCAGCCCGATGCGCTTTGAGAAAAACTGGCTCGCGGCTCAGGCCAAGCAAACCAATTCGTGACTCGGCTATGGGATACGGATTCTAGGGGCAAGGTCACCCGCGCCCAGCGCCGCCTTCGAAGCCGCCGAGCCCTGGGACACCGCGCAGACCCCAGACGCGCAGCCTCCAGCACCCGAGGTCGCCGCTGCGCTGCCCCCAAGCGCCCTCGAGCAAGCCGTGGCTGCGCTCGACCCCGACGCCTTGAGCCCGCGCGAGGCACTCGAGGCGCTGTACCGCTTGCGCCAGCTGCTCGGGACTGCATTGCTCGGGGCTGCACCTGGGGCCGGGCATTGAACAACGCTCGAGAGCCCTTGCAGACCGTCCGCTAAAATCGCCTGCAAACTTACCCTCTGCCCCCTTGGAGTCTGCCATGAGCCCCGCCCTACCCGCCTTCGACTTCGAACAAGCCCGCTTCAACATGATCGAACAGCAGATTCGGCCTTGGGAGGTGCTCGATGCGCGGGTGTTGCAGCTGCTGGGCCAGCTCAAGCGCGAAGATTTCGCCCCCGCCCCCTACCGCTCGCTGGCGCTGGCCGACGTTGAAATCCCGCTGTGCCAGCCGGCGGTCGAAGGCGCGTGCATGCTGGCACCCAAGATCGAAGCCCGTGCGCTGCAAGATCTGGCCCTGCAAGACACCGACACCGTGCTCGAAATCGGCACCGGCTCCGGTTACATGGCCGCGCTCATGGGCCGCCTGAGCGCGCGCGTGCTGAGCTTGGAGATCGACCCGGCGCTGGCCGAGCAGGCGCGCCAGAAGCTGCACGCCGCCGGCATCGACAACGTCGAGGTGCGCTGCGCCGACGCCGCCGCCCAGCGCTGCGCCGCCTGCGGCAGCAACGCCCCCTACGATGCGATTGTGCTCAGCGGCTCGGTGGCCGAGGTGCCCGCTGATCTGCTGGCCTTGCTTAAGACCGGCGGGCGCCTGTTTGCCATCGTCGGTCAAGAGCCGATCATGCGCGCCACCTTGGTGCGCCGCACCGGCCCGGCCAGCTACTACACCGAGCAGCCGTGGGACACCGTGGCCCCGCGACTGCGCGGCTTCCCCGAAGCCCCGCGTTTCCAGTTTTGATCCGCCCCTAGCCATGAACCCCCTGCGGCGCGCCCGCTCTAGCGCATTTAAACGGGCGCCGGTGGCCTGCGCCTTGGCTGGCTTGCTGGCCGGATTGTTTGCGCTAGGCAGCGCCCAAGCCCAGAACCTACCCGAGCTCTTTGCCGCCGCACGCGCCCACGACGCCAGTTTTGAGGCCGCACTTGCCCAATTTGAGGCCGACCGCGCCCGCGCCGCCCAAGCCCAAGCCGGCGTGCGCCCCAGCGTGGCTTTGAGCGGCGGCGCTTCTTGGACGCACCGCGACAGCAGCCTGCCCGGGCCCGACCGCCTGCTCAACCAGCAGCAGCTCACCTTGGGCGCCAGCCAGCCGCTGTTTCGCCCGGCCAACCAACTGGCGCTGCAACAGGCGCAATGGGCCTTGCAGGCGGCGCAGGCGCGCTTGCAAAGCGCTGAGCAAGACCTGATCGTGCGCACCGCCCAAGCCACCTTCGACGTGCTGGCGGCGCAAGACCGGCTGCGCTTCATCGAAGCGCAACAGCAAGCCGTGGCCGAGCAGCTCGCCGCCGCCCGGCGCATGTTCGAAGTCGGCGCCACCACCGTCACCGACGTGCGCGAGGCGCAGGCGCGCTTCGACCTCGTGCGCGCGCAGCAGATCGCCGCCGCCAACGAGCTGCAGGTGAACCAGCTCGCGCTCGAGCAACTGGTCGGCCGCAGCCCGGTGCGCCCGTGGCAGCTGCCCGAAGGCGTGGCCCTGCCCGCGCTGCCGGGTTTGCCAAATGCCACTGCTACCGCCACCACCCCACCCGCCGGCCTAGGCACCACACCCGCTGCCACCTCCCCAGCCGCACCGCCCACCACCGCCCTGCCCACTTGGGTCGAGCGCGCGCAAACCGCGCACCCCTTGCTGCGCCAGGCCGAGGCCGGCTTGCAGATCGCTGCGCTCGAGGTGCAGCGGGCGCAGGCCGCACGCGGCCCCACCGTCGATGCCACGGCCCAGCTGCAGCTCGCACGCAGCCCCAACCCGGCCCAGCCGGCGATCGGCCACGTGCGCCAGCGCGACGCCAGCGTCGGCATCCAGTTCAACCTGCCGCTCTACAGCGGCGGCGCGCTGCAAAACCGCATCGCAGAAGCCGTGGCCCTGCACACCCGCGCCCGCGCCGAGCTCGACGCAGCCCAGCGCAGCGTCACCCAAGCCACGCGCAGCGCCTACCTCGGTGTGGCCTCCGGCATCGGGCAGGTGCAGGCGTTGCAAGCCGCGCAAGCCTCCAGCCAGAGCGCGCTGGATGCCAACCGGCTCGGCCTCGAGGTTGGGGTGCGCATCAACCTCGACGTGCTCAACGCCCAAAGCCAGCTCTTTGACACCAAAACCCAGCTGGCGCGCGCCCGCTACGAGGTGCTGCTGGGCACCCTGCGCCTGCGCCAAGCCAGCGGCGTGCTCAGCGCCGACGATCTGCAACCCATCGCCGCGCTGCTGCGGGCACCACAGCCCAAGCACTAGGCGAGGGGCCGGGTAGGGGCGGCTCTCGCCCCCCCACCATGAGCGGCTAAAGCCCCCTCACTGCGCCAACTGCTTCCAAGTCTCGATCACGGTGTCGGGGTTGAGCGAGATCGAGCCGATACCCTGCTGCTGCAGCCAGCGCGCAAAGTCGGGGTGGTCGCTGGGGCCTTGGCCGCAGATGCCGATGTACTTGCCCTGCGCGCGGCAGGCCTGAATGGCTTGCGCGATCAGCGCCGTCACCGCCGGGTCGCGTTCGTCGAAGTCCTGCGCCAGCAGCTCGAGCCCAGAATCGCGGTCCAGCCCCAAGGTGAGCTGGGTCAGGTCGTTGGAGCCGATCGAAAAGCCGTCAAAATACTGCAAAAACTGCTCGGCCAAAATGGCGTTGCTAGGTATTTCGCACATCATGATCAGCTTGAGGCCGTTGACGCCGCGCTTCAAACCAAAGCTGGCCAGCAGCTCCACCACCTGCTCGGCCTGCTTGAGGGTGCGCACAAAGGGCACCATCACCTGCACGTTGTCCAGCCCCATGGGCTCGCGCACGCGCCGGATGGCCTCGCACTCCATGGCAAAGGCCTCGCCAAAGTCGGCACTCAGGTAGCGCACCGCGCCCCTGAAGCCCAGCATCGGGTTTTCTTCGTCGGGCTCGTAGCGGCTGCCGCCCACCAGTTTGCGGTACTCGTTGCTCTTGAAGTCGCTCAGGCGCACGATCACCGGCTTGGGCCAGAAGGCAGCGGCGATGGTCGCCACGCCCTCGGTCACTTTATCGACGTAGAACGCGCGCGGGCTGGCGTGGCCGCGGGCCACGGATTCGACCGCTTTCTTCAGGTCGGGGTCGATCTGCGGGTAGTCGAGGATCGCCTTCGGGTGCACGCCGATGTTGTTGTTGATGATGAACTCGAGCCGCGCCAGCCCCACGCCGGCGTTGGGAATCTGGGCAAAATCGAAAGCCAGCTGCGGGTTGCCCACGTTCATCATGATCTTCAGGTCGAGCTCGGGCATGGTGCCGCGCTGCACTTCGGAGATTTTGGTCTCCAGCAGGCCGTCGTAGATGCAGCCGGTGTCGCCCTCGGCGCAGCTCACGGTCACCAGGGTGCCGTCCTTGAGCGCCTCGGTGGCGTCACCGCAGCCGACCACGGCCGGGATGCCGAGCTCGCGCGCGATGATGGCGGCGTGACAGGTGCGCCCGCCGCGGTTGGTGACGATGGCGCTGGCGCGCTTCATCACCGGCTCCCAGTTCGGGTCGGTCATGTCGGTCACCAGCACGTCGCCGGGCTGCACTTGGTCCATCTCGCTGATGTGCTGCACCAAGCGCACCGGCCCGGTGCCGATTTTCTGCCCGATGGCGCGCCCCGTGGCCAGCACCGCGCCTTGGCCCTTGAGTTGGTAGCGCAGCTCCACCTGGCCGGCGGCCTGGCTCTTGACGGTTTCCGGGCGCGCTTGCAGGATGTAGATCTGGCCGTCGAGCCCGTCTTTGCCCCACTCGATGTCCATCGGGCGGCCGTAGTGGCGCTCGATCACCAGCGCGTAGTGGGCCAACTGCAGCACCTCGGCCTCGCTCAGGCTGTAGCGGTTGCGCTGCTCCACCGGCACCTCGATGGTCTGCACCAGCTTGCCGCTGCGCGCTTTTTGCTCGGGCGTGGCAAACACCATCTGCAACAGCTTGGAGCCCAGGTTGCGCCGAATCACGGCCTGCTTGCCGGCTTGCAGCATCGGTTTGTGGACGTAGAACTCGTCTGGGTTCACCGCCCCTTGCACCACGGTTTCGCCCAGCCCGTAGCTGCTGGTGATGAACACCACGTCTTCGAAGCCCGATTCGGTGTCGATGGTGAACACCACGCCGGCCGCGCCCAAGTCGGAGCGCACCATGCGCTGCACCCCGGCCGAGAGCGCCACCTCGGCGTGCGCAAAACCCTTGTGCACGCGGTAGCTGATGGCGCGGTCGTTGTAGAGGCTGGCAAAGACCTCTTTGATCTTGTGCAGCACCGCGTCGATGCCGTGCACGTTCAAAAAAGTTTCCTGCTGCCCGGCAAACGAGGCGTCGGGCAGGTCTTCGGCCGTGGCCGACGAGCGCACCGCATAACTGGCGTTGCTGCTGGCGCCGTCGAGCTGCGCAAAGGCGGCGCGGATGGCCTGCTCGAGCGCCGCCGGCAAGGGCTGCGCCTCGACCATGGCGCGGATTTCGGCCCCGCACTGCGCCAGCGCGCGCACGTCGTCGGTGTCGAGCGCGTCGAGCTTGGCCTGGATGCGCTGGTGCAGCCCGTCAGCGGCCAAAAATTGCCGGAACGCGTGCGCCGTGGTGGCAAAACCGGTGGGCACGCGCACGCCTTGCGGCAGTTGCGAGATCATCTCGCCGAGGCTGGCGTTTTTGCCGCCTACGGCCTCGACGTCGGTCATTCTGAGTTGCTCGAACGGCACGACCAAAGCGGTCGGATCAAACAGTTGCGACATGATGCAGGGCTCCAAAGTTAAAAAACCGGTCACCCGCCCACGGCTGGCCGCAGCGCGCAGCTTGCGGTGCGCGGCTGGCTGGGCGCTGGCGTGCACAGCCCGACCAGCGCCCCATCGTTTGTGGGGGCGGCAAGGAGAGCGGAATGAGCAGCGGCGGGGCCCGGCGCCGGGGCGGGATAATGCGTGGATTGTAAAACCCGCACCCTGTGTCGCACCGCATGTCGCACCGCACCGCCTTTTTTGTTTCCGACGGCACCGGCATCACCGCCGAAACCTTTGCCAAAGCCATCTTGGCGCAGTTCGAGATCGAGCCGCGCCGCGTGCGCCTGCCCTTCATCGACGACGCCGACAAAGCGCACCAGGCGCTGCGCCAGATCAACCACGCGGCCGATGTCGATGGCCGCCGGCCGCTGGTCTTTACCACCGTCGTCAACCCCGATGTGCTGCGGGTGCTGCACGGCCACTGCAAGGGCATGCTGATCGATATGTTCAGCACCTTCATCGCGCCGCTCGAACACGAGCTCGGCATCAAATCCAATCACCGCGTCGGGCGCTTTTCTGATGTCGCCAAAAGCCGCGAATACCACGACCGCATGGAGGCCATCAACTTCACGCTCGACCACGACGACGGCCAAACGGACAAAGACCTGGCGCAGTCCGACGTGATTTTGGTGGGCGTGAGCCGCAGCGGCAAGACGCCGACCTCGCTCTATTTGGCGCTGCAGTTTGGCCTCAAGGCCAGCAACTACCCGCTCATCCCCGAAGACTTCGAGCGCCGCCAGCTGCCACCGCCGCTGCTGGCGCACAATAAAAAACTCTTTGGCCTGACCATCGAGCCCCAGCGCCTGAGCGAAATCCGGAACGAGCGGCGCCCGAATTCGCGCTACGCCAGCCTCGAGAACTGCCGCTACGAGGTGGCCGAAGCCGAAGCCATGATGCGCCGCACCGGCATCCGCACCCTGTCCACCACCAGCAAATCGATCGAAGAGATTGCCACCCTGATCCGGCAAGAGCTGGAGCTGTGAGATCTGGAGCTGTGTGGGCGGGCGTTGCATGCGCGCCCGCAGCGGCACAGGTGCCGTGCTCGGCGCTCACCGTTGCGGCGGCCAGACGTGCAGCGGGGCTCGGTAAAAGTTCAGGATGCGGCGCACGTACTCCTGCGTTTCCCGAAACGGCGGGATGCCGCCAAAACGGTCCACCGCGCCTTCGCCGGCGTTGTAGGCCGCCGCCGCCAGCGCCACATCGCCATTGAAGCGCTCCAGCAACCAGCGCAAGTAGCTCAGGCCCCCGCGCACGTTTTGCTCCGGATTGAAGGGGTAGCGCACGCCAAAGCGCTCGGCGGTTTCGGGAATGAGCTGCATCAGGCCCATGGCGTTTTTCGGCGACACGGCGCTGGGGTTGAAGTTCGATTCGGCCCGCGCCACCGCCAGCGCGAAGCGGTAATCGACCTGAAAAAGCGGCGCCAGGCGCTGGATCAGCTCGGCGTAGCGCTGGCGCTCGGGCGGTAGCGCGTCGATGAAACGATGCACCACCTCAAAAGGCACCACCGCCTCGGCCACCGACTGCCCGGCTGCCGCTGGCGCGGCCGGAACCGCAAACTGCGGCGCGGCACCGGTGAGCAGGCAATCGGGCACCGCCTCGGCAAAGCCGGTGTGCATCACAGCCAGCACGGCCTGCTCGTGCCCGCCCTGCGCCGCCATGGCCAGCAACGCGCGGCCCTCGAGCCGGCCTTGGGCGTCGATGCGCTCCAAAAACAGCCGCCCCAGCCGGTACTGGGCCTCGGTGCTGCCAAAACGCGCGGCCGCGCAGTAGCGCTCGGCCGCCAGCAACAACTCGCCGCGCTGCTGCGCCGCGAAACCCTGCTCGATCCAGCGCGAAAGCTGCGGCGCTTCGTCGGTCCAGGGCGGCGGCCCCAAGGGGAGCAAATGCGCCGCAACCGCCGTGGGCGAATCCAGGGACGCAGCCAGTGGGAGCTGCAGGGAAGTGGCAGGTGTGGTCGCCCCCGCACCAGCCGCTGCACCCAGCCCAAGCCCAAACACGAGCCAAACACCAGCCCACGCCCGCAGCGCACGCGCCGCGAAATGGGACGGCTGAGTCATGGCGCAAACCTCGTGTGCCGATGAAGCAAGCCGGCCAAAGGAGATTTGGGAACGGTGGGCATGGATTTTTCCCTGTTTGAAGTTAGCCGGATTGTCACCCAATCCCGGCCAGCCTGCGCCACTCTGATAAAAATTCCAGCCAGCAGCCACGGATACGGCATGGGTTTAAGATGCGAATTTCGAGGGATTTCCCGCACACACGCATGAACACCCACACCGACCCCACCCCCACACATGGCGGCGACGCCACCACCACCCTGATCACCACCCCGGTGCGCAGCCTGCTCAAGCGTGCACCGGTGACGCTGCCGCCGCAAACCCCGATCATCGAGGCCGCGCGCCTGATGCGCGAGCACCGCATCTCCTCGGTGCTGATCGTGCAAGACGGTGCCCTGTTTGGCCTCATCACCGACCGCGATCTGCGCAACCGCGTGGTGGCGACCGGTCTCGATACCTCGCGCCCGATCCTGGAGATCGCCACCCTGGCACCGCTGACCATCGACATCGAGCGCCCGGCCTTCGATGCGCTGCTGCTCATGGCGCGCCACAACATCCACCACGTGCCGGTGCTCGACGGACAGCGCGTGGCCGGCATGATCACCGGCAGCGACCTGACCGAGCAGCAGAGCAATTCGGCAATCTATCTGGCTGGCGCCATCTACCGCCAGAACAGCCTCGAGGCACTGGTGCAAACCAGCAGCCGCATCCGCCAATTGCAGCAAAGCCTGGCCGCCGCCGAAGCCAGCGCCTACAGCACCGGCCACATCGTCAGCGCCATCACCGACGCCCTGAGCGCGCGCCTGCTGCAACTGGGCGAATTGCAGTTCGGCCCAGCGCCGGTGGAATACGCTTGGGTGGCGGCCGGCTCGCAAGGGCGCAACGAACAGACCGCCAAGTCGGACCAAGACAACTGCATGGTGCTGGCCGACGACTACGACGAAGCGCAGCATGGTGAGTATTTCAAGCAACTGTCGCGCTTCGTCTGCGACGGGCTCGATGCCTGCGGCTACGTCCATTGCCCGGGCGAGATGATGGCCATGACCGACCAATGGCGCCAGCCGCTGCAAAAGTGGCGCGGGTATTTTCACCACTGGATTGCCTTCCCCGAGCCCGAAGCGCTGATGCTCACCGGCGTGTTTTTCGACCAGCGTTTCGTCTATGGCAAGGCGGCCCTGATCGACGAGTTGCGCGCCGAAGTGGTGCAGCGCACCCGTGGCAACAAGAGCTTTTTGGTGCCTTTGGCCGGCAACGCGCTGCAGCGCCAGCCGCCACTGAACTGGCTCGGCAACATCAGCCTCATCAAAGGCGGCGCGCACGAGGGCTACGTGGACCTCAAAATGCAGGGCATCGTGCCGATCACCGACATGGCGCGCTTTTATGCGCTCGCCGCGGGCTCGGATGCGGTCAACACCCGCGACCGGCTGCAGATCGCCGCCGACAGCGGCGCCATCACAGCCGAACGGGTGCGCGACCTGATCGACGCGCACGAGTTCCTAGGCACGCTGCGGCTGCAGCACCAGGCGCAGCGCATGTCCGAAGGCCACGCCGCCGACAACTACCTGCGCCCCGACGAGCTTTCCAACCTCGAACGCGGGCACCTCAAAAACGCCTTTGCTGTGGTCAAGAGCGTGCAGGGTTCGCTGGCGCGGTTGTACCCGGTCAATCAGCTCTAAAACCCGCCTTGCGGCGGGCCGTGCATCCATAAAAAAACCCGCCTTGCGGCGGGTTTTCAAGCGGTCGTAAAGAGCGCTTTAGTTGCGGTGCGCAGCGGCGAGGAACTCGCGCGCATTGCCCGTAGTTTTGGTCAGCAGGCTGACGAGGATGATGCTCAGCAGCGCGGCCGGTACACCGTAGAGCGCCGGGTTGCCCAGCACGCGGATGCCCATGATTTCAGGCACGTCCGAGAAGCGCGCGAAGGTGAACACCAGCGACACGATCAGGCCCACCACCAAGCCGGCAATCACGCCTTCTTTGGTCAGGCCCTTCCACCACACCGACAGGATCAACACCGGAGCAAAGGTGCTGGCAGCGATGCCGAAGCACATGGCCACCAAGATCGCCACGTTCTGGTCTTTGAGCCAGATCGAAGCCACCAGCGCGATCAGCGTCAGCACCACGGCGCCGAGCTTGGCAAACACCAAGCGCTCGCGGTCGGTGCTGTTCGGGCGCAACACGCCGGCATAGACGTCGTGCGACAGGCTGGTGGTCATCGAGATCAATAGACCCACCGAGGTACTCAGCATAGCGGCCATGGCGCCGGCAGCGATGATGCCCAGCATCACCTCACCACCCAGCTCCATGCCCAGCAGCGGGATCGCCATGTTGGTGGCGCGGCCGCGTTGGCCAGCTTGCAACATCTCGATCAGCGCCGGGTACAGGATCATCATGGTGGCAAAGCCGACGAACAGCACCGCGATGTAGAACACGGCCAAGCCGATGATGGTGATTTCGGCACCCTTCTTGGCGTCTTTGGCGTCTTTGACGGTGTAGAAGCGGATCAGGATGTGCGGCAGACCAGCGACACCCAGCAGCAGGCCCAGCACCAAGCTGACTTGGTTCCAGACGTCGGGGGTGGCAATACCGGGGGTGAGCGCATGCGGCAGATTGGCAAACCCAGCGCGCACGGCTTCGGCAAGCACGAACGGGCCATAGGCGCCTTCGGGCGTGGGCGGCACCACCACTTGTGCCATCACACCTACGGCTTGCGTCGGAGGCACCGTGGTCATGGCTTGCGAAATGATAGCGAACGGGTTGCCGCCAAAGTAGATCAGGACCGCCAGCACTAACAACAGCAGCATCGCCACCAGCAAAATCACGCCTTGGATGGCCTGGTTGTAGGTGGTGCCCATCATGCCGCCCAGAATCACCATCAGGCCCATGATGAACGCCGAGACGAACACCGTGACCATGTAGTCCCAGCCCAGCAGCAACTGGAACAGGTGACCTGCACCCACGATCTGCGGCACCAGGTACAGCGTACCGATGACGACGGTGGTGAACATGGCCAAGAACTTGAGGCTGCGACCGCCAAAGCGCCCGACCAGCACGTCGGCCACGGTGAACTTGCCCGAGCTTTTCAGCGGGCCAGCCAGCGCCACGAGCACAAAGATCCAAGCGCCAAAGAAGCCGATGGCGACCCACCAGCTGTCGATGCCGGTCAGGGCGATGGCCCCGGCCACACCCAGGAAGCTGGCGGCGCTGCAGTAGTCGCCGAACATCGCCCAGCCATTGAGGCGCGGCGAAATTTTGCCACCCGCTACGTAAAAGTCGGTCGTGTTGCTGGTGTGCTTCTTGCCCCACCAGCTGACGTAGACCACCGCGATCAGGCTGACGACCAAGATGGTAAAGGCAATCGGATTTTCAAAGCCCATGTCAATCCCCTTTGTCTTGGTTGAGGCACATGCGGGTCACCACCAAGCCGACGATGAACACCAGCAGGCCGGCGTAGAGCGCCAGCGGCATGCCGAGGATGTCGATCTGACCGATGGCGCGGAATTCGCGCGTGGCGATCACGGCCGCCGTGAAGTAGGTGACGCAAAAGATCGCCAACAGGCCGATGGCCGCGCCAAGCTTGCGCTTGATCGCGGCCTCGTCGTACACGACACCGGACGGCGCCGCGCTTTTGGTACTGGGGTTTGTCATGAAGGGGTTCCTTTCTGAATCAGCCCGGGATGGGTCGAATCAACTCTGAAACGGCAGTTTGCGCAGCCGCGCCAGAACGCTGCCGAACCAAGGCCTAGCAACGCTCAGGCAGGCACTGTCGAACCCGAGCCTTACAGCCAGCTTATGCCGACGCCCAAAGCTCCCAATACCTAGGGAATGTCCTAGGAAAAACCCGCCAGCCACCAAAGGAAACGGTAGAACGCGGCCACGATTGGGCTTGCGGCTCTAGGTGGCTGCGCTCGCTGGCGCAGCTTGGACTGGGTGTGGCTGGTGGAGATGCGGGCGCCTGCTGCGTCAGCCACTGCACGGCTTGCAGCGTGCCCGCATGACCCAGCCAGACCGTGTTGTGCTCTGCTGCGGCCTGCCACTCACTCAAGGCAGCCCCCACCCGTAACAGCAACTTGCGCACCGATTCACCGCCGCCGGGCGCGTGGTCGGCAAAATCGCGCACCCATGCCGCTACCGCCGGCTCGCCGATGGCGTCCCAGCGCTGCCCTTCCCAGCTGCCGAAGTCGAGTTCATCGAGGCGAGCGTCGCTGCCGGCGCACTGCAGATCGGGGCGCAGCGCCAGCAGCGCCTGCGCCAAGGCGCGGGCGCGCTGGCGGCTGCTGCTGCGCACCGTGGCCGCGCGCGGCAACCAGTCGGCCAGGTGCTGCGCTAGGCGATGGTTGGCGAGCGGGTCGGCCGGCCAGTCGAGCCGGCCATAACAGCAACCGCTCACCGGGCTGCCGTCGGGACGCACAGGCCGTGCATGGCGCACCAGCCACAACTGGCCGGACCGCCCAGCGCCCACGCTTAATGCGCCGCGATTCATGCCCTAGCCCCAGCAGCCACGCTCAAGCACCCGCACCCAGCAAAAGCCCGCCATACAGAGGCCTGCCCAGCGGTGGCCAAGCCATCAGCGGCCACGCCAGCACCAGCCCGAGCAGCACACCCAGCTCGGCCGCCTGCTGGGTGGCCCCCAAACCGTCACCCGTGTAGCCCCCGAGCCGGCGCAGCAGCCTGCGCGCCATGGGGGCCGCCGCCAGCAGCGCGCCGCTCAAAGCGGCCAGCAGCGCCACCAGCCAGTTAAACGCCGCATCCACAGCGACGAGGGCCCACCCACTGCCCACCAAAACCAAAAGCGCCAACAGCGCCGCCCAGAGCAGGCCGCCCAAACCGATGCCGTCGGCCAGCGGCTTGGCTTTGACTCCGGCCCGATCGCCCACATGGCGATGCCGGTACAGCAGCCACAAGGGCGCGCAGCGCGACACGGTGTGCCCCCACACCAGCCCAAGTAGCGCCAGCAGCGGCTCGATCTGGAGCAGGCTTGCCAACAGGGCGCACTTGGCCAGCAGGGCCACGCCCAGCGCCAGCGCGCCGTAGCTGCCGATGCGCGAGTCTTTCATGATCTCGAGCGCGCGCTCGGGCGTCGAGGCGCCGCCGAGGCCGTCGAAGGTGTCGGCCAGCCCGTCTTCGTGCAAGGCCCCGGTGAGCAGCAAGCCCGCCGCCAGCGCCGCCACGGCCGCTACCCAAGCCGCTGCTGGAACCGGGGGCAGCAGCCACCAAGCCAACCCCAGCACGGCCGCCGTGAGCACCCCCACCCCTGCGCCCACCAGCGGAAAATAGCGCGCCGATGCGCGCAGCAGCTGCGGGCTGTAGCCCACCCAGTGCGCCAGCCGCCCCGTGACCGGGATGCGTGTCAAGAACTGCAGCGCCAGCAGCAGGCAACGCAGCTCATGCGCCATCATCGGTCCGCTCTGGCTCAGTGCCCTCAGCCTCGCCAGCAACCCCGCCCGAGGCTGTAGCCACCACCGGGCCGCTCACCGCCGCCGATTCGAAGCTGGCCATCTCGTTGAGCAACGCGCAAGCCGAC
>Ga0209315_100087_pt1 | contig 13248 bp, 11 predicted proteins | sample 3A3metaG_FD_184148 | JGI IMG/M metagenome (GOLD analysis project Ga0209315, IMG submission 184148) | Freshwater bacterial and archeal communities from Indian Creek, Illinois, USA to study Microbial Dark Matter (Phase II) - 3A3 metaG... | ecosystem: Environmental > Aquatic > Freshwater >... | reverse complement strand
TGGGGCGCGGCTACGCCTGGCTCGATACCGGCACCCACGACAGCCTGCTCGAAGCCAGCCACTTCATCGCCACGCTCGAGCGCCGCCAGGGCCTGAAAATCGCCTGCCCCGAAGAAATCGCCTGGCGCAACGGCTGGATCGACTCGGCCCAACTCCAGCGCCTGGCCGCCCCCTTGCAAAAAAGCGGCTACGGCCAATACCTGCTCGGCCTGCTGGACTAAAACCGCCCGCACCCATGCCCTACATCGTCACCCCCACCGCCTTGCCCGGCGTGCTCGTGCTCACCCCCAAGGTCTTTGGCGACGCGCGCGGCTTCTTTTACGAGAGCTTTAACCAGCGCGACTTCGAAGCCGCTACCGGCTTGGCCGGCTTGCAATTTGTGCAAGACAACCACAGCCGCTCTGCCCAAGGCGTGCTGCGCGGCCTGCACTACCAAATGCCGCCCAAGGCGCAGGGCAAGCTGGTGCGCGTCAGCCACGGCGCGGTGTTCGACGTGGTGGTCGATATCCGCCGCTCCTCACCCACCTTCGGCCGCTGGGAGGGGGTGGAGCTGTCGGCCAGCAACTGCCGCCAGCTCTGGGTGCCGCCCGGCTTTGCGCACGGCTTTCTCACCCTCACCGAGTCGGCCGAATTTCTCTACAAAACCACCGACTATTACAGCCCCGCGCACGAGCGCTGCCTGCTCTGGAGCGACCCGGCGTTGGGCATAACTTGGCCGCTGGCCCAAGCCGGGGTGGCAGAGCCGCTGCTGGCCGGCAAGGATGCCGCCGCCCCGCTGCTGGCGCAGGCCGAGTGTTTCGCCTGAAAAGGCGGCCAACTGCCCCCGCTCAGTCCCGGGCAACGCTGCCAAGTATGGGCGCCAAAGCAAGGTCTGGCCCCTGAGTGCGTGTGTAAAACTTTTGCAAATTTATGCCGCCCAGCGGCCTCATGCCACCGTTCAAGCCCATACAATGTTTTCCTGATCGGCTTTAAGTGCTAGCTCGCCCTAGGTTGTCCAGTCATGCCTAGGCAAGCCATCCCGGTCATTAGGCCGGGCTGTCGCACCCTAGGGGCTGAATGGGGCTGAGTGGTTTTTATTTTCAATCAAGGGGAAGTTCATGCAAGCAGCGGTTTTTTTGGGTCGGTTTGGCCTGACAGTTGACCAAGCGACAAATTTTATATTGGACAACCTGAGCAACCCCGCGGGGCTGTTTGCTACCCTGCGCGGAGCTGGCGTGGGGTCCGACATGGTGGCGCAGATCGTGCAGTCCCGGTTTACTCACATTACGGGTGCCGACGTGCGCAACTTTTTTGCCGCGCACCAACTCGACGCCGGCGAACTCGACAGCGCTTACTTCGAAGGCTTGCGCAACTCAATTGTACGCGTTGAAAGCGGTTTGAGTCACGACTCCATCACGGGTACCGCCGGTGCCGACCACTTCGACGGCGGCGCAGGCAACGACACCATCAACGGCTTGGCCGGGGACGACATTTTAATCGGCGGCAGCGGCAACGACTCTTTGAACGGTGGTTGGGGGAGCGATTACCTCGAAGGCGGCTTGGGTGCTGATACTTTGCGTGCCGGGCGGGAGGAATTTTTTGAGGGTGGCCGTTTTGCGGGCAACCAGTGGGTTCCGGGCCGTTTTGTGCAAGATTTGTCTGCCAACGTTCTGCTCGGCGGCGGCGGCGATGACGCATTGTTTGGTGGCTATGGACCAGACCGGCTCGACGGGGGCGATGGTGCCGATCGACTTGAAGGCAACGAAGGGGATGATGTGTTGCTGGGTGGGGCTGGAACCGATAACCTAAGGGGAGGTAGCGGTGCGGACAGCCTAGTTGGCGGCGATGGCGACGACTCCATTGTTTCGACTGATGGTTGGTGGGGTTACGATACCGTCAACGATACTGTTGTGGGCGGTGCGGGCAACGACACAATTTGGGTCAACAACAACGACGACGTCGATGCAGGCACCGGCAACGACCGCATTGATGTGACGTTTACCGCAAACACAGCCGCCGTTTCCCGTGCAGGGGTGATTCGGGCCGGAGAGGGTGCTGATGTCATAGATTTCCAAGGTATGCGCGCTTCGCATGGGCTGGTGCTGGACTTGTCTGAAACCGTCCAAAGCCGTGATGTGATCTCGTGGGATCTTGCATCTGGTCACGGTCTTACCGCGCCAGTGCTGCATATCCGCGGCTTAAATCTGCAAAACGACCAGTTTGGTATTGGAAACTTCCATACCGCTTTTCAAACCAATGGGTGGCTTGAATCGAGTGTCGCCGAAAGATCGTGGAACGGCAGCGTCCTTGCCAACCATGGCCAAATTGTGACCGATCCCAGCCAGCCTTTTTTGCGTGCGGCGGCCACCCCGCGCACCATCGAAGAGCACGGCAAAGGGTTTTTTGCCATTCGGGGCGCTGCGGCCAGCGCAGACGACTCGACCAGCGTGGCCGCTTTTCTGGACCCCTACGGCAACAACCACACCTTTGGGCACACGCTGCAGCACTACTTTTTGGTCAATGTAGGCACGGCCGATTCCGCCTTGTACCTGTTCCGTGACGACTCCGGTGCCGACAACCGTGTCACGCCCGATGAGATTACCCCGATCGCACGCTTCATAGGGCTGCGCACCGAAGACTTCAGCAGCGCCGACCTCATGAACGTGTTTGTTTAAAGCCCCGCTTGGCCGTAGGCCCACGCGGCCCTAGTCGCAGCCCACGCACAGCCCTTGGCCGGTGCGTGGCTTTTGCTTTGCTAAACTAGATATCTCAAAAGGCTTACCGCCTTGACGGTGCAGTATGCGTTTTGTCTGCTCCACAGTGTTGCCAACGCCCAGCCTGCCATGATCCTGATCTCTACCGTGCTCCACTTAGCCGATCCAAGCATGCTGCTGCGGCACGTGAGCGCCTTGGGCGTTGCCTTGCAGCAGTTAGGGCCTAGTGGGCATGCGGCCACCGTGGTGCTGCGCGATCATGGCCCTTCGCCTGCCTGTGGGCTGCAGATCGTGCAGTGGCAGGCGGCGCTGGGATCCAAATGGCCGCTGCATTACCTTCACAGCCCCGACAACCCCGGCTACGGCACGGGCCACAACCGCACCTTTGCCGAACATGGGGCCGGTTGCGACTGGTTTTTGGTACTCAATCCCGACCTCGAACTGCGCCCCCACAGTTTGCGCCACGCGCTGGAATTTGCCGCCGCACACCCACACGTCGGGCTGCTGGCTCCCACGCTTGACGAACCCGAGGGCAAACGCCCAGCCTGCTTTCGCCCCCCCGATGGCCTAACCCTATTGCTGCGGGCGCTCGGCCTCACGGCGCGCAACAGCCCGCGCATTGCACGGTACGAATGCCGCGACTGGCCGCCCGATACCCCCGTGTTCAACCCACCCCTGTGCAGCGGCTGCTGTATGCTACTGCGCCGCAGCACTTGGGATACACTGGGAGGGTTTGATCCTGGATTTTTTTTGTACTTCGAAGACTTCGAGCTGTCCGGCCGGGCTGGGCGCCTAGGCCTGAGCGCTTGGTGCCCTGGTTTTTTGGTGCAGCACAGCGGTGGTGGTGCCGCGCGCAAAGACTGGCTGCACCGCTGGTGGTTTGTTCGCTCGGGATTTCGCTACCAGCGCAAACAGGCTGCGCTGCCCGCAGCCGACCAGCACGATGCCGCTGCCACAAGCAGCAACCCAAACATAGGCGCGGCTTTACCTGCCCAAGCCCAACCCAAATAATCCACGCAAAGGCAGACGCGTTTGAGTCCTCTACTGAGCATTTCTGTTGTCAGTTACAACGCTGTACGCTGGCTTGAGCCTTTTTTTGACAGCTTATTGCAGCAGGGCTACGCCCTAGATGGCATTGAATTGCTCTGGCTTGACAACGGATCTACTGACGCCACGCCTAACGCTGTCGAAGCGTTGCGCGCGCGCCATGGCCAGCGGTTTGCGCGTTTTGAGTATGCACGTGGCCCCAACATCGGTTTTGGCCGAGGGCACAACCACAACCTACAGCAGGCGCAGGGCGAACTTTTTCTGGTTACCAATATCGACCTGCGCTTTGAGCCCGACACGCTGCAGCAACTATGGACAGCGGCCCAGTATGATGCGCCCGAAGTGGTCGCTTGGGAGTGCAGGCAAAAGCCCTACGAGCACCCCAAAATCTACCACCCTGCCAGCGGTGAAACCGAATGGTGCTCTTGTGCCTGTGCCTTGTTTCGCACCAGTGCGTTGCGTGCAGTCAAGGGTTTTGAGCCCAGGCTGTTCCTTTATGGCGAAGACGTAGAACTTAGCTACCGCTTACGCGCCCGCGGCTACCGCCTGCGCTACGTGCCCCGCGCCGTGGTCTGGCACTACACCTACGAGCACGCTGCGGAACTCAAGCCAGCCCAGTTTTTGGGCAGCACCTTGGCACATGTGCTGTTGCGCTGCCGCTACGGTAGCTGGCTTCAAGCCTTGGTTGGCTTATTGATGTACGCCAGCTTGTTCTTTTTGCCAGCAGGCTTTGTTGGACAGCGCCGTCAGCTTTTGCGCAACGCTATGCGGTTGTTTTTGTTGGTACCGCATTTTTTATTGACCCGACTGCACAAATCTGGCAACTTTGGCTTTCGTGGCTGGGACTACAGCATTGCGCGCGAGGGTGCTTTTTACACCAGCCCCGAAACAGCACCCACCGTGGTTCCCGACCCAGCAGTGGCTCAGCAGCCCCTGGTGAGCGTGCTGGTCCGCACCATGCCGGGGCGTTCGGGCAAGTTGCACGAGGCGCTGGCCTCGATCGCGGCACAAACTTACTCTAGGGTCGAACTGGTCGTCGTTGAAGACGGCGGCCACAGCGCCCAAGCCCAGGTGGATGCGTGGCGCCAAAGTGGCCGTTTCACGGCGGTGATCTATCAACCGCTCGACAAAGTGGGGCGCTGCGCAGCGGGCAATGCCGCCTTGGCCGCCGCCAGCGGCGATTTGCTGGGCTTTCTGGACGACGACGACCTACTCTTTGCCGATCACCTTGAGGTTCTGGTGCAGGCGTGGCAGGCGCAGCCCACCTTGGGGGCCGTTTATGGGCTGGCATGGCAGGTGCGCACCCACATCATCAGCCACGAGCCTTGGCGCTACCGCGACATTGAGCACAGTCTTATCTATAGGCAACCGTTTGAGCGCGCAATCTTGTGGCACCACAACTACTTGCCCATACAAACCGTGTTGTTTCAGCGCCGCTTGTACCAGCGCTGGGGCGGCTTTGACCCCGAGCTCGACAACCTCGAAGACTGGAACCTCTGGGTGCGCTACAGCCTGCACGACGACTTTGCCTTGGTGCCCAAAGTGACTTCGCTCTACCGCGTTCCTGCCCAAGCCCAGCAAGCCGCACAGCGCCAGCGCGCGCTCGACGACCACTATGCGCGTGCGCTCGAAAAGCACGGGCAGTTGGCGGTGCAACTGTCACCTACCCAATTTTTGGCTATGGCACAAACCCTCAACCGCTCGCTGCACGTGCTCAGTATCGACAAAAGCACCTTGCAGCATAGATTGTTTCGGCTGCCCGGAGCTGCGGTTTTTTATCACCTCGCGCGCAAACTCTGGCACCGCTGGCAACGGCGTTCTGTGGCTTAAATTTAGCCCGAAGCTTCCAAGCTGTGGAAAATTGGTTGATCCCACACGCTGCGGCACAGCTGCCTGTGGCCCAGCGCGTGCTGGTGCTGGCCCCGCACCCCGACGACGAAGTCTTTGGTTGTGCTGGCGCCTTGCACACCTACGCCCAACGCGGCACTTCGGTGCAGGTGCACGTGCTCACCGATGGCGCCGGCTACGCACCGGCGGGGCAGCGCGTGCAGATTGCCGCCGTGCGCATGGCTGAAACCCAGGCGGCCTTGGCCATTTTGGGCGTGGGCGAGGCCAGTTCAGCCGGCTTTCCAGACCGTGGTTTAAGCGGCTTGCGCCAGCAGCTTGGTACCCACCTAGCCGATTTACTCGTGCAGCACCAGCCCGATTTGGTCTTGGCACCCGCGCCCAGCGAAGTGCACCCCGACCACCGCGCCCTTGCTTGGGCCCTGCAAGACCTGCTGCAGCCGCCGGCGGCGCAGGCGTCTGGGCGCAGCGCATACCCTTTGACTACGCTCATGTTTTACGAAGTGGGCGCCTTGCAACATCCTAGTTTGCTGCTCGACATCACCCCACTGTGGCCGCTCAAGTGGGCTGCCATGCAGTGCTTTAAGTCGCAGCTTGATCAACAAGACTATGCAGGCCACATCGAAGGGCTCAACCGCTACCGAAGCTACACTTTGGGCGGTGCCGTGCGCTACGCCGAAGCCTACCGCGTGCACAGCGTTGCCGACGCCTACGGCTTAAGCCACATCCTATCGCCGCAGCCAGCCGACAGCGCTCTAAAAAACGCACTCTCAGTGGCCACAGCCCTGTCCGAGGATCAACAACTGCAAATCCTCGCCATCCACAGCCAGCTTGCCGAACTTGGGCTGCAACTCAGCAGCACCCAGCAGCAATTAAGCAGCACCCAGCAGCAATTAAACCGCGCCGAGCGGGAATTAAGCAGCACTCAGCAGCAGCTGCAAGCCCAAATGCTGCAGATCCAAGCCTTGCTGCAATCGCACTCTTGGCGCATCACGCGCCCATTGCGCTGGTTGAGCCAGCAAGCACGCCGATTCAAAGGCCCAGTATGAACACCGCCGCCACTCTAGCGCCCACGGCCTTACCCCGTTTAGGCCTAGTCTGCGCCGCCAGCCACACGCCGACCTTGCAGCGCTACCTGCTGCAGTCTCCCAGCCTGGTGCAGCCCCAGTTACCGGTCCTCATCCGCTACGGGGCCAGCAGCGCCGCAGCGGCCTTTAACCCCGTCTGCCTTGAAGCACAACCAGTCGATTGGTGGGTGTGGGTGCACCAGGACGTCTTGCTGCCCGGGCCCAGCTGGTTCACTTGCTTGGCCCAGCGCCTGCAGCAGGCGCTGGCGCTGTGGCCTCAGCTGGCCGTGGCCGGGGCCTATGGCATCGCCCTCGATGGGCAGCGTGCGGGCTGCGTTTTGGACCGGGGTCGCGCGCTCTACGAGCCTTGTCCCTTGCCGGTGCAGGCGCAAGCGCTCGACGAAATGCTGCTGTTGGTGCGTGCCAGCAGCGCCTTGCGCATGGATGCCGCCTTGGGCTTTGATTTTTACGGCACCGACCTCGCCCTGCAGGCCGAACAAAACGGCTACAAAGCCGCCGTGCTCGAAATCGATTGCGAGCACTGGTCAAGCACCCCGTCAGAGCCCCCCTTTGCCGACGCACTGCTCGAGCGCATCGCCCGCAGCGCCAGCGTGTTCGAACGCAAGTGGAAGCACCGCTTACCCATTACCACGCCCTGCCTCAGACTCGATCGGGTGGGGGCGGCGCAGCAGCTGATGCAGCAGATGCGGGCCAGCCAGGGCCAGCAGGCTGAGCCATGAGCAGCTGGTAGTGCAGACAATCAGCCAGCTTGCAGGGCTTTGGCGGGCCTAGGCGCAGATACAGCGGCCCTAGGCCCAAACGGCGCAGCAGCGCCGCGGGCAAGCGCAGCCTTTGGCCGGTGCCCAAGTGGCCGCAGGCCGGCACAAAGCCCGGGCTCAGAGCCACTTCCAGCAGCCAGCCTGCGTGCAGCTGCGGTGGAATGTCGAGCCACAGCTCCTCGTCCTCCAATGTCAGGCGCTGCCAGCCTTCATACTCGGGCGCGGCAATCGGGCAGCGGCGCAGTGCGGCTTCGAGCCAGAGCCAGGGCCGGTTTGCAAAATGCTTGCGCGCGTAAGCCGGCCAGCCGCGCGCCATCAATTCGTTCTTCTGCGCCGAGTGCTCGTAGGCGTGCACGGCTTTGGCTTTGGGGTCGATCAGCAGCCGCCAGCCGGCAAGCTGCAAGCGCCGCATCAGGTCGGAGTCTTCCCAGTACATAAAAAACGCCGGGTCAAACAAGCCCCCGGCAGCGCGCAGCGCGCTGCTTCGCAGCAGCACATGCCCCCCCGACAAGGCAGCCACCGGAAGCGCTTGCTTGGCTTGCCACAGCGCCAGCGCATGGGCGCGCCAACGCTGGCTGTGCCATCGGCGCAGCGCAGCGCAGTGCTGTCCCAGGCGCTCGATCAGGTGCGCCGGTGGGGTGGGCGCAGTGGGGGGCGGAAGCATGAAGCGCAGGTCGTCGTCCCAAAAGGTCAGTGGGCCCACCGCGCCCAGCTCGGGCTGCTGGACCAGGGTGGCCTTCAGGTGCCCTAGGGCGCCGGGCAGCAGCCGCGCATCGGGGTTGAGCAGCAGCACGCAGTCGGCATCGGCCCCGTGCTGCTCCCAGGCCAGGTTACACGCCGATCCAAAGCCCAGGTTGCGTTCAGCCACCAGCAACAGAGCCCGCGGGGGCAGATGCGCACGCAGGTGCTCGGCTTGGGTGGCACAATCAGAATTGTCCACCACGCACAGGCGCTCGCAGTCGGCGTCGTTGGCCAGCGAGCGCACCGCCTGCAGCAGCAAATCGGCGCAGTGGTAATTCACCAAAATGGCCAGGCACTTCATGCCTTGGGGTGTGCCAATAAGTGAAAGGCGTAGGTCTCAAGGCTGTCCCAGTCGGGCTGCAGCCAGCTGGCCAATGCCCCAGCGGCAAAGCCCGGCGGGGCGGGTATGCGCTGCGCCTGCATCTGCTGGACGGTAAAGCCGGCTTCATCGAGCCAATCAAGCAGTGTTTGGCGCGTAAAAAAGCGCAGGTGCGTGATGCAGTGTATGCCTGCAGGCACATAATCCCAGCGCCCCTCAACCAAGTCGGCCAGCACCGACCAGTGCCCCACATTGGGCACCGACAGCAGCAAGCTGCCGCCCGGGCGCAGCAGCGCGCGCGCGCGCTCGAGCCAGCGCAGCGGCTCTGCGGTGTGCTCTAGGGCGTCGAGCAAGCTCACCAGGTCAAAACTGCCCACAGGCAGCGCCAGCGTCATGAAATCGCCGCACCACACCTGGTCCACGGCAGCGGCGGCTAGGCGGCAGGCGTTGGGGTCTTGCTCGGCCAGGTGCGTTTGGCACTGGGGTTGCGCCTGCTTGAGTGCGGCCAAAAAACCTCCGGCTCCGCCGCCCACATCCAGCGCTTGGCCCAGCCCCGGCGGCAGCAGGGGCAGCAGCTCGGTGCGCGCCGCACTGCGGTAGGCGGCAAAATCGTGCGCCCAAGCCCCGGGCACCCAGTGCGCCGCATCCAGCCAGCGCCCGCTGCGCAAGGCACCGGCGCGGGTAAGCAGCAGCAGCGGTTGCTGCTGCACAGGGCTGCATGGCAGCGCAGGCTGATCGGCTAGGCGCGCCACGTAACGCTCTAGGCCGCGCAGCGTCAGGTAATCGGGCGGCCAAGCGGGGTAGGGTGGCTGACGCACATCGCAGGCGCAAGCGCTGCTGGCCCCAGCTTCGAGCGCCGCCGCCAAATGCGCGAGGCTGTCCGGCGCCAGCAGCAGCAGCGGCTGGCGCAGCAGCAGCAGCAAGGCGTTATCGGGCACCGTGGGCGGCAGCGCCTGCACAGCTTCTGTGGCCAAAGCCGGCCAGTCGGCAGCGGGCAGCGCCGCCTGTGGTCCGCAGCCGGCCAACTGGCGCGCCAGTTGGCGCATACAAAAACGCCCCTCGGCGTCTTGTTCGGCCATGGCCGCTTGGGCGCTGTGACCCACCCCCACCCATGCGATTGCAGTCATCTAGCGGTACTCCGTGTCGCCACCTGTGAACCACCAGCCTTCGCGCACCTGGTCCAACAGAGCTGGCGGAGAAAAGGGGTTGGTCATGATGCGAAATTCAGTGGCTTCGTTGCGATCGACCAGCGCACCCAAATGGGCGGCCACGGGTGGCGAGGCCAAAAAACTGGCGCTGGTTATGCCGCTGTGCGCCATCCAGGCGCGTACACCAGCCAGTACCGCCGCCTGCTGATTCAGGGGCGCCACCAAGTCAAGCAGTTCGGCGCTGTGGCCGCTGGCGCGCAGCACCGCTAGGCCATGGGGTCGGCGCAGCCAGCGGCTGTGCACCTGCAGCAGGGTGTAGCGGTGTTCGGGGTGGCGCACAAAGCGCTGATGCAGGTAGCCGGGGTCGCGTTCGCACACCGTTTGGGGGCGCAAATCGGCCGCCATCCCTTCCCAGCAGCGCTGGGCAGTGGCTTGCCAGCTCGGGTTGGCTGGGTCGATCGCGCTCCAGCGCACGCCCGCGTCTGGGGCAGGAGTCAGAACCAGGTTCGCCATCGCTCCGGCTGTTAGCCCAAGCCCCAGCAGCTCGAGCAAGCGGCATGGGCGCTGGCTGGGCAGGCCATACACCAAGCGCTGTGGGCAGTCGGGGCTGGGTAAGCGTTGAGTGAGCAAATGCCGCAACAGCACAGCAAAGGCCGAGCCTTCGCGCCGCAACGCCCCTATCTTGGGCGCAGCCATCGAATCCACCAGTTGAGCTGCGCGCAGCGGCTGGCCTGCCACCCGCACCGTGCGCCACATGGCCCCATAGTGCAAGACCAGCTTCGAGTCTTGCCACACCGTCCACGACTCACCGCGGCTCTGGGCATACTTCCAGTGCAGCAAAGCACGGCTGATGGGGCAGCCAAACACCTGTTCAAACAGCGGCCCTATCACCTCCAGCTCGTGCTCCGATAGCATGCGCAGCACTGTCATGCGCGTGCTCCATTGGCGGCGCTTACGGGTACCACCGGCACCGTCTGCTGGTTCCAGCGTCGTGGCAAAAAAACCAAGCCTTGGTGTGGCCCGCTGTGGCACACCTCAAAGCGCAGGCAGTGGGTGGCGTGGTCATACACGTGCAGGGTGCGCTCGCAGGTCAGGAACACGCTCAACCAATAACTGCCGGTCATCAGCGGCAGGGCCGGCAATTGCAGCTGCGCTTGGCCGCTGCCGGCGGCGTTGCGCTGCAGCACCACGCCGTCGAGCGCGGTGCTGGTGCTAAACACGGTTTGGTGTTGCGCGGTCTCGATCACCACGCCTACAGCGGGGGCGGGTAGCAGCGGGTCGGCCACAAAATCCACTTGCAGCGCCAGCGTGTCTAGGCCAGATTGCAGCAGCGGCACCTGCACGCCGCCATCTGGCTGGGTGCAGCGCACCTGCAGCAGCCGTGCTTGGCCGGTTACCATGGTGCTGTCGCTGGCGGTCTCAGGCATAGCCGCTGCAGTCGCAGCAGCCATGGCTGGCGCTGGCGCCGCGCTCACCACTGCACCGTTGTTGCCATCGAGTGCCGCTTGGTAAGCCCGCGTCACGCGCTGCGGCTCGTCGAGCAGCTGCACCCGCCCCGCCTCGAGCCACAGGGCTTGTGTGCAAATCGCCTCGATGTGGAACATAGAATGGCTGCAAAACAATATCGTTGCGCCGCGCTCCTTGAGCGCCATGATGCGGTCAAAGCTCTTGCGGGCAAAGGCCCCGTCGCCCACTGACAGCGCTTCGTCGATGATCAAAATGTCGGGCTCAAACGCCGTCGCCACCGCAAACGCCAGCCGCATATACATGCCACTAGAATAGGTGCGCACCGGCTGGTCTATGAAGGCCTGCAGGCCGGCAAAAGCCACGATGTCCTCGAAGCGCTCGCGCACCAGCTCTGGGCCGATGCCCAAAATCGCGGCGTTCATAAACACGTTTTCGCGGCCGCTGAAATCGGGGTTAAAGCCCGCGCCCAGCTCCAGCAGCGCCGCCACCCGGCCGCGCACCTCCAGCGTGCCGGCGCTGGGCTGCAAGGTGCCGCACAGCAGCTGCAGCAGGGTCGATTTGCCGGCGCCGTTGCGCCCCACCACGCCCAGCACCTCGCCACGCGGCAGCGCAAACGAAACCTCGCGCAGCGCCCAAAAGCTGTGCTCGGTGGCAGCGTGGCCGCGCCAGAGCAGGTGGCGCAAGCGCCGCCACGGGTGCGAATGAAGCGTGTAGGCTTTCGATAGGCCCTGCGCACGCAGCGCAAGCGGCGGGCTGGAGCTAGCGGTGGCGGAAGCGGTAACGGTCATAAGATGCAACGATTGTAGGCTTGGCAGCCCTTGAGCCCGGTGCCCCTCACACCCCATCGGCAAAGCCGGGCCGAGTGCGGGCAAAAAAAGTCCAGCCCAGCACCGCCACCGCTGCTGCAACCAAGGTGTACCAGCCCAAAGCACCCCAAGGCAGCGGCGTGCCCCAAATCAGGGCGGCGCGCACCGCCTCCACCGGCAGCGTGAGCGGGTTGAGCAGCAGCCACGGTTGCATCGCCGGTGGCAGGGCTGACAGCGGATAAAAAATGGGCGACATAAACAGCAGCGCAGTCGTCACCATGCCCATAAACTGCGCCGTGTCGCGCACAAACACCCCCAGCGCCGCCAGCAGCCAAGCCAGCCCGGCCAGCGCCAGCAGCATAGGCGCCAGCAGCAGCGGCAGCAGCAGCGCCTGCCAGTGCCACAAACCCAGCAGCCCCAGCACCGCCAGCAGCACCCCAAAGCTCACCAGCGCATGAAACAGCGCCGCCCCCAGCGCCGCCAGCGGCAGCAGCGCCAGCGGAAACACCACCTTTTTTACATAGTTGGGCTGCGAGGTGATGAGCGTGGGCGCGCGCCCCAGCACCTCGGCAAACAGGTTGAACACGATCAGGCCGGCAAACAGCGTCAGCGCAAAGCCCAGAAGGCCCAGCTCGGCCACCCCCGGCACTGCAGGCCAGCGCGCTGGCAGCACCACCCCAAACACAAAAGCGTAGATGAGCAGCATCAGCAGCGGCGTGAGCAGCGTCCAGCCCAGCCCCAGCCACGAGCCCCGGTAGCGCCCCAGCACCTCGCGCACCAGCAGTTGGCGCAGCAGCGCCCAGCGGCTGCGCAGCAAAGTAGGCCAGTGCAGGGCGGCAGTGCCAAGGCGGGCAGGGTCAGGGCGGGGCGACATAAGGCAAAAAACAGAGCAACAAACAAAGCAGAAGGGGGCCAATGGTACAGCCACTGCAGCCCCGCTCCGTTCTACGCCTTGGGCGGCTCGCGCTTGCCCTCGGCCACTTGCTGCAGCCAGTCGGGCTGCAGCAGCAGCAGCGCGTTGCCATCGCGCCGCAGCACGCTTTGCTGCTGCAGCAGCTGGAAAGCGCGCGTCACCGTTTCGCGGCTGGCGTTGATCATGATCGCCAGCTCTTGGTGCGTGGGCGCGGGCTCGATTCCAGCCGCCCCTGGCGTGCCCAGCGTGCCCAGCAGCGCGCACAGGCGCTGAAAGGGGTTGGGCAGCGCCAGCAAACTGCGCTGGCGCGCGCCGATGCGCACCCGCTGCGCCAGCCGTTGCAGCAACTGCTGGGCCACATCCGGCCATTGCGCGATCAAGGCGTGGGCCGCGCGCGCGGGCAAAAACGCCGCTGTCGAGCGC
>Ga0209315_100085_pt1 | contig 13454 bp, 11 predicted proteins | sample 3A3metaG_FD_184148 | JGI IMG/M metagenome (GOLD analysis project Ga0209315, IMG submission 184148) | Freshwater bacterial and archeal communities from Indian Creek, Illinois, USA to study Microbial Dark Matter (Phase II) - 3A3 metaG... | ecosystem: Environmental > Aquatic > Freshwater >... | reverse complement strand
GAATGGCTGCCCCTAAGGCGACTACTTCGTCGGGGTTCACACCTTTGTGCGGGTCTTTGCCGATTAAACGGCGCACCGCTTCTTGCACGGCAGGGATGCGGGTGGACCCGCCGACCAAGATGACTTTGTCGATTTGATGCGGCTCAAGCCCCGAGTCCTGCAAGGCGCGGCGCGCAGGCCCCATGGTGAGCTCGACGAGATCTTCAGTCAGTTCATCGAATTTTGCCCTTGTTATGGTAATGTCTAAATGCTTAGGACCTTCGGCGTCCATAGTAATAAATGGCAAGTTAACATTCGTTTGCTGCAGGGTGGACAACTCAATCTTGGCCTTTTCGGCTGCTTCGCGCAAGCGCTGCACGGCCACACGGTCCTTAGAAAGATCAAGACCAGATGTCTTCTTGTATTCTTTGACGAGGTGGTCGAGCAGACGTTGGTCGAAGTCATCTCCACCTAGCCTATTATTGCCAGAGGTAGCTTTAACCTCGAATAGTCCATCGCCTAGCTCCAAAATAGAGACGTCAAAAGTGCCGCCGCCTAAGTCGAAGACGAGTATGGTATGGTCCTGCCCCTTATCTAGACCATAGGCTAGGGCCGCCGCCGTCGGCTCGTTGATAATGCGCATGACCTCAAGCCCGGCAATGGTGCCGGCATCCTTGGTTGCTTGGCGCTGGCTATCAGTAAAGTAGGCCGGAACAGTGATAATGGCTTTCTCAATAGTAGTGCCAAGGAAGGCTTCGGCATCTTGCTTGAGCTTACGCAATATCATGGCCGAGATCTCCTGCGGCGTATATTCCTTGCCGTCGATTTTTACTTTATGATTAGTTCCCATTTGGCGCTTGATGGAGCTGATGGTGCGGTCGGGATTGCTGATGGCCTGACGTTTGGCGATGGCTCCTACCAGGAGTTCACCACTCTTAGAGAAACCAACTACGGACGGCGTGAGCCTGCTGCCCTCGGTATTAGGTATGACGACCGGTTCGCCGCCCTCAAGATAACTGACTACGGAATTTGTTGTGCCTAAGTCGATGCCAATAATCTTACTCATTATTCTTACCTCCAACTGTAACTCTTACTTTGCTTGGTCTTAAAACTCGGCCCCTGAGCCTGTAGCCGCGCTCTAGCTCAGCGGTGATGGTGTTTTCGGGGAATGCGGCGTCTTCGTCAATGGCTACTGCCTCATGGCACTGTGGATCAAATGCGCATGTACAATCGACCGACTCGAGACCTAGCCGCGTGAAAAACTCATGCAATTGCTTATGTACCATGACCATGCCCTGTGTCCAATCGCCCGGGGGCAGGACTTTAACGGCACGATCGAAACTATCCATCGTTGGCAACAGCTGACAAACAATATCTGCTACTACTACTTCCCACAAATCGTCTTTCTCACGCTGATGACGCCGCCGCATGTTCTCCATGTCGGCCTGTAGTCGTAAGAGCCTAGACTCGAGTTCCTGCACTAACAGCAGCTCACTTACTTGCTGCTCCGTGTCTTGGTTTGTTTGTTGCTCCAATATGCTGCACCACCTTTTTGCATCACTAAAAATTCACTAAAGATCTACCCTTGACCAATAATTTTGCTGACATAGCTAAGAAGAGCGATTACCCGTGGGTATTCCATGCGCGTAGGGCCTAAGATGCTGATGTGCCCTACTCCCTCTCCGGCGATAGTGTAGCTCGCGGTAATTAAGGAACAGTCGCGCATGGCATCGAGAGCATTCTCTGCGCCGATACTGATCGAAAGAGGATTAGCAACGGCTGTGGCAACGAGCTTAAAAACTAGCTCCTGCATTTCGAGCACCTTGAGTATGTCACGCAACTTCCCCACATCTTTGAACTCACGCTGATTGAGAATATTGGTGGCGCCCCCAAGGACTACGCGCTCGCCCTCATGCCGCTCCAAGCTGGCAATCAAGCTATCCATTGCCTGTTCAAAGGCTGATGCGCCCATGGCAAAACTACCAACATCCGCGCGAAAACCAGCTTCGTGCAGACGATCAATGGCGTAACCGCGATACTTGCTAGTAATGAATCGACACACTTCACCGAGCTCATCAGTGGTAACACCAGCAGGTAGCACAATGACCTCATTAGCCACAAATCCATTATCGGCCACAATCATGAGAACGGCGCTCTGCTCATTCAAAGGGACTACCTGCATGAGCTTGAGTCTAGCTTGCACCGGAGTAGGCCCAATAACTATGGAAGTATAGTTCGTGATAGAGGAAAGAAGTCTCGCTGCCGCCTCGAGGACAATTTCCTGCCCGCGCAGTCTGCCGCCAAACTGCCTCTTGATAAGAGCGGCTTCAGAAGCTGTGAGCTCCGGCAGTTCGGCCAGCGAGTCGACGTAACAACGGTAGCCTCTGTCTGAGGGAATGCGACCTGCAGATGTATGAGGCTGCTCAAGATAACCTAATTCCTCAAGGTCAGCCATTTCGTTGCGAATTGTTGCCGCACCAATGCCAAAAGAGTAACGGCGGGCAATAGTTCTTGAGCCTACGGGCTCAGCAGTTTGAATGTAGTCGCGTACTATAGCAAACAGCACTTGCCGTTTGCGCTCATCTAGCATCACCACCACCCCATTATCTTGTTAGCACTCATGAGGTAAGAGTGCTAACGGTATAGTACAAAAATACCACTAGGCCGAACTCTTTGTCAAGCATCAAGGCAAGAAAGCCATTTGCACTTGGCTGGCAAGGGGAAAACCCTTGGCGGTGAGGCGCAAGGTTTTGTCGTCAACCTGTAGCAATCCCTGCAAAACGCCCGTCGCAATCTGCTCGCCGTAGTAGTCGAGCGGGTCAATGCCAAAGCGCAGCGCGAACTGGGCGCGATTGACCCCTTCTTCTATCATACGTAGCCCGAGGATCATTGTTTCAGCCATTTCTAGAGGCCGCGTCAATTTTTCACACGCGGAGGTCGCGAGCCTCCCCTGGCCAAGAGCGCGACCATAACTGTCGATGTCAGCCACATTGACCGACCGCCGCTGCCCTACAAAGCTCGCGGCTGAGGGCCCAAACCCTAGGTAGTTACGATTGCGCCAGTAGAGCATGTTGTGCTTGCTTTCGTAGCCGGGGAGGGCAAAATTGCTAATTTCGTAGTGCATAAAGCCTCGCGCACGGAGAAAATCTCGGCCTTCAAGCATCATGTCGGCCACTTGGTCCTCATCACTAACAACAAGTCTGCCTTGCTGCTCTAGCAAGGCAAACTGTGTACCGGGCTCTATCTGAAGTGCATAAGCCGAAACATGAGTGGCCCCAGTGGAGACAATAAAGTCTAGTGTGGCCAAGTAATCGCCCAAAGTCTGCCCGGGGAGGCCGTAGAGGGCGTCCACGCTGAAATTACGGAAACCGGCAGACTTAAGTGCCCGCACAGTGTTGTGGAAATCGGCTAGATTATGTGGGCGACCGAGCAAGGACAACTGACTATCTAGATGTGACTGCAGCCCAATGCTCAGGCGGTTTATCCCTAGTTTACGCAGCAGGACAAAATCTGTGGCCTGCACCGTACCTGGATTAACCTCAAAGGTTGTTTCGCTCGGCATCGCCCGGGGAAAATTACGGTCGAGAGCCTCTAGCATGAGTTCTAGTGATTTGAGCCTGAGGGTGCTCGGCGTGCCGCCACCGAAATAAAGCGTGTCCGCCGCTTGTCCCCACAGCATACCCTTAAGGTCGATTTCGTGTAGTAAAGCGCTAACATATGCTTCTTCGTCGGCCAGATTGTGCCTAAGCGAGTAAAAATCGCAGTAGTGGCATTTGCTTAGACAGAAGGGCACGTGGACATACAACCCGAGCACTATTCGTCATCCACCTTGAGGATGGCCATAAAGGCTTCTTGGGGAATTTCTACATTGCCCACGTTCTTCATGCGCTTCTTACCTTCTTTTTGTTTATCTAAGAGCTTGCGCTTGCGGCTAATGTCCCCGCCGTAACACTTGGCCAAGACGTCTTTACGCATGGCTTTGACCGTTTCGCGGGCGACAATTTTTGCCCCGATGGCGGCTTGGATGGGGATATCAAACATCTGACGGGGGATTATCTTGCGCAGCTTCTCAGTCAAAAGTCGGCCCTTATGCACGGCCCGGTCGGCATGGACAATGCACGACAAGGCATCGACCACCTCACCGTTTAACAAGACGTCTAACTTTACTAAATCGGCCTCTTGGTAGCCGAAAACCTCGTAGTCTAACGAGGCGTACCCGCGCGAACGCGATTTTAACTGATCGAAAAAGTCATAGAGAATCTCGGAAAGAGGCAGTTCATAGGTCAGTATCACGCGCGTAGTGTCGAGGAATTCCATATTCTTAAAGACTCCGCGACGACCTTGACAGAGCTCCATCATCGTGCCGATGTACTCCTCAGGCACGATAATGCTGGCCTTAACAACTGGCTCCTCCATAGTAGCAATTTTGTTGCTTGGGGGTAGGTGGGCCGGGTTATCGATCAGCATCACTTCATCGGAAGTGGTGACAATACGGTAAAGGGTGTTAGGGGCGGTAGTGATAAGGTCTAATTGGTACTCACGCTCTAAGCGCTCCTGAATAACTTCCATGTGCAAGAGCCCCAAGAAACCACAGCGAAAGCCAAAACCTAGGGCTTCTGAGGTTTCGGGTTCATAGATGAGCGAGGAGTCGTTGAGCTTTAATTTGTCGAGCGCGTCTTTTAGATCCTCGTACTGGTTGTTCTCTGTGGGGTAGAGACCGCAGAAAACCATGGGGGTGATCTTGCGATAGCCAGGCAAGGGCTGCGAGGCCGGGTTTACGGCATTGGTAATGGTGTCGCCAACGCGGGTATCTTTCACGTTTTTGATGCCAGCGATACAGTACCCCACCATGCCGGGGCCAAGTTCTTTAACGGGGATACGGGGAGGCGTAAAAACCCCCACATCATCCACCTCAAAATCGCAGTCGGTGGCCATCATAAGAATCTTTTGTCCCTTTTTGATGCTGCCATTCACGACGCGCACATAACTGATAACCCCGCGATAGGAATCGTAGTGGGAATCAAAAATAAGGGCCTGCAGGGGCGCGTTGATATCACCCTTCGGGGGCGGAACATCTCTCACTACGGCCTCTAAAATTTCTGTAATACCGATGCCCTCTTTCGCTGAGCAAAGAATAGCGTTGTCGGTAGAGATACCAATAACGTCTTCGATCTCCTTGCGCACACGCTCGGGGTCAGCTGAAGGCAGGTCAATTTTGTTAATTACCGGAATAATAGTCAAATTATTTTCTATCGCTAAGTAGACATTGGCCAAAGTCTGGGCCTCAATGCCTTGTACTGCATCGACCACCAGAAGAGCGCCTTCGCAGGCTGCCAAAGAACGTGAGACTTCATAAGAGAAATCCACGTGTCCAGGGGTATCAATCAAGTTAAGCATGTACTCTTGCCCGTCCTGTGCATTATAGATTAGTCGCACGGCCTGCAACTTAATCGTTATGCCCCGCTCCCGCTCTAAGTCCATGTTGTCGAGCACTTGCTCGGTCATTTCCCGCTGCGACAATGTGCCGGTAGTCTCTATTAAGCGGTCGGCCAAGGTAGACTTGCCGTGGTCGATATGTGCGATGATACAAAAGTTGCGAATTTTATCCTGCACTGCACTCTCTCCGTATAGAAAAATAGCGCAATCCTCGCGCTTCACGTCATTATATCACATTCTCGCTATGATGACCCGGCAAAAGCATGGCGGCCACCTAGAGGACTGCCACCGACATGACAAAGCGAATTATTGCTGTACGCATTGTTGCTACCTCCGCGTTTTTCTGCTAGAATTTGAAGGACACTCGTAGTGTATCCTCCTGCTGAAGGTGGTATCCGTCACTATACCACGTGTCTCTTCAGCTTTTGGCTACCGCTCTGATTGCGAGGAGGTGAAACAACATTGGCCAATACTAAATCTGCTATTAAAAGAATCAGGATTTCCGCCAAGCGCAACCTGCGCAACCGTATGGTTAAGAGCTCAGTGCGCACAGCCGTACGCAAGTTCAACGACTTATCTACAGTTGAGAGCCTGCGCACTGCCATCAGTACTTTAGATAAAGCCGTACGCAAAGGCGTGCTACACAAGAACACCGCTTCGCGCAAGAAGTCTCGCCTGACGCTTAGGCTGAACAAGCTGACAGCAACAGAGTAGGAACAGCAAGCATAGCAAACTTATTTAGGGGTTGACTCGTAGGAGTTAGCCCCTTTTGCTATAGAGCGGAAGATGGCGAACAACCGCCCACTGTGCAGGAAGGGAGTCAGCGCGCACAGGCCTCACAAATGAGCATTTCGAGCGCCAAGACGGCGTTTGTCTTACCAAGCTTAATGGCTTGACTGATAGTGAAACACTTCGTCAGCCACTCTTCGAGAAGGGAACGCGAGAAACTCGGCGCGGCACGGTAGGCCTTTTCGGCGACGAACCGATGTACATTGAGCTTGGCCAAGTTGCCGACGGCAACTTCAAGGGCTAGCCTTTCCTCGTACATTTCGCGGGCTAAGAGTGCCTGGCGGAAGAAGCTAGAAAGCGCACCTAGTATGGCCAGAGGGTCTTCGCCGTCCTGCACAATTTCTTGCACATGCTTGAGGGCTTTGGCACTATTCTTAGCGGTGATGGCATCAGTGACATCCCACAGCTTGGCCTCTGCGCTGCGCGTCACCAAGGCGCGGACATCCTTCTCGGTCACAGTGCCGGAGTAGTTTTTATACGCCATTATCTTTTGCGTTTCCTTTAGTAAGGAGCGCACAAAGGGCTCTTTTTCGTTGACACCGAGCAGTTCAAGGAGGAGGGTGGCGGCAGCACTCTCTATGCGCATGGCCGAGCTTGCTAGCTCCTCGCGCACTACGACTTGCGCGGCACCTAGGGCATCCTGCCGACGCAAAAAGGAGAAATCTATAGACTGTACCTTTTGTCCCTTCAGAAGACTGCTCTTTTGGCTCACACTCTCGGCCTCACATATCAGGGTGATTTGCGCGGGGGGAACAACAAGCGGAGACTTGGCGTCTTCGCCTTCCTGTGTTTTGCTGGGCTTAAAGAACTTTGCTTGGCGCACGCGCACCACTTTGCGACCGCCAAAAAAGGGAGGAGTCTGTATTTCTTGCCTCACTCTGCTCAACTGAGCGTCTTCCCCGTCTAGGTCCACTAAGTTCAAACTCATGAGCGCGCTATCCTGACCTTGAAAAGCCTTAGCTATAATCGCCCGCGACGCCAGGCTTATATACCACTCTTCCGTGCCAGTAAAGACATAGAACGGCTGCGGCCCGTTGGCCGAGAGGCTCTTGACTAGTTCTTGGTAATGCGTAAGTGCGGACACGCTGCCACCTTCCTTCCCGAAAATTATACACATGATAGAACTCCTTGGCGAGGCGAATGCGCACCGCGCCCAATTCGTCAGTGCGCATCACGAAGGCTCCGCTCTGCTCGAGCCTAGCAACTACCGCAGGGTGAGGGTGCCCATGCCGATTGGAGCCGACAGTTACCACCGCGACCTCGGGTGAGGTTACCGTGAGTAAGGCGTTGCTGGTAGAAGTGGCGCTGCCATGGTGGGGAACTTTGAGCACTTGAATTTCTCCTGGCCATGGGATCATCTGTCCTTCGGCTGCGGCACCAATATCACCCGTAAAGAGGACTCTAAAATTTCGTTCCTGTAGCAAGATGACAATTGACCGATGATTGGGGTCATTTTCATCACCGGTGGCTTGCCAGGCCGTGAGCAAGGCATTGCCAATTTGCTTGTGTGAGCGCTCTCTGGGGCCAAAATTCGGGTCAGTGTAGACCGCACGCACGTTAAACTCGTCGGTTATTACCGGCAACCCCCCCACATGATCCTCATGTGAATGTGAGATAAAGATGGCCGCCACTTCGTTTACGCCCTGAGAGCGCAAATATGGCACGACAATGCGCCGGCCTGCCTCCTCGGTTGCTGTGTCTACTAGGTAGTGTTTGCCGCCTAGTACAATGTGGATAGCGTCGGCATTGCCCACAGCCAGAAAAGTTATAGTAGTACTCGGCCAGGGCAGTAGAGTCGGTATCCCTGCCAAAAAGAGAGCGACAATAAGAAATATTGGCACGGCGAATCTCAAGTTGCGGCGATGTGCTTCTAACGATAGAGCCATTAACGCATAAAAAGCGGCCACTACAAGGGGCGGCATATTCATGAGATAAAGTGTAGCCAGAGGCATGCTTGCAAACTGCGCCACTAACCACGAAGCTAGATTTGCGCTAAGCGAAAAGGCTTGCGCCAAGATGACGCCGACGATCGGTACACCCCCCAAGAGACTGACGAGAAAGCCGGCGTATAGAAGTACTGTCGAAAGCGGAACAAGGAGTAGGTTCGCCAATAAGCCGTAGACAGGCCAAGCATGAAAGATATTGACTATAACCGGCAAGGTAAAAAGCTGTGCCGCGAGACTCGCAGCACATAGGTACCGCAGGAATTTAGGCCCTGGCAAGTAGGCGACCAGCGCCTTGGTCATAAGGATTAAACCTGCCGTGGCACTAAAGGACAAGAGAAACCCGGCGTCAGCGATGGCATCGGGGGAAGCAAAAAGCATGGCCGCGCCTACGAGAGTAATTACTTGCAGAGGCAGGGCCTTACGCATAGTTATATTCGCCAGCGCCACTAGGGCAAATGTAGCTGCTGCACGCGTGGCAGACATGCTGCCGCCAACCAGGAGAGCATACCCGATGGCCAAGCAGGCTGCCCAAAAATTGGCCGCGCGAAAGCCCATTAAGCGCCGCAGTAAGAAATACCCGGCTCCAGCAAAAATGGTGATATGCGTGCCCGATACGGCCAGGACATGGCTTACTCCGGCCCGCCGCCAATTCACGCTCTCGTCAACAGGCAGTTCACTTCTGTCGCCCAATATAAGTGCCCGGACGAGGGCCCGAGGCATGTCGTCTAGTTGTGCGGTGTTCGCTCGCACAAAAGCGCGCATCCTGCTCAGGATACCCGGACGAAGGCGCGCCTCTACCACTACATCCTCCGCAAAAAACAAACCACTAATACCCTGCCGCTCCAAAAATGAAGCGTAATCCAGCTGGCCGGGGTTTTGCGGCGGCAGGGGACGCCTCTGCTCACCGAAAATGGTCAGCATTTGATGCTCCTGCCAAGGCTCTCTGGCATACAACTGCAGCCGAAATGCCCGCCCATTTTTTACTCCTTGCACTATGCCGCGATACATATTGCTCTCGAGTAAAATGGGCGTTTGTAAAGCACGGACGCTATAGTGGGTGGAGCTAAGTGCGACGTATGAGTCGCGCTGATACAAAGTGCGCATGTAACCACCACAGACAAAAAGGGGCACAAGCAGGCTTATCACTAAGCCTTGGCGTAGACCCCAATAAGCGATGATGGCAAAGAAAATTAGGGATAAAGACAATAACAGCCACCCGACACTGTTTACGCCTAGCAATACTCCCATGACAAGGCTTAAGCAAAGCACCATCGCTGCGCTCAAAAAAACACCCCCACCCCTATTTCTGTATGGGTGGGAGGGATACCTGCCGTAGGGGTAAAAATGACCAGATGCAACTCTAAGTTTTACCGAACCCGAATTAGATCTTTCAGGCCGGCGAATGTCTTTTCGCCAATGCCACTAACATTCATCAAATCTTCCGGGTTGGCAAAGGCTCCCCGCTGTTGACGATAGGCGATGATCGCCAAAGCCCTAGTCGGCCCTATGCCAGGCAAACTCTCTAATTCGGCTTGGGTAGCCGTGTTAATATTGACCCTTGTGCTACCCTGCGCAGGGACAGACGGATTCGCCGCGGCCGGACTCTGCTCGCCGCGACGAGAAACATGTAGCTGCTCCCCATCTGTGAGAACACGTGCTAAATTAATACGCTCTAAGTCGGCATCCGCAATGGCACCCCCAGCCGCCTCAATGGCCGCCATGGCACGGCTACCAGCGGCCAGTGTATACACACTTGGCCTATTAACCGCACCACTCACGTGCACCACTAGAGGCGCCGGCAAAGCACTCTCAACTGGCGCTTCTTGGCTCTTTGGCGCCTCAATGTAGATGACCTCGGGGCTTTGCTGTAGCTGACGGTAGAGAAAAAGATTGCCCATGAGAGACAAAGCCAGACCACAAGCGAGAGCAATCAACAAATTTCGTGACACGCGCATACCCCAGTCTTTACTATATTTTATGAGATTGTTCGCCAGCAAAAGGGGAATTCCTTCATGCCGTATGACCATCACAAGCATACTTTATGTGAAACATTTAGACTGGTGTTGCTTAGTATCGATAAAACTTCTACAATGTCATTACAAGAAAGATGTGTGCCCCTGAAGAAACACTGGGTATGTTCCGATCAGCGGAGAATTCACAGGGGGAACGAGCTTAAAGGAGGAGCGACATATTATGAAGGACAGAGAGTTGCTCGAGTTAATCCTCAGGCAAGTAGGCGCACTGACTAATCAGGTCGGCACGCTCACGAACCAATTCGGCACGCTCACGGACAAAGTCGACACGCTCACGGATCAGGGGAACGCCCTGGCCAACCAATTCGGCAAGCTCACGGACAAAGTCGACACGCTCACGGATCAAGTCGGCACACTCACGGATCAGGGCAATGCCCTAGCTAACCAATTCGGCAAGCTCAACAATCAAGTAGGCGCTATTACCGAGGAAGTCGTTTCGATCAAAGAGACCGTCGTGAGGATAGAAAATGACCACGGCCTGCAGTTGAAGGCTCTTTTTGATGGCTACAAACAGCACGGTGACAAGCTAGACCGCATAGCGGCAGAGGTCTCAAAACATGAAGAGGTCATTTTGCGTCGGATAAGATGAGCATAGGGCCGAGCATAGTTAAACGCCAGGGGCAGAAAGCCCTTGGCGTTTTTAGTGAATGGCATCTTTTTTGGTCTTACCGGACGGACCGGGATTGATACTCAAGGGCCTTTTTCAAGATGGTAAGTCCCCATTTGCCCAAGAACTTGCGCAGCAAAATAATAAGCCAAGCATCTAGACCCATAATGAGGTCTAGTTTATGTCCTAAAAAGGCCCCCCAGATTTTTTTGGCTGCCGCTTGCGGCGGAAGAGAGGGCTGTTTCATAAAGGCCCCGTGCGCGGCCTTGCGCTTATCATCAGTCAGGCCAAGCGCATTATTCATGAGGCTGGTACGAATCCCTCCCGGATACACATTAAGGCAATGGAGCGCTGTGCCCGCAAACTCCATCTGTAAGCTCTCACCAAGCCCGCGCAATCCAAACTTACTCACACTATACGGATTATAACCATAAAGGCCAAGTCGCCCGGCCAGGCTACTGATATTTATCACACCACCACGGGGAGATTTTAGTATCAACGGCAAACAGGCTCTTACAGCATAGATTGCGCCTAAGAGATTCACGGAAACCACCCTGTCATATAAAGCCGGCGAAATATTTTCGACCGGTTGCGACGCCAAAGTAACGCCAGCATTATTTACGAGAATATCAATGGCGCCATGTACAGCCACAACATCCTTTATCGTATCTTCCCACAGACTTGCCTGACTGACATCAATGGGATGCAGTGAAATCTGTACGGCGGGGAATGCGCTCTTAAGGTGCAGTTCAGCAGCTTGCAGTCCCTCTAGGCGCAAATCTAATATGGCCAGCTTTGCCCCCAGCGAGGCTGCCTCCATAGCTAGTGCCAGTCCAAGACCTCCTGCGCCTCCTGTTATCAGTACAACCTTGGTTGTTAGTGATTTTCCCAATCCAATGCTCCTTTTGTGAAATTTATTAAAAATACCCTTTTTAGCTAGATCTCAGTTGGTAATGGTCACAGCCATATGCGTATGTGTTTTGTTTTCTAAGACAAGCAACATCAAGTCGGCCACATCGGCCCGAGAAATTTGCGAAGTCTTGGCTTGAATGTTTTCACCAACTAAGTATGCGCCAGTTTGGGGTGCGTCTTTAAGCCCGCTCGGCCGTATAATGGTCCACGCCAAACCACTAGCCTTGACTGCCATTTCTTGCGCTTCGTGGTCCTCCCTCGCTGCAGGCATAAGTAGGGCGAAGAATAGTTTGTTCACTATTGAAAGCACCCGCCAACTTTCTCCGACACCCATAGCAGACATGACGACTATCCTCTGAACTCCGGATTTTTTCATCGCCTTGATGATATTGATCGTGCCGTTCGTCCTAATTTTGCTATTCCTGAATAGATCTTTAGATCCTAAGGCGCATATGACCGCATCCTGACCCTGTACACATCGCAGAACGCTGGCGTAATCATGCACGTCTCCAGAGACCACTTTCAAGACTCCTTCTTTTCCCTGCATCTGGGCCGCATCACGCACGAACACAGTTACCGTATGGCCTTTATCAAGTGCCCTTTTAACAATTTCCCTGCCCGTTTTTCCGTTTGCACCAAAAATAGCTACCTTCATAACACGCCTCCCTACTGTGAGGTTCTTTACGACACTTACCTCTTGCCTACAATTATACATCGCGACGTTACGTCACAAGCAAGAATGATTTAATTAAGTTATCTGGTCGCGATTGAGGTTGCCGAGCCGCAAGTACATGCTGCCGCATTATGAAGAAGGTAACTAGGCATTCGCCGGAGAGGAGCGCAAATGAGTATGGGGTGTGGATCGATTGACGCTTGCGCCATTTCAGGGAAGATGGCACGAAAACACAAAAACGCCAAGGGCACAAGGCCTTTGGCGTTATAAGTTTTATTGGTGGAGCATAACGGGATCGAACCGTTGACCTCTTGACTGCCAGACAGGCGCGTGGTCTTAGTCCACCTCTGGTGGGCTTGGCTAGAATCAGTAATAGCAAAGGTTTATGCCACATTTACGAACGCGAGTTTGGCTCAACTATGCCCCTCTTTGCTGGCTTCCGTTAGAACTTTTGTTAGAAGTCTTGATAGAACACAGTTCGTTGGAGACCGCTGATTACGAATTGTATACCGCATGGTGACCATTAATCTTTCCGCAAGCTCTATAGTTTTACCAGCCTCTTTAACCCTATGGCAGTGGTCTAGCACCTTGTCGAGCAGCCCTTCTCTTTGGCTAGAAGAAAGGCGTCTCTTAGCCTCTCGTCATCCGGCAGCAGCCCTAAGATGCCGCCTAGCAGGTCCTTATCTGTCCCATGGCCTCTGTACGTCGCGGCGAAGGAACCGTGCAGACAGAAGGTTACTTACTTAATGCGCTATACCCCTTTTGATGGACAACCAGAATCCGTGCTATGCTGGTACTAGAAGGGGAGAGCCAAATGAAGAAGAAGTACTACAACGCAGAATACAAGCAACAGGCTGCGTACAGAGTCAGCCTAGGTCAAGAGTCTATCCCGGCCATAGCAAGAGATCTCGGCGTATCGGTGACCTCACTCAGACACTGGATTGCGCAAGTAGAGAAGCGAGTTAATCCTTTCCCTGGTAGCGGGAACGTCATCCTCACTCCGGACGAAGCGATGCTGAGGAAGCTTGAGCGAGAAAACAGAGAGCTCAGGGAGGAAATAGAAATTCTAAAAAAAGCAG
>Ga0209315_100081_pt1 | contig 13744 bp, 11 predicted proteins | sample 3A3metaG_FD_184148 | JGI IMG/M metagenome (GOLD analysis project Ga0209315, IMG submission 184148) | Freshwater bacterial and archeal communities from Indian Creek, Illinois, USA to study Microbial Dark Matter (Phase II) - 3A3 metaG... | ecosystem: Environmental > Aquatic > Freshwater >... | reverse complement strand
AACCACCTGGTGGTCGATGCCGCGCTCTACGCCACCGGGCGCCGACCCAACGTGCAGGGGCTGGGCCTCGAGGAGTTGGGCGTGGCGCTGGGAGCGCAAGGCGAGATCGTGGTCGATGCGCAATTTCAAAGCAGCGTGCCCAGCGTCTATGCGCTAGGCGATGTCACCGGGCCCATGCAACTCACCCCGGTGGCGCTGGCGCAGGCCATGCGGCTGGTCGATCAACTCTACGGCAGCGGCCACGCCCGCCCAGCGCTCGACCTCGATCTGGTGCCCACCGCCGTTTTCACCCACCCGAGCCTTGCCACAGTGGGCCTGAGCGAGGAGCAGGCGCGCCAGCGCTACCCGCGCGTGCGTGTGTACCGCAGCGAGTTTCGCGCCCTGCGCCACACCCTGAGCGCCAGCAGCGAGCGCACGCTCATCAAGCTGATCGTCAACGACGCCGATGACCGCGTGCTCGGCCTGCACATGGTGGGCGCCGAAGCCGGCGAGATCGTGCAAGGCTTTGCCGTGGCGCTGCAAGCCGGCGCCACCAAAGCGCAGTTCGACGCCACGCTGGGCATCCACCCGACCGTGGCCGAGGAGTTCGTGACCTTGCGCACGCCGGTGGGTGGGGGCTGATGTGCAATCCAGCGCACTTGCCACCCACCTGCGCCACAATGCCCCCACCATGCCGCACAGCCCGCCCCACAGCCCTCCCTTCACCCCGCCCCAAAGCTACACCGACGCCGCGGCCGCGCTGGCTCAGGTGCAGGCGCTGTACCAGCGCGCGGTGGCGCATTTGCGCCAGGCGCTGCACCAGTATGTGCGCGCCGGCGGCACCAGCGCACCCCAGCGCGTGCGCGCCTGCTACCCCTTCGTGCGCCTGCACTGCCAGCGCGCCCACGGCGGGCCCGGCGCGGGCGCGCCCAGCCGCCTGAGCTATGGCTTCGTCGCCGGCCCGGGCCGCTACGAAACCACCCTCACCCGCCCCGATCTGTTTGCCAGCTACTACCTGGAGCAGTTCCAGCTGCTGCTGCACAACCACGGCGGTGCGCTCGAAGTGGGGGTGAGCAACCAGCCGATCCCGCTGCACTTCGCGCTGGCCGAGCACGAGCACCTCGAGGGCGAGCTGAGCCCGGCCCAGCGCGCCGCCCTGCGCGACTGCTTCGACCTGCCCGACCTGAGCCTGATGGACGACGGCATCGCCAACGGCACGCACCAGAGCGCCGCCCACGAAGCGCAGCCGCTGGCGCTGTTTGGTGCGGCGCGGGTCGATTACTCGTTGCAGCGGCTGCGCCACTACAGCGGTACCGCCCCGGCCTGGTTTCAGGGCTTCGTGCTGTTTACCAACTACCCTTTCTACGTCGATGAGTTCATCCGCCTCGGGCAAGAGGCGCTGGCCAACCCCGAGAGCGAATACCTGGCCTTGGTCGAGCCCGGCAACGTGCTCACGCCGCGCGCCGGTTTGAGCGCCGCCGAACAACAGCTGTTGCATGAACTCGGACTAGGCCAACCGGGCCGCGCTTTGCCGCGCCTGCCGCAGATGCCGGCCTACCACCTGCTGCGCGCCGACGGCAGCGGCATCACGCTGCTCAACATCGGCGTCGGGCCCAGCAACGCCAAGACCATCACCGACCACATCGCCGTGCTGCGCCCGCACGCCTGGCTGATGCTGGGCCACTGCGCCGGACTGCGCAACAGCCAACAGCTGGGGGATTACGTGCTGGCCCACGCCTACGTGCGCGAAGACCACGTGCTGGACGAAGAACTGCCGCTGTGGGTGCCCATCCCCGCGTTGGCCGAAATCCAGCTCGCGCTCGAAGGCGCAGTGGCCGACGTGACCGGTTTGAGCGGCGCCGAACTCAAGCGCATTTTGCGCACCGGCACCGTGGCCAGCACCGACAACCGCAACTGGGAGCTGCTGCCCGGCCAGACGCCGCAACGGCGCTTCAGCCAGAGCCGCGCCGTTGCGCTCGACATGGAGAGCGCCACCATCGCCGCCAACGGCTTCAGGCTGCGCGTGCCCTACGGCACCCTGCTGTGCGTGAGCGACAAGCCGCTGCACGGCGAAATCAAGCTGCCCGGCATGGCCAACGCCTTTTACCGCGAGCGCGTTGATCAGCACCTGCGCATCGGCCTGCGCGCCATCGAGCGCCTGCGCGCCGGTGGCGTCGATCAGCTGCACAGCCGCAAGCTGCGCAGCTTTGCTGAGGTGGCGTTTCAGTGATGCCCACAGCGTGATGCTCCAGCCGCCGCCCCGGCCTACAATGCGCGCATGAACCCACGGTACGACGTCGCCATTTTGGGCAGCGGTGTGGTGGCGCACACGCTGGCGCTGCTGCTGGCGCGCGAGCGCTTGCGGGTGGCGCTGCTGCGCCAGCCAGCGCCCCCGGCGGCTGGCCCCGACATCCGCGCCTACGCCCTCAACCAGGCCGCGGTTTCGCTGCTGAGCGATCTGCGCGTCTGGCCCGAGGCCCCGGCCACCACACCGGTGCGCCAGATGTGGGTCTGCGAGCCCGACGCCGAGCGGCCTGCCACCCTCAACCTGCACGCGCCCGCGGCGCAGCAGCCGCTGGCTTGGATCGTGGATGTGCCGGCGCTGGAGCAGCGGCTGGCGCAAGCGCTGCCGTTTCAGAGCGGCATCGACCTCGTGAGCAGCGCCCCACCAGCCGAACTGACCGTGATCTGCGAGGGCAAGCACAGCCGCACCCGGGCCCAGTTTGGCATCGAGTACGAGGTCGAGCCCTACGCCCACACCGCCGTGGCGGCGCGGCTGCGCTGCGCGCGAGCGCACGAGGGCGTGGCGCGGCAGTGGTTCCAGCACGGCGAGGTGCTGGCGCTGCTGCCCATGGACGGCCCCGAGGGCAAGCTGGTGGCCTTGGTCTGGTCGGTGCCCCATGAGCGCGCGGCTGAGCTGCTGGGCTTGGCTGCGCCCGCCTTTGCCGCCGCCGTAGCCCAAGCCTGCGACCACGCCTTGGGCGCCATGAGCACCGAAGGCACCCCCGCCGGCTGGCCCTTGCAGCTGTCGCGCGCCCGGCATTGGGTGCGGCCCGGCTTGGCGCTGGCGGGCGACGCCGCCCACGCCATGCACCCCTTGGCCGGCCAAGGGCTGAACATGGGCTTGGGTGACGTAGCCGAACTGGGCCGCGTGTTGCGCGAGCGCGAATACTGGCGCAGCCCCGGCGACTGGCGCCTGTTGCGGCGCTACGAGCGCGCGCGCCGCGCCGACTTCGAGCGCATGGCCACCCTCACCGACGGCCTCTACAGCCTGTTTGGCCACGGCGACGAGCGCGTCGGCGCACTGCGGCGCTGGGGGCTGCGGCGCTTCGATGGCCTGACGCCGCTCAAACACCACGCCATCCGCTTGGCGATGGGCGGCCCTGAAGCGGATGCGCCCTGCGCCCCGTTTGCGGCCCCCGCTGCCGCTGCTTTTACGGCCTGTGCTACCGCCTCTGGCCAACCACCTGCTGCGCCCTGCGCCGCCTGAGCCCCACCCCACCCGAGCCTCCTCCAGATGCACAGCCCACCCACCGGCACCCCCGCCCCGTCTCGCTGCGCTGCGGCCCATGCTCACTGCACCGCCGCGGCACCAGCGGCACAAACCTCGCGCCCGGCGCCAGCGCGGCGCACCGGGTGGCTTGGTGAGTGGCGCTCGTGCTGGCGCGCCGGCGCCATGGCCGCCTTGGCTGCCCTGCTCGCCGTGAGCACGCTGGCCAGCGCCAACGAAGCCACCATCCGCGCCAATTTGGCCGAACGCCTGCCCAACCTGCCCCCGATCGAAGAGGTGCGCCCGGCACCCATGCGCGGCCTGTTTGAGGTGCGCATCGGCGCCAACCAGATTTTTTACTCCGACGCCGAAGGCAACTTCCTGATTCAGGGCCAACTGATCGACACCCGCAGCCGCAACAACCTGACCGAACAGCGCATCGAGCAACTCAACGCCATCGCCTTCGACCAGTTGCCGCTGCGCGATTCATTCACCATCGTGCGCGGCAACGGCCAGCGCCGCGTGGCCGTGTTCCAAGACCCGAACTGCGGTTTTTGCAAACGGCTCGAGCGCGACCTGAGTCGCCTGAACCACGTCACCATCCACATCTTCTTGTACCCGATTCTGGGCCGCGATTCGCTCGCCAAATCGCAGCACATCTGGTGCGCGCGCAACCGCGCCCAAGTGTGGGAAAACTGGATGCTGCGCAACGTCGATCCGCCTGCCGCCACCTGCGACACCTCCGCGCTGCAGCGCAACATGGCGTTTGGGCAACGGCACGCCATCACCGGCACCCCCACCACCTTCTTTGCCGACGGCTCGCGCCTTTCGGGCGCTGCCGGCTTCGAGGTGCTCGAGCAGCGCCTGAGCGCGGCGGCGGCGCGTTGATTGAGCTTAGCTTGAGCGCTGATCAGGCACAGCTGGGGCTGGGGCGTTGCTGAGGCGCTGCCCGCACCAGACCTTACCCCCGACCTTGTCTCTGCCTCAGACCATGTCCACTTCCAGCCGCGCCCAATCGAACTGCCCCACGCCGCCTGCGTCCGCAGTGCCGGCAGGAGCCACCGCCGATACCGCCACCGCTGCTCCCACCCAGCCCCACGGCCCGCTCTACCGTGTCGAACTGGTCGAGCTGCACGCCCATCTGTACGACCTCACGCTGCACATCTGCCAGCCGGCGCGGCAGCAGCGCGTCAGCCTGCCAGTGTGGATACCGGGCAGCTATCTGGTGCGCGAGTTTGCCCAGCACCTGCACGGTCTGCGCGCCGACTGCGACGGCCACGCCGTCCCGCTGCGCCAGCTCAACAAAAACACCTGGGAAGCCGCCACCCCAGCCGGCGCCCAGTTGCTGCGGCTGCGCTACCAAGTCTATGCCTACGACGCCTCGGTGCGCAGCGCCTGGCTCGACGCCGAACGCGGCTTTTTCAACCCCACCAGCCTGTGCCTGCGCGTGCACGGGCAAGAATCGCTCTCGCACACGCTCGAGCTCTGGGGCAGCGCCGCCACCCAAGACTGGCAAGTGGCCACGGCCTTGGCGCCCATCACCCCCGATGCGGCCCATGCCGACGCCCCCCACAGCCTAGGCTACTGGCAGGCCGCCGACTACGACCAGTTGGCCGATAGCCCCATCGAGCTGGGCCGGCTCTGGAGCGCTTCTTTCAGCGTGCGCGGCGTCGCGCACCGGCTCGTGGTCAGCGGCGCCGGGCCGGGTTTTGATGGCGAGCGCCTGCTGCGCGACACCCAAACCATCTGCCAAGCCGCCATCGAGTTCTGGCACGGCGCGCACGAGGCGCCGCCCTTCGGCCACTACCTGTTTATGCTCAACGCCCGCCACGAAGGCTACGGCGGGCTCGAGCACCGCCACAGCACCGCCCTGATCTGCCGCCGCGCCGACCTGCCGCAACTGCCCCTAGGCGGCGCCCTCGCCCCGGCGCTTGCCCCAACTCCTGCCCAAGTTCCAGCGCTGGGCGCCAGCGACGGCTACACCAGCCTGCTCGGCCTGATCGGCCACGAATACTTTCACGCCTGGCACGTCAAGCGCCTGCGCCCGGCCGAATACACCCGTTACGACTACGACCGCGAACAGCACACCGAGCTGCTGTGGCTGTTCGAAGGCTTCACCAGCTACTTCGACGACCTGCTGCTGCTGCGCGCCGGGCTGATCGACGAAGCCTGCTACCTGCAGCTGCTCGCCAAAACCCTGAATCAAGTGCTGCACGGCCCGGGCCGGCTGGTGCACAGCCTGGCCCAATCCAGCTTCGAGGCCTGGACCAAGTACTACCGCGTCAACGAAAACAGCCCCAACGCCACCGTGAGCTACTACGCCAAAGGGTCCTTGGTGGCGCTGGCGCTCGACTTGCAACTGCGCGCCGAGGGCCGCTGCAGCCTCGACGCGGTGCTGCGTGCGCTCTACCAGCGCTGCCAAGGCGGCCCGATGCACGAGGCCGACCTGCTGGCGGTGCTCGAGCAATGCGGCGGGCGCAGCTACGCCCCCGAAATCGCGGCCTGGGTGCATGGCTGCGCCGATCTGCCACTGCCCGATTTGTTGCGTACCCAAGGCATAGACTGGCTCACCGAACCCGCGCCGCTGGCGCAGCGGCTGGGGCTGCGCGTGAGTGAAACCGAGGGCCTGCTGATCAAAAACGTGCTGCGCGGCTCGCTGGCCGAGCAGGCCGGACTGGCCGCCGGCGACGAATGGCTGGGCCTTGAAGTTGGCAGTGCAGCCGGCGCCAGCGCAACCAGCGCCAGCGCATCTAGCCCCAGCGCCTGGCGCGTGCGCAAACTCGACGAAGTGGCGCGCCACGCGCACGGGCAAAACCGCGTCGTGGCGCTGGTGGCGCGCGATGGCCGGCTGCTGCGCCTGCCGCTGAACTGGCCCGCACCCGAGCAGCCCGAAGCGCACACGGTGCGGTTGCAGCGGCTTGCCGCACCGGCCAGCACAGCAGCGGTCACCCCGCTACTGACCAATCCTGAAGCAGCCCAAGCAGCAAGCGCCAGCACCATCGGCCTCATGGGCTGGCCCCAAGCTGCGGCCTCAAGTTGCCCCTCGATCTAACACCTGAAACCCGACCTCAAGCCGCCCTCCACCTGCCCTGCGAGCGCGCTATAGTGGCAACTCCAGCCCAACCTTAACCGAGAGACCGCCCATGAGCCAACCCTACGAAATGATTTTGGTGCGCACCGAAGGCCGCGTCGGCCTCATCGCCCTGAATCGCCCCAAGCAACTCAACGCCCTCAACGACGCGCTCATGGACGAGCTCGGCGCCGCCCTCAAAGCCTTCGACGCCGACGCCGACATCGGCTGCATCGTGCTCACCGGCAGCGAAAAGGCCTTCGCCGCCGGCGCCGACATCGGCGCCATGGCCGAGTACAGCTTTGCCGACGTCTATAAAGGCGACTACATCACGCGCAACTGGGAAGCCATGCGCAGCATCCGCAAGCCCATCATCGCCGCCGTGAGCGGCTTTGCCCTGGGTGGCGGCTGCGAGCTGGCCATGATGTGCGACTTCATCATCGCCGCCGACAACGCCAAGTTTGGCCAGCCCGAAATCAAGCTCGGCATCATCCCCGGCGCCGGCGGCACCCAGCGCCTGCCGCGCGCCGTCGGCAAGTCCAAGGCCATGGACATGGCGCTCACCGGCCGCATGATCGACGCCCTCGAGGCCGAACGCGCTGGCTTGGTCAGCCGCGTGGTGCCCCTAGACAAACTGCAAGACGAAGCCTTGGCTGCGGCCCTGACCATCGCTGGCTACTCGCAGATCGCCGTCATGGCGGCCAAAGAGGCGGTCAACAAGGCCTTCGAGGGCACATTGGCCGACGGCATGGCCTTCGAGCGCCGCCTGTTCCATGCCCTGTTTGCCACCGCCGACCAAAAAGAAGGCATGGCCGCCTTCGTCGAAAAACGGCCGGCGCAGTTTCGGCATCAGTAAAGCAGTGCCGGGGCGCTCAGGCTCTGGCAACTGGGCGCTGGGTGCTTGAGCTTTAGCGCTTGATTTCGTCTACACCAACAAGCGCAGCCCAGCGCGGGGGAGCGCGATTCAGTCCTGCTATAATTTCTGCTTTGAAGGCGCTTTAGCTCAGCCGGTTAGAGCGACGGAATCATAATCCGCAGGTCCGGGGTTCGAATCCCTGAAGCGCCACCAAAATTTCTATAAGTGTTACAATCACTTATACAAGAATCCACCCTCGAAGTGGCTTTTTGTACCGCCTTACATCGCTATGCAAGGGCGGATGCAAGACGGTTTGCAGGACTCAAGCCCTTGACACGGTCCGGAGCATTACTTAGAATGGGTGCACTTCGCCGGCTCTACTGGTTTCTTAATCAGTAGCTGCCTATCGCCCAACTCCCGGAGATCGACCATGATGGAACCGACGCCTGCCGCGCGCGGAACGCTCGCCCTGCGCGTTTTCGGCGCAACGATGATCATCATCGGCCTCGCCGGCTACCTGCTACCGCCATCGACGCACTGGACGGCGCTGATCCCGGCGATCATCGGCGTGATCGCGCTGGCGGCGAGCCTGCCGCGCTGGCCCGGCATCGCGCAGGCGGCCGTCGCGGCGGTCCTTGCCGGCATCACGCTATTCGGCTCCGCCAGCGCCTTGCCGCTGCTGCCTGCCCTGCTGACCGACAGTGCTGCGGTGGCGGACCCCGCTGCGGTCGGCGCGCGCGCCGGGGCGGCGCTTTCCTCTCTGCTGCTGCTGGTCTCGCTGGTGTTGATCAGGCCCTGGCGACGCTGATCCCGCGTGCAAGGGGAGCGCGCTCAGCACCATGCCGTCGGCGTCGGCATAGAGCCAATCGCCCGGGCGCACCGGCACGCCCTGAATCTGCACGGGCAGCTCGCGCAATCCCAGTTGGCGCTTTTTGGTCGGCAGCGGCATGGCCGCCAGCGCTCGGATGCCGATTGCCGCCGCACGCAGCTCGGCCACGTCGCGCACACAACCGTTTATCACCACCCCGGCCCAGCCGTTGCGCTGCGCGGCTGCGGCTAGGTTACCGCCCAGCAGTGCGCGACGCAGCGAAGCGCCGCCATCGACCACCAGCACCCGGCCAGCGCCTGGCTCGTCGAGCGCAGCCTTGACGAGCGAGTTGTCTTCGAAGCACTGCAGCGTGCTGACCGGGCCGGCAAAGTGTGCCAGACCGGCGGCAGAACCCGAAACGCGCCGCTGGCGTCGTTTTTTAGGCGTCGCTAAAATCACGGGTAGAAAACTTCATGGGCTTGTTCAAAACAGGCGGCTGAGTGTGCACGGGGCCATGACCATCATAGCGGCACCCAAACAGCGCCTCGCCCCCCCTTTTTACCCACTAGCAGCCCGTTGTACTTGGGACTTGAAGTCGCCAAGGGTTTACACCTAGTACCAATTGTCCAATTTCCGCCATTTACCGGACATTTTTCTCCACTGTCCAACCACGCTTCAGGCAAAATAGCACGATCGTTCGCTTCACATCCTCACCGATCATGCAACACCCGTTCGCCGCCACGCCCCGACCTTGGGTCGCTGTGTACCGAGAAGTCGGTATCGCGCCCGAGCTGCCGCCTTTGAGCCACCCCAACCTCGGCGCCTTCATTCACGATGCCTGCACGCGCTGGGCGCGCGAGAGCAAGGTCAAGGCCGCCTTCACCTGCGTCGTGCCCAACGGCATGAACGGCAGCCTGAGCTTTGCCAAGGTTGATGAGTTGTCAGACTATTTTGCCGCCTACCTGCGCGAGGTACTGGGCCTGCACGTGGGCGACCGGGTGGCGGTGCAGATGCCTAATGGCCTGTCCTATCCGGTGGTGGTGTTTGGCATCCTCAAGGCCGGTTGTGTGCTGGTCAACACCAACCCGCTCTACACCCCGGCCGAAATGGTGCATCAATACAAAGATGCCGGCGTCAAGGCCTTGGTGCTGATCGACATGTTTGCCGACAAACTGCCCTCGGTGCTGGCCATGACCACCGTCAAGCACGTGGTGCTGGCTGGGGTGCCGGAGTTTTTTCCGATCATCCCAAAAACCATTATTCGCGGCGTCCAAAAGGTCTGGTCTCAGGTGCTGCCCCCCGTCACGGTTCCGCACGCGCGCCTGGCTGCCGCACTGGCACAGGGCCGCGCCGCACTGCAAAAAGCCGGCGGTCGCGTGCACGCCCAGAACTACTGGAAAGGCATCCAGCCACACGAACTGGCGCTGCTGCAATACACCGGCGGCACCACCGGGGTGAGCAAGGGCGCAATGATCAGCCACAGCAACCTGTTGCACAACGTGCAGCAGATGCTGGCAATGGGGGGCACGCACATGGAGCCCGGCAAGGAATGCGTGTTGACCGCGCTCCCAATTTACCATATTTTCGCTTTTACCGCCAATTTGCTGGGATTTCTCGCCATCGGCGCGCAAAACATCCTCATCCCCAGCCCGCGCCCGGTGCAAAACCTGCAGCGCGCGATTGAGAACTACCCCATCACTTGGATGACGGGCGTCAACACGCTCTACAACGGCCTGCTCAATGAGGAGTGGTTCGTCGCCTATCCGCCGCGCAAGCTCAAGGCCTCCATCGCGGGCGGCACCTCGCTGCACAGCGCTGTGGCCAAGCGCTGGCGCGAAGTCACAAAAACGCCGATCGCCGAAGGTTACGGCTTGACTGAAACCTCGCCCGTGGTGAGCTTTAACCCGCTGCATGGTGAGCCGCGCTTGGGCAGCATCGGCATCCCCGCTCCAGGCACCGACATCCGACTGGTGGGCGAAGACGGCCAAAATGTAACCTTCGGGCAAGCCGGCGAAATTTACGTCAGCGGCCCACAAGTGATGCAGGGTTACTGGCACCAACCGGCCGAAACCGCAGAGGTGTTGCGCGACGGTTGGCTCGCCACTGGCGACGTGGCCGAGATGGACGACCAGGGATTCATGCACATCGTCGACCGCAAGAAAGACATGATCCTGGTCTCGGGCTTCAACGTCTACCCCAACGAGATCGAGGACGTGATCGCCCAGATGGACGCCGTGCTCGAGGTGGCTGTGGTGGGCACCCCCGACGAAAAAACCGGCGAAGCGGTGCGCGCCTACGTGGTGCACAACCCAGAACACGACGGGGCTTTGCAAGCCGACGCCGTGATCGCCCATTGCCGCAAGTTTCTGGCCGCTTACAAGGTACCCAAGAGCATTGTGATCCGCGAAGAACTGCCCAAAACGGCGGTCGGCAAGGTGCTGCGCAAAAACCTGAAGGCCGAAGTCAAGGCCGAATGGCAAGCACAACTCAAAGCCAACCTGCAGCATTAAACGCCTGCAACCCCAAGAAACCGGAGACCACACAAAATGCTTACCGAATTTGAAACCCAGCTGCTCGGCTTGATGATGATGGTCATCATGCTGGGCATGGGCGCCTCGCTCACCTACCGCGACTTTTTAATCGCCTTTCGCAAACCCAAAGGCGTGCTGGTGGGCCTGGTGTGCCAGTACGGCATCATGCCCTTTCTGGGTTTTACGCTGGCCATCGTGCTCAACTTTCCGCCCGCGCTGGCTTTGGGCCTGATTTTGATGGCTTGCATGCCGGGCGGCACCACCTCGAACATTTTTGCCTACTTCAGCAAGGGCGTGCTGGCGCTGTCGATCATGATGACCAGTGTCTCGACTCTGGTAGCGCTGGTGGCGGTGCCGGCCTTGCTGGCTTTCTACACCGGCGCGGCCGGCATCGGCAGCGAGTTTGCGGTGCCCGCCAGCAACGTGGCACAGGTGCTGGCGGTGTTGCTGGTGCCCACCATCATCGGCATGGTCACGCGCAAGCTCAACCCCAACATCGGCGCCACCATGGAGCTGATCGGCAGCTTCATGGGCATCTTTGTGATTTTGTTCCTGATGGTCACTTGGGTGCCGCGCAACTACATGCTGCTGGCAGCGACCCCGTTCTCGGTCTATTTTGCGGTCATCGGCTTGGGGCTGATCGGCATGGCGCTGGGCTTTTTGCTGTCGCGCCTGCTGCGCCAAGACCGCAACCGCAGCCGCACCATCGCGCTCGAAACCGGCATTCAGAACGGCCCGCTGGCGGTGCTGATCGTCACCCTGACCTTCACCGGCACCATGCAGCAAGACGTGCTGCTGATCCCGGTGCTGTACTCGCTCTTCATCGTGATCACGAGCACCTTCGTCACGCTGGCGTTTCGCCGCATCGCCGACCGCGAAGCGCTGGCCCGTGACCAAGCCAAAACCGGCAGCGTGCTGCAAGCTGGGCGTTGATCCCACGCGTCAAAGCTGCGGGTTAAACTGCGGCGGATGAACGCTGTCCGCGCCGCCGCCTTGACGCCATTGCCTCGGAATTGGCTCTGGCTGTGGTTGGCCGCCGGCTTGGCACTGGGCAGCGCGCCACTGCGGGCCCAAGCCATATCCAGCCCGCTGCACGGCCGGGTGATTGCGGTGGCCGACGGCGACAGCGTCACCGTGCTCGATGCCCAGCAACGGCGCCACCGGGTGCGGCTGCTGGGCATCGACGCGCCTGAGCAAGCGCAGCCTTGGGGCGCCGAAGCGGGCGCGCACCTGAAGGCCTTGGTCTTGCAGCACGAGGTGCAGGTGGACTTTGCCAAGACCGACCGCCATGGCCGTTTGGTTGGCACGCTGCGCCTGCAGGGGCAGGACGTGAACCTGCAACTGCTGCGCGCCGGGCTGGCTTGGCACCACAAGCCCTACGCCGCCGATCAGGGGTGGCTGGAGCGCTGGCGCTATGCCCGCGCCGAACGCCTAGCACAGCGCGAGCAGCGCGGGCTGTGGACCGACTCGGCCCCGACGCCGCCGTGGGAATACCGCCAACAACAGCGTGCCCAGCCGCGCTAAACGGTGCGGCCTCACCCTTGTCAAACGCCGCGCAGCAGCTGCATCCTCACAGCCGCGCCAGCAGCTTGGCGGTGTTCACGCGCACCCGCACCTCGTCGGCGGCCAAGCCGGCCTTGATTTCGTAGGCCGCCTCGCTGGTGTCACGCAGCGCCGGCTCACCCAGCGGCATGCCGCTGCGCCCGACGAGGGCAAACACCAGCGGTGCGTTGGCACGGCGCTGGCGCCGCACCACCACCGCCAGCTCTTCGCTGGCCAGCCGCACATAGCTGCCCGGAATGTAGACACCCACGGCCTTGATCAGCGCCGCTCCGAGGGGGTTGGGCTGGCCGTCGGCGGCCAGGTAGGCGTCGCGCGCCGCCCGCTGCGATGGCAAGCCTTTGCGGCTGGCACGCGGGCTGATGCGCGCCACAAACACATCGACCAGAGCGATCAGATGCGCCATCAGCAGCAACGGCTCGGCGTGCTCTAGGTTGGCTAGAGTTGTGGGCTTGGTGTGGTGGTGCTGCACCAGCCGCAACCAAGTTTCGTCCTGCACACCCAGGCGCTGCAAACAGCGCACCCCAAGCAGGGGGTGCTGATCGATGCGTGCGCGCTGCTCGGCGCTGGGCGGATCGGCTTGTAGGGTCAATTCGTCTTGCAGGCGTGTCATGCCGATGTTCATGGTCAGCGCGGCGTTGATCAGGGCATCGATCTGGCTGGGCTGCTTGAGCAGCAGCTTGCCGACAATCCGGCACAACAGCCCGCACAGCAAGGCATGCCCGGTGCTGTAACCCAAGGTGCGATCGAGCAGCATCTGCACCAGCACGAACAGGCTGTCGTCGACGCGCGATTGCAACACCTCATCGATGCGCGCGCGGATCAACCCCAGCCGACGCAAAAAATCCTGCGCCTGCTCGCCTTGGTGCAACAACAACCCCAGGCTGGTGTGCAGGTCGGCCCAGCGCGCGGGTACCGGCAGTTCCTGCTCAGCCCGATCGGGCCCCAACCCCATGGGACGCGCCACACTGGCAATGCTCACCAAGCTGGCGTTGCCGCGCAGTTTGCGGTCGATTTCGGTGGTGTAGCGAAAAGTCCACTGGCGCAACTCCTCTTCGTCGGCCATCGGACCGCGCGACTGCAGCAACTGGCGGTGCTCCAGGTTGCGGATGATTTCCCCACGGCGCAGCAGCAGCACGCCGTTGCCGTCCCAGATATTCAATGGCAAGGGCGCCTCGAGTTCGATCTGATCCAGTGACAAAGGGACACGCATGCGTGTATCCTAGCAGCGCGCGCAGCCACAAGAACAAACAGCGCATGAACCTTGGTTTTTTAAAGCTAACGCCAGAAATACAATTGCCTCCGAGGAGCCCGATTCGTGCCTGAACCCCGCCCCCCCACCGTCGCCGTCTCCGAACTGCGCGTGGGGCTGTACGTTTATCTCGATCTGGGTTGGATGGATCACCCCTTTCCCCTGAACCGCTTCAAGATCACTGCACAGGAGCAGATC
>Ga0209315_100080_pt1 | contig 13814 bp, 11 predicted proteins | sample 3A3metaG_FD_184148 | JGI IMG/M metagenome (GOLD analysis project Ga0209315, IMG submission 184148) | Freshwater bacterial and archeal communities from Indian Creek, Illinois, USA to study Microbial Dark Matter (Phase II) - 3A3 metaG... | ecosystem: Environmental > Aquatic > Freshwater >... | reverse complement strand
GGTGGGGCGGCCATCGTGTGTGGGTCTATGAGTGCAGCGCGCCGTGCGCTGCCGGTGGCCGATGATACGGCTTGTGTGCCTAGGCTTGGCCGCTGGCGCACCAGCGCTGGCGCCACTGCGCCACCCAAGCCGCGAGCGCCTCGGGCACGGGCCCGTTGCTGGGGTGCAGCTCGAGCACGGCGGCGGCTTGGTTGAGGGCGGCCAGGGGCGCGTGCAAGTCCAGCGCGGCGGCGCCGTTTTGCTTCGAGAGCTTGCTGCCGTCGGGGCCCAGCACCAGCGGCGTGTGCAGGTAGCGCGGCGTGGGCATGCCGAGTGCGGCTTGCAGCAGCAGCTGGCGCGCGGTGTTGTCGGCCAGGTCGGCGCCGCGCACCACGTGCGTGATGCCCTGTGCGGCGTCGTCAGCCACCACGGCCAGCTGGTAGGCCCACAGGCCGTCGGCGCGCTGGAGCACGAAGTCGCCCACCTCGAGCGCCACCTGCTGCTGCTGCGCGCCCAAGCGCCGGTCGTGCCAACGCGTAGGGCTGGGCAATACCAGCGCGTGCTGAGCTGCGGCTACGTCGAGCCGCCACGCCGCCGCAGCACCCAACTCACCGCTCTCCGCACCGCCCATCGAGCCGCCTTCCAGCCCAGCCCGCTGTGCATCGGCACCCGCCCCCAAACGACCCGTTGGCCGGCACGTGCCGGGGTAGATGCGCTCGCCGTGGCGTGGGCGCTGCAGCCCTAGGGCGGCGCTGGCGGCGTCGATGGCTTTGCGGCTGCAGCGGCACGGGTAGGCCCAGCCGTGGGCCTGCAGGCGCTGCAAGGCGGCGGCATAGCGCGCCTCGTGGGCGCTCTGCCACGTGGGGGGCTGGTCGGGCAGCAGGCCGCAGCTGGCGAGCTGCTGCACGATCAGGCGATCGGCGCCGGGTACGCAGCGCGGGCGGTCCACGTCTTCGAGGCGCAGCAGCCAAGTGCCGCCGTGGGCGCGGGCGTCGAGCCAGCTGGCCAGCGCCGCGACCAGCGAGCCGGCGTGCAGCGGCCCGCTGGGCGTGGGCGCAAAGCGGCCGCGGTAGCCGCCTGGGGCCGTCGTCGTTGCGCCCGTGCCGATCAAGTCGCAGCCAGGGCCAGTTCCAGCCCCGAGACAAAGGCGTTTTCCACCCGGTGGCCTAGGCACCAGTCGCCACACAAGCCTAGGCCGGCGGCAGCGTCGTACAAAAACGGCTGCCCCAGCGCGCGCTGCGTCTGCGCGTAGCGCCAGCGGTGCACCTGCGCCAGCGTGGGTTCGGCGCGGATGCCGGTGACTTCGGCAAAGCCCTTGAGCAGCTTGGCCTTGACGCGTTCGGCGTCGTCCTCCAGGTGCTCGGCCGACCACTGCGGGCTGGCCTGCACCGTCCAGCGCTCGATCGCCGCGCGCCCGGGCTTGCTGTTTTCGCGCGCCACCCAGCGGATGCGGTGGTGGTCGCTGCTGGCGGCGTGCCAAGGCGGGCCAAAGGGTTCGGCTCCGCCCGGGGCGGCTTGGGCAAAAGCCAGCATCAGCGTCCAGCAGGGCGCGGTTTGCACCGCATCCAAGGCCGTGACCCAAGCGGGCGCCACAGCGCTGGCGCGCAGCAGCGCCTGCGCCTGCGGCGCCGGCATGGCCAGCAGCACGCGGTCCAGCCCGCCTATCACCTGTTGCGCGCCGGCGGCTCCGGCACAGCGCAGTTGCCACTGCTTGGGGTGCAGGGCGTCGCGCTCTATGCCCACCACTTGGGCGTGGTAGTGGCTGCTGGCGTTGAGCGAGCCATTTGCCAGCGGCAGCGCCCACTGGCGCAGCAGTTCGTTCATGCCGCGCACCCCCACCCAACGCGCTTTCTCGATCGGGTTGGCGCTGGCCAGGGCCTGCCCCAGGGTGTCGAGCAAGCGCACGGTGGGCACCTGCCATTGGGCAATCAGCTCGGGGTGCAGCGCCAGCGCGGCCTTGAAGCGCTCGTCGGTGACGGTGAAAAACTGGGCGCCGTGGTCGAAGCCACCAAACTCGGTCAGGCGCGTGGACATGCGGCCACCGGGGCTGTGGTGTTTGTCGAGCAGCAGCACCTCGTGGCCAGCTTGCGCCAGCGTGCGCGCTGCGGTGATGCCGGCCATGCCCGCCCCGACGACGGCAATGCGGCGCGCCCGTGGGGTGCCGTCGGTGGCAGAGGCGCGGGGGGTGCCGGCGTTGCGGCGAGGTTTGGTGCTCATGTCGGTCTCCTGTGGATGCGACAGTGTAGCGAAGCGCTCGACCTGTGCGGACTCATCAAGCCGGACCAGGCGTTGCAGATCAAGCAATCAGGACCAGACGATTTGGTCAGCAAGGGGCAATCGGCTTCAATTTCAAGTGCTTCAGGGCTGGGTCACGAACACCAGCCGCTCGATGCCGGCGCGCTGGGCGGCGGCCAGGGCCATTGCCACGCGCTCGTGGCGGGCGGCGGCGTCGCCTTGCAGGTGCAGCGGCGGTTGCGGCACCTGCTGCGCCAGCGCTTGCAGGCGCGGCATCAGTTCGGCGTCGGGCACGGCGGCATCGTTCCAATGAAAGCCGCCCTGCGCATCGACGCTCAGGCGCACGGCCTCGGGCGCGGGCGCGCTGGCTGTGGCAGCCGCGTGGGGCAGTTGCACCTGGATCGAATGCGTGATCACCGGCACCGTGACGATGAACACGATCAGCAGCACCAGCATCACGTCGATGAGCGGGATCATGTTGATCTCGCTGTGCAGTTCGCCTTGGTCGGGCTCGAGGTTGGATGGGGGGGCCATGGTGCGTGCGCCTTGGGTCAGTGCGGGCAGGCCGGTGCGGTTGCCGGAGCGGATGAAGGGGCGGATGAAGGGGCGGCCGCGCCGGGGCGGTTCGAGGCCACCCGGTGCCCGGTCACGAAGTAGGCGTGCAGGTCGTGGGCGAAGCGGTTGAGCCGGTGCAGGATGGCTTTGTTGCCGCGCAGTAAGGCGTTGTAGCCCAGCACGGCTGGGATCGCCACCACCAGCCCGAGCGCGGTCATGATGAGCGCGGCCCCGATCGGCCCGGCGACCTGGTCGATGGTGGCGCCGCCGCCCGCCCCGATGCCGACCAAGGCGTGGTAGATCTTCCACACCGTGCCAAACAGCCCGACGTAGGGCGCGGTCGAGCCGATCGAGGCCAAGATGGCCAAGCCGGATTGCAGGCGCGCGCTGCTGTCGTCGAGCGCGTTGCGCAGCGAGCGCGTGACCCAGTCGCTGACGTCGAGGTTGTCGTGCAGCTGGCGCGTGGGTGTGCCGTCGAGGTGCAGGATGTGGCTGGTGGCTTCGCGCCCCTGCAACGCCAGCAGGTAAAAGGGGTTGTGGCCGTCGGGCCCGAGTTTGTTCAGGCCTTCGGCAAAGTCTTTGCTGTGCCAGAAGCTCTCGAGCAATTGCGCGCGCGCGCGCAGCTGGCGCAGGTGCAGCGCCTTGAGCACGATCACCACCCAAGTGGCGATCGACATGCCCAGCAGCGCGAGCGCGGTGCCGCGTATCACCCAGTCGCCTTGGTGCCAGACGTAGGCCAGTCCAAAATGAGTTTCCATGCTTGCTTTTTACTCCAACACAAAATGAATCGGCACCAGGTGCCACATGGCTTGCGGTTCGCCGTTGCGCGTGCCGGGCACAAAGCGCCAGCGCAACACCGCCTGCTGCGCCGCTTGGTCTAGGCGCACAAAGCCGCTCGAGCCATAGACCTGTGCCGCCGAGGCGCTGCCGTCGGCTTCGATGCGCACGCGCAGCAGCACCCGCCCCTGTTCGCCCAAGCGGCGGCTCAAAACCGGGTAGGGCGGGGCCGGGTTGTGCAGATGGGCCGCGCTGCTCGACGGGGGCACGATCTGCGCTGGCGCTTGACCCTGCCCAGACGATGCTCGGCCGACAACCGCATGGGCTGTTGTATCCAAGGCGCCAGTGCCGCTGCTGCGCTGATCTTGCGCTGCGCTGTGGGGTGCTGCGCTGCCTTGTGTGCTGTGGTGGAGGGCGCTGTGCGGGTTGGATTCTGCACCTGCTGGCGCTTGCGCCGTGGCGACTGGCTGGGTCGGGGCCAACGGCTGAACCGGCTCCGGCGCTGGGTTGGGGTTGGCGGGTGGCAGCAAAGCAGCTGGGCGCAACGGTTCGGAAGGGCGCAACGGCGCTGCAGGAGCGGGTGGTTCGGGGCGGGTGGCGCGCTCAGGCAAGGCGGCGCGTGCAGCGGTCGCGGCGGGTGCGCTGGCCCGGGGGGATGGGGATGCCTCAGCGGCGGGTGCTGCAGGGCGCGCGCTGGGCGCTTGGGCGCGCAATTCAACCACCACCTTTACGGCTTCCGGCGGGGCAGTGGCGGGCGTTGCCCAGCCGCTGTGCAGCGCCCACAGCACCCCGGCGTGCGCCAACGCCACGGCGGCGGTCACGCTGACGGGGCGTGCAAAGGTTCGCCAAGGCGGGCGGGGCAAGGGCATGGAGGCTGGGAGCAAGCAGGAAGCAAGAAAGTTGCCCGCTGGTGCGCAGGGCAAGCCGAGCAGCATAGCAAACTGTAGCTGGCAATGCTCAATTATAAATGAGAATCATGCGCAAATGGCCGCAGTTGCCAGTCCCGCAGTGCGGCATAAATGAGGCCATCGTTTTACCCGTTTTGTGCCTCCCCGGCCGGTGAGTCGGCAAAATGGTGCAGCAAGGCGCTGGCGCTGGCGGGGTTGGCCAGCCGCTGCAGCCACCATTGCAGCGCCGGGCCGGGGGCGCTGGCTACGCTGCTGCGCCAGGCGTAGCCGATGCGGTGCACCCTTGCTGGCAGCGTGGTGCGCTTGCGCAGCAGGGCGCCGCTGTGCAGGTGCCCTTGCACCAGCGGCAGCGGCAGCGCGCCGCAGCCCAAGCCGCGCAACTGCGCCGCCAGCTTGTGCTGCATGGTCGGCACGGTAAACACCTCTTGCCCCGGCAGCAAGCCCACGCTCTGGCAGGCGCCTTCGGCCAGACCAATTATTCCGCTGCCAAGGCCGGCATGCATGGCTTTACCAAGGCGCTGGCACTGGAAGTGGCAAGAAAGGGCGTCACCGTCAACACCATTTCGCCCGGCTATATCGGCACCAGGATGGTCATGGCGATCCCGCAAGACGTCCTCGACAGCAAGATCATCCCGCAAATCCCGATGGGGCGCCTGGGCAAGCCGGAAGAAGTGGCGGGCCTGGTGGCTTACTTGGCCTCGGAAGAGGCAGCCTTTGTCACCGGCGCCAATATCGCCATCAATGGCGGCCAGCACATGCATTGAGAAGGTCGAAGACACGGTAAAAGCCGCGAAACCGGGCGCGGCGTCAGCGCCCGCATACACCCCTCCGCTTTGCACCCGCCAAAGCCGGGTTGCACCACACCACAAATACGCTGCAAGACGGTTGCACCTAGTTGCACTATCATGGGAATTCAGCTACATTGCTGCAAGCCTCTCTTCCCTGACGCCTTACCCAACCGCACAGAATGCAGCGCACATGACCACTTCCACAACGACCCTGGGCGTAAAGCTCGACGAAGCCACGCGCGCCCGCCTCAAAGAGGCCGCCCGCAAGATCGACCGCACGCCGCACTGGGTGATCAAGCAATCCATCTATAACTATCTGGAATCGGTCGAAAGAGGGATGACCCTGCCGGAATTGCAGGGCTTGGCCGCACGGATCGCGGCGGGCGATATCGACGCAGTGGAAACCCTGCCCCAGTCGCAGCACCAGCCCTTCCTGGAATTCGCCGAAAGCATCCTGCCGCAGTCCGTGCTGCGCGCGGCGATCACCGCCGCGTATCGCCGCCCTGAACCGGAAGTGGTGCCCATGCTATTGGAGCAGGCGCGCCTGCCAGCGGCACTGGCGGCAGCCGCCAACAAGCTGGCTTTTGACCTTGCCAGCCGCCTGCGTCAGCAAAAGGGGGCAAGCGGCCGTGCCGGCGTGGTGCAGGGCTTGCTGCAGGAATTTTCGCTGTCGTCGCAGGAGGGCGTGGCGCTGATGTGCCTGGCCGAAGCGCTATTGCGCATCCCCGACAAGGGCACGCGCGACGCTCTGATCCGCGACAAGATCAGCAACGGCAACTGGCAGCAGCACCTGGGCCAAAGCCCTTCCATGTTCGTCAATGCGGCATCGTGGGGGCTGCTGATCACCGGCAAGCTGGTATCGACCCATAATGAAGGGGGACTCTCCAGCTCGCTCAACCGCATCATCGGCAAGAGCGGCGAGCCGCTGATCCGCAAGGGCGTGGACATGGCCATGCGCCTGATGGGCGAACAGTTCGTCACCGGCGAGACCATCGGCGAGGCGCTCGCCAATGCCAGCGCCCATGAGGCCAAGGGTTTCCGTTACTCTTACGACATGCTGGGCGAAGCGGCGTTGACCGAACATGACGCCGCCCGCTACCTGGCATCCTACGAGCAGGCGATCCATGCCATCGGCAAGGCGTCGCACGGGCGCGGCATTTACGAAGGCCCCGGCATTTCAATCAAGCTGTCCGCCCTGCACCCGCGCTACAGCCGCGCCCAGTACGAGCGCGTCATGGACGAGCTGTACGCGCGCCTGTTGTCGCTGACCCAGCTGGCGCGCCAGTACGACATCGGCATCAATATCGATGCCGAGGAAGCAGATCGCCTGGAGCTCTCGCTCGACCTGCTCGAGCGCCTGTGCTTCGAGCCTGCGCTGACCGGCTGGAACGGCATCGGCTTCGTCATCCAGGCTTACCAGAAGCGCTGCCCCTACGTGATCGACTATGTCATCGACCTGGCGCGCCGCAGCCGCCACCGCCTGATGATCCGCCTGGTCAAGGGCGCTTACTGGGACAGCGAAATCAAGCGCGCCCAGATCGATGGCCTGGAAGGCTATCCCGTCTATACCCGCAAGGTCTACACCGATGTTGCCTACATTGCCTGCGCACGCAAGCTGCTGGCGGCGCCCGAAGCGATCTACCCGCAGTTTGCCACGCACAACGCCCATACGCTGGCAGAGGTGTACCACCTGGCCGGCCAGAACTACTATCACGGACAGTACGAATTCCAGTGCCTGCATGGCATGGGCGAGCCGCTGTACGAACAGGTGGTGGGCAAGGTGGCTGACGGCAAGCTCAACCGCCCCTGCCGCATCTATGCGCCGGTCGGCACGCACGAAACCCTGCTGGCGTATCTTGTGCGCCGCCTGCTGGAAAATGGCGCCAATACCTCTTTTGTCAACCGCATCGCCGATGCCGCCATCTCGATCGAGGAACTGGTCGAGGATCCGGTCGCACGCATCGAAACAATGGCTGCCGCCGAGGGCGGCTGCGGCCTGCCGCATCCGCGCATCCCGCTGCCGTGCGCGTTGTACGGCGAAGCCCGCGCCAACTCATGCGGCATCGATCTGGCCAACGAACACCGTCTAGGCTCGCTGTCGAGCGCGCTGCTGGGCAGCGCTCACGCCGACTGGCGCGCGCAACCCATGCTCGGCTGCGCGGTGCGCGAACGCGCCGGCGTGGCGGTGCACAACCCGGCGGACCGCCGCGACATCGTCGGCCACGTGCACGAAGCCGAGCCGGATGACGTCGACCCGGCGCTGCTGGCGTCGCTCGCCGCCGCGCCGATCTGGCAGGCGACACCGCCGGCCGAGCGCGCGGCCGCACTGGAACGCGCCGCCGACTTGATGGAAGGCGAGATCCAGCCGCTGATCGGCCTGCTGGCGCGCGAAGCCGGCAAGACCTTCGCAAATGCCATCGCCGAGGTGCGCGAGGCAGTGGATTTCCTGCGCTACTACGCCGTCCAGGTGCGCGAGGATTTTGCCAACGACAGCCACCGCCCGCTTGGGCCAGTGGTCTGCATCAGCCCGTGGAACTTCCCGCTGGCGATCTTCACCGGCCAGGTTGCCGCAGCGCTTGCCGCCGGCAACACGGTGCTGGCCAAGCCCGCCGAACAGACCCCACTGGTGGCCGCCCAGGCCGTACGCATCTTGCTGCAGGCCGGCGTGCCGGAAGGCGTGGTGCAGCTGTTGCCGGGCAAGGGCAGCGTCATCGGCGACGCCCTGGTGTGCGACAAACGCGTCAAGGGCGTGATGTTTACCGGCTCGACTGAAGTCGCCTGCGGCATTGCCGCCAGGCTAGCCGGCCGCCTTGATGTCCATGGCCGGCCAGTGCCTTTGATCGCCGAAACGGGCGGCCAGAACGCCATGCTCGTCGATTCCTCGGCGCTAACCGAGCAGGTGGTCGCGGATGTCATCGCCTCCGCTTTTGACAGCGCCGGCCAGCGCTGCTCGGCCCTGCGCGTACTGTGTGTGCAGGAAGACGTGGCCGATCGCGTGATTGCCATGCTCAAGGGAGCCATGGCCCAATGCCGCATCGGCAATCCCGACAATCTCGACATCGACATCGGCCCGGTCATCGACGCCCACGCAAAAGCAGGCATCGACAGGCACATCCAAGCCATGCGCGCCAGGAGGTGCCACGTGCATCAGATCGTCCGCAGCGATAACGCTGTGCTGCAAAATGGCACATACGTGCTGCCGACCCTGATCGAGCTCGACAGCATTGCCGAACTGGAGCGCGAAATCTTCGGCCCGGTGCTGCACGTGGTGCGCTACCGCCGCGAAGACCTCGATGCCATGATCGACCAAATCAATGCCACCGGATACGGCCTGACGCTGGGCGTGCATACGCGCATCGACGAGACCATCGCCCGCGTGGTCGAGCGTGCCCATGCCGGCAACATCTACGTCAACCGCAACATGGTCGGTGCGGTGGTCGGCGTGCAGCCCTTCGGCGGCGAAGGCCTGTCCGGCACCGGCCCCAAGGCCGGCGGCCCGCTCTACCTGTACCGCCTGCTGGCGATGCGCCCGGCCGACGGCGTCGCCCGCACCTTCAGGCGCATGGATGCGCTTGTCCCGGCAGATGCGCAATTGCGCACCGCCCTGCAGGAACGCCTGGATGCGCCGCTGACCGCCCTGAGGCAATGGGCTACGCAGCAAAAGCTGGACGCTCTGGCAAGCCAGTGCGATGCTTTCGCTGCGTTTTCCCAGAGCGGCCTCTCGCGCACCCTGCCGGGACCGACCGGCGAGCGCAATACTTACCGCCTGCTCCCGCGCGAGACTGCACTTGGTCTGGCCGACAGCGATGCCGACCGTCTGTGCCAGCTGGCCGCTGCGCTGGCGGTCGGCTGCGCGCTGCTGTGGCCGGATGAAAATGACTGCCGAAAGCTCCACGCCAGCCTGCCGGCGCCAGTGCGTGTGCGCATTGGCCTGACGGCCGACAGGGTCTCGCAAGATGCACGTTTCGACGTCGTGCTGCACCATGGCGACAGCGACCAGTTGCGCACCGTGTGCGAACAGGTGGCGCGCCGCACGGGGCCGATCGTCGGCGTCATCGGCCTGGCCCGCGGCGAGACCGCGGTGCCGCTGGAACGCCTGCTGATCGAGCGCGCCATCAGCGTCAATACCGCTGCCGCCGGCGGCAATGCCAGCCTGATGACCATCGGCTGAGGCATTTGGCAATTCAATGAATACCGCAACAGGAAAACCACGCATGCAATCCGAGAAGCACAATCCGACCCATCTTTCCTTCGCCGAACTGAAGGCCCTGCTGGCGCGCATCTTCGAGCGCCATGGCGCTTCGCCCGAAGTAGCGGCGATACTTGCCGACAATTGCGCCAGCGCCCAGCGCGACGGCGCCGACAGCCATGGCATCTTCCGCATGCCCGGCTACGTTTCCACGCTCGCCAGCGGCTGGGTAGACGGCAAGGCCGTGCCAGAGGTTCGGGATGCTGCGCCCGGCTTCATCACCGTCGACGCCAGGAACGGCTTCGCCCAGCCGGCGCTGGCAGCCGCGCGCGCCCTGCTGGCGGAAAAAGCCCGCGCCAACGGCATCGCCCTGCTGGCGATTCACAATTCGCACCACTTCGCCGCGCTGTGGCCGGACGTCGAACCCTTCGCCCGCGAGGAGCTGGTGGCGCTGTCCTTCGTCAACAGCATGGCGTGCGTAGTGCCGCACGGCGGCACCCAGGCGCTGTTCGGCACCAATCCGATCGCCTTTGCCGCGCCGCGCGAAGGCGCCGACCCGCTGGTGTTCGACCTGGCCACCAGCGCGATTGCCAATGGCGATGTGCAAATCGCCGCGCGCGAAGGAAAGACGCTGCCGGAAGGTTATGGCGTGGACCGCGCCGGCAATCCGACCTGCGACCCTGCCGCCATCCTCGATGGCGGCGCCCTGCTGCCGTTTGGCGGTTACAAGGGGTCAGCGCTGTCGATGATGGTCGAACTGCTGGCAGCGGCGCTCACCGGCGGCAATTTTTCGTTCGAGTTCGACTGGTCGGGCCATCCGGGGGCGCAGACGCCATGGACCGGGCAACTGCTGATCGTGATCGACCCTTCTAAAGGCGCGAGCAACAATTTTGCCCGCCGCACCGAAACGCTGGTGCGGCAGATGCAGGCTGCCGGCCAGCCGCGCCAGCCGGGCGACCGCCGCTACCGCCAGCGCGCGCAATCCGAACGCGATGGCATCGCGATTGCAGGGGAAGAATTAGCGCGCCTGCAAGCCCTTGCCACAGCCTGATGGCGTGACGACGTCCCATCCGGATACCACCCTCGCGGTGGCATTGCGTTAATGGCCCGCCGCAGCCACACGGTTGCGGCCCGACCTTTTCGCCTGATAAAGCTGTTCGTCGGCCTCGCGCAATGCAAGTTCCTCGTTTTCCTGCACGGAAGTAGCGATGGCGAGGCCAATGCTCAATGTGCCCCCCCCGCAATCGGGTTGGGCGCTGCCTCGACTGCCTGCCGGATTTTTTCAGCAACATGGCGCGCTGCCTCGAATCCTGTGGCCGGGAGCAGCACCATAAACTCTTCCCCACCGAAACGCGCGACAAAATCGCTTTCGCGTATGGCAGTCTTCAATACACTGGCGATGTGCTGCAATACCTGGTCACCAATGGCATGGCCATGGGTATCGTTGATCCGTTTGAAATGGTCAATATCCATCATCATTACGGCATAGGACTCCGGCGTTCGCTTCATGCGCACAAACTCGCCCCGCAAGCGTTCATTGGCGGCAAGGCGATTAGGCAGGCCGGTAAGCGCATCCTGGCGGGCAAACAAATGCAACTCTTCGTTGGCCTGCGCCAGCTCGGCGGTACGTTCTGCCACTGTTTGCTCCAGGTGCAGATTGCTCGCAGCAAGCGCTTCCTTGCGACGCAACAGCGTGCTTGCCATGCCGCGCAACGCATCGCTCAGCTCGCTGAGTTCCACGGTCATGCTGGGCACTGCCTGCGGCATGTTTTCATCGCCCTGTTCGATCCGGCGCGCCTGCGAGGAAAGCTGCCCCAGGGGACGGCTGAGCAGTATAGCGCCCCACCACACCAGTCCCATGAAAAGGACAGCCGACAGCAGCACCGACGCCTGCATCACCCGCTGCAATTGCGCGACATCCCCCAGCGTCTGTTGGCGCGGCTGTCGCACCAGAATGCGCCAGCCCATGGCGCTTGAATCTTCGGCATCATGCACGGCAACCACACTGGCAAAATAATCCTCGTCATTGCCCCAGCGAGTCACGACAAAGGGGCGCTCGTCCGTGACTGATGGCGGCACCAGCAACTTGCCGTCATATTCCTGCGGATGGATGACGCGGTTATCGCGATTGACAATCAGGATTTCCAGCTGCGACTGGGCGGCATTGACCGGCTTCAGGACATTGACTACATTGCCTGCCCAACGCCAGTCGGCATGGATACCGAGGACCCCTCGCACCGCGCCGCGGCTATCCGTCAGGGGGACGGCAAAATCGATCAGGCGCAACTGCCCCCCGCCCTGCTGCACAGGCAACAGTCGGCTCAGGAGCATCGCTTCATGCAAATCGCCGAAAAACGGCCCTTCCTGACCACTGATGAACCAGGGCCGCATTCGAACATCTGCGCCACGCAACATGTTACCTGTTGCGGATCGTACAACACCGTCAAGGTCCGCCACGCCAATCCAGGAATAGTGGGGATAAGACTTCTTGACGCGCTCCAGGTTGGCCTGCAGCTCGGGATCGTCAAGCGCTGCGCGCCGGAATAACGGGGTCTGCGACAGCAGGTAAATCTCGCGCTGGCGCTCCCGCAGGTTTTCCGCCACCACGGAAGCCACGGCCGCCGCCAGGTCGTGTATCGCAGCACCGCGCTCGGTCACCAGGCGCGCCGCATAAACATGATTGATATACAGGTAAATGGGCAGCCACACGCCCAGGGTCAACAGGCCAAAGCCCAGGACGACCAGGTGCTTGATGCGGTAGCGGCGGCTTTTGAAGTGCAAGTGACGTAGTAGCATGATCATGAAGAGAGTTATTGCCCGGATAATTGCTACGTGCGCCTGCGGGATCGGACATGCCGATCCCGGACCCGGTTTCAATTGTATTGATTTATTCCGGCGAAAGCATCATGCCAGCTGGCCAATCGTCTTGCGAAAACGCGCCAGCGACAGGGAAAACAACACCCCGCCGATCATCAGCAGCGCCAGAAACGCCGGCCATACGACTTCCAGGCCCGCGCCGCGGTAAAGGATCGCCTGGCTCAATTCGGTGAAATGGGTGGTCGGAGCCAGCGACATCAAAGCCTGCACATATTGCGGCATGCTCTCGCGCGGGGTGACGCCGTCCGACAGCATTTGCAGCGGCATCATCGTCAGCACCATCAGCAAGCCGAACTGCGGCATGCTGCGCGCGACGGTTGCGAGGAAAATGCCCATCGAAGTGGTGGCGAAGAGATGCAGGATGACGCCGGCAAAAAACAGCCACAGCGAGCCTTCGATCGGCACCTTCAGCACCGCCTGGATGACGCCGTTGAGGGAAATCGCCGCTGCCAGCGCCACCACCAGCCCCATGGCCCAGACCTTGGCCAGCATGATCTCGGTCGGCGTCACCGGCATCACCAGCAAATGCTCGACGGTGCCATGCTCGCGCTCGCGGATGAGCGCAGCGCCGGTGAGGATGATCGAGAGCATGGTAATGCTGCTCACCAGTTCCATCAGCGAACCGAACCAGGCCGGCGACAGCGCCGGGTTGAAGCGCATGCGCGTGGCCAGTTCCACCGGCGCGGCGGTCACGCCGCGATAGCGCTGCATGAATTCGCCAACCTCGCCCATGACGATCTGCTGCACGTAGCCATTGCCGGCAAAGGCCTGGCTCATGCGCGTGGCGTCGATGTTGAGCTGCAGCGCCGGCGCCCTGCCCGCCAGCACGTCGCGCTGGAAGTTGGGCGGAATGACCAGCACCAGGGTGTAAATGCCGGCATCCAGGCCCGGATCCACCTCGGCATTGCTGATGCGCACCGGTGGCACGAACTCCGGAGGATAAAAGGCGCTGAAGATGCGCGCCGACAGCGCCGAGCCATCTTCGTCGACGATGGCGATCGGCGCGCGATGCAGCGTCTCCGGCATGGACGTGCCGGCAGTATAGATGCCCACGGAAAACGTATAGATGATCAGCACCAGCATCATGGGGTCGCGCCACAGGCTCCACAGTTCCTTGATGCCGAGACGATAGATATTGGCGAGATGGCGCGCCATGTCAGGCTTCCTGCTTCTTCAGGAGCAGGATTGCGGCCACCAGGATCGTTGGCGCGGCAATCAGCAATGGCAGGAACGACGAATGCAGGTCGGAAAAACCGAGCGCCTTGCTGAACACGCCGCGGCTAATGATGAACATGTGGCTGGCCGGGTAGATCTCGCCGATCCAGCGCCCGGCGCCTTCCAGCGACGACACCGGGTTGATGAGGCCGGCAAATTGCACCGCCGGAATCAAGGTGCCGATCATGGCAAAGAACATCGCGGCAATCTGGCCACGCCCCGCTGGCGCGGTGTCGGCCACCGCCACCACGCGGTGCGGTTGGATGGCCGCCGGCGTGAGCGGCTCGGGGG
>Ga0209315_100076_pt1 | contig 14086 bp, 11 predicted proteins | sample 3A3metaG_FD_184148 | JGI IMG/M metagenome (GOLD analysis project Ga0209315, IMG submission 184148) | Freshwater bacterial and archeal communities from Indian Creek, Illinois, USA to study Microbial Dark Matter (Phase II) - 3A3 metaG... | ecosystem: Environmental > Aquatic > Freshwater >... | reverse complement strand
CATACTGCTTCAAACCAACCAAAATGGCAGCGACGGCCTTTCTCGTTAGCCCAGTGGCAGAAGCAATTTTGCCAACCAGATCGTAGCGAACAGAGCTGCTCGCCTTCATCGCCATATTCGGGGCCGCTGCCTCACGCGCTATGTCTGCGCGGACAAATGTCTCGCCCGCTTGTAGTTGGGCTTTGGACTCGATGGTCTTTGCCTGCTCGCCTTTCTCCACTATGATGTAAATCTTGGATACTCGCAGCCGGGCATTTAGCTCCACTATAGCCTTCCTGATCAGTTCATCCTCGTCAAAATTTACGACGTAGTAACTTCTGCGGTTGATGAGCGACCAGAGCTTTTGGAAAGCGCGGCTGTTCATCTTATTTCTGTCAAGTGTGACCTCGACATTGTTCTTGCGGGCATTATCCGGTTTGGCGGCCTTCGGGTCATAGACGGAATCAAGCACCGCTACTACTTCTGTCGCGCGAGCAGCGGCTTCCACAGGTATTTCAAGTGTGCCACTCTTTTTCGCCTCATGGTATTTCTCCGTCAGTCTGCCGTTTGTTACGTAATCATTTTTTATAAGGCTCTCATATACAACGCTGGCGGTATCCGTGCCAAATGCCTCGTAAAACAGCTTAGCCTCGACTTTGCTAGGCCGGTCAGCCACCGCCGCAGCAATTTCGGCTTGCAAACCTCTGGCAAAGCTGTCGTAGCTTTCGTTGGCAATAACCGTGAGCACATTGATATCGTGGACTTCCTCACGGCAGAGGGCGGTTTCATCCATGCGTACACCGGCTTGATTGACGGCCAGCCGCAGTCCGCGGCCGACTTCCTGTCTTTTGCGGACTTCGCTTCCGCTTTGCTTTAATGTACAAATCTGAAACACATTTGGGTTATCCCAACCCTCGCGCAGAGCCGAGTGGGAGAAGATAAACCGCACAGGTTCGCGATGGTCAAGCAGCCTTTCTTTGTCTTTCATAATGAGGTCGTAGGCGTCAGTGTCATCGGAGGTGCGTTCCTTCTTGTCTCCGAGCTTGCTGTCAATTATGCGACCGCTCTTTTTATCAATAGAGAAATACCCAGCGTGGGTGCTCTCGACGGTCACGCCCCGCAGGTACTTGATATAGTCCTTGGAGTCGTCAAGCAGAAATTGCAAATTTTCCAAAATGGCCTTGTATTCTTCCTCGAACATCTGCGCGTAAGCGCCGCCAGAAGCGTTGCCCTGAGCGTCATAGTGCCTATACTTGGCCACTTCGTCGATAAAGAACAGCGACAACACCTTGATGCCTTTGGCAAACAATTGCCGTTCACGCTCGATATGCGAGAGGATGGTTTCTCTAATTTGAATGCGACGCAGTTGATCCTCGCTGACCGCCCCCACAACATCCCCGGCAAACAGCTTTTTGCCGTTCGTGAATTCAATAGATGAATCCCTGCCATCAATACGCATAACAGTGTAACCGGCCTTGTACTCCGCGAGTTCGCCGGAGTTTTCGAACAGGCGATAGCCTTCGGTAACGATCCGCACCGCTTTTCCTATGGCAGCACCTCTCTTGATGTCAAACTCAATCGTGGCGGTCGGGTTGCCCTTGGAGAGGTTTATGCTTTGTACATAGACATATCCTTCGGTGGCAGTGCTACCGGTAACCGAAATGCCCTTAACCGCTATCTTCTTAACCAGCCTTTTATTATAGGCTTCAATTGCATCAAGGCGATAAATCATATTGTACATACTGTCGGCTTTATGGGTGGCAGAATAACGGAGCGTAGCGAGGGGAGTAAACTCCTTCAGGCGTTCTTTGGTGGCCGCGCCCTCGACCGACTGCGGTTCGTCTATGATCAGGATGGGGTTTGTTTTTGCCAAAATATCGATTGGGCGGCGAGAACGGAACTCGTCCAATTTCATGGAGATACGCCGAGCTTCCTTGCCTCTGGCATTGAAGGCTTGGCTGTTGATGATCATCACGTTTATCGCGCTGTCGGAGGCGAAACGGTCAATCTCAGTTAGCTGTGCAGAATCATAGATAAAGTAGCGTATTTTCTTGCCGTAATCCAGAGCGAAATGCTCTTCGGTTATTTGGAACGATTTAAACACACCCTCGCGGATAGCGACGCTCGGCACGACTATGATGAATTTGCTCCAGCCATACTGCTTGTTGAGCTCGTACATGGTCTTGATGTAGGTGTAGGTCTTGCCCACACCTGTTTCCATCTCTATGGTCAGGTTGAAGCGCCCGTCAAGTGAATCGGAAGGCCGGATGTTCCCTTGCCTTTGGACAATGCGGATATGTTCCAGAATCACACTATCTTCAATGACGACCGGTGCGTTGCTGAAGCCAGTGAAATCCTTTGCTTCAGATAGAGAAATCTGCCCCGAGCCGAAATCTATCATGTAGGTCGGGGTTCGGAACGGCTGACCTGCGAACACATCGCAGACAGCCTTTGCCGCATCCGCTTGAAAAGGCTGATGCCGGAACTGCAACTTCATGCGCCGTTACCCCCAAACTCATTCGGCATCTCCGTCATATCACCCTCACATTCGTGGTGGGCGCAAGTAGTTTGAAAATCTCGAACACGTTTATTTTGTCTGGCGAACTGGTGAAACTGCTGTCACGGAATACAACACGTAGCGGCTTGCGCTTAGCAATCTCGCGGATTGCTTTCTCGCTGATACGCTCTTCAAAACAAGCAATCAAATCACCACCATTGTAGGTATGCACGGTGAAGCCATCTATCTTCTCGTGGGTGTGAGTCATGGAGAGCGGCAAACCCCAGTCGAGCAGGCAGCCATAGAGTAAGTCCATATCAGTACGGTCGGGCTTGATATTGCTCTCCATCATGGCAATCAGGTCCTGAGTGTAATGCCCTGCTGCATAGTACACGTCGCTCATATTGGTGTCGTCGAGTTTTAGCACGCGAAAGCCGATGTCGAGGTTTTGCGCCATCAAGCCCGCTTCGGCTTTGATTTTAGCCCCAGCACGGCGGATGCGTTCTTTGCCGATTTCGCAAATGTTAGCGTAATCAGCTTTGGCGGCTTCTGTCCCCTCGGCGCATACTTCGGGTATCTGCACCATGATAAATTTGCGCTTGCCGCCGTCTTCGGCGTTGAGCTGCATAACGGCATGAGCGGTGGTGGCTGAGCCGGAGAAGAAGTCGAGGAGGATACCTTCTTCGCCAACATTTGAGAGGCGTATTAGGTCTAACAATACTTCGGAATTTTTCGGACTATCAAACGGAACATCAACGCCAGTAGGTTTAGACGCCAATAGGTCAGACCAATTGGTGTTACGCAATATTCCGTCAGCCGGCGCTACCCAGTGTTCAACACCTTTGTTTTTGCCTTTACCATTGGGATTTCGACGGATAAATTTCTTTGTTTTGCCAGTCATTGCCCAATATTCTTCGAGGGTCGTTGTTGCTGAAAACTGATTCAAATACTCTATATAGTTCTGAACAGCTACATCGACAAGTTCTTTTTTCCACTTCCATTGTCCATTTTCAGGGGTTACACCAAGAACGTCATAGCGCATAGTGGGTCTATCCGCATCGTTCCAGAAACCTTTCCAATAACCTTGCGTTGCCCTCTCTTCGCTGGACGCACGGAATACAGGATTGTAGGTTGCTGTTGGTTCTTTTGAATACATCAATATATATTCAAGGCCCGTGTTCATCGTAGATAAACCCTGTTCCATAAACTGACGGTTCAAATTTTTATCATACCGGCGTGTAAAAATAGCATTCCTGAAATTGCTTTCACCGAACACTTCATGGCATATCTGTTTCACTGTATGAACCTCTTCCTCACTGATACTGACAAAAATGACCCCATCATCAGCAAGTAAATTCCTCGCCAGCACCAGCCGCGGGTACATCATGCTGCACCAGTCGGAATGAAAACGCCCATTGCTTGCGGTATTGCGAAAGAGACGGCCGCCGTCCTCGTCATACACTCCTGCTTGTATGTCATACTCGTCCTTGTCACGCGCGAAGTTGTCGCGGTAAACAAAGTCGTTACCTGTGTTGTACGGCGGGTCAATATATATCATCTTCACCTTGCCAAGGTAACTCTCCTGCAAGAGTTTCAGTACGTCGAGGTTGTCGCCCTCGATGTATAGATTTTCGGTTGTGTCCCAGTCTTTGCTTTCTTCCACACAGGGGCGAAGCGTTTTACGGATGGGGCGAGCGGCTTCGGCAATGGCGGCGCGTTTGCCCACCCATGTAAACTCATAGGCTTCATCGCCATAAACTTCACCGCCCAACATTGCGCGCATCAGGTCAAAATTAACCTTGCCCTCGGTAACCACCCCGGGGAATAGTTCGGCTATTTTCGCCACGTTCTTGGCAGTGAGGTTTGGGGTTTCGAATTTCATTTTGTCCATTATCATAATTCCTCCAATTCTGCTCGCAGCCGTTTCAATTCGCCGTTAAGCTCAACTTGTTTGTTAAACTGCTTTTCCCGCAGGATCTTCTTTTCTACAGCTGCAATGGCGCGTGCGAGCTTTTGCCGCTTTTTATCGCTGTCTACGGCCTTGGCTATGTCGCCTGCTTCCCCGAGCCGGCTGCCCGCTATCTGCCGCGCTAAGTTTTCGTACACCGCGTCCAAGTTCAGCCCTTCGAATTTAAGCGTAAAGGCGTCCAGAGGTTGCCAGGTGGTATGGTAAAAAGTGCCGGATGCTTCGATCCAAGCCTGTGCTTGGTTATCGAATATGAGGACAAATAGGATTTTGTACGGTATGGCCTTGGCAATGGCAGTCAAGACGCGCTTGTCGAGTTCTCTCTGGCGAAGTTGGACCTCGAACACCTGAATTTCTTGTATGCTCTCGCCTGCCCTTACGCCCACCGTGCTTTCAGCCAGCTTGTTGCGCCAGACCACCGCTTCTACCTGGTCTTTAATCATATCGCGCGCCTGTGGTGTAAGCGTAGCGTTTTGGTACAGTTTCTCTTTAGTGACACGGCGGTTCACTTCAGTAGAGCGGGGTAGTCCGAGCATAGCGTCACCTCACCACAAGAAAGCAAATCAACTCGAAGTCGTCTAGGCCGCGAATATTCGCGTTTAGGGCGGATGTGCCGCCCGGGCTGAACAGGCTGTCGATATCGCTTTCTGCTCTTACATCAATAATGGAGTTTATTGCAGACGTCAGCAGTTTAGAAACGGTGCGCATTTCTCGCCCATCCTTAGTTGCGGCGTTGAATTCGCGGCAGGCGTCCATCACTGGCGCGCTCTTGTTCTTGCAGAGGGCGCGGTACTTATCGAGTAGTTCTTTGGGGGAGAGATGATTGCAGACGACTTCACCATTTGTGTCAATATAGACCATGTAAAATGGGTGGAGACGGTTTTGTAGGTCGATGTTGACGCTATTGTTAAGGTTCTTGAGAACGAAGATAACCCCAGGAGGACAATCCTCCGCGGCAGGAACGACGGCATGAAGTCCGTAGGGCACATTATCCATATCTCCATTTTGCTTTACATATTCAAGCAGGTCGAGTCGGAATTCGTTTAGCCCTAAGTCCATAATGGAAATGCCCGATTGCATCTCCTCAATGTCCACGACTTCCTCCTGCAGGCGTTTCAGTTGTGCCTTGCGGTACTCAAGGTCTCCTTTTTCCTCGGCGTTGATAAGGTCATCGTCGCCGGTTGCAGTCATGACGGAAATGCGCATTCTAGATTCGACACGGCCTTTAAGGGCAAGGTATTCGTCTAGATCCACGTCAGGCCAGAAGCTTACCAGCTGAACAACGGCATTGCGGCTACCAATGCGGTCGATTCGCCCGAAACGTTGAATAATCCGCACGGGATTCCAATGAATATCGTAATTGACACAGTAGTCGCAGTCCTGCAGGTTTTGGCCTTCGGAAATGCAGTCCGTAGCAATCAGTACAGAGATGTCGTTTCGGGTGTTTGGCATAAGCAGGTGCTTATCCTTGGACAGGGGCGAGAACAGGGTTAGCACCTCGTTCATCGAAGCCCGCTGCCCCTTAATCGTCGTCTTGCCGTCTATGCTCCCTGTGATCATGGCTGTGTCCAGCCCGAAATTCGACTTCACGAAGGCGCTTACATTGGCATACAGATACTCGGCTGTATCGGAGAAGGCCGAGAAGATAAGAATCTTGCGGTTGTCCTCATTTATTGGGTTGGTTAGTTTGTTCTTAATGAGCCCAAACAGGGTCTGGAGCTTGGTGTCGTGCTGGGGCGTAATGTCGTCACTCATCAGCTTAAGCAGGGCTAAGATTTCGGCATCTTCCGCTAGTCTGTCCCGCCACGTCTTGTAGTCCATATCGATGAGGTCGATTTTGATGCTTTGTTCGACAGTGAAGTACTCGGTGTTGCGGTCGTCGTCATCAAAATCATCCTCGTCTCCCACAAGTTCCCGTCCATGCACAACAGAGCCGCCTCCGCTGGTGAAGGTGTCGATTTCAGCAATGGTATCGTCAATCAACTTCTTAACCCGCCCGAGGGTCAGGCGGAAGGACTCCACGGAACTTTCCAGGCGTTTCAAAAGGTTGATACTCATTAAACGCCGAATGCCCATTTCACGCCCGGCGCGGTTAACATTCCTCGATATGTCTACATACTTAGCAAGTTGACTTGGGAAGATGAAATTGGTGGGGATATAGACAGCGAGATTCAACTTCATCAAGTAGGCATAGATCTCGTTGTAGTTTATCGCACTCTCCAAGTCGCTAAGGCGTGGGCGCAGGGAGAGGGGCTTTAATCTTTGGGGAAACGAGCCGATTTCGCTCATGTCGTAATATTTCTCGATGTGTTTGCGGGAGCGGGCGATGGTCACGCTGTCGAGAACCGCAAAAAAGTCAAAGTCCAGCGACTTCAAGAGCGCGTCCGTTGTTCGTTGTCCATCTGCTAGCTTGTTCCATTGATTGAACACTTTTTGCGCGTTGCGAAAAATTTCGTCTATCGATTGCTTCGTTCCCAATTTCTCATTGATAAGATTTGGGTTGCCTTCATAGGCTAGTTGGAGCTGATTGCGCAGGTCGATAAAGCGATTGTTGACCGGAGTCGCCGAAAGCATCAGCACTTTTGTCTTGACACCCGCGCGGATGACACGGTTCATTAAGCGCAGATAGCGGTTCTCGCGCCGGTCTTCGCCGTAGATTTCGCCGCCGCTACGGAAATTATGAGATTCATCGATAACCACAAGGTCATAATTACCCCAGTTGAGTCTATCCAAATCAAGCCCGTTAGACCTGCCGCGATCACGCGAGAGGTCTGTATGATAAAGTACGTCGTACCGCAGACGGTCGGCTGCTACGGGATTGTTGATATAGTTGTCCTTAAAGGTGTTCCAATTGTCCGACAGCTTTTTTGGGCAGAGCACCAGCACGGAGCGGTTGCGGTTCTCGTAATACTTTATTACCGCAAGGGCAGTGAATGTTTTGCCGAGGCCGACGCTGTCGGCCAGGATGCAGCCGTTATATGACTCTAGTTTATTGATAATCGCGAGAGCAGCATCTTTTTGGAAGGTGTAGAGTTTGCCCCAAATCTTGCTCTCCTTGAAGCCAGTCGCCTCATTAGGCAGTACGTCTGTGGAAATGTTCTCTAAGAACTCGTTAAAGATATTGTATATCGCCACAAAGTAAATAAATCCCGGCGAGTTTTCGTTGTAAGCAGCGGTGATGCCATCAATGACCTGCTCGGTCACGTCCTGCAGCAGGCTTTTGTCATCCCATAGCTCGCTGAAAATGCGCATGTACTCGCCGGAGAGCGGAGCAAACAATTTATTGATAGGATTGATGATGTTGTTGCCGCGCTCACACCCGATGTCAGCAGTGGTGAAGCCGTGGAGGGGCATATAGGTCGAGGTCTCTTCGCCGACCACGGTCATAAAGCCGCCGATGTTGCCGCTGGTCAGGTTGGAGCGAAACTTTACTTTCTTGCGAATCCAGGCAGCGCATTCTCGGGCGATAGCCTTCTGTGTCAGTTCGTTGCGCAGCATAACTTCAAACTCGGTGCCGTAGAGGGAACGTTCGCGGTCTAAACGAGGTATGTAGAACTCGCGCTTTTCTTTAGATGCCTTCTCTTGCAGAAATGTCGGTGAGGTGAAGATAAAGCGCAACTCGTCAATGCTATCAAGCTGCTTCTTCAGGGTTTGATAGGCATACATGGAGAAACAAGCCGCCGCCACGGATAGCTTGTCGCCCTTCTTAATTGTGACTGTCAAATCGTCCTTGACGGTCTTGCTTACGTTGTCGAACATTTCCGGCATCTTCATGCTCTTTGCTCCTTAGATTCGATAGTTTACAGTAAGCTCCGCGGCTTATGTCCCTGTAGTTGCAAGCCCGTGAAGTCGGGTCGCCAAGTCCATTAGGCCGTTCCTCCTCGAGAAATTTCTCCAGATTATGTTCGCCATAGGAAAGTGAAAAACCTGCTTGCAAAGTGGCCAGCAGGCGGATGTTGACATTTTTTTGTCGCTGACATAAGAAAAGGTAGCGCAGTAGACCATTCGCATGGCATGCTTATCGATTGTCGCTAGTGCACATCGTTATAGGTCGGCACTTGTATGCTATAGATTGCATATAGCAATGCACTCGAATACAATATTTGCATACGGAGGTGTGAGGCATGTCAAAAACATCGAATATATTTGTGCGTGTAAAGCCTGAGGTCAAGGAGCAGGCTGAAAAGGTGCTAGAGCAGCTTGGAATTCCCATGTCAAACGCCATCGGGCTATTTCTGCGTCAGGTCGTGATGCAGCGGGGGATTCCATTTGACGTAAAGCTTCCGCAAGGTGGACCGTTAAATCTTGGCAGCCTCAACGAGGAGCAATTTGATGCGGAAATTGAGCGAGGGCTCGCAGACCTTTCCGCCGGTAGGGTGGCTTCAGTAGACAGGGTAGCAGAGCGGATGCGCCGTGATTGCTGCGTATAAGGGGCAGCTTCAAGGTCGATGTTGCCTTGGTTGACAGTTAGACTGTGGCCCCCAGCATCACCCAGCTAATCGCGGAGGTGAACTAATTGCCCTTTACCATCGTGCGCCAGGACATCACCAAGATGCAAGTTGACGCCATCGTCAATGCAGCCAATACCGATCTGCGTATGGGGGGCGGTGTTTGTGGTGCGATTTTTAATGCGGCAGGCGCGGGGGAACTGCAAGCTGCCTGTGACAAGCTTGCGCCCATTAAGACTGGCGAGGCGGTGATTACGCCGGCGTTCGCTTTGGCGGCAAAGTACATTATTCACGCGGTGGGTCCTGTCTACAACCAAGAGAAGGCGGAGGAGAGCGCGATGTTGTTGCGCTCCGCCTATACCAATGCTCTGCAGGTGGCGGTTAAGAACAAATGCGAGAGCATTGCCTTCCCGCTGATTTCAAGCGGGATTTACGGCTATCCGAAAGAAGATGCTTTGCGCGTGGCGGTTTCGGCCATTAGGGATTTCTTGTCTGGCCATGAGATGGATGTTTACCACGTTGTGTTTGATAAGGCCGCGTTTGCGGTCAGCGAGCATCTGCTTGGAGAAGTTGCGAGCTACATCGACGAGCACTATGTCGCGCAGCACAAGGGCACCCGGCGGGAACTGCTTGAGGTTGAACGCCAAGCACTCGCTGAGGGCGGGCTCATGCAGTATCGCCTGGCCAAGCCGCAGACCAGGGATGGTATACTCGAAGCCCCGCCGGCGGGCATTGACGATGTGGTCAGTAATCTCGACGAGCCCTTTTCGACTACGCTCCTCCGGCTGATTGACGCTAAGGGTAAGACCGATGTTGAGGTCTACAAGAGGGCTAACCTCGACAGAAAACTGTTCTCGAAAATCAGGGCGGGCAAGGGCTATATGCCGAGCAAGCGCACAGCTATCGCTTTTGCCGTGGCGCTGGAATTGACGCTTGGCGAAACGCACGACCTCTTGCGGAGGGCGGGGTACGCCCTGTCGCCCAGTCAAAAATTCGATGTGATTGTGGAGTTCTTCATCATTAGCGGCAAGTACGACATCTTCGAGATTAACGAGGCCTTGTTTAAGTTCGACCAGCCTTTGCTGGGAGGATGATGAAGCTATGCAGGGATTGATTTGTCGCTCTAAGAGCGACCTTGTGCTTTTTAGGGGCTGTTATCCTTAAGTCACAAATAAGATTTGAGGAGGACATGACCATGAAAAAGGGACTAACGGAGCTGGTATTCATCCTAGACAAGAGCGGCTCAATGGCAGGCCTAGAAACCGACACCATCGGCGGCTACAATGCGATGCTCAAGCAACAACAGGCGGTAGAAGGAGAATGCCATATAACAACGGTGCTGTTTGACAATAACTACGACCTACTGCACGACCGCATCGACATCAAAGCGGTCAGTGCAATTACCGCTAAGGAGTATCAAGTCGCGGGCTCAACTGCACTGCTCGATGCCATAGGCCGGACGATTCACAAGATCGGCAATGCTCAGAAGCATACCGCCAAGGACTATCGCGCCGAAAAGGTGATGATTGTCATTATCACCGACGGCGAAGAAAATTCTAGTCGTGAATACTCTGCGGAGAAGGTCAAGGCGCTTATTGAACAGCAAAAAACAAAGTATGGGTGGGAGTTTATCTTTCTCGGCGCTAATATCAATGCTGTGGAAACGGCAAGTCGTTTCGGCATTAACGCTGACCGCGCCCAGAATTACCACGCCGACAACGCAGGCGTCGAGCTAAATTTTCGTGTGATGAGCGAGGCAGTCTCTACATTCCGCGAAAGTGCGGCCATGCCCGAGGGTTGGAACGATGAGATTCAAAAGGACTACAAAAAGCGCGGCGGGAAGAGCTGATTGCCCTGGCGGCTGCCCAATTGTTCGGGAGTAATTTCTTAAACAAGTGGAGCATTGGAATGCGAGGTTGCACCTGTAAAGATGGGAGGCTACGAGATTGAAGTTTGGCATAAGAATCCCAAGTCTCAAGAAGAGCCTAGCGGCAAGGACGAGCTTGAAGCGCATCGCGCGGCACAATTTGGGGCTGAAGGTGCCGAGGGGCTTTGGTTGGCTAACTAACCCAAAGAAGGCCCTGTACAATCGGATCTACACCAGAACGACGATAAGCTTTTGGGACATTCTGAAGAAGCTTTTTAAGTAGTAGGGTTGTTAGGGCAGCGGAATGAGTAATGCCTGCCGTTGGCGAATTACGAGTGCCCTAGTTACTGAGCCGGTGTCGCTATGTGCCCAACGCAAAGCATTCCGCTAAGCAAAGATGCCCGCCTCTGCTGGAAGGCAGGGTGCGAGCACTGTATGCGCTGTGTAAATTTCTGTCCTGAGGCAGCTAGAGAATTTAGCCGCTTCACCAACGGGATGCAAAGGTGCATTTAATGGCGCATGAGATCTAGTCGTCGTCAGCCCAAGCAAATCGCACGATGGATTCCATGTAGCGGTCAAAGTCGGTCAAGTGCTGCGTTGCTATCCTGTACACCTCTTCGCGGGAAACCTCATCGTACATGTGAACCACACGGTTACGAAATCTAGTCATGTTTACAAGATGTGGCACCTGTTCTGGTGGGATGATCCCTGCTCCCTCTAGCAGCAGAATCGCCTCACGGTAAGTTTTCGGTGTCCCCAATTGTTTGCGGGCTACGATGTGTTGAGCGATGTCGAGCGAAGCCTCTATTGATATCTGCAGGATACGAGTAGCCGCGTAAAAAAGAATGGTGTTTGCCACAAACTCGGATTCGGGCACCTCGGCAATGGACTCCAAATCCTTGAGGCTAGTTCTAATGAACTGCAGTTTGTCACGAATGCGATCCTTACTTATCATGCAAGTACAACTCCTTGAGGGCTTCGTCATACTCGGCGTTGAAAGCGTCTAAGTCTATCTTAAAGTCTGCATATTGTTTGCACACATACTCATGAAAATCCTCGAGATACATCTCCTTCTTACAGAGAAGTCGGCCAGTAGAGAGCACTTCGTGTTGAAGGGTGATAGGAGCAGTGTTAAGTACAACCACGTTGACGTCATCCTCGCCTACAATGCCTGTCAAGGCACTGGCGATAGCGCTGATTGCATCAAAACCAATGTCGCTCCCGGGTTTCAAGAGAATGGCGACATCAAGATCGCTCAAGGGATTCTGATGCTCCATACCATATGAACCAAAGACAAATGCGGCTACCACGACATTCTGCGCCACAAGGTAAGCCCGAAGTTCCTCGAGATGATCATCCACCTCGATCTTCTGTAGCGTCTTACTTAATCTGGTCATAAGGTGCCCCCTCCCTTTTCCCCATATTAACCGCGTAACCTGAAATATGCAAGCCCTCGCAATCACTCGCTATAATCTGTGAGCTGATCCGCCGTGGGGCGGCCGAATATACCCCTGTGGCGAAAGGAGCGGCCAAGCTTTTCTCCCATGACTGCGACAAAATCCTCAGCAAAATTTTCCTCAAATCTATGTGACCAATTTCATGATATACAACCGTTTCGGCCAAATATGAATGAGTGCCGATAACAATTCGGGGCGAGTGTCCGCCTTTGGCCAAGCCAGCAATCGCTCCGTTAGGCAATCCGCGCTCTGCAAAGCCAATGTATTCCATGTGAAACGGTACCTTATGTAGCGACAAAGCCTTGCAGCACCATTAAGCGAGCCTAGAGTTTAAATTCAATACGAGTCTGTTTTGAGGTAGGAGACAATGTTTGCAAAGAAACCGATGCCTACGGCAGGAATTGTCGTGGGCTTGGTGAAATAGACAGTAAACTGAAGAGTTGGGGGAGTATTATGCCGACATTCGAGCAGGGTTTTGCTGATGTTCAACGAGCAGCCTTCGCTGCAGCCAAAGCATCTGTTGTGCTCGTTACCTTGACAAAACAAATCCAGAAGGCGGCTCAGGACGGCGATATCGCGAAAATCCGGAAGGTATCCGAGCGGTTGGCCGGAGCTTTGGAGGTAGCGCGACAAGAGGGTGTTAACACACGGTCGGCTTGGCCCTTTACCGCTGAGGCGGAAGAGGCGTATCTTAGGGATGATTACGAACGGGAGTTGCTTGATGTGGCGGGAACTGAAGGGCTTCAGATTCGCCGTCAAGATGAGCGCATAGTGGTATACCCCTCAGTCCTCCGCATTCTCCCTTCTGAACGCGCGGTAAGTATCGATCGAATTAGGGTTCCGACTGTCCGACCGTCCAAGTTGGTCGCCCTACTCAAGGCCAATCAAACGAAAAAGCCGCGGTTTGCAAGCGAACGCTTTCTCGAAGCTCTCTATCGTGCATATCGCCTCCTGACGGAAAAAGATAGCGCAGGCGCAACCATTCCTCTCCATCGGATTTATGAGGCGCTTACATTGGCGCCGGGAGCCAGCGCAGAGTACAACCGGAGTGATTTTGGCCGCGACCTTTTTCATCTTGATCGTAGCGGGCTAAATCAGACCAAGTCTGGGGCTACATTCTCCCTTCCGGCCAGCACGGGCCTGAGACGGGCGGGGGCCAAGACGACATTTTCGTTTATCGCATCGGATGGCGAGATCATCACTTACTACGCCATAAGGTTTGCGGAGGGCAATGGATGACAACAACCATGAAGACTCAGGAATGGCTGCAATTTATGCAAATCGAGTATCTGGAAAGCTTTGTGAAAGGGGGCGGATCTACCGTCAAGTTTGCTGTCCCCATGGCGGATCAGGTAAGTCCTGTTATAGTCGATGGCCTTGGTCGGTGCGCTGAGGACATGGGGTATCTGGTTGCGCGGGTGAGCGCGGATGAGACCAAGGTCCACATGGTAGATCAGATCTTTTTCAAAATAGCTGATCAGGTGCCGTGGCGGTCTTTGTGCCAGAGAGTCATCATTCGACTTGCGGTTCAACTTGGATACCAAGCGCCGTGTGATAGCGATGAACCCCTAGCCATGCGTATCGCCAAAGAAAACAAAATCGACCACAATATCGTGCGAATGGAGTTACGCCCCAAGCTTGGAGAGGAGATTTTCAAGCAGACAAAATTTTCTAGAGATTTTCGCGTTGCCATGACGTATCTTTGTTTGGCCGAACTGTCTGGGGGCGAAGATGGAGCAAACACGTTCCGAGTCTTGACCGAATGGTTAACAGGACGGAATAAGGCGGTTGCGGCAGTGAAGCCTTATCTCATCTTTAGCCGAATTAACCGGGCGAATGCGCGTCATCTGCTCGAATCCATGGTGCGCTGGG
>Ga0209315_100074_pt1 | contig 14325 bp, 10 predicted proteins | sample 3A3metaG_FD_184148 | JGI IMG/M metagenome (GOLD analysis project Ga0209315, IMG submission 184148) | Freshwater bacterial and archeal communities from Indian Creek, Illinois, USA to study Microbial Dark Matter (Phase II) - 3A3 metaG... | ecosystem: Environmental > Aquatic > Freshwater >... | reverse complement strand
TGCGCGTGCCCTGTAGGGTCATGAGTTCGTCGTCGCTGATGGAGAGCGCCAGCAGCGGGTAGCGCACGCCGGCGTAGCGCTCGCGCGCGGCCTCGCCCTCTGCGCCCACGCTGTAGCGCGGGTGCAGGCACCAGCGCCGCCACTGCAGCATGGCGCCGGCCGGAATGTCGCCCACCATGCGCAGGCTGCGCCCAGGAAAGTAGCCGCACAGGCGCGTGGCCAGTGGCACCACGAAAAACCAGAAGTAGGGTACCACGAAGCGCAGCCGCGGCGTGTTTTCGCGCCAGTAACCGCTGCCGGCGGCCACGCTCAACAAGCCGCTGACCTTGTCGGCGTTGGTCAGCAGCCCTGCCAGTTGCGCGCCCAAGCTGTGGCCCAGCAGCAGCAGCGGCAGCTTGGGGCGGTCGGTGTGGGCAAAGTCGATCACCGCCTCAAAGTCGCGCACCCAGTCGTGCAGATCGGCCTGGAAGCCGCGCAGCCGCACCCCCGCGGGCAGCGAATCACCGGTGCCGCGGTAGTCGAAGCTCAGGACGCGCCAGCCCTGCGCCGCCAGCCACTGGGCAAAGGGGGTGTAAAAATCTTGGCGCACACCCATGGCCGCCGCGATGACCACGCTGCCCGCCGCCGGCCCCGTGGACTCAAACACGCGCACCCCGAGCTTGTAACCGTCTTTGGTCTTGATCTGCTGCGTTCTCACCGTGGGGGCACCTTGTGTATGGAAAAAGGGCGAATGGGGCACATAAAGCGCAAGGGCCCCCAGCTGCGGCGGCCCAGTGTGCGATCTTAAACCGGGAGTGCCTTAAACCGGGCGGGCCTTAAACCCGCTCAAAAATGCCGGCTGCGCCCTGCCCCATGCCCACGCACATGGTCACCATGCCGTAGCGCAACTGGTGCCGCTGCAAGGCGTGCACCACGGTGGCGGCGCGGATGGCGCCGGTGGCACCCAGCGGGTGCCCTAGGGCGATGGCCCCGCCCATGGGGTTGACGCGCGCCGGATCGAGTGCTAGCGTGCGCAGCACCGCCAGCGCCTGTGCGGCAAAGGCTTCGTTGAGCTCGATCCAGCCCAAGTCGTGCTGACCGATGCCAGCGGCCTTGAGCGCCGCCGGGATGGCCTCGATCGGCCCGATGCCCATCAGGTGCGGCGGCACGCCGCGCGAGGCGTAACCCACAAAGCGGGCCAGCGGCTTGAGGCCAAAGCGCTGCACGGCGGCGCCGCTGGCCAGCAGCAGCGCCCCGGCGCCGTCGGAGGTTTGCGAGCTGTTGCCGGCGGTGACGCTGCCCAGCCCGGTGGGGGTGCCGTCGGCGCGGCGCGGCACCGCAAACGGCGGCTTGAGCTTGGCCAGCCCTTCGAGCGATGTGTCGGGGCGCGCGCCTTCGTCCAGGCTCACCACGCGCTGCTGTTCGTGCACCTGGCCGCTGGCGAGGTCGAGCCGGCGCTCGGTGACCGTCACCGGCGTGATTTCGGCGCTGAACTCGCCCGCCGCCTGCGCCGCCAGCGCGCGCTGGTGCGATTGCAGGGCAAAGGCGTCTTGGTCGGCGCGGCTCACCTTCCACTGCTGCGCTACTTTTTCGGCCGTCAGGCCCATGCCGTAGGCGATGCCGTAGTCTTCGATGCGCTCGGTGTTGCGAAACGCCGCCGGCGACAGACTGGGCGCGTTGCCCATCATCGGCACCATGCTCATGCTCTCCACGCCGGCGGCGATCATGACGTCGGACTCACCGACGCGGATGCGGTCGGCCGCCATTTGCACCGCGCTCAGGCCCGAGGCACAAAAGCGGTTGACGGTGATGCCGCCCACGCTGTCGGGCAGGCCGGCCAGTACGGCGCCGATGCGCGCCACGTTCAGGCCCTGCTGGGCCTCGGGGATGGCGCAGCCGCAGATCACGTCTTCGATCGCCGCCGGGTCGAGGGTGGGCACCTCGGCCAGCACGGCGCGCAGCACGTGCGCCAGCAGGTCGTCGGGGCGGGTGTGCTTGAAATAACCGCGGTGCGATTTGCCGATCGGCGTGCGCTTGGCCGCAACGATGTAGGCGTCTTGTAGGGGTTTCATCGGGGAGGGCTCCGGGTATTTAGTTGCGCAGCGGTTTGCCGGTTTGCAGCATTCCCATGATGCGCGCCTGCGTTTTGGGGTGCACGATCAGGCTGCAAAAAGCCTGGCGCTCGAGTTGCATCAGGTACTCCTCGCTCACCAGCGTGCCGGCCTCGACCTCGCCGCCGCAGACCACATGCGCGATCTGGCTGGCGATGTAAAAATCGTGCTGGCTGATGAAGCCGCCGTCGCGCATGTTGATGAGCGAGCCCAAGATGGTGGCTTTGACCGAGCGCCCTGCGGCCGGGAACAGGCGCTTGAGCGGCGGCCGGTAGCCGGCGCGCTGCAGCGCCTGCGCCTGCCCGATGGCCACGTAGAGCAGCTCGTCTTTGTGCGCCACGATGGTGTCGCTGGGCAGCAGGTAGCCGAGCTTGCGGCTCTCGAGGGCGCTGGTGCCCACGCTGGCCATGGCGGCGGCCTTGAAGCCTTCGCTCAGGAACGGCAGCATATCGGTGCCGGTGCTGGCGCGGGCGTTTTCGGCCGCGCGCCGGGCGATGTAGGTGAGGCCGCCGGCACCCGGTATCAGGCCCACGCCCACTTCCACCAGACCGATGTAGCTCTCGAGGTGCACCACCCGGTGCGCGCAGTGCAGCAGCAGCTCGCAGCCGCCGCCCAGCGCCATGCCGCGCACCGCCGCCACCACCGGCACCTGGGCGTAGCGCAGCTTGAGCATGACGCGCTGCAGCTCGGCCTCCACGTCTTCGATCGCCGACACGCCCGCCGCCAAAAAGGCCGGCATCACGGCTTGCAAATCGGCGCCGACGCTGAACGGCTCGTCGCCTGACCAGATCACCAAGCCCTGGTAGCCGCCCTCGGCCAGATCGACGGCACGGCTCAGGCCCTCGGTGACACCGGGGCCGATGGCGTGCATCTTGCTCTTGATGCTGGCGATGAGCACGCCGGCCATATCGGCGGGATAGCCTTGCTCCAGCGTCCAGAGGCGGATGTCGGCGTCTTCATACACAGTTTGGCCGGCGCTGTGGAAGGTCTGCGCGCCCTCGCCGAGCAAGGTCTCGCGGAACAGCTGACGCCCATACACCGGCAGTTCGCGCCGCGGCTGGAACTGGCCCAGGCTGGGGTTCCACGAGCCTTCGGGCTGGTGCACACCGCCACGCGCGGCCACCGGGCCGTTAAAGACCCAATCGGGCAGCGGCGTGCGGCACAGCGCCAGCCCGGCGTCGATGTCGGCTTGCACCATCTGCGCCACCTCGAGCCAGCCGGCCTCTTGCCAGAGCTCGAACGGGCCTTGCTGCATGCCAAAGCCCCAGCGCATGGCCTGATCGACGTCGCGCGCGCAGTCGGCAATGGTGGCCAGGTGCAGCGCGGCGTAGTGAAAGCTGTTGCGCAAAATCGCCCACAAAAAGCGCCCCTGCGGCCCCTCGGCGTTGCGCAGCAGCTTGAGGCGCTCAGGCGCCGGTTTTTTGAGCATGCGGCCATAGACTTCGTCGGCCTTCTGGCCCTTGCCGTCGGCGCAGGGCACGTAGTCGCGGCTGGCGAGCTCGAAGCGGTGGATGTCGGCGCCGACCTTCTTGAAAAAACCGGCCTTGGTTTTTTGCCCCAAGTGCCCGAGCTCGAGCAGGGCCTTGAGCACCTCGGGGGTTTGGAAGCTGGCGTAGAACGGATCGGTGGCCGGGCTGAGGGTGTCTTGCAGCGTCTTGATGACGTGCGCCATCGTGTCCAAGCCCACCACGTCGGCGGTGCGGAAGGTGCCACTGCTGGCGCGCCCGAGGCGCTTGCCGGTGAGGTCATCGACCACGTCGAAGCTCAGGCCGTAGCGCTCGGCCTCTTGCATGGTCGAGAGCATGCCGGCGATGCCGATGCGGTTGGCGATGAAGTTGGGCGTGTCTTTGGCGCGCACAACGCTCTTGCCCAGCACGCGGGTGACAAAGGTTTCGAGCTGATCGAGCACCTGCGGGCCGGTATCCCGAGTGGCGATGAGCTCGACCAGCGGCATGTAGCGCGGCGGGTTGAAGAAGTGGATGCCGCAAAAGCGCGCACGCAATTGGGCCGGCAGCGCATCTGAGAGCGCACCGATCGACAGCCCCGAGGTGTTCGAGGCCAGCAGCGCGCCTTCGGCGACAAAGGGCGCGATCTTGGCGTAGAGCTCGCGCTTCCAGTCCATGCGCTCGGCGATGGCCTCGATGATCAGGTCGCAGCCGCGCAGGCGCTCGAGGTGCTGCTCGTAGTTGGCGGCCTCGATCAGCTCGGCGTCGTCGGCCACACCCAGCGGCGCGGGCTTGAGCTTTTTGAGGTTGGCGATGGCGCGGTTGGCGATGGCGTTCAGGTCGCCCGTGCCCGCATCGGCTTGGGGCAGGTCGTACAAAATGACCGGCACCTTGCAGTTGACCAGGTGCGCCGCGATCTGCGCCCCCATCACACCGGCGCCGAGCACGGCGACTTGTTTGATTTGAAATCGGCTCACGGAATGTTCCTTGCGTTAAAGCGGGCTGCCGTCACTGGACGCGAACCCAGGTCTGGGTGCGGCCAAAGGGGCCGATGGAGCCGCGCACTTGCAGCTTGCGCCCCTCTTCGATCGGCGTCAGGCGCAGGGTGTAGCTGCGGCCGTCTTCGGGGTCGAGGATGCGCCCACCCTCCCACACGGCGCGCCCTTCGGCTTGGCGGGCGCCGCGGATGATCTCGAGTCCGATCATCGGCTGGTCTTTGCGGTCGTCGGTGCAGGCGGTGCAGCGCGCGGCTTGGTCGGCACCCGGGCGCAGCAGGCGCGTGATGCGGCCGCTGAGCACGCCGCCCTGCTCGCTGATCACCACTTCGATGCGCGGCTGGTTGGTCTGGTCGTCGATCGACTGCCAAGTGCCGACCGGGGTCATCTGGGCCCAGGCCGATGCGGCCAACAACAGGCCAGCGGCCAGCAGGGACGAGCGCCCAAGGGTGCGAAGTGCGTGTTTCATGTCGTATCTCCGGGGTGGGGTGGGCAGGTCATCAGGCCAAGGCGGCCTCGGTGTCCATCAGCGCGGCGCTGCCGGCGCGCGCGGTGCGCATCAGCATAGCGGTTTCGGGCAACAGCTTGGCAAAGTAGAAACGCGCCGTTTGCAGCTTGGCGGTGTAGAACGGATCGGTGCTGCCGGTGGCGATCTGGCGCAGCGCCACCGAGGCCATGCGGGCAAAGAAGTAGGCAAACACCAGGTGCCCGGCCACGCGCAGGTAGTCCACCGCCGCCGCGCCCACTTCGTCCGGGTTTTGCATGCCCTTGAAGCCGATTTCGGTCGTGAACTTGGTCATCTGCTCGCCCAGGTAGGCCAGCGGGTTGATGAATTCGGCCATTTTCTCGTTGGTGCCCTCTTGCTCCACCAGCGCCGCCACCAGCTTGCCAAATTTTTTCAGCGATGCGCCGTTGTTGCCCAGCACCTTGCGCCCGAGCAAATCCAGGCTTTGCACCGTGTTCGTGCCTTCGTAGATCATGTTGATGCGGGCATCGCGCACGTACTGCTCCATGCCCCACTCTTGGATGTAGCCGTGGCCACCGAATACCTGCTGGCACATGACCGTGGCCTGCCAGCCGTTGTCGGACACGAAGGCTTTGGCGATCGGCGTGAGCAGCGCCAGCAGCTCGGCGCTGTCTTTGCGCACCTTCTCGTCGGGGTGGTTGATTTCTTGGTCGAGCAACAGGGCGCAGTAGCTCATCAGCGCGCGCCCGCCTTCGGCATAGGCCTTGGCCGTGAGCAGCATTTTGCGCACGTCTGGGTGGACGATGATCGGGTCGGCCGGTTTGTCCTTGGCCTTGACGCCCGAGAGCGAACGCATCTGGATGCGGTCTTTGGCGTAGATGAGCGCATTTTGGTACGCGACTTCGGTCAGGCCCAGCGACTGGTTGCCCACGCCCAAGCGGGCGGCGTTCATCATCACGAACATGGCTTGCAGGCCCTTGTTGGGCTGCCCCACCAGCGTGCCGATGGCGCCGTCGAGCACCAACTGCGCCGTGGAGTTGCCGTGGATGCCCATTTTGTGCTCTAGGCCGGCGCAGTAGATCGGGTTGCGCGCGCCCAGCGAGCCGTCGGGCTGCACGTGGTATTTGGGCACCAGAAACAGGCTGATGCCCTTGCTGCCCGCCGGAGCGCCGGGCAAGCGCGCCAGCACCAGGTGCAGGATGTTGGCGGTGAGGTCGTGCTCACCGGCGCTGATGAAAATCTTTTGCCCGCTGATCTGGTAGGTGCCGTCGGGCAGCGGTTCGGCTTTGGTGCGCAGCAGCCCAAGGTCGGTACCGCAATGCGGTTCGGTCAGGCACATGGTGCCGGTCCACTCGCCGCTCACGAGCTTGGCCAAGTAGGTTTTTTTCTGCTCGGGGGTGCCGTGGGCGTGCAGGCACTCGTAGGCGCCGTGGCTCAGGCCCGGGTACATGGCCCAAGCCTGGTTGGCGCTGTTGAGCATTTCGTAAAAGCACTGGTTGACCACGAACGGCAAGCCTTGGCCACCGTATTCGGGGTCGCAGCTCAGGGCCGGCCAACCGCCGGCCACGTACTGCTCGTAGGCGGCCTTGAAACCGCTGGGCGCGCGCACCTCGTGGGTGGTTTTGTCCAGCGTGCAACCCTCTTGGTCGCCGCTGAGGTTGAGCGGAAACGCCACCTCGGCAGCAAATTTGCCGCCCTCTACGAGCACCGCGTTGAGGGTATCGACATCGACATCGGCGTGCACCGGGCAAGCCTTGAGCGCATCGACGGCGTGCAACACTTCGTGCAACACGAACTGCATGTCGCGCAGCGGCGGGGTGTAAGCGGGCATGGGACAGATCTCCTGATGGAAAAGGACGGTGGAAAGGGAGTCAACAGATGTGGCGCTCGAGCAAGTGCTCAAAGCCTTGCCGAGCCAGGCTCAACCCTTGCGGATTGCGCAAAAAACGGGCGTCGTAGTGCAGCGCCAGAATCAGGCCGTGGATCTCGAAAGCGATCTGCTGCGGCTGCGCGCTGGGTTTCAGGTGGCCTTCGGCGATGGCCAACTCGACCGCCCGCCGGATGGCATCCTGCCAGGTTTTGACGGTCTGCACCAGTTCGTCGCGCACCGGGCCGGGGCGGTCGTCGAACTCGACCGCGCCGCTGATATAAACACAACCCGCATCGATCTCGAGCGCCGTTTGGAGCATCCACAAATCGAACAGGGCGCGCAGCCGCGGCAGGCCGCGCGGCTGCTGCAGCGCCGGGTAGAACACGTCGCGCTCAAAGCGCTGGTGGTATTCGCGCACCACCGCAATCTGCAATTCTTCGCGCGAGCCAAAATGGGCAAACACGCCCGACTTGCTCATGCCCATCACCTCGGCGATGGCCCCGATGCTCAAGCCCTCGAGCCCGACCGGCGCCGCCAGCGCCAGCGCCGCATCCAGAATGGCGGCGCGCGTTTGCTGGCCCTTTTGCAACGCCCGCCCGGCACGGGCGCCCACAGCGGCCGCCCTGCGCGAGCGCTGGGCGACTGCGTTTTGGGCTTTAGGGACGGGAGGCATCAAGGGCATGGCAAAAAATACGAACGATCGTGCTATTTTATGCCCAAGCCGCAGCCTGTCAAGGCGCGCAGCGCACCCCATATGCCTAGGGTTTTCCCTAAATTTTCGGCTTTGCTGGCCCGTGGCGGGGCCCATGCTCAATCCACGCAGATGGTGGTGCCGCAGGCGTGCTGGCCCAGCGCCTCGAGCAGCATGGCGTGCGGCACCCGGCCGTCGATGATGTGCACCGCCTTGACGCCGCTCTGGGCGGCCTCGAGCGCGCCGGCGATCTTGGGGATCATGCCGCCGCTGATGGTGCCGTCGGCCATGAGGGCCTCGATCTGCGCCATACTCAGGCGCGCCAGCAGTTGACCCTGGCGGTCGAGCACGCCGGGGATGTTGGTGAGCATGAGCAGCTTGTCGGCCTGCAAGCTGGTGGCCAGCCGCGCCGCCACCACGTCGGCGTTGATGTTGAAGCGCTCGTTGCCGGTGCCATAGCCGATCGGGCTCACCACCGGGATGTAGCCTTGCGCCTGCACGGTGTGCAGCAAGGCCGGATCGACGGCCACGATGTCGCCCACCTGCCCAAGGTCGTGCCAGCGGCTGGGGTCGGTGGCGTCGGGCAGGCGCAGCGCCTGGGCGCGGATCAGACCGCCGTCGCGCCCGGTGAGCCCCAGCGCCCGGCCCCCGGCTTGGTTGATCAGGCCGACGATTTCTTGCTGCACCTGTCCGGCCAGCACCCACTCGACCACCTGCATGGTTTCGGCGTCGGTGACGCGCATGCCCTGCACGAAACGGCCCTGCTTGCCCAAGCGCTGCAGCAGGCTCTCAATTTGGGGGCCGCCCCCGTGCACCACCACCGGGCGCATGCCCAGCAGCTGCAGCAGCACCACGTCTTGGGCAAAAGCGAGCTGCAGCGCGGGCTCGGTCATGGCGTTGCCGCCGTACTTGATGACCAGCGTCTGGCCCTGCTGCGCACGCAGACTGGGCAGGAGCTCGGCCAGCACGGCGGCGCGCTCGGCTGGGGTTAGGGTGGGCTGAAGCGGGCTCGGTTGGGGTGGTGGGGTCGCATCCATGAGGCGCATTGTGCCGCAAGCGCAGCCCTTTGGCCCATGCGTTGAGCTTGCCAAAAAACCACCCGCCGGCTCATAATGAACAGGCTGGGGAACCTTCGGCCCCCATGCATCACAGATGTTTATATGAGCCATCCGCAAGAAATCGAACTCAAGTTGCTGGTGCCAGGCCTGACGTCCGAGGCGGCCCTGCAGTTGCTGCGCCGCGCACCCAGCCTAGCGCGGCGCAAGCTGCGCCAGCAGCAGCTGGTGAACCGCTACTTCGACACCCCCGAGCGCTTGCTGCAGCAGCAGCGCTGCGCCCTGCGCGTGCGCCAGCGCCGCGACGTGCACGCCGGCGCGGGCTCCGACGGCGACACCATCACGGGCGCGTCGGTGTGGGTGCAAACCCTCAAGACAGCGGGCTCATCCAGCGCGGGCCTAAGCCAGCGCGGCGAGTGGGAGTGCCTGGTGGCAACCGACCAGCCCGAGCGCGCCGGGCTGCGCGGCACCGCTTGGGACGCGCTCGACCCCGATGGCGCGCTGTTCGAGCGCCTGCAACCCTGTTTCGAGACCCGTTGCCTGCGCAGCACGTGGCTGGTGGCGCGTCGCGACGGCACGCTGCTCGAAGTCTCGCTCGACGCCGGCGAAGTGCTCGCCGACGGGCAGACGCAGCCGCTGCTGGAAGTCGAGCTCGAACTCTTGGCCGGCGCGCCCACGGCCTTGTTCGATCTGGCCGACGAACTGGCCCGGCGCCTGCCCTGCCTGCCCTGCAACCTGAGCAAGGCCGAGCGCGCCGGTCTGCTGGCCAACGGGCAACTGCTGCAGCCGGTGCGCGCGCGCCGCCTTGAGCGCCAGCGCGGCGAGGCGCTGCCGGCGCTGGCCTTGCGCGTGCTGGGCGAGGCGCTGGATCAATTCCTGCGCAACCTCGAAGGCCTGCTGCACAGCGATGCGCCCGAATGGGTGCACCAGGCGCGGGTGGGCTGGCGGCGCTGGCGCAGCCTGCTGCGCCTGCTGCGCCCGTGGGTGGGCCCCGGCCCCGATTTCACCGCCCTGCGCCCTTTGCTCGATGCCTTGGGCGCACAGCGCAACCTCGACGTGGCCTGCAGCGAAACCCTGCCTGCCTGGAGCGGTGCCTGGGCCTGCGCCCAGACCGGCGCAGCCGACGGCGCCGCAGCCTTGCCGCCCCCACCCGATGACGCCACCCCCAACGCCTGCGCGCAAGCCTTGGCCGAGCTGCAAGCGGCGCGCAGCGCCCAGCGCACGCGCTTGCGCCAGACCCTGCTCGAGCCCGCCACCGGCCAAGCGCTGCTGGCGCTGACGCGCTATTTGTGGCAAGCGGGGCAGCAACCCATGGCGATCGAAAAACGCGCGATCGGTGCAAGGCTGGCGCGCTGGAACCGCCGCCTGCAACGCCTGCTGAAGGGCGAACAGGCCCAGTTGCTCGACGTGGCCACCCTGCACGAAGCGCGCCTGCTGGCCAAACGGCTGCGCTACGGCAGCGAAGCCATGGCCAGCACCCTGCCGGCCAAGCGGCTGCGCCAGAGCCAGCAGTGGGTCAAGGATGCCACCCTGTGGCAAACCCGCATCGGGCAAGCGCGCGACGCCTGGCAGCTGGCCTTGCTGCTGCATCAGCACACCCACGCTCCACCCGCCATGCTGGGCTTTATGCAAGGCGTGGCCGCCGCCATGGAGCGCGCCGCGCAGGAAGCCGTCAGCCCGGGCTAAAATCCGCGGCCCTGTTGCCCCCCGACAGCCTCTGGATCTACACCACGAACCGCTGCCCGCCATGAGCAAAAAAGTCTATATCAAAACCTTCGGCTGCCAGATGAACGAGTACGACTCGGACAAAATGGGCGCCGTGCTCGCCGCCGCCGAAGGCTACGAGCCCACCAGCGACGTGGAACAGGCCGACCTAATCCTATTCAACACCTGCTCGGTGCGCGAAAAGGCGCAAGAAAAGGTGTTTTCCGACCTAGGCCGGGTGCGCCACCTGAAGCAAAAGGGCGTGCTCATCGGCGTCGGCGGCTGTGTCGCCAGCCAAGAGGGTGAGGAAATCATCCGCCGCGCGCCCTATGTCGATGTGGTGTTTGGCCCTCAAACCCTGCACCGCCTGCCCGAGCTGTTGCAGGCGCGGGCGGCGCAGCAAAAGCCGCAGGTGGACATCAGTTTTCCCGAGATCGAAAAATTCGACCACCTGCCGCCGGCGCGGGTCGAAGGCGTCAGCGCCTTTGTGAGCATCATGGAGGGCTGCAGCAAGTACTGCAGCTACTGCGTGGTGCCCTACACCCGCGGCGAGGAGTTCAGCCGCCCGCTCGACGAGGTGCTGCTCGAAGTCGCCACCCTGGCCGAGCAGGGTGTGAAAGAAGTCACGCTGCTGGGGCAAAACGTCAACGCCTACCAGGGCGCCATGGCGCCCAGCGCCGCTCTGGCCGACTTTGCCGACTTTGCGCTGCTGCTCGAGTGCGTGCACGAAATCCCCGGCATCGAGCGCATCCGCTACACCACCAGCCACCCCAAAGAGTTCACGCCGCGCCTGATCGAAGCCTACGCGCGCCTGCCCAAGCTGGTGAGCCACCTGCACCTGCCGGTGCAGCACGGCAGCGACCGCATGCTGGCGGCCATGAAGCGCGGCTACAGCGCGCTCGAGTACAAAAGCACGGTGCGCAAGCTGCGCGCGGTGCGCCCCGACTTGGCGCTGTCGAGCGACTTCATCGTCGGCTTCCCCGGCGAGACCGAGGCCGATTTCGAGCAACTGCTCAAGCTGGTGCGCGACGTGGGCTTCGATTCCAGCTTCAGCTTCGTCTTCAGCCCGCGCCCCGGCACCCCGGCAGCCAATCTGCCCGACGACACGGCGCCAGCGCTCAAGCTGAAGCGCCTGCATACCCTCCAAGCCTTGCTCGAGCAGCAAGCGCAGGCCATCGCCGCGCGTCTGGTGGGCAGCGTGCAGCGCATTTTGGTCGAAGGCCCATCGCGCAAACACGCGCACGAGCTCACCGGCCGCACCGATTGCAACCGCAGCGTCAACTTCGACGCCGGCACCCAAGGCACGCGCCTGATCGGGCAGCTGCTGGACGTGCGCATCACCGAGGCACGGGCGCATTCGCTGCGCGGCGAGCTGTGTTTGACCGAGGCCGTGCTGGCGCACTGAGCGAACCCGCCTGCCGTGGGTTTTGCGCCCTTGCAGCAACTCATTCAACCGCTGATTCAGCCGCGCCCTTGCGCAGCGGCAACCGCACCAGCACCACGTGCTCGCGGTCGGTGCGGTAGCGCTTGATCTGCGCTTCGGCATCAAAATGCAGTTGCAACCGTTCGCGGATGTTACCCAGCGCCATGTGGTTGCCCCCGGCAGCAGCCGCTGCCGCCGCCAACGGCCCTGGCGCCAGCGTGTTGCGCACAAACAGGCGCAGCTCGCTGCCGTCTAGGTACACCTCCAGCGACACCTCGGCGCCCTCGGGCGCGGGCTCGACGCCGTAGCGCACCGCGTTTTCGAGCAGTGGCTGCAGCAGCAGCGGCGGCACCAGCGCCTGCAGCGGCGCGTGCTCGGTGCGCCACTGCATGCGCAAACGCTGCGCGCCCAAACGCAGGGTTTCGATCTCGATGTAGGCGCGCGCCAGCGTCAGCTCCTGCCCCAGCGGCACCAGGGTGCGCGCATCCGACAGCAGCGCACGGTACAAATCGGCCAAATCGTGCAGCACCGCCTCGGCCTGCTGCGGCTGGCGGCGCAGCAGCGCCAACACGCTGTTGAGGCTGTTGAACAAACAGTGCGGCCGAATGCGCGCCTGCAACGCCGCCAGCAGCGCGGCCACGCTGGCGCTGTGCGCCGCCGACCCGGTCAGCGCCAGCCCCAGCCCCTGCTCCACCGTCACATGCCACAGCGCCGCCACGCTCGCCGCCAGCAACAGCACCAGCACCAGCCCGCGCCGGTAGCTGGTTCGTGCCAGCAGCGGCTGCAGCAGATAGAGCAGCAACACGGTCGCCAACAAGGGCGGATCAAAACGCACCGACTGCTGCAGCAGCTGCTCCAGCCACGGCTGGCCGCTGGGCCCACCCAGCACCACAAAAGCCAACCGCAGCGCCTGCGCCAGCAGCAAGATGCGCAGCCACACCCCAAGGTTGCGAAAATCGGGCAGGGTGGCGGGGGGTTTCATGGGCGTCTGGTGCAGGGACACGCTCCATTGTGGCCGATCGCGGCTTGGCTGCAGGCGTTTGGGGCGCGCGCTGTGGCCAGAGCGCACCCTGTCTGGACGCGCGATTAGGAGCCGCACACAGCGCTATCTGCCGGGGCCCTATACTTGCCTCGACCATGAAAATCGCCACCTGGAACGTGAACTCGCTCACCGTGCGCCTGCCGCAGGTGTTGGACTGGCTGGCGGCGCAGGCCAGCGCCGGTGCGCCGGTGGAGGTGCTGGCGCTGCAAGAGCTCAAGCTCAGCGACGACAAGTTTCCCGCCGCCGCTTTCGAGCAGGCCGGCTACCACGCCGTCTGGCACGGCCAAAAAACCTACAACGGCGTGGCCTTGCTGGCGCGCTCGCCTTGCAACGCGGTGCAGCGCAACCTCCCCGGCTTTGAGGATGAGCAAGCGCGGCTGATCGCCGCCACCCTTGGCGCCGATGACACGCAAGGCAGCGAAGGGGGCGCCAGCGCGCCCGCGCTGCGCGTGGTCGGCGCCTATTTTCCCAACGGGCAGGCGCTGGGCAGCGACAAGTTTGCCTACAAGCTGCGCTGGCTCGAGGCGCTGCGCGCTTGGCTGGCCGACGAAATGCGGCGCCACCCACGGCTGCTGCTGCTGGGCGACTTCAACATCACCTTTGACGACGCCGACGTCTGGGACCCGGAGGGCCTGCGCGAAAGCATCCACTGCAGCAGCGTGGAGCGCGCGCAGTTGCAGGCCTTGCTGGCGCTGGGCTTGCACGACGCGCACCGCCTGTTTGCGCAGCCGCCCAAGAGCTATACGTGGTGGGACTACCGCCAGCTCGGCTTTCAAAAAAACCGCGGCCTGCGCATCGACCACATTTTGCTCAGCGATGCGCTGCGCCCGCTGGCCACGGCCTGCCAGATCGACCGCAGCCCGCGCAAAAACCCACAACCCAGCGACCACGCGCCGCTGTGGGTGCAGTTGCAAGGGCTTTGATCCGGGGGGCTGGCTCCCTGCTAGCCCAGACCGAGCTCGTGCAGCTTGCGCGTCAGGGTGTTGCGCCCGATGCCCAGCTGCTGCGCCGCTTCGATGCGCCGGCCTTGGGTGTGCGCCAGCGCGGCCTCGAGCAAACGCGCCTCGAAACGGTGCAGCAGCTCGTCCCACACCCCGTCGTGGCCGGCCGCCAGCAGGGCTTGCGCCTGGGCATAGAGGCCCACCTCCCACGCCGCGCCGTCGGCGCAGGCCGATGGTGCGCTGCTCTGGGATGCGCTTCCCGGCGGCGCACTTCCCGGCGATGCGCTGTCCTGTGGCGCGCCGACCCAGCCCGTGCCGCTGGTGGCGAGCGCTGCACTCGCGCCACCTGCTGAGCCCGCCCCATCCGTCGCACCGACCGCACCAACCCGATCCCCTACCCCAGCCACGCCAGCCCCCGCTCCCACTGCAGCCGAAGCCGCAGGCCCAGCCGAAGCACCCGCTCCCGAAGCCGCCAAGGCCTGCAGCACCTCGGGCGGCAAGTCTTTGCGCTCCACCACCTGGGCGGGAGCCATGACGGTGAGCCAATGGCAGATGTTCTCCAGCTGGCGCACGTTGCCCGGAAAATCAAAGGCGGCCAAGGCA
>Ga0209315_100073_pt1 | contig 14489 bp, 12 predicted proteins | sample 3A3metaG_FD_184148 | JGI IMG/M metagenome (GOLD analysis project Ga0209315, IMG submission 184148) | Freshwater bacterial and archeal communities from Indian Creek, Illinois, USA to study Microbial Dark Matter (Phase II) - 3A3 metaG... | ecosystem: Environmental > Aquatic > Freshwater >... | reverse complement strand
TGCTTGGGGTGCATGTGCTCAACGGGCGTGGCCAGTACCTCGAGTTTGGTGGCCAGGTGATGAAAAACGTGGCCGGCTACGACCTCAGCCGCCTGCTAGCGGGCAGCTGGGGCAGCCTGGGGGTGCTGGCCCAGGTCTCGCTCAAGGTGCTGCCGCTGGCGCCGGCCGAGGCCACCTTGCGCTTCGAGCTGACCCAGGCGGCGGCGCTCGAGCAGCTGGCGCGCTGGCGCGCCCTGCCGCTGCCGCTCAACGCCAGCTGCTGGGTGCGCGACCTCAGCGCCGCGCACGCCCCCGAACACCTCTACGTGCGCCTGCGCGGCGCCGCAGCCGCCGTGGCCGCGGCCTGCCCGCAGATGCTGGCCGCGGCCCGCGGCGAGCAGCTCGACCCCGCCGCCTGTGCCACCGACTGGCAGGCCTGCCGCGAGCAGACCCTGCCTTTTTTCACCCACCCCCCCGCGCCCGACGCCGCCCTGTGGCGCCTGAGCGTGGCCCCCACCAGCGCCACACTGGATGCCCCTTGGCCAACCCTGATCGAGTGGCACGGCGGGCTGCGCTGGGTCTGGGCGCCGCAGAGCGAGGCCGCAACGTTGCGTGCATGGGCGCAGGCCCAAGGTGGGCACGCCACCCTGTGGCGCAGCCCGCAAAGCGCGCCGGCGGCAGACGGCGACCCCCATGCCGCCGCCGCCACGCTGGCAGCCTTGCGCTTCACCCCCCCGGCGTCGGCCTTGCAAGCCATCCACCAGCGCCTCAAGGCCGAATTCGACCCGCATGGTTTGCTCAGCCCCGGCCAGTGGGGCTGGGGTTTGTGATCCCCGCGTGCTTAACCCTTTGAGCGCCATCGCGCCTTTTCCACCCCCTTATTAGCCCGCCCCGCCCGCGATGCAAACCCAACTCGCTCCGCCCTACCAAGGCACCCCCGACGGTCTGACAGCGCAGGAGATCTTGCGCAAGTGCGTGCACTGCGGCTTTTGCACCGCCACCTGCCCCACCTACCAGCTGCTGGGCGACGAGCTCGACGGCCCACGCGGCCGCATCTACCTCATCAAGCAAGTGCTCGAAGGTGAAACCCCGACCGAGCGCACGCAGCTGCACCTAGACCGCTGCCTGACCTGCCGCAACTGCGAAAGCACCTGCCCGAGCGGGGTCGAATACGGCAAGCTGCTCGACGTCGGGCGCAAGGCCGTGGCGGCGCAGGTGCCGCGCAGCAGCCCCCAGCGCGCCCTGCGCTGGCTGCTCAAAGAGGGCTTGACGTCGCGCTGGTTTGCGCCGGCCATGCGCCTAGGCCAAACCATGCGCCCCCTGTTGCCGGCCACGCTGCGCGCCAAGGTGCCCCAGCGCCTGCCCACAGGCCCGTGGCCACAGCGGGTGCATCCGCGCCGCGTGCTGCTGCCCGAAGGCTGCGTGCAGCCGGCCATGCTGCCCAACATCAACCACGCCAGCGCGCGCGTGCTCGACGCCGCCGGGGTGCAGGTGCTGCGCCTGCCCGCGGGCGGCTGCTGCGGCGCGCTGCGGCTGCACCTCGACGACCACAGCGGTGCCTTGGTCCACATGCGCGCCAACATCGACGCCTGGTGGCCCTATGTGCGCCCCGACAGCACGCAACCGGTGGAGGCCATCGTCAGCAACGCCTCGGGCTGCGGCGTGCTGCTCAAAGACTACGGCCACCAGCTGCGCCACGACCCGGCCTACGCCGCCAAGGCGCAGCGGGTGAGCGCCCTGGCGCGCGACTTGAGCGAGCTGCTGCCCGATCTGGTGCCGGCGCTGCAGCGCAAACTGGCCCACGCCGCGGCCCGGCCGCGCCCCAAGCTGGCCTACCACCCGCCCTGCACCCTGCAGCACGGGCAGCAACTGCGCGGCGGCGTCGAGCAGGGCTTGCGCGCGCTCGGCTTCGAGGTGCACACGGCGCGCACCGAGGCGCACCTGTGCTGCGGCTCAGCCGGCACCTATTCGGTGCTGCAAGCCGCTCTGTCGGGCCAGCTGCGCGAGCGCAAGCTCGTCCACTTGGGTGAGCTGGGGGCGGACCAGATCGTGTCGGCCAACATCGGCTGCATTACGCACTTGCAAAGCGGCACCCAGACCCCGGTGCGGCATTGGATCGAAGCGCTCGACGAGGCCCTCAGCGCCGCCGCTGAATCCGCCGGGGCCGCCGAGGCCGCTGTGGCCTGATTGCAGCCCCACCATGCCGCGCCCCATCCTCGCCACCATCCACCTGCCTGCGCTGCAGCACAACCTGCAACGCTGCCGCCGCGCCGGCGGCTCGGCCAGGGTGTGGGCGGTGCTCAAGGCCAACGCCTACGGCCACGGCATCGAGCGCGTGTTTGACGCGCTGCGCGCCGCCGACGGCTTGGCGCTGCTGGACCTGGGCGAGGCCGAGCGGCTGCGCGCCTTGGGCTGGCGCGGCCCCATTTTGTTGCTCGAGGGCGCCTTTGAGCCGCGCGACCTCGAAACCTGCTCGCGGCTGCAGCTGTGGCACGTGGTGCACCGCAGCGAGCAGATCGACTGGCTGGCGGCGCACAAATGCGAAACACCGCAGCGCGTGTTCCTAAAAATGAACTCGGGCATGAACCGGCTCGGCCTGCGCCCCGAGGCCTTTCGCGCCGCCTACACGCGCCTGAGCCACCTGCCCCAAGTCAAAGAAATCAGTCTGATGACGCACTTCAGCGACGCCGACGGCCAGCGCGCCGGCCAGATGGGCGTGCAGCACCAGCTCGAGGCCTTTGTGCGCGCCAGCCACGACCTGCCCGGCGAGCGCAGCCTGTGCAACAGCGCCGCCCTGCTGCGCCACGGGCTGACGCAGCGGCTGGGCAGCGGCCCCGAGGCGCAGCCGCTGGCCGCCGACTGGACCCGGCCCGGCATCGCGCTCTATGGCAGCTCGCCCGACTTCCCCGCCCACAGCGCCGAACACTGGGCGCTGGAACCCGCCATGACGCTGGCCAGCCAGCTGATCGCCGTGCAAGCGCTGGCCGCCGGCGAAACCGTGGGCTACGGCTCCGCCTACACCGCCCCCGGCGCCATGCGCATCGGCATCGTGGCCTGCGGCTACGCCGACGGCTACCCGCGTCATGCGCCCGGCAGCAACGCCCAAGGCGGCCCGGTGCTGGTGCGCGGCGTGCGCACGCGCTTGGTCGGGCGCGTGAGCATGGACATGCTGGCGGTCGATCTGGGCCCGGTCGAGGCGCAGCTAGGGCCGTGCCACGCGGGCGATGAAGTCACGCTCTGGGGCCGCAGCCGCAGCCGCTGCGGCGCGCTGCTGCACATCGACGAGGTGGCGCACGCCGCCGGTACCTTGGGCTACGAGCTGATGTGCGCGCTGGCGGCGCGGGTGCCGGTTGCGGTCGAGCCGCTGCCTTAAGCCCCGGCAACGGGTTTTGTCGCCCTGGAGCGACGCCTGTCGACCCAACTCGACACAAATTGCTTACATAATCGGCGCATGAGTGTTTTTGCACCCGAGATCGCGCCGGGGCTGCTGCTGCAGCGCGATGGGCTGTGCGAGGTGCCCGAAGCCCTGCAAAGCGCTGCCGTGCAATTCGTCACCCCGCAAGCGCTGTTTTGGTGCGAGGTGCCGGTCTGGCCGATCCGCTTGCCCCCTGCGGCCCGCTGGCTGGCTGGCGACTGGTACCTGAAGCTGCCGCCGCGCGGCACCGCAGCGCAGACCGCTTCGCGCCAGCGCGCCATGGCTTTGCTGCAACTGCTGACCCAAGACGCCGACACGCACGAACTCGAAGCCGTTTTTCGCCAAGACCCCACCCTGTCGTACCAGTTGCTGCGCTTGGTCAATTCGGCGGCGATTGGGGCACGGCGCGAAATCACCAGCTTTAGCCAAGCCATTTTGCTGCTGGGCCGGCAGGCGCTCAAACGCTGGGTCAATCTGCTGCTCTTTGCCGCCCGCGACGACGACCCGCGCAGCGCCATGCTGCTCGCCCATGTCTGCCTGCGCGCGCGCGGGCTCGAGTTGCTGGCCCAAGCGGCTGGGCAGGATCGCCTAGGCCAAGACGAAGCCTTCATGGCCGGCATGTTGTCGATACTCGATACGCTCCTCGGCCAGCCACTGCCCGAAGTGCTGCAACCCCTGCGCTTGAGCGACACCTGCGCCAAGGCTTGCTTGAAAGCGAGGGCCAGATCGGTGCCTTGCTCAAGCTCTGGCGCGCAGTCGAACAGCGCCAGCCCGCCGCCGTGCAGGACTTGGCGGCGCTGGGCGTGGCGATTGCCCAGGCCAACGCGCTGCTGGCCCAAGCCTGCCAGTGGACTTTCGAGCTCAAAGGTGACGCAAGCGGGCATGGATCGCGCACCTGAAACCGCTGCGCCAGAGCCGGATCGCCGGGCCTGCGTCCGGCTCGATCTGGCCGGCTTCATCGCCGAGTGGCCCGCGTCGGCACAGGCGTTCTTAGGTTTTGAGGCGCAGCAAGCGATCGGACAGCATCTGCTGTTTCTGAGCCTGCACAGCGAGGACGAGGACTGGCTCGATCTGGGCGCTGCTGGCGAGGGCAACTCCGGCGACGCAGCCGCCCGCCTGATCGTTTTCTGCCGCACCCTCGAGGGACAACCCGCCAAGGCGTGCCTGCAACTGCAGCTCGAATGCGACCCGCAGGGCAGCCCCAGCGCCCTGTGTGCCCGCTTCGAGCCCCTGAACCTCGAGTCCAAGGTGAGTTTGCGCAACGGCCTCATCGTCGGCTCCGAAGCCCTATTGCGCTGGCAGCATCCACGCCACGGCTTGCTGACGCCGGCGCATTTCGTTGCCCTGGCCGAAGAGACCAACCTGATCCTGGAACTCGGCGAATGGGTGCTCAACGAAGCCTGCAGCCAGATCGCACGCTGGCGCGCTGCCGGCCTGCAGATGCCGCCGCTCGCAGTGAACTTGTCGGTGCGTCAGATCGACCGCGCCTTTGTCACCGGCGTGCCGCTGCAAGCCAACGACTGTGCAATCGCCCAAGCCATCATCACCATGGGGCGGCAGTTGCGCCATGAGATCGTCGCCGAAGGGGTGGAGACGCGCGCGCAGATGGAATACCTGCGCGCCCTCGGTTGCGACCAGTTGCAGGGCTACCTGTTCAGCCGGCCGCTGCCGGTGGCCGAATACGAGCGCCTGGTGCAAACTGGCGCCCGGCTCGCGCTCTGATCCGCCCCTGCGCAACCGTGGACACCCTCAGCATCGCCCTGTTGCTCGCCGGCGCCGGCTTTGCCGCTGGCGCGCTCAACGCCATCGCCGGCGGCGGCAGTTTTTTGACCCTGCCGGCGCTGCTGGTGGCCGGGCTGCCGCCGATCGTGGCCAACGCCACCAGCGCCCTGGCGGTGAGCCCCGGCTATTTGGGCAGCACGCTGGGCTTCAGGGCCGAATTGGCGCAACTGCCGCGCCGGCGTCTGCTGCGCGAAACCCTGCTCTCGGCCACGGGCGGCGTGTTGGGCGCGCTGTTGCTGCTGGTCACCCCGTCCGAGGTGTTTCGCGGCCTGATCCCGTGGCTGCTGCTCTTTGCCACGGCGTTGTTTCTGCTTGGCCCCTGGTTGGCGCGCCACCTGGTGGCGGCGTCGGCCAGCGCAGAGCCGCGCTGGCGCAACCCCGGTCTGCTGGCGGTGGCCACTTATGGCGGCTATTTCAACGGCGGGTTGGGCATCTTGCTGATGGCGCTCTACAGCGCCAGCGGCGAAAAAAACCTGCACAGCGCCAACGCGCTCAAAAACCTCAACTCGCTGGTGCTGTCGCTGCTGTCGGTGCTCACCTTCGTGCTGGCCGGCGTGATCGCTTGGGGCCCGGCGCTGCTGATGATGGCCACCGCCACGCTGGGCGGCTATGTCGGGGCGCGCCACGCCCGGCGCTTGTCCATGCGCACCGTGCGCGCGGTGGTGGTGTGCACCGGGCTGGTCATGAGCGCGCTGTTTTTCTGGCGCGGTTGAGCGCGGCTTAGCTTTCTGCCCGCAGCCACGCCGCCGCGCGCTCGCCGATCATGATCGAGGGCGCGTTGGTGTTGCCGCCGATGAGCGTGGGCATGATCGAGGCATCGGCCACGCGCAACCCCACCAGGCCGTGCACGCGCAGCTGCGCATCCACCACGGCACCCTCGTCGGCCCCCATGCGGCAGGTGCCCACCGGGTGGTAGATGGTGTCGGCACGGCTGCGCACCAGCTGCTCCCACGCCGCTTGGCCCTGCAACTGCTCGTCAAACAGCGGCGTACCGCGCCACGGCTGCAAGGGGCTGCGCAGCAAAATCTCGCGCATCTGTTGCGCGCCTTGCACCAGCAGTTGCAGGTCGCGCGCATCGGACAGGTAGGCCGGGTCGATCAGCGGCGCGGCCAGCGGGTCGGCGCTGTGCAGCCCCACCCGGCCGCGCGAATGGGGCCGCAGCACGCAGACGTGGCAGCTAAAGCCGTAGCCCCAGTGCAGCTTGCGCGCGTGATCGTCCACGATGCCGACGCAAAAGTGCAGCTGCAGATCGGGGCGATCCAGCTCGGGCTGCGAGCGCCAGAAGGCGCCGCCCTCGGCGCCGGGCGAACTCAGCGGCCCGCTGCCGTCGCGCCGCCACTGCCGCCATGCCTTCCAGTGCTGCCATGCGGCCCCTAGGCCAATGCCGAACAGATCGGTGCGGTCGCTGCGGTACGAGAGCGTCAAGTCCAAGTGGTCTTGCAGGTTCTGCCCGACCCCGGGCAGGCGGTGCAGCAGCGGGATGCCGTGCCGCTGCAGTTCCTCCGCCGGCCCGACGCCCGAGAGCAGCAGCAGCTGCGGCGTTTGCAAGGCGCCGGCACACAACACCACCTCGCGCCGCGCGCGCAGGCTCAGGCTGCGGCCGCGCTGGCGTGCCTGCACCCCCACTGCGCGCCGGCCCTCGACCAGCACGCGGGTGGCGTGGGTGCGGGTGAGCAGCGTCAGGTTGGGGCGCTGCAGCACCGGGTGCACGAAGGCCGCCGCCGCCGAGCAGCGCTGGCCGCGCCGTGCCGCATCGTGGAACTGCGTGACCTGAAACAAGTAGGCCCCATCCTGCTGTTCACCGTTGTAGTCTGGGTTGGGCGGGATGCCCTGCTGCGCGCAGGCCTCGACAAATGCGTGCGTGATCGGCCGCGGGCTGACCTGATCGGCCACATGCAGCGGCCCGCCGACGCCGCGCCAACCGTTGGGGCCGCGCTGGTTGTGCTCGCTGCGCATGAAAAAGGGCAGCACCTCGGCGTGCGACCAACCCGCTGCCCCGGCTGCAGCCCAGTCGTCGTAATCGCTGCGGTGACCGCGGGCATACAGCATGGCGTTGATGGCCGACGAGCCGCCGAGCGCCTTGCCGCGCGGCTGGTAGCCGCAGCGACCGAGCAAGCCCGGCTGGGGCACGGTCTCGAAAGCCCAGTTCTGGTATTTGAAGGGGCGCCCAGGCAGCATCGCCACCACCCCAGCGGGCAGGCGAATGGCCAATTCGCGGCCCTCGCCGCCGGCCTCCAGCAGCGCCACCGTCACCCCCGGGTCCTCGCTCAGGCGCGCGGCCAACACGCAACCCGCCGAGCCGCCGCCCACAATCAGGTAGTCGAAGGCATCGCTTGGGGGGGCGGATATCATGACCACCATGCTAGCGCACAATCCACCCTAACCCCGGCGACACCCCATGCCCGACAACAGCCCCTACGACCCCGAACAAGGCGACTGGCAAACCCTCACCACCTTTGCCGTGGCCACCGAGGCGTGGCTGCTGCAAGGCCGGCTGCAAGCCTGCGGTGTGCCCACCCTGGTGGCCGATGACCAGATGGCGCAGACCTACTCCCTGCTGGCGCAGGCGATTCCGGCGCGCGTCATGGTGCCGCAGCGGCGCTGGGCCGAGGCCGAGGCGATCCGTCAAGCCTGGTTGCGGGGCGAGTTTGCGCTGCGCGACGACGACCCGGATGTGGGCTCCTGCACCGGGTAAATCCCTATGCACAATCGTGGTGCACAGGCATAGAATCAATAGGTTCGTTGCACGCAAAAACCAAATCTGCAGGCAACAAAGGGCAGAAGAGACGTGACGTACCCATCACAATTCGAAGCTTGGACTTCCATTCCGGCGCAGCAACCGGTTCGCACCAAGGCGCCACCCAGAGCGCCCTGCAGCGCAAGCACCCAGCCAGCCTCGAGCTGGCTTTTTTTGCTCGCCAGCGCCGACGTGGCCATGGCCGCCGCCCGGGTGGCGCGCTACAGTGGGTGCTCGGTGTAAAACCGCCCGCCGTGGTAGAGCAGGGGGCGTGCCTCGAGGCGGTGCTGGCAGCGCTCGACTTCGCCCACGAAAATCACGTGGTCGCCCTCTTCGTGGCGGTTGCGGCTGCGGCATTCAAAGCTGGCCACCACCCCGGGCAGCAAAGGCACGCCACCCACACCCGAAGCAAACTCCACCCCCTGCCAGCGGTCCACTCCCTGCGCCGCAAAACGCAACGCCAAATCGCGCTGCTGCGCGCTCAGCACATGGATGGCGTAGTGTGCTGCCTGCATAAACGCTGGCAAGGCGCCAGAACGCAGCCCCAGGCTCCAGAGCACCAGCGGCGGCTGCAGCGACACCGAGTTGAACGAGTTCACTGTCAGCCCCAGCGGCTGACCGCTGCTGGAGCGGGTGGTGACGATCGTCACGCCGGTGGCAAAACGCCCCAGCGCAGCGCGGAAGGTATCGGTAGTAGGTGCTTGCATCAGTGAAAGGGACCCAAGCGGCGCGGCTTGGATCTTAAAGCGTATCCGCTTGCTGTAAGGTCGAGACCCGGTCGCGCCCCTGTCTTTTGGCTTGGTACAGCGCCCGGTCGGCCATCAGCAACAAGGTATCGGCGGCCAAGCCGGGCTCGGGCAGTTCGCACGCCACACCGGCGCTCAGGGTGAGTACACCGCGCTCGCCGCCCACATGCTCCATGCCGCGCTCGCGCACCCGGTCGAGCACCCGTTGCGCCTGCTGCAGCGCCCCGCGCAAATTGGTTTCGGGCAACAACATGGCGATTTCCTCGCCACCATAGCGGCACACCACGTCGCGCGGGCGGTTGGCCAAGGACTCGATCACACCCGCCACGGCCTTCAGGCAGGCATCGCCCTGCACGTGGCCGTAGTGATCGTTGTAGCGCTTGAAATGATCGACGTCGAACAACACCAGCGCCAGCGGTCTGTGCGCGCGCAGGGCTTGGCGCCACTCGCGGGCGTACATGAGGTCAAAATGGCGCCGGTTGCCGATGTCGGTGAGCGCGTCGAGGTGCGCCATGGCGTGCATGCGCTCGGCCTGCTGCTTGAGCAGGCGCTCGCGCGCCACCGCTGGCGTCACGTCGCTGATCTGGATCAAAACCAGGCGTTCGCCCACGGCCTGCGCCACCTCGGCGGGCATGGGCATGATCTGGATCGATTGCTTGAGCCGCTTATCGGGCGTCGCCGGGCCTGTGGTGGCGTACAAAGGCAGTTCGGCCGGGTTCAGGGTCTCGGACAGCAGGGCCGGGAAACCGGTGTCGAGGCAGTGCCGCAAGCGTGCCTCGAGCTGGCCGCCACACAGGCCCGGAAAGATTTCGTACAGCGCCCGCCCTTGCACCCGCTGCGCCGGCAGGCGCGCGCGGCACAGCAGCCAAGGGTTGGCAAAACGCACCCGCAGCGCGGTGTCGAGCACCAGCACGCCCAACTGCACATTGCCCAAGACCCACTCGAGGCCCAGCGTGGACGGCACCGTGTGGTGGCTCATGCTTCGTTTTGCAAGCGCTCGATCAGCGCAGCCAATTTGCTCTTGAGCATCGCTGCCGAGCAGACATCGAGCACAAACACCAGGTAACCCTCGATGCGCTTGGAAGCGATTTCGAAGCGCACCTGCAGGCTCAGCAGCGGCTGCCCGATGTCGTGCGCGGCCAGCAACACCTCCGAGACCGCCCCCAGCTCGACTTCGGGCAAAGAACCCTCGAGCGCCAATTCGAACTGATTGGAGACGGTGGCCAGCACCGAGTTGAGCAAGATGTTGCCGATTTCGGCCAGCGCCTCCTGCTCCATTTCGCCCAGATCTTCGAGCGGCAGGTTTTCGCCGACCATGATCTGCACCAAGCGCAGGCTCTGCGCCACTGGAAAAATGAGCAGGGCCTCGGTGCACAAAGCACCCTCGAAAGATTGGCGCACGGCGCTGATGCGCTGCTCGATGGCGCCACCGAACTGATCCAGCACCGCTTGCTTGCTCAACAGTTCCACTTTGGGCACCGTCAGCAGAACCGGCTCGCCGGCCAACTGGCTCAGGGCGCTGGCCGCTTGCCCGACACCGAGGTTGAAGACCTCGACCAAGGCATCGTGCTCGAGTTCGCTCAGCTTCATGCCACCGCCTGGAAATGCCGAACCACCTGTTCGATGGCGGTTTCGGTCACGGGCTTGGGCACGAAATGGATGCCCAGCAGCTCAGCGCGTTCGCGGCTGCTTTCCTGTACGTTGGCCGTGAGGAGCACCACACAAACCTGGGGCAGCAACGCGCGCAGACGCTGCGCGGCATCAAAACCGTTCAGGCCGGGCATGTTCACGTCCATGGTGACGAAATCGGGCCGCCAGTGCGGTGCCTGCTCCAGCGCGGCGTCGCCCGACACGGCCTCCTGCAATTCCCAGTCCACACCCAAGGATGCCACCTTGCTTTTGATGATCATGCGCGAGACGCGACTGTCATCCACTATCAACAACCGTTTGGCCAACCTGATACCCCTTGAAATTTTTTATTTAGGCAATGCAGCAAAACCACGAATTGTGCGCCATAGGTCGGCTTCAATCAAGCCCCGTAAAACGAAAAATCCAGCTCAGGGCTTTGGCCGCTCATGCGTTGCGCCAGTGCGCGGCCCGAACCGGGCCCGAGCGTCCACCCCAGGGTGCCGTGCCCCACGTTGAGCCACAGCCCGGGGATGCGGCTGGGGCCGATCAGCGGCACATTGCTGGGGGTGGTGGGGCGCAGGCCGCACCAAAACTGCGGCTGGCCACCCGCCTCGGGCAAGCGCGTGTCGGCCAACCCCGGAAACACCGTTTCGACGCGCTGCAGCAGGCGGGCGCAGCGGGCCCGGGCCAGCGGCGTGTCGAGCGCGCGGTCCATGCCCGCGAGCTCGAGCGTGCCCGCCACCCGCAGTTGGTCGCCGAGGCGCGAGACGGCGATTTTGCATTCGTCGTCGATCAGGCTGATGGCGGGCGCGCGCTCGGGTTGCAGCAGCGCCAGCGTGGCGCTGTAGCCTTTGCACGGATAGACCGGCAACTTCAAACCCAGCGGCTGCGCCAGCGCCACCGAATCGCTGCCACAAGCCAGCACAAAGGCGTCGGCCTGCAGCACCCGGGTCACGCCGGTGTGCTGGTGCTTGAGCACCGCGCGCTTGAGCACGCCGCCTTCGAGCGCCAGGTGTTCGATGTGCTGCTCGTACAGCAGCTGCGCGCCTGCGCCCTGACAACGCGCTGCCAGCGCCTGGGTGAAAACCCGGGCATCGCCGTGTTCGTCGGTGGGCGTGTAGCAGCCACCCACCAAGCGCTCGGCAAAGGGCTGCAGCGCCGGCTCGAGTTGCAGCAGCTCGTCGCGGTTGAGCGCGCGCCGTGGCACCCCGAGCGCACGCACCATGGCGCTCACCCGCTCGGCGCCCTGCAGGCTGGCGGCATCGGTGCAATAGAGCGCAATGCCGCGCTGGCTGCGCGCGTACTCGATGCCGGTTTGCGCGCAAATGTCTTGCAGCGCTTGCTGGCTGTAGCGCGCCAGCGCCACCAGTTGCCGCAGATTGTGGGCAAAGGCGCCGTGCGTGCACTGGCGCAAAAAGCGCAACAGCCACGACCACTGGGCCCGATCCCACTGCGGCCGCCACAGCAGTGGCGCCTGGTGCTGCAGCATCCAGCCCAGCGCCTTCAAAGGGGTGTCGGGGTGGGCCCAGGGCACGCTGTAGCCGACCGAGATTTGGGCGGCGTTGGCAAAGCTGGTCTCCAGCGCGGCATCGCTTTGCCGATCCACCAGCGTGACCTCGTGCCCGGCTTGCAACAAATGCCAGGCGCTGCAGGTACCGATGATGCCCGCCCCGAGGACCACGACACGCATTCAGGCTCCTTTCGTGGGCCGCTCCGGACCCGTTGACCCTTAGACCGGCCCATTTTGCCCCATTCCCACGCTCAGCCACCCAACGGGCAGTTGCAAACCGGGCGCCGGCAGGTGCCAAACCTAGCTGGAATCAGGATGCGGGGCCGGGCAGTCGATCAGCTGTTCAGGCAAAAACCCAGCTTGTTCGTTTTTGTCGGCGTAGCCCAGCGGGTTGGCCACCACCCGGCAGCGCCCCACCCGGTAGTCCTGGGCGCAGTGCAGGTGCCCGTGCAGCCACAGGTCGGCTTGCGGCAGCAGTTCGTCGAGGGCATTGCAAAACCCGGCGGTGCCGGGGTTGATGCCATAGCGCGGGTCGTGGCTGCGCAGGCTGGGGGCAAAGTGCGTCACCACCACCGTTGGCCCGGCGTGCGGCTGCGCCAGGGCGGCGCGCAACCAGTCTTGGCAGCTCAGTGCCTGCTCGCGCATGGCGGCGGCGTCAAAGCCCTGACCGTGGCGCCGGGTGTGCATTTTGCGCAGGTAGTGGTTGGCGGCGCGGTAGGCGCGTTCGCGCAGCTTGAGCCGCCGCGCCAACGGGTCGGCGGGCAAGCCGCGGCCGCTGAAGGGCAGATCGGCCAGCGCGTCAAAGTCGCTCCACAAGGTGGTGCCCACAAAGCGCACCCCTTGGTACAGCCACTGCTCGCGCTCCAGCCAGACGATGCCGAGGCGCTCGCAGCAGGCGCGCAGCGCCGCATGGGTGGCGTCGAAATCGAGCCCATCGTATTCGTGGTTGCCGGGGCAAAACAGCACCGGCGTGGGCCAGCCGGCGTATTGTGGCAAGGGCGAGAAGCGGCGCAACCCCCAGTCGGGTTCGCGCATCCGGGGCGGCTCCGGGGGCGGGGGAGGGAGCGCGTGCAGCAGGGGCGGCGCGTGGGCAGCAGCCACCGAAGCAGCGGCCGCAGACGTGGCGGGGGAAGCTGGAGCGCTTTGGTAAGACCCGATGTCACCGGCCAGCACCAGCACATCGGCACCGCGGGCCGGGCTGGCTTGCCAGCCGGGCTGGACTTCGAGGTGCAGATCGCTCAGCAGCTGGATTTTCATGGGGCAAGCCGACGTTGCCCGCGACCGGTGCGGCCAGGGCCAGCTGGATGCAGCCCGCAGCGCAGCAGGGGCGGCAACCGCAGCAGCAGGCAGCCGCAGCGGGTGGCGCGGGCCGTACAGCTCAGGCCAGCGCCTCGGCTTCTAGGCGCTGCTCCAGCCGCTCCTTGACTGCCCACAGCTCGGGCGGCAGGCGCTGCGCCAGCTTGTCGAAGTGCTCGGCGTGGTTGGCCAGCTCTTGCCGCCACTGCTGTGCATCGACGGCGCTCACGGCCTCGTACTGCTGCGCGCTGAAAGCCAGCCCGTCCCAGTTCAAATCGGTGTAGCGCGGGCTGGTGCCAAAGGCGTGTTCCTGCCCTTGCGCCTGGCCTTCGAGGCGCTGCAGCATCCAGTGCAGCACGCGCATGTTGTCGCCAAAGCCGGGCCAGACGAACTTGCCGTCGGCGCCTTTGCGGAACCAGTTGACACAGAAAATCGCCGGCAGCTTGGCGCCGCTGGCGCTCAGCTTGGCCCCGAGGTCGATCCAGTGCTGGAAGTAGTCGCCCATGTGGTAGCCGCAAAAGGGCAGCATGGCAAAGGGGTCGCGCCGCACCACACCTTGGGCGCCAAAGGCGGCGGCAGTGGTTTCGGAGCCCATGGTGGCGGCCATGTACACGCCCTCGTTCCAGTCGCGCGCCTGCGTCACCAGCGGCACCGTGTCGCTGCGCCGGCCGCCAAAGATAAAGGCGTCGATCGGCACCCCGGCCGGGTCGTCCCAAGCGGCGTCGAGCGCCGGGTTGTTGGTGGCCGACACGGTGAAGCGCGCATTCGGGTGCGCCGCCTTGGTGCCGCTGGCTTGGGCCCCTTGCGGCGTCCAGTCGCGCCCCTGCCAGTCGATGGCATGCGCCGGGGCTGGGCCCATGCCCTCCCACCAGACGTCGCCGTCGTCGGTGCGCGCAACGTTGGTAAAAATCACGTCGCGCTCGAGGCTGCGCATGCAGTTGGGGTTGGTGAGCGTGTTGGTGCCAGGGGCGACGCCAAAGTAGCCGGCCTCGGGGTTGATGGCGTACAGCCGCCCATCGGCGCCGGGCTTAATCCAAGCGATGTCGTCACCCACGGTGCTCACCTGCCAGCCCTCGAAGGCCTTGGGCGGGATCAGCATGGCGAAGTTGGTTTTGCCGCAGGCACTGGGGAAGGCGGCGGCGACGTGGTACTTTTTGCCTTGCGGGTTGGTCACGCCCAAAATCAGCATGTGCTCGGCCAGCCAGCCGGGGTTGCTGCCGCTGCCTTGCGCGGCGGCGCGCCCCATGGTCGAGGCGATGCGCAGCGCTAAGCACTTTTTGCCCAGCAGCGCGTTGCCGCCGTAGCCGGAGCCATAGGACCAGATTTCGCGCGTCTCGGGGTAGTGCACGATGTACTTGGTGGCCGGGTTGCAGGGCCAGACCGCATCGGCCTGCC
>Ga0209315_100059_pt1 | contig 15965 bp, 10 predicted proteins | sample 3A3metaG_FD_184148 | JGI IMG/M metagenome (GOLD analysis project Ga0209315, IMG submission 184148) | Freshwater bacterial and archeal communities from Indian Creek, Illinois, USA to study Microbial Dark Matter (Phase II) - 3A3 metaG... | ecosystem: Environmental > Aquatic > Freshwater >... | reverse complement strand
GCGGCTTAAAGGAAAGAAACTGACTCCCCAATTGTCAATATACCGGCAGAAATCAAGGGCATTTCTTAGACATAAGCCCTTTTTTTGCTATGAGAACCTTCTAGAATTATCATTCTAGCACGGTCTGACGGAGGAAATGCGACACTGCCGAGCGCAGGCAGGCTAGCATGTCGCAAACGCCCCGTCCCTGTGCGACAGGACCTAGGGCTTTGCTCTTAGCCGCCCCATGAAATGTTGTTTTTGGACAAGAGTTGCTCCACAAAAAGTTTAGCCAATTGCGGGTCAAATTGTTTGCCGGCATTGTTTTTTATCTCATTAAGCGCCTCTTCATGCGATAGGGCCTTGCGGTAGGGGCGATCGTTGGTCATGGCATCGTAGGCATCTGCTATCGCAAGGATGCGACACTCCAGGGGAATTTCTTCGTGCGTCAAACCAAAGGGGTAGCCTTCCCCATTCCACCATTCATGGTGCTTGAGAATCCAATCGGCTATGGGCATCAAATCCGGAGACGAAAACGCAATACGATGCCCTATTTCACAATGTTTTTGCATCTCTTTGCGCTCTGCAGGATCTAAGGCCGCTGTCTTAAATAATATACTGTCCGAAACGCCAACCTTGCCAATGTCATGAAACTGCGCTAAGAGACATAACTCTGCTATTTTATGCGCGGGCAATCCCAAGGCTTCACCCATAATGGAGACCTGCCCTCGCAACCTCTCCGCGTGGCCTTCAGTAATAAAGTCGCGGGCTTCCAAGGCTTTCGATAAAATGTTAAGCGAGTTACTTCGTACGCTTTGTCGGCGATGGAGCTTCTCACGGTACATCGCATCATCTGCCACTTTGAATAGATCAGCTCGGTCTGTATCTGCGGTAGAAGCAAAGCCGATGGATAGACTGATTGAAAGATCTGGGTTCGCCTTATTGTGCAGATCGATCGCTGCACGTAGCCGACGTACTGCTTCGGAGGCATTTAGGGCCGCAGGGCCACTGAGCAGGATGGCGAATTCATCGCCCCCAATTCTAGCGATAAGATCTTCTTCGCGAAAACTATTGCGAATGACAGCGCTTACCGCTACAAGATATTTATCGCCCGCTTCATGCCCCATAGTGTCATTGACCATTTTTAGACCATCTACATCACACACAATGAGTGCAGAATTCTCAGGCAGACTCGCCCGCCACATGGCATCTTCAAAAGATGCTCGATTGGACAACCCCGTAAGGGCATCATACATACCCATTTGCCGCAAGCGCTCTTCCATTTTCTTGCGATCGCTGATTTCTCTGGCACTCACAACCCAACCCGCAAAAAGGCCGGCAACATCATGCACTGTCTTGCCGATGCTTTCCACCCACACAACGTGGCCGTCAGCGTGTAAAAACCGGAATTCTAACTTATGAACAACCTCACTGCTTCTATCCATGTTGAGGGCAGCCGTAATTTTTTCCCTATCCTGTTGCTGCACAAATGAAGTAAACGCCCTGCCAACAACCCTGTTGAGGTCGTGACCGAGCACGGTTTGAAATGAAGGGGTGGTATAGCATACGTCACCCCCAGAGTCGATTTGACATATTACATCAAGCATATTATCGGATATTAACCGCAACGTGCTTTCGCGGTCAACAATTTCATGATGCGACTGCTCCAGCCCATCTAGCATATTGTTTATATTTACAGCCAGCGACGATATCTCATCCATCTCTCCCCGAACTTCTAGGCGTTGACCAATGCTCTCCTGCTGTCCAATCTGCTCAACGCCAGAGCTCAAACTAGATAATCTCGTCAATACCGTTTTGTCCAGCACCGCGACTAGCGCGAGAAAAAGCACCGCACTGATCACGCCAAACGCAATGCGAATGTTACGCACGGCCATAGAACCGATCGCCGATATGTTGCGCGGGATGTGGGCCTTTAACAACACGACCGGCACACCGTCAATATTTGTCAGGACTTTATAGGCGAGGTTAGTACTCTCACTCATTCTTTGCACAAAGGTGGTAGTACCTAGGGATAGCGGGCCAAACCCCACTATGTCTGGCAACCCCACATCGTCGATTAGGGATTGCTCAAGCTCAAGCAAGACGATTTCAGACAGATAGTCCACATCCAAGATCCTGCCGACAAGAATAATCCCCCTAGCCGGCCCCCTGTTGTCTGTCCGCAATACATTTCTCGCGGCAAACATTACTGGTATGCCCTCATGAAGTACTAAGCCGCTCTTCCCCGACAACAGGTCCCTAGGGTCAGTCCAGCCAGTCGTAGTCGCAATCTCTATCATCGCTGGGGAGAGTTCGGGCATCGCATCCAGCGAATTGAAAGCACGGCCGTAGATAAACTCGTGCTCAGAATTCAAAAATATCATGTAGTCTATGCGCAAATTTGCTCCAGCGTCTCCCACCAGATTTTCGGCCACAAAGGCAGGGTTGCTCCCGCCTACAAAATAGTAAGTATCATCCCAATAACCCCAGTCGAGGGCTATGCTATCCATTCGAGAGAGTTCAGTGTTGTAAGCAGCCATCACTCGCGCCATGTGCTGTAACGACTCTTCACGCTCCATATCAAGAACGCTACGCAAAATAATAGCCCTGGAGGCAAGGTCTATGCACACAAACAGCAATGAAAGTATGACAAAGATATATAAAAGTGTCTTTGCTCGCAGCATCTTAGTTGTCCACCTATCTGTTCTGTCTAATTACTCAGTGTAAGACAATAAGAACACAAGAACAAGCCTATTTCGTTCAGAGCCAATATCGATATTTACACGATCCCCGCCTGCACGGCCTTGCTAATCATGCTTGCCGGGAGGGGTTCGGCAAGCCGCCAGATGATGCTCATGGGTCGCGAACCGGTGTGACTAACGTAAGTTGCCTTGCCCAAGAAGACATACGGCTGCGCTTCATTGTTTACTTGCTTAAACTCGCGCGCAAATAGGAGCACCTGATTGCCCTCTTTCGCGTGGCTGATGTAGCGCTGCCCGGTTGGGGAGGAGGAAGAGGTCGTCGATTGCGACTGCCAATGGAACAGACTCTCATTTATGGCGTAGTCCTCGTACATGGTAGTCGGAGAGAAATCTTTCTCGGACTTGTTAAGATTGATAAACAGCAAATCGGTTTTCTTATCGGGCAACCATTTGACGCCCTCGCGCATATCCGGCCGCGCTTCGTCAGTCCATGCGCCCATAGCTGCCATAATGTCATTCCGCGTGTAATGGCAATGGAGGTCTAACGGGCAAGGAAAGCCAAGGCGCACCGGTTTATCTACGAACGAGAGGCGTTCGTAGCAATAGTGCAATAACTCGCGTAGTTCTTCGCGCCAGACAGAATGCTGTAGGAGCTTCGCAAAACCATGCCGCGCAGTCGCAAATCCTAGCGCCCGCGGAGTGATCTGCCAGCAGGTATAGTGAAACATACGTAACATGAGCACTTCCTCATCTGTCAGTCGATCTGGAAGGCCCTGCACGGCGACGGCAAGTAAAAACTGAAGTAGCCGCCGCGAATTCTTGCGGCTAAGTTTAAGGAGCGCTTGGGCAAACTTTTTTTCGTCGATAATCTCAAGTGAGACCGCATCTCGGTCCTCGTCGCGAGGATCTCTTCTCGCCTGAAGACATAAGCCGGCGAAGGTACTCCCCGTACGATAAATGTCCCCCAGAGTTAGAGAATCATTTTGACTTAGAAATTCTGTCAGCGATGGAAGCTTAAAGTCCTCGGGGTAGGTTCTTAATCGCCGCAAGATGCTTGCTTTGTTTTTAGTGGCCTGCCGGATGTTCTCTAGCACTACCTCGCGGGCCACGCGCTCAAGCTCTACATGGCAACCGCGCGGCAAGGCGGAAAAGCCGTCTTCAAGCTCTTTCTGCACTGAGCGCTGGGTCTGTCGCATCATAGCCCGAAACTTCCACTCAAAGCTGTACTGCCGGTGAGCCTGACCAATAAAGTCGAGCACAGTTAGCACGTCTTTACCCGCACAACGCCTTAGCCCACGCCCTAGCTGCTGCAAAAAGACTGTCAGGCTCTCTGTCGGACGTAGAAACAGGACGGTGTCTATTTCAGGGATGTCGACACCTTCGTTATAGAGGTCAACCGTGAAGATAAACTGTACGTCCTTTTTAACGAGTCTGCTCTGCGCGCTGTCACGTTCCTCCCTAGAGGACCCCCCGTGCAGCGCGAGCGAAGAAATGCCCTTCTCCGTAAATCTCTTGGCCATGTACTTGGCGTGTTCTACGCTAACGCAGAAACCAAGACCTCGCGTCTCGCGCACATCAGCAATATAACGCCTGACGGCTCTTAGAATGCCATCGGTGCGCATGTCGTTGCCAGTGTACACCTTCGTGAGTTCCGCAGTATCGTAGCGGCCCCGCTCAAAACGCACTCGACTGAGATCCACGTTGTCACTGACCCCAAAATACTGGAATGGAACGAGCAATTGGCGGTTGATCGCTTCCGGTAGACGAAGCTCAGTCGCCATGGCCCCGTCGAAGTACTTGTTGACAATGTCTATCTCGTCCATGCGTTCGGGGGTGGCCGTCAAGCCAAGGAGCACTTTAGGCCGATAATAGGCCAGTAGCTCCTGGTAACTTAATGCCGCGGCATGATGAAACTCATCCACAACAATAAAATCGTAGAAGTCGGGCGGTGTGGCGCGGATAAATTCTTGCGAATTAAATGTCTGTATGGATACAAACAGATGGTCATGACACTGTGGGCGCAAGTCACCGCAAAACAACTCGCCGAAGTTGTTGTCTCGCAAGATGGCGCGAAAACACCTCAGACTCTGCTCGAGGATTTCGCGCCGATGAGCAACAAAGAGTAGCCGGTTAGGCCCATTACCGCTCTCACGGCAAAACCTCTTGTAGTCAAAGGCCGATACTACCGTCTTGCCGGTACCAGTGGCCGCGACCACTAAATTACGATATCTGTGGTGCAACTCGCGCTCGGCAGCGAGCCTCTCTAGTATTTCTTGCTGAAAAGGGTAAGGTTCAATGGTGAACAAATACTGCTCGTCTCTCTGACCTGATGAAGTCTCCGCTCGTAGCGCCCTACGTAGATCCTCCGCATTGTCTGACGCGAAGGGCCGAAAGTCGCGATCATGCCAATATGTAGCAAATGTCGCGTTGATGCTGCGCAGAACATGGGGCATGTCCCTTTCTGTCACCTTGACGTTCCACTCTAGCCCACTCCCTATCGCAGCGCTCGACAAATTTGACGACCCTACATAGGCTGTCGAAAAACCGGTTGCCCGGTAAAAAATATATGACTTAGCATGCAGGCGTGTTGATCTAGTATCGTAAGATATACGAATCTCTGTGTTCGGCAGCTTAGCTAATTCGAGCATAGCCTTGAGGTCTGTCGCCCCCAGGTACGATGTCGTAATAACACGCAAACTGCCCCTCTTGGTAAAGGCCTCTAGCTCAGGCAAAATGAGCCTTAGACCGCTCCACTTAACAAACGAAATGAGCAAATCGATGCGGTCTGCGGTGATGATTTCCTTCTTGAGTTCCGCTACCATGGAAGGCTCATGAATGGATCCCGTAAACAGCGTGCTTATGGAAAGAGGTGTCTCCGGCCGAACAACTTCTACTCGCCTCCCCTGCGTGTGGGACAAAGAGACCTTAGCCTTGTCAAGTACGGCCATCAGTTGTTCGTGTCGTTCACCAATTCGCCACTCCAGAAGCTCTGACTCATCACTGAGTTGCGACAGGAGCTCAATCAGCCTATTACAAGCAGAGATCTGTTGCGACAGGCCACTAGATTCGCCGCAGTTATCGCGAATGTAGATGAGTCCCTTATACAAGACGTCATGCAAGTAGCGGGCCAGCACCGTTTCTGCTTCGCCCGCTACTAAGGGAGCCGTTTGCGCCTCCCGTTCGTCGCCCAGCACCTTCAATCCAGCCGCAACGGCCATATTAACTACCTGCTCGTACAGCCCTGAGGGTAAATACATACTCCAACTCCTCTCTGTCGCACAGGGACGGAGGAAACGCGACATGGCTGCGTGCAGAAAGCCTTGCCTGTCGCAAACGCCCCGTCCCTATGCGACAGGCATCTCTTATGTCGCAAACGCCCCGTCCCTATGCGACATGCTCACCCAGCAGGCGGCGGAATTCTTCGCAGCGCGCCAAGAGATCGTCGTAGGTGCCTGAATCTGCGATGCGACCGTCTTTGAGGACAATGATTTTATCGGCCCGGCGCAGGACTTGGGGGCGATGTGATACGACTAGGTAGGTACCGCGGTATTCCCCGCCAAAGAGGCTTTGCCACAAGTTTTCTTCTGTGCGGACATCAAGCGCGGATGAAAGGTCGTCGAAAACGAGCAATTCCGGCTGATGGATAATGGCGCGCGCGGCCGCGACGCGCTGTACCTGCCCGCCCGATAACTTAACTCCCCGCACTCCTACTACTGTATCGAGGCCCTCCGGCAAAACGGCCAGGTCGGTAATAAAGTCCGCCGTTTTTAGGGCAAGTCGCAGCTCATCGTCGGAAAATTTGCCTCCCATGGACAGATTATCCCGCAGGGTGCCGCTAAACAGGATGGGCGACTGTCGCACATAGGCGACATTGGGCGGCACAAGCACTTCGTTCGGCCTTGAGACCTGCTCTGCGTTCCAATAGACGGCCCCGCTACCTGGCAATTGTCCGAGCAGGGCGCGGAGCAGGGTGGTCTTGCCGCTGCCCATGCGCCCGGTAATAGCCACGAGCGAACCGGCAGCGACGTCAAAGGAGATGGCGGAGATCCCTGTGGCGCTTTGCGGATAAATGTAGGAAAGGTTTTTGACCGAAAGTAGCTGCAAGGGCTGACGGAGGTTTTCTTTTATTTTTATGGCCTTCTGCCAGTATTCGGTGCGCGTAAGCTCAGAAATTTTATCTTCACACAGTGCAGCTAGTCTCCGCACGGCAACTTTTCCCTGTTGAATAAAGGCGACAAAGTAACCGTAAAACTCGACAATGCCAGTCACGCTATCTAGGTAGGATACGAATAGGGCAAAATCCCCCACCGTAAAATTTCCGCCTCCCAGCTCTCTTCCGGCGACCCATAAAATGGCCGCAGTGCCAATGCTGAAGGTTCCGTTAGACAGAAACTCAAGGCCATGATTGTACTTGCGTTCCCGCAAGGCAAATGTGGCGCGCGTGGTATTTAGATCACGCAAGCGCCTGGCAGCCCGGTCTTCTGCCTGCGCCATCTGCAAAGACTGTATGGCGGAGAATACTTCCCCCATTACCCCAGTAACACGGGCGGCGGCATCGCGAGTGGCGACGCGATATTTCTCTAAGCCTTGCGAGGCGATGTTATAGAGGATACCCACGGCAATAAGGGGCAAGAAAACCACCGCCGTAACGCGAGCATTGATACTTAACATAATGCCGATGGCGACTGCCCCGAACAACAACTCACCGAAGAAGTCGGCAATCCAACTTACGGTATATTCAAGGTGCGTGGCATCATCCCGCATACTGTCGAGCGCTTCCCCGGGGGGTACATTCAGAGCGGCCGCCCCAGGGCGCAAGAAAATCTGACGCATGACATTGTAACGCACGAGTGAACTGGTATGGAAACGATGCACAGCGTCAGTAACTGCCCCAGCAGCGATAGCTAGCACGCGCACTATGGCATAGGCAAGCATGGCTATAGCAAAGCTTTGTACGGGCGCGAGATAGTTCCCCGCAAAGAGATGATCGAGGGCCTGTCTAAGGAGCAATGCCGGCAACAGGGGCAGGGCATGAACGCTCGTCCAGAGCACAACGTCAAGCAAGTAAAGGTAAGGACGTGCCGCGAGCAGGCGCCATATTACTTTGAGAGCACTCATGTCAGCACCTCCTCTAGCCCAACTAACTTAAGCCTTGCGTAGTGTGAATGGGGGTCTTTCTCGATTTCCGTACGTTTCCCAAACTCTAAGATCCGACCGCCGTCAAGCAACAGCAAGTGATCCACCTGCTCTAAAGTGGCAAGACGGTGGGCGATAATAACGCCTGTCCGCCCGTCAAGCAGCCTCTTCAGTGCTCTCCCCACCAAGTTTTCGGTGATAGGGTCGAGCTTCGCCGACGCCTCGTCCAGTACAACAATAGATGGATTGCGCAAAAAGGCACGGGCCAGGGCTAAAAGCTGCCCCTCACCGGCAGAAAGCCCATTGCTGCCTGACTCCATCATGGTGTCAAGTCCTACAGGCAAGGCGCGGTACCAATCCATGAGCCCTAACTCGCGGAGTATGCCAATAAGCGTGTCATCACTGTAAGTATCATCAAAGAAGGTAAGATTATCGCGCACTGAGGCCTGAAAGACCTGCACCTCCTGCGTAACAAAGCTAATGCGTTCCCTGATCGTGCGGACAGACATAGCCGCGGTAGGTATCCCCCCTAGGAGGAGTTCACCCGCGCTAGGGTCGTACTGCCTCGCAATAAGACGAGCAAGTGTCGACTTCCCGCTCCCGGTGCGCCCAATGATGCCTAAAGTCTCTCCGCGGGGCAAGGAAAATGACACTCGATCAAGCACCAAATTATTGTCGCCCTCGTAGCTAAAAACAAGGTTGCGCGCTTCCACCGGCAAGGCCAGAGCCGGAAGGGAGATCCCCTCATCCGTGTCAGACAGCGCAGACATGGCCAGCAGCTCATTGATGCGACGCAAGGAGGACGCAGCCCGCTGCATTTCCTGCAACTGCATGCGTATCTGGTGCACAGGTTGCTGAATGAGCTCAGCATAGTGAATGATAAGGTAGGCTGTACCAATGCTAAGGCCATGATACCGCCAAAGATAGGCGGCCAAGATAACTGACAATATTTGGCTGATAGCCTGTAATATTATGGCCACCGACCACAGGGAGGTGTGCGCCAAGTAGGTCTTAATGAGATGCGGTAGCCAACGATAAAACTCCGCCCTGAGCTTATCAAGCATCGTAAATTGTGCGCCTACCCCTTGCATGTCCTCCGTAGTTGACAGTTGTTCCCCTACTAGGCCGTAAACTTGGGCACTGGCCTTGCGCTCCGCCACAATAACTGGCGTGGTAACAGCCCTGACACCGCTGATTAACGCCAGACTTAAAGCCGTATACAGGGCGAACACCACGCCGACTAGGTAGTGTTCTCGCCACAAGAGAATGACCGAACCGATAATAAAGAGGGCGTTTATGACTATGTGACGAAGAAAGTTGGCCATTAGCTCAGCTAGTCGCGTTACATCTACATCGACGCGCTCGATAAGTGCCCCTGGACTTGTCCCTTTGTGAAAAGCCAGGTCTAACTTGAGCACGTGACGCATCAAATCATAGCGCAATTCGTTAGTAGAGGCCCAACCAAGCTTGTCGCTGCCATAACGCACTAGCGCGTCGACAAAATTGCCCAGCACCGCTACTCCGCCCAGCAACAAAATCCCTATAAATATTTGACGGTCTTCCTGCCCCGCTATAGATAAGTCCAGCACCGAGCGTAAAATTTGCGGGCGCGCCAAGCGGGCGGCTAAAGACAGCAACATCAGGCTGGCAATGGCCGCTAGACGCCACCGCCACGGCCGCAAATACTTTGCCAGCAATTTAACTATGGAATATTTCATGCTAACCTCCTGGGACGACAAAGGGGACGGTTCTTTTTGTCGGACCACTCACTTTTCATCGCTTCGCAAACTTTATACTATATTCATTCTAGATATTCGCCGAGTTTCCTCTAATCTGCTTCCGGAGTCTACCAATGGCCCTCGTCATGAGAGGGCCAAACTTTTCGGATAGTGTGATAAGACTGGCTTTTTCGTACCTGCGCCTGGCCACCTATTTACCGCAAGCGCAGTGTGGCTGCAGTGCCTTATCAGGTATGGTAAGATTAACTTAAGTCTAAATGAGTAGGAGGCCTGATATGTCCAAATTAGAGCAATTTATCAAGACATTCCCTTGGGTTCACAACGAGAACATTCCGTTCACTAAACTAAAGAAAGATCTGTCCGCATGCAAAATAGGCCTAATTTCCACAGGGGGGCTGTACGTCAAGACTGACACCCCATTTGCCATTGTGGGGCGGGATGATGTAGATGAGTCTTACCGCGAGATTCCCCTGCAGACTGATATCGGGCACCTACGCATTGCGCATGAGCACTTCAACAAAGCCTTTGCTGATGAGGACATCAATGTCATCTTCCCCATTCTGCGCCTCATGGAGCTCGTGGAAGAGGGATTTATCGGCACATTAGCCGACATCAATTACAGCATCTCCGGATACATACCAAAACCCGAGCGGCTGTATGCTAGCGGAGAGGCGATTAGCGACGCCCTAGTAGCCCAGGGAGTTGACGTGGCACTACTAGTCCCCGTCTGACCAATCTGTCAACAGTCCGGTGGACTGGTGGCTCGCGCGATTGAACAGGCAGGGATACCCACTGTCACCCTCAACTTAATCCCGCAGATCGTTACTGTAGTCGGCATCCCTCGTGCGCTGACAGTGACCCACCCCTTTGGCAGTCCGATAGGGTCTCCGCATGCGGTCGAGCAGCACCTGAAGGTTCTCAGGGCCGCCCTCAAATTGCTGGTAACCGCTGATACTCCTGGGTCCTCCTGGTTGGTTGCGGCCGAAGAGGATTAGCCCTGAGTCATCTAGTGACTCAAGGAGTCGCGAAGGCTGTTGTCATGGTTTTGACGGTCAAGGGAGCCGAGTTGCGATAGGAAATCGTCCCTTTTGTCGCCTAAGCTTGTGAATCACTTTAAAGCGCATCCTTTAGACCAATCTGAGACTGGTAGAGGGCTCTATACTCGCTACAAGTGTGGAGTAGTGTGTCGTGGGTGCCAGCAGAGATCAACTGACCTTCCTTGAGAACAAAGATTTCATCAGCGCCTATAATGCTGGATAGTCGATGAGACACGATAATGCAAGTCATCTGCGGATAGTTAGTAAAGATTGCCTTATATATCTTGTTCTCCGTTGCACTATCTAGAGCAGATGTGGCTTCATCCAAAACCAGCAATCTGGGTCTTCTTGCTAATGCTCTTGCTATTGCAACTCGCTGTTTTTGACCAGTTGACAAATTGTATGCCCTCTCTCCAATGACAGTCTCTATCCCGTTGGGTAGGGCAGGTAAGAACTCCGTGACTTCTGCATCTTCTAAGATGGTGTGAAGGTGCGCTTGTGAGTGTCCAGACGCTCCTAGCAGTACATTCTCTCTAATGGAGGCATTGAATAAGTAAGAGTCTTGAAAAACTGCCGCCATCCAATCTACCCCCAGTAAAGAGGAATTATCAGTTGAATCGCCATCCAGAAACATCGAGCCGTTCTGAGGCTCGATCAGTCCAAGCATAATCTTGAGCAATGTTGACTTACCGCTTCCCGTTGCACCAACTAGAGCGATTCTTTCGCCTCTTTTTATAGATAGATTTACATCGCGCAGAATATCTCGGTCCGCACCATAGCGATAAGATACCCCCTGAAGCTGGATGATTTTTTCAAACTGTTTACTTGTTTGGGGCTTGCGCGAAGAAGGAAACCAACTAAGAACTGCGCTTATTCGTCCCGCAGCAACATAACTTTGCTGCACTTGAGCAATGTAATTTGTGAGCTGGCTAATGGGGTGAATAACCCACTGTATGTACCACATGAAGGCGATTAGTTCTCCGGGACTTAAGTCTCCGGTGCTAACCTGATAAGCGCCAAGCCCGAGACAAACCACTGTTGCTACTGGCCACAGCGCTTGAGTCAGATTATCCAAACTTCCTACTAGGTGGGTGGTTCCTTTTTGGGACTCAGCAAGTTTTTTGTTTGTCTCATCAAAAGTCTTTCTTTGTAAGTGCCATAAGTTGAAAACGGAGATTTCTCTCCAAGCAGTTAGGGCTTCGAGAACAGAACCTACTGCCACAGAGTTAAATTCTTTCTGCTTTCCCCAGGCTGTCTTGTTTCTCTTGGACACCCACCGACTGACAACAAGCATAATCCCCCCTAGAGGAAGACATGCAATCAAGAGCACGTAGTTAAGTTGCAACAACAGAACAAAGGCCCATAGAAATATGAAAAGACTTCTCCCTATAATCACCATGGGTTTTATTATCAATAACCCTAAATCAGGAATATCATTGAACACCCGGGAAATTGTTTCGGATGCTGATGCACGTTCAATGTCCTTGATGCTCGCAGAGGAAATTCTCGAGAAAATCATTGAGCGTATTTCTGTACCTATGTTTACTCCTACATATCCCCCTAACAAATCGGCGGCATAGTTACTAAAGCATCCAACAAGTCGGAAGCTGTACCACAGAAATATTAAGTACAGTATTTCTCTTAGGTTCCCCCCTTGAATTATTCGGTCAATCGTTTCCTGCATAAACTTAACCGGGAACACTTCAAGAAAGCCACTTAATACTAGCGCAACGAACAAAGAAGCAAAAATCCACCACTGCTTTAGGAAAAACGATATTAGGATTTTATTTACCTCATTCTGCTTCTCCATTAATACACACCACCTCTCCTAGTGGCATCTCCTAACTCGCCTGGCCAAGTTATCTTTTCATCCAAAGCCTTGCCTGTCTCACTTTGATTCCGTCCTTTTTCCGGCACGAGGCTATGCCTCTCAAAATAATAAGGAAGCCTTTTTAGCTGTTCCGCTCAGTTCCTTGCACTGGCGATTCGCCTTTCAAGCTCAGTCCAAAATTGCGGGCGCCCTGCGTTAGCAACTCGGACACTGCGAGACCACCCTTTTTGCCGACCACTCACTTTTCATTGTTTCGCAAACCTTATACTAAATAGATTCTAGACGTTCTGCGAGTTTCATCTAATTTTCTCCTAAATATGACAAGAGCTATCTTCATAAACCGACATAGATTTCCGGATTAGGTTCGGTCCCTCGCGCCTCGCGTTTTAATACTCGAGTGCACCAAGGTAGTCAGGCTCTCGATCGGAAACTTCCGAGAGCCCGTGTTTTGCGCGTTGCTGTCAAATTACTGTCAAAACGATAAAATAATGGCGTGCCTGGCAGGAATTTAACCTGCGGCCTACTGCTGAGAAGTTGCGTTGCTGTTTTTTGCGTACGCCCTAAAGCGAGTACAAAACATCCTCGGTCAGCAGGAATTAACGAAGAGACTGGCTTCTCTTCTTCTTTGTCTTTTTCCTTCCGCGGCAAAATGGCGACAAAATGGAGGCAAATATGCAGATATGCACACAGCCTGACGCCCCTTTTCTTCCCATTACGCCATCTTACATCCAAAGACAAGCCCGTTGCGAGGTCAAAAAGGGTTTTTGGCAAAGAGTGCGAAAATAGATGATATTGGCAACATCTGGCCCACAACGAGCCTGTCTAAGGCGAAAGGAGGGAGCATTGATGAAACAAAAGGCGTTTGTTATAACCATCTTGATCTTTGCGCTGTTGTCGCTCGGCGCCCTTGCCGGGATCACACTGCTACAAAGTACCGAGCCTGCTAAGGTACCTAACTTAGGATGGGATTCACGGTGGTTTGCAGATTTAAAAGTAGATGCAGTGCTACTTAAGACTCAATATCTTGTAGGCGAGAGGATCTTGTTAAGTAAAACTCTATACAATCTAGACGATGAACCGCGCACTTTCTTGGGCGCTGAATCTTTGCTTTTCTTTAGGGTTTATGCTAAGCAGTATCGAATCGCCGCATCAAAAACCCCGGGACCACAACCTGGCAGTCTGGTAGAAATTAACCTCAGTCCCGGCGTGCCTGACCTTAGCGCATCGTGGGTCGAACACTATTCCTTCGCCTTAGACCAGCCGGGCTGGTACAAATTAGTTGCTTGGGCCGAACTTAGTTTGGATGTGAATGGCTCTACCCAAAGTGCAATGATCTACGGGGAGCCTATGTGGATAGAGATTGTCACTGGCAGATAGGCGGCTTTGGGGCGGCCGAATGGCACACGGCAGCCATAGCCCCATTCGAGATCAGAAACTGGGTTAACAATTCCCTGAAGCTAACATTACTATTGCCTGGGTGACGTCAAGGCCTTATTTCCACCCCCTTGCGGCTCGAGACTAGGTAATTAGTTGTTGTGTGAACCAATATTTGAATCCCGCGGGACTTGTCTGTAAGCCCGCTCCTCGGGGGATAATTATCGGTCTTTCGCTGTCGCAATGATCAGCCCACCGCGATCTGTCCCCACCAGTAGCCAGCCATGGTTGGCGTGCTCCCAAGTCTCCCTACCCAGAGGGTCAATTGCTGTCTTTATGCCCTCTCCGCTGATGACGACGGTAAAGGGACGGGTTCCGGTGGCAAGACTGTGCACCGAAAGAGTCCTCCCATGGGCTACTGTGACATTGTAGCGAGTAAATTCAACCAGCGCTTCATGCTCTCTCCCCTCTACGCGCCAAGAAACATGACCAGTGTTCTGGTTAATTCTGACCTCTACCGTCCAAACACCAGCGCCGATCGGCCCCCATCCCACCAGCTGATGAAGGTATCTGAAGGAAAGTTCATAGTCATCAACCCGCGTTAACATCCCCCTAAAGGGGCTAGCAGGGTGTTCTACGACAGGCAGGGCCTGCGCAGGGAAACCGACCTCCGCTGCCGTGGGCCTAGGGATTTGCGCTAGCACTCGCTTGCGCCCTAGGGCGAGATCAATCTGGTAAAGGCGCCCCGCGCGATCGACGATATAGGCATCATCCCCCTCAATGAGGGGCAGGCTAAGCTCTCCATCGCCCAGCCTGAGTCGCCGAACGCTAATCGGCTCCTCAGTCAAGTGCCACACTCCGTAGTGATAGGTATAGTAGTAAGCTAGGCCTGCCGCCAGCGTAAGTTGCAGCAACAAGAGGGTTTGGTAGACTTTTTTCTTTTTCGTCTCGTCTATGTTTCCAAAGCGAGTCGCAAGAACAGTTGGCACAGCAACAGCGGCAACAAAGAAGAAAATTGCGTAATTCGCAAGTATGTCACCATACAAAAAGGCGCCGGAGACTATACCAAGAAGAATCTGAATAAGACTAAAGCCGAGCAAGATGAGGTAGGGTATTACAAGCAAAAACGATATGCCGCTTTTAAGTGCTATGGCCAAACTCGTCGGTATTAAGAACAACAGATGGAACACCAGATGATGCAGCGGATGGAACAACCCTGACTGAATGAATTTTGGCATAAACCCTACCCCTTCTATCATCCAATAAGAGACCAGCAGAGACGAGAGAAGGGACATTACGACAGCGCCCTCCTTGGACAAGGTGTAGTCCCCGGCAGTTTTCACCCCAATAGCAAACCAATCTCTAGCTCTGTGACGCATATTAGGCTGCACCTTCCTTCCCGGCGTTATCGAGCTTGGCACAAATATCAGCAAACATCGGGGACGGTTCTCGACGTTATAGGAGATGCCAAAAAATTCACTGCCAGCGCCGCCCCAGTCGCTGCCGGCCCTAGAAGAGGGAACCCTTGCCCTACAAAAGCATTGCTGAGGCGCTCAACTATCTCTTGCCGCCAACGACCTACATGAGCGGCCCTCGGGACAGAAATTCGTCTGGTTGCCTGCCCTACAGTCGTGTCCTTCGGCTACAGAAAGGGAAATTTACTCGTCAGTGCGCGAGGTCAACTGGAGCGGAGAGTAACCCAGCAAAAAGAGATCTCAGCAGGAAACAACACAACACCACTAAACGTTTCACAGAACTATTCGCGAAGCAAAGACCTTTTCCTGCCATCATAGAGATACACCCTTTGCGCTCCTTGCTGTCTAAACAATAAAAAGCTCTCTAGGCGAAAACCTAGAGAGCCCTGTGTTTAATGGCGCGCCTGGCAGGAAGTGAACCTGCGGCCCACTGCTTAGAAGTTGTTTGCCACACTCTGCATCTCATGTCAGGTCGTGTCGGGCAGTGTCATGGAGTGAGGAAATACAAGGGGCTATCGACCACAAACACCTGTTCGTATCCGTTCATTGCGTGTAATTCCCACGGCGTTGCTGTCAAAATTGCTGTCAAATCGGGGCGCTCGCCACAAACGGATTCCGAAGCCCCAAACCCCAGCCTCCATTGACTGCCACTCACACGAGTGCCTTCATGCAGCATGACGCATTTCCAAAAA
>Ga0209315_100057_pt1 | contig 16066 bp, 11 predicted proteins | sample 3A3metaG_FD_184148 | JGI IMG/M metagenome (GOLD analysis project Ga0209315, IMG submission 184148) | Freshwater bacterial and archeal communities from Indian Creek, Illinois, USA to study Microbial Dark Matter (Phase II) - 3A3 metaG... | ecosystem: Environmental > Aquatic > Freshwater >... | reverse complement strand
GGGGCTGGGCGGCTGCGGGCCGCCAGAGCGCGCGCCACAGCAGCAACGGGGCGTCGGCGGCGCGCAGGCGCGGCCGCTGGCACCAGGTGCGGCCACCCAAGGCTTCGATTTTGTCCAAGATCCGCAATCCCCCCTGCACCACCAGGCGCAATTCCCAGCCCACGCGGCCGGGCAAGCGCCACGCCAGAGGGGCGCCCTCGAGCATCAGAGTGCGGGCGTGCGCGCACAGTTCCAGCAGCATGGCTTGCGCCTGCGGCGGTGCGCCGGCACCGGGTTGCAGGCTGGCCAGTGCCACCCCGTGGCGTTGCAAGGCGGACAAGGGCAGGTAGTGGCGCTGGCGCGGCAAGTCGAGGCTCAAATCCTGCCAGAAGTTGATCAGTTGCAGCGCGCTGCAGATGGCGTCGCTCTGCTGCAGCGAGCGCTCGTCGCGCACGCCATAGAGGTGCAGCAGCAAGCGCCCCACCGGGTTGGCCGAGCGGCTGCAGTAGCCGAGCAGCTCGGGCAGGTCGGCGTACAGCTGGCCGCTGGCGGTGCGGCGCACGTCTTGCTCGAAGGCATCGAGCAGGTGCAGCAGCGGCTCCAAGGGCAGCTGCCAAGCGTGCACCTGCTGCGCCAGCGCGGGCATGATGTGGGGCCAGCGCAGGCCTGCAGCCGGCGTTGCAGCAGATGCAGCAGGTGCAACCGCGGCCAGCAACTCGGCGCGGTAAGCCTGCAAATCGAGCAGGCGCTGTGCCGCGCCGGCGCTGCCCTCGTCGGCGATGTCGTCGGCGCAGCGCGCAAAGGCGTAGATGGCCCGCACCGGCGCACGCAAGGCAGGCGGACACAACCACGACGCCACCGGAAAGTTTTCGTAGTGCGCCACACCATGCACGGGGTTTACCATCGGATCGATTATGCCGCCCTTGGGTGCCGGCGTGTATCGCGGGCCAAGCGTGGGCTGCCTTACAATCTCGGCTTTTCCCGCGTCTACCCAAGGGCATCCTTGCTACGGCGCGGTCAGGCGCGCGGGTGGCGAAATTGGTAGACGCACCAGGTTTAGGTCCTGACGGTGGCAACACTGTGGGGGTTCGAGTCCCCCCCCGCGCACCACTCTCTTATCGCATGGTTTCATTGCCCGGCAGCCAGTCGATGGCGGCGGCAAACCCCCGCCGGGTCACGCCTTGCGCCAGCGGGTCTGTGCCTAGGCCTTGGTCCAGCACGGTGGCGGTGGCGGCGCCGGTGTCTTGCATGATGGCTTTGAGCCCCCGCGCCAGATAGGGCGAGGTGGCGCGGGCGGTTTTGATCTCCACTGCGTGCAGTGCACCGCTGCGCTCCAGCAGCAAATCGGCCTCGGCGCCGGTGGCGGTGCGCCAGAAATGGGGCACGCTGTGGGGGTGGGCCAACGCTTCGCGGCGCAGCAGGTCTTCGAGCACAAAAGTTTCCCAACTGGCACCACGTATGGGGTGGCTGTTGAGTGCCTCCAGCGAGTCGATGTTGAGCAAGTGGTGCAGCAAGCCGGTGTCGCGCAGGTACAGCTTCGGGGCCTTGACCAGCCTTTTGCCTACGTTGCGAAAATAGGGGGGAAGCCTGCGCAGCATAAAACTTTGCTCCAAGATGCCCACGTAGCGGGCGACCGTGGGCTGGGAGCAGCCCAGCGACGCCGCCAACTGGCTGAAATTGGCCATGCCGCCTTGGGCATGAGCCAGCATGGTGAGCAGCTTGCGCATCAGCACCGGGTCGGCTCCCACACCGATCGCGGGCAAGTCGCGCTCCACATAGGTGCGCAAATAAGCCTCCCACCAGTCCCGGAAGTGCCCGCCACGCCGGTGGGCACCCAGCGCATCGGGCAAGCCGCCACACAACCACAGTTGCTGCCAGTCTGCTACCGGCTCAGGGCCGGTGCCGGCCTCGTGCGCGGTCAGCGGTTGCAATTCCAAAACGCCCACCCTGCCTGCCAGGCTTTCGGATACCTGTTTGACCAGCGCCGGCTGGGCCGAGCCCAAAATCACAAAACGGCCCATGCGCTGTCGGTCGGCATCCACGGCGCCGCGCAGGGCCTCAAAAAGCACGGGCAGGCGCTGGGCCTCGTCCAGCACCAAGCCTGGGCCTTGCTGGCGGGCATCGAGTTGGAAGCGCGGGTCTTCGGCAAACAGGGCGCGGGTGGATGGGTCTTCCAGATCCAAGTAGGTGTGGCTGGCAAATGCTTGGCGGGCCAAGGTGGTTTTACCCACTTGGCGTGCGCCCAAGATCAACACCGCAGGGAACTGACGGGCCAGGTGCAACAGGCGCGAGGTGGCGAGGCGATCGTACATGCCATGCAATTTTATAGCAGAGCTTTGTATTTGCATGGTACTTAACTTGGGGCGGTGCGGTACGTGCGGGTCAACACAGTGCCCATTTGAAGTGCCTGGCCGCAGCGATGTCAGCTTAGCCGCAGCAAAACGCCTCGGCTACAATTGCCGGCTAACCCAAACGCCGCCGCAAGGAGGCGCACGGGTGCAGGGGAACTGGGCCTTGCCCGCCCCCGCGCACCATTGAAACAAATAACCTCATCCCGAACACCGGGGGCCTTGGCCTTGCAGGCCGACCCCTCACAGGAGTAATCAGCATGGCCGTCACCGTTGAAACACTGGATAAGCTCGAACGCAAGATCACGCTCGAGCTGTCGCTGGAGCAGATCAACCAGGAGGTGCAAAACCGCCTCAAGCGCATGCAGCGCCAAGTCAAGCTCGACGGCTTCAGGCCTGGCAAGGTGCCGCTGAGCGTGGTGCAAAAGCGCTTCGGCGGTTCGGTGCACTACGAGGTGATGAACGACCAGCTCGGCCAGGCCTTCCAGTCCGCAGCCCAAGAAGCGCAACTGCGCATCGCCGGCACCCCGAGCATCAACGAAAAAGAAGGGGCGCCAGAAGGCGCGGTGGCTTTCGAGGCGGTGTTTGAGGTCTATCCAGAAGTCAAAATCGGCGACTTGAGCGCGGCCACGATCGAAAAATTCAGCGCCACGGTGGACGAGGCGGCGATCGAGCGCACGCTCGACATTTTGCGCAAGCAGCGCCGCACCTTTGTAGCCCGCGCCGCCGACGAGCCGGCGCAAGAAGGCGACCAGGTGCGCATCGACTTCGAAGGCAAGATCGACGGCGAGCCCTTCGAGGGCGGCAAGGCCGAGGGCTTCCAGTTCGTGCTCGGCGAAGGCCAGATGCTCAAAGAGTTCGAAGAGGCCGTGCGCGGCATGCGCGTGGGCGAATCCAAAACTTTCCCGCTCAACTTCCCGGCCGAGTACCACGGCAAAGACGTGGCCGGCAAGCAGGCCGATTTTCTGGTCACGCTGCAACAACTCGAGGCGGCGCAACTGCCTGCGGTGGACGACGAGCTGGCCAGCGCCCTCGGCGTGGCCGGGGGCAGCGTGGAGGCGCTGCGCGCCGACATCCGCAAAAACCTCGAGCGCGAAGTCAAGTTCCGCTTGCAGATGCGCAACAAGACGGCGGTGATGGACGCGCTGGTGGCGCAGTCCGAGCTCGATGTGCCCAAATCCAGCGTGGCGGCCGAGGTCGAGCGCCTGATCGAGGGCGCGCGCGCCAACCTCAAAGAGCGCGGCGTTCAAGGTGCCGATCAGGCCCCGATTCCGGCCGAGCTGTTCCAAGCCCAAGCCGAGCGCCGCGTGCGCTTGGGGCTGGTGGTGGCCGAGCTGGTCAACGCCAACCGCCTGCAAGCCACGCCGGAGCAGGTCGATGCCCATATCCAAGAGCTGGCCAGCTCCTACGAGAGCCCGGCCGATGTGGTGCGCTGGTACCAGAGCGACCGCCAGCGCTTGGCCGAAATCGAGGCGCTGGTGCTGGAGAACAATGTCACCGAGTTCGTGCTGGCGCGCGCGCAGGTGAGCGACAAAGCGATTCCTTTCGACGAACTGATGGGCAAGGGCTAAACCATGAGCGCACTTCACACACAAGCCTTGGGCATGGTGCCCATGGTGATCGAGCAGTCGGGCCGCGGCGAGCGCGCCTACGACATCTACTCGCGCCTGCTCAAGGAGCGCGTGGTGTTTCTGGTGGGTGAAGTCAACGACCACACGGCCAATCTGGTGGTGGCGCAGTTGCTGTTCCTCGAGAGCGAAAACCCGGACAAGGACATTTCGCTCTACATCAATTCACCCGGTGGCAGCGTGAGTGCAGGCATGTCGATTTTCGACACCATGAACTTCATCAAGCCCGAAGTGTCCACGCTGTGCGTGGGCATGGCCGCCAGCATGGGGGCTTTTTTGCTCGCGGCCGGGGCCAAGGGCAAGCGTTTTTCGCTGCCCAACTCGCGCGTCATGATCCACCAACCGCTGGGCGGCGCACGCGGCCAAGCGACCGACATCGAGATCCATGCGCGCGAGATCTTGCGCCTGCGCGCCGAGCTCAACCGCATCTTGGCCGAGCGCACCGGGCAGGCGCTAGAAAAAATCGAGCGCGACACCGAGCGCGACTACTTCATGTCGGCAGCCGAAGCAGCCGAATACGGTTTGATCGACAAAGTGATCGACAAACGCGGGTCTTGATAAGCCCTTCTCGGCTGCAGCCTGCTTGGCAGCAAGGTGGCCGCGAAGGCGCTATGATGGTGCGCAGCCCATCCTTTGATGCAACGAGAACCTAACCTAGGCGCGCCCCCATGCCCGAACGCAAAGGCCCCACCAGCCCGAAAAACCTGTTTTGCTCCTTTTGCGGCAAGAGCCAGCACGAGGTCAAGAAGCTCATTTCCGGCCCTTCGGTGTTCATCTGCGACGAGTGCATCGCGCTGTGTGCCGACATCATGCGCGACGAGCTGCCGCAGACTGCCATGGGCAAAGGCGGCTCTGGCGCCGACGCGCTGCCGACGCCGCTGCAAATCAAGCACCACCTCGATCAGTACGTGATCGGCCAAGAGGCGGCCAAAAAAACCCTGTCGGTGGCGGTGTACAACCACTACAAGCGCCTGCGCCACCGCGATCGTTCGAGCAAAGACGACGTCGAGCTGGCCAAAAGCAACATCTTGCTCATCGGCCCCACCGGTTCGGGCAAAACGCTGCTGGCTGCCACCATGGCGCGCATGCTCAACGTGCCCTTCGTCATGGCCGACGCCACCACGCTCACCGAGGCCGGGTACGTGGGCGAGGACGTGGAAAACATCATCGCCAAACTGCTGCAAACCTGCAATTACGACCCTGAAAAAGCGCAGCGCGGCATCGTTTTCATCGACGAAATCGATAAGATCACGCGCAAATCCGAAAACCCCTCCATCACCCGCGACGTCTCGGGCGAAGGCGTGCAGCAGGCGCTGCTCAAGCTGGTCGAGGGCACGGTGGCCTCGGTGCCGCCGCAAGGCGGGCGCAAGCACCCGAATCAGGACATGATTCAGGTCGATACCTCCAACATTTTGTTCATCTGCGGCGGCGCCTTTTCGGGTTTGGAAAAGGTCATCGACGCGCGCACCGAAAGCGGGGGCATCGGCTTTGGCGCAACGGTCAAGAGCAAGCAGCAGCGCAGCCTGAGCGACGTCTTTGCCGAAGTCGAGCCCGACGACCTGGTGCGCTATGGCCTGATCCCCGAGCTGGTCGGGCGCTTGCCCGTGGTCACGGCGCTCGACGAGCTGGGCGAAGATGCCCTGATCGACATCCTGACCGAGCCCAAAAACGCCGTGGTCAAGCAGTTTGCGCAGCTGCTGCACATGGAAGGCGTGGAGCTCGAGGTGCGGCCGGCGGCGCTCAAGGCGATTGCGCGCCACGCCATGAAGCGCAAAACCGGTGCCCGTGGCCTGCGCTCCATACTCGAGCAGGCGCTGCTCCAGACCATGTTTGAACTCCCGAGCCTGAGCAACGTCGAAAAGGTGGTGGTCGATGAAACCACCATCGAAGACGGCAAACCACCACTGCTGGTCTATCGCGAGGCTGCGCGCCAGGCCTGAGCGTGCGCTTGGGCTGCGGCGCGCCCGTTGCGCGCGCGATCAATGGCGCGCGATCTGGCTTGGGCAAATTTGCTGCGACCGGCGCCTTGTTTCGCGCCTGCGCGCCCCCACATGGCAGCCATAGATTGAGGTACAAAGATGTCTGGACAACCCCCCCTGCCCAACGAGCCCCTGACGCTGCCGCTGTTGCCCTTGCGCGACGTGGTGGTGTTTCCGCACATGGTGATCCCGCTCTTCGTCGGCCGGCCCAAGAGCATCAAGGCGCTGGAAGCGGCGATGGAGTTCGATCGGCGCATCGTGCTGGTGGCGCAAAAAACCGCCACCAAAGACGACCCGACGCCGCAAGACCTGTTCGAAGTCGGCTGCGTGGCCAGCATCTTGCAGATGCTCAAGCTGCCCGACGGCACCGTCAAGGTGCTGGTCGAAGGGGTGCAGCGCGCGGCCGTGCAGAAGTTGCACGAGAGCGAGACGCATTTCGAGGCCGAGGTGTTGCCGGTCAGCGCCGACGACGAGTTCGCACAGGTCGATGCCACCGAACTCGAGGCGCTGCGCCGCGCGGTGATGCAGCAGTTTGACCAATACGTCAAGCTCAACAAAAAAATCCCGTCCGAGATCCTCACCTCGATTGCCAGCATCGACCACCCCGGCCGGCTGGCCGACACCATCGCCGCGCACCTGCCCTTGCAGCTCGAGGCCAAGCAAAAGGTGCTCGACCTCAACCCCATCGTGGCGCGGCTCGACAACCTGTTTGAGCAGCTCGAACGCGAGGTCGATATCCTCAACGTGGACAAGCGCATCCGCGGCCGCGTCAAGCGCCAGATGGAGAAAAACCAGCGCGACTTCTACCTCAACGAGCAGGTCAAGGCGATCCAAAAAGAGCTCGGTGAAGGCGAGGAGGGCGCCGACATCGAAGAGATCGACCGCAAGATCAAGGCCGCCAAAATGCCGCCCGAGGCGCGCAAAAAGGCCGAGGCCGAGCTCAAAAAACTCAAGCTCATGTCGCCCATGTCGGCCGAAGCCACGGTGGTGCGCAACTACATCGACGTGCTGAGCAACCTGCCGTGGAGCAAAAAAACCAAGATCAAGCACGATCTGGGCTTTGCCGACCAGGTGCTCAACGAAGACCACTACGGCCTCGACAAGGTCAAGGACCGCATTCTCGAGTACCTCGCGGTGCAGCAGCGGGTGGACAAGGTCAAGGCACCGATCCTGTGCCTGGTCGGGCCGCCGGGGGTGGGCAAGACCTCGCTCGGGCAGTCGGTGGCGCGCGCCACCGGGCGCAAGTACGTGCGCATGGCGCTGGGCGGGATGCGCGACGAAGCCGAAATCCGCGGCCACCGGCGCACCTACATCGGCGCGCTGCCGGGCAAGGTACTGCAAAACCTGAGCAAGATCGGCACCCGCAACCCGCTGTTTTTGCTCGATGAAATCGACAAGCTCGGAATGGACTTCCGGGGCGACCCGTCGTCGGCGCTGCTCGAGGTGCTGGACCCGGAGCAAAACCACACCTTCAGCGACCACTACGTCGAAGTCGATTTCGACCTCTCCGACGTGATGTTCGTGGCCACCTCGAACACGCTCAACATCCCACCGGCGCTGCTGGACCGCATGGAGGTGATTCGCCTCTCGGGCTACACCGAGGACGAAAAAGCCCACATCGCGCTCAAGTACCTGCTGCCCAAGCAGCTCAAGAACAACGGCATCCGCGAGGGTGAGCTCGATCTGAGCGAGGCGGCGGTGCGCGACGTGGTGCGCTACTACACCCGCGAGGCCGGCGTGCGCGCGCTGGAGCGCGAGCTGTCCAAAATCTGTCGCAAGGTGGTCAAGGGGCTGCTGCTCAAAAAATACACCGCTCCGGTGCAGGTCAACCCCGACAACCTCGCCGATTTTCTGGGGGTGCGCAAATACACCTTTGGCCGTGCCGAGCAGAACAACCAAGTGGGGCAGGTGGTCGGGCTGGCGTGGACCGAAGTCGGTGGCGACTTGCTTACCATCGAGGCCGCGCTCATGCTCGGCAAGGGCAACGTCACGCGCACCGGCCAGTTGGGTGAGGTGATGAAAGAGTCGGTCGAGGCCGCGCGCACGGTGGTGCGCAGCCGCGCGCGGGCGCTGGGCATCAAGACCGAAGCCTTCGAGAAGAACGACATCCACATCCACGTGCCCGACGGCGCCACGCCCAAAGACGGCCCCAGCGCCGGTGCCGCCATGACCACGGCCATCGTCTCGGCCCTGACCGGCATCCCGGTGCGCGCCGACGTGGCCATGACGGGCGAGATCACGCTGCGCGGCGAAGTGACCGAAATCGGCGGCCTCAAAGAAAAACTGCTGGCGGCGCTGCGCGGCGGCATCAAAACGGTGCTGATCCCACAAGCCAACCTCAAAGACCTGACCGAAATCCCCGACAACGTCAAGGCCGGGCTGGAGATCGTGCCGGTGCAGTGGATCGACCGCGTGCTGGAACTGGCGCTGGAGCGCCTGCCGCTGCCTTTGGCGGCCGAGGACGAGGCGGTGGCTGCGGCTGCGGCCACCACGGCGGCGGTTGCAGTTGCCGAGCCCGCAGGCGCGGCATCCCTGAAGCACTGAGGGCGGAGCCGGTTCAGGGTGGCGTGCGCGCTGCCCTTGGCCGGTGTTGCGCCGCTGCCGGCCAGCGCCGCGGCCATTTTTGTGGCTTATATGGGTGTCGAGGGGCTGAATTTCGGTATAGAATAGCGGCTCTGTGGTCGGGCGGTGCCAGCGGTGCCAGCGGTGCCGCCACAGGCTGCAAGATGCGGGAATAGCTCAGTTGGTAGAGCGCAACCTTGCCAAGGTTGAGGTCGCGAGTTCGAATCTCGTTTCCCGCTCCAACGATTTTTAGTGGCAAACCTGCAGTTTAGGCTTGGGTTTGCTCGTGCGGTGCAGCGCTCAGCGCTTTGCCGGGTTTGCAAAAACAAAGGCGCGGTAGCAAAGCGGTTATGCACCGGATTGCAAATCCGTGTAGGTCGGTTCGACTCCGGCCCGCGCCTCCAGCCTTACCAAGCGCTGGCCCTTGGGTCTCACGGCCCACAGCGGTTCAGTCGATGCGGGAATAGCTCAGTTGGTAGAGCGCAACCTTGCCAAGGTTGAGGTCGCGAGTTCGAATCTCGTTTCCCGCTCCATTCTTGCTTAACGCACAGCCACTTTGGATTGGTTGGTCTGCGCTTGCGCGCTGCGGACTGCAGTCGATGACGCCGCTGGGCGCTGCGCGGCTTGCTGCGCCGATCTGGGGGCGGCGGCGCGGTTAGATGGACTGCTGCTGCGGGCCGGGGCACTGGCGGCGCGGCTGGCGGCCGGGGCACGCTACTGGACGAGCAGAACCTGACCGGTGCGCAAGATGGCGTTGGGGCGCAGGTTGTTCCAGCTGCGCAGGTTGGCTACGCTCACGTTGTGGCGGCGCGCCAGCGCCGACAGTGTGTCGCCGGCGCGCACGGTGACGCGGCTTTGGCGCGTCTGGGGTGCCGCGCCGGATGCAGAGCCGGTTTCGCGCCCAAGCAGAATCTGGCCACCGTCGGCGATGTGCTCGGGCACGTCGGCGTTGTGGCTGCCTTGGCGCGGCACCAGCAGGGTGGTGCCGGCGCGCAACTGGCTGGCGCGGCGCGGGATGTCGTTGACCTCGCGCAGGCGCGCCTCGCTCAAATCGTGGCGCTGTGCGGCTTGGGCCACGCTCATGCCTTCGGGCAAGCGCCAAGCGGTCCAAGTGGCCCACGGGCCTTGGTGCGCGCGCAGGCGCTGTTGAAACAGCAGCGCGTTGTCCCACGGCAGCAAGATGGTGGGGGTGCCCGCAGCCATGATCAGCGGTTTGTCGTGCGCCGGGTTGAGTTGGCGAAAGTTTTCGATGCTCACCTCGGCCAGCTCGGCCACCAGCGCCACGTCGATGTCGCGCTCGAGCGTGACGCTGTCGAAGAAGGGGTGGTTACCTATGGTGGGCAGCGCGATGCCCAAGCGCTGCGGATCGCGGATCAGGTTTTCGATGGCTTGCAACTTTGGCACGTAGTTGCGCGTTTCGTTGGGCATGCGCAGGTCGAGGAAGCCGGTGCCCAAGCCAGCGGCGCGGTTGGCGCGGATGGCGCGCTGCACGTTGCCGTTGCCCCAGTTGTAGGCTGCCAGCGCCAGATGCCAGTCGCCGAACATGCGGTGCAAGCGCTCGAGGTAGTCGAGCGCGGCGTTGGTGGAGGCGAGCACGTCGCGCCGGTCGTCACGAAAGGCGTTTTGCATCAGGTCGAAGGAGCGTCCGGTGGCGGGCATGAACTGCCACAGCCCGGCGGCTTTGACCGGCGAGACCGCCTGTGGGTTGAAGGCGCTCTCGATGAAGGGCACCAGTGCAACCTCCATCGGCAGACCACGGCGCTCGACTTCTTCGACGATGTGAAACAGGTATTTGCTGCTGCGCAAAACCATGCGCTCGAGGTTTTGCGGCCGGCTGGCGTGCCACTGCTCGTGCCGGCGCACGAGGTCGGTTTCGAGGTCGGGCATGGCAAAGCTGCGCCGCATGCGCTCCCACAGGTCGCGCGGGGCTTCCAGCGAGGCCACCGCCACCGTGGTGCTGGAGGCGTTGCTGCTGCCCAGTGCCAGCAAAGGGCCGCTGGGAATGATCGGGCGCAAACCGAGGCTGCCGCCCGATTGGGCCAAGCCCAGCGGGGGTGGATGATCGGCCGCGCCTTGAAGCATGGCGGCCGTGCTGAAGGGGGCGGTGCCGAATGGGGCCGCGTGGGCGGGCTGGATGGTACTCTGGCCGCCGCCAGTGCCGCCGGGGGTGGCGCAGGCACCGAGCACCAGGGCGGCTGCCAGCGGCAGCACGAGGCGCAGGGTGCGGTGGGCTATGTTTTGGGTAATGGTTGTCATCAGCTGGGTATCTGTCGCAAATTGTGGCGATTATCGGCCTTGTTGCCAAGCGTTGGCAAGCGCGCCACGGCACGCTCTGGTGCGCAGGCGCCTGGGCCGGAAGCGCTGGGCTCAAACAAAGCCGTCTTTGCAACGCCGCAGGGCGGCAAAGGCATGCACATCGGCAGTCCAACGAGCGGCCGATTCGAGCACTGGTTTTGCAGCCATGGCGGTTTGCAGGGCTTCGGGTGTGGCAGGGGCCGCATCCGCATCCGCATCAAAGCCAGCCTGCGCGAGTTCCGGGGCCAGCCGTTGGAGGGCCTGGCGCAGCGTGGGTTCCCGGCTGCGCAGAAAGGGATTGAGCGCGCGCTCCAACCCGATGCGGCTCGGCAGGGTGGGGCAGCCGGCTTGGCGCTGGCGCTCGCACCAGCGCTGGTGGTCGGCCAAGCCCGGGTGCTCGGGTTCGAGCGCACGCGCAAAGCGCAGGTTGGCGAGGGTGTATTCGTGGGTGCAGCAGACCAAGGTGCTGTCGGGCAAGGCGGCCAGCCGATCCAGGCTGGCCAGCATCTGCGCCGGACTGCCCTCAAACAGGCGGCCGCAGCCGATGGAAAACAGGGTGTCGCCGCAAAACAACAGGCCCTCGGAGCCGAGCGGTTGGCCGCGCGCTGAGGCCGAGTCGGGCGCGCTGGCAGCAGCGGGAACACTGACAAGATCGGGAGCGCTTGCAGGTGCGGGAGCGCTTGCTAGTTTGCTTGCGCTTGCAAAGTCGGGTGAGCCATCCACCGGGCCGGCAATGCTGGCTGGCGCAAAGCCCGCGCAGTACCAAGCGATGTGGCCGGCGGTGTGGCCCGGCACCTCAATCACCTCAAAGGAGCCGCCGAGCAGCGCCAAGCGCTCAGCGCCGCGCACGCGCTGCACGCCATCGGGCAAAGGCTCGCCGGCGGGCCCCCAAGTCGGCGCTGCCGTGGCCGCGCGCAAGGCCGCCACGCCGCCGGTGTGGTCGCCGTGGTGGTGCGTGAGCAAAATGCCCGCCAGTTGCAGGCGCTGCGCCGCCAGCCAAGCCAGCACCGGTTCCGCCTGTCCGGGATCGACCACCCAAGCTTGGGCGCCGTCGTGCAGGGCCCAGATGTAGTTGTCGGTCAGGGCCGGGATGGGGTGCAGCTGGTGCGTGGTCATGGTCACCATTGTCGGTCAGGCGCGGCGTTGCGCCGCTGGTTACCCCGGCGCGCTGGTGGACAATCCGGGCTCAAGCTCAACCCCCTCCCCAATGCAAAGGTGCGCGCGTGCTGGACCGTTTTTTGGATGCGCTGTGGCTGGAAGATGGGCTGGCGCCGCTCACGCTGGCCGCTTATCGCAGCGATTTGCAGCAGTTGGCCGACTGGCTGGCGCAGCGCCGCGCGCAGCCGCCTGCATTAGCTGCATCGGCTGCCCCCGCAGAGCCCGGCAGCGCTGCCGGCGCGCAACCAGCCACCGTTGCCGCCGCCGCCACACTCGAGCAAGCGCAAGAGGCCGATCTGCTGGCTTATCTGGCCGCTTGCCACGGCAGCAGCCGCGCCAGCACCGCCAACCGGCGCCTGAGCGTGATCAAGCGCTACTACCGCTGGGCGCTGCGCGAAGGGCTGTTGGATGCAGACCCGACGCTCAAGCTGCTCAGCGCCCAGCGCGCGCTGCGCGTGCCCAAAACGCTGAGCGAAGCGCAGGTGGACAGGCTGCTGCAAGCGCCGGATACGGCAGAGCCGTTGGGCTTGCGCGACCGCGCTATGCTCGAGCTGATGTACGCCAGCGGCTTGCGCGTGAGCGAATTGGTGGGCTTGCAACTGCACCAACTCAGCCTGCCCGATCAGGTGCTGCGGGTGCTGGGCAAAGGCGCCAAGGAGCGCCTGCTGCCCTTTGGCGATGAGGCGCTGCACTGGTTGCGCCGCTACCTGAGCGAGGCCCGGCCCGCTATTTTGGCTGGGCAGGTCAGCCACGATCTGTACGTCACCGCGCGTGGCGCGGCCATGACGCGCGTCATGTTCTGGCTGCTGGTGAAAAAATACGCCCGGCTGGCGGGCATCGACACGCCCTTGTCGCCGCACACGCTGCGCCACGCCTTTGCCACCCATCTGCTCAATCACGGCGCCGATTTGCGCGCCGTGCAACTGCTGCTGGGCCACGCCGACATTTCCACCACCACCATCTACACCCACGTGGCGCGCGCGCGCCTCAAACAACTGCACGCGCTGCATCACCCGCGGGGCTGACTTTACAATTGCACACCATGAGCATCTACCAACTCGACCAATGGCGCCCCGAGGTGCACCCGAGCGCCTTCGTGGCCGACAGCGCGCAAGTGATCGGGCAAGTCAGCCTAGGGGCCGAGGCCAGCGTCTGGTTTGGCTGCGTGATTCGGGGCGACACCGAGCACATCGCCATCGGCGCGGGCAGCAACATCCAAGACGCCAGCGTGCTGCACGCCGATTACGGCTTCCCGCTGCAGGTAGGCGCGCGCGTGACGGTGGGGCATCAGGTGATGCTGCACGGCTGCCACATCGGCGACGAATCGCTGATCGGCATCGGGGCCGTGGTGCTCAACGGCGCGCGCATCGGCAAACACTGCCTGGTGGGCGCCGGCGCGCTGGTGACCGAGGGCAAGGAGTTCCCCGATGGCTCGCTGATCTTGGGCAGCCCGGCCAAGGTGGTGCGCACGCTCACGCCCGAGCAGATCGAGGGCCTGCGCGCCAGCGCCCAGCACTACATCGAGAACGCGCGCCGCTACCGCAGCGGCTTGCACCGGCTTGCAGCGCCTGGGGTGAGCGGCGGTGTCTGAAATCCAGCGCTTCATGTTCGAGGGCCTGCCGGTGCGTGGGCTCTGGGTGCGCCTCGACAGCGCGTGGCAAGAGCTGCTGCAGCGCCAAGCGCAGAGCGCTGCCTACCCGCAGCCGGTGCGCGAGCTGCTGGGCCAGATGTGCGCCGCCGCGCTGCTGCTGCAAGCCAGCATCAAGTTCAGCGGCGCGCTGCAGCTGCAGCTGGTGGGTGAAGGCCCGGTGCGGCTGGCGGTGGCCGAAACCCGGCCCGACGGCAGCTTTCGTGCCACGGCCCAGCTCGCGGGCAGCCTGCCCGAGGCGGCAGCGCAGCCGTTGCGCGCCGATGGCTCGCCCACTTGGTCGCTGGCCGATTGGGTCAACCGCCACGGCGGTGGGCGTTGCGCCCTGACGCTCGAGCCGCAAGAGCGCAGCAGCGGCCAGCAAAGCTACCAAGGCGTGGTGCCTCTGAGCCCGGGGGGCAGTGCGGCGCCGTTCGAGCACCTGAGCCAGGCGCTCGAGCACTACATGCAGCAAAGCGAGCAGATCGACACCCGGCTGGTGTTGGCGGCCAACGACCAAGTCGCGGCCGGCTTGCTGATCCAGCGCGTGCCCGCCAGCAGCGAGGCGGCCTTGAGCGGTGCCGCTGCCGCGCAGGCGCGCCGCGAAGCGCTCGAGCGCAGCGACGATTACCCACGCATCGCCTTGCTGGCCGCAAGCCTGCAGCGCGACGAGCTGCTCACACTCGATGCCGACACCGTGCTGCGGCGCTTGTTTTGGCAAGAGCCCTTGCAGCGCCTGCAGGCCGATGCGGCGCAGAGCGCCCCCCGCTTTGCCTGCCGCTGCAGCCGCGCCAAGGTGGCGGCCATGTTGCAAGGGTTGGGGGTGGCCGAGGTAGAGTCGATTCTGGCCGAGCGCGCCCAGATCGAGGTCGGCTGCGAGTTTTGCGGCGCGCAGTACCGCTTCGATGCTGTGGATGCGGCGCAGCTCTTTGCCCCCACGCCGCCGGTGGCCGCGCCTACGGGTGTGCACTGAGGGTAAATCCGGGCTCGGATAGGGCACTGGCGGGGTGATGCGCGCGAGCGGTGCTGCCTATAATGGCCTAGCCATATACAAAAACGAGGAGACCCGCCCCATGCAACGCCGTTCCCTTATCGCTTGGGGCGCCAGCGCGGCGCTGCTGGCCGCCAGTGGCCCATCATGGGCGCGCAATTTCCCGACGCGCCCGCTGCGCTTGGTGGTGCCGTTCCCGCCCGGTGGCATGACCGACATCGTGGCGCGCATGGTCTCCGAGCCGCTGAGCACGCTGCTGGGGCAACCGGTGGTGCCAGACAACCGGCCCGGCGCCGGCGGCATCATCGGCACCAGCGAAGTGGCCCGCGCCAGCCCCGACGGTTACACCTTAGGTATAGTGACCGCCGGCTTGTTGTCGGCCACCCCAGCCATCAACCCGCGCACGCCCTACCATCCGCTCACCGATTTCACGCCCATCACCAACGTGGTGGCGACCGCGCACGTGGTCGCCGTGCACCCGTCGTTTCCGGGGCATGATTTCGCGTCTTTTCTGAGCGAGATTCGGCGCGCCCCTGGGCGTTTTTCCTATGCCACGGCAGGCACCGGCACGATTTTGCACCTGCAGTTCGAGCTGCTCGAGTCCTTGACCCGAACTTTTGTGGTGCACATCCCGTACCGGGGTTCTGCCCCGGCGCTGGCCGATGCGGTGGCCGGGCACGTGCCGATCGTCATCGACGTATTCTCTACGGCGCTGCCGCACATCCAAGCCGGGCGGCTGATTCCCATCGTGGTCGCCGCGCCCCAGCGCATGCCGCAGTTGCCCCACGTGCCGACCTTTGCCGAAGTCGGCTTCGAGCCGGTCAACCGCACCGGGTTTTTTGGTTTGCACGGCCCGCGCGGTTTGGATCGGGCGGTGGTGGAGCGCATCCACGCGGCCATGACGCGCATTTTGGCCGAACCGGCGCTGCGCCGACGCCTAGAAGAGCTCGGGGCGACGGTGGTGGCCAACACGCCGGAGCAGTTTGCCGAGCAGATCCGGCTCGAGTTTGAGCTCTACCGCGAGCTGGTGCAGCGCGCCGGTTTGCGGCCGGATTGAGCGGGACTCCGATTGCGCGTCGGCGCCGCTGCACCGGCTGGAACCCATAGCGCCGCTGCGGCACAGGCAAGCGCCATCGTTCACCGTGCCCGCGCATTGAGGCTAGGGTAAATCCGGGGTTGTTGGTGCCTGCTGCAAGTGGCGCACATGATCCGCTCTACCTACAATCGATCATTCCAAACTTATCAGGAGACCTGCACCATGCAACGCCGTTCCATCATCGGTTGGGGTGCCAGCGCAGCGCTGCTGGCCGCCAGTGGCCCGTCTTGGGCGCGAACGTACCCGACGCGCCCGGTGCGTCTGATCGTGCCCTTTGCGCCCGGTGGGCCCACCGACATCGTGGCGCGCATGGTCTCCGAGCCGCTGAGCACGCTGCTGGGGCAACCGCTGGTGGTGGAAAACCGCGCCGGCGCGGGTGGCTCGATCGGGGCGGCCGAGATCG
>Ga0209315_100053_pt1 | contig 16410 bp, 15 predicted proteins | sample 3A3metaG_FD_184148 | JGI IMG/M metagenome (GOLD analysis project Ga0209315, IMG submission 184148) | Freshwater bacterial and archeal communities from Indian Creek, Illinois, USA to study Microbial Dark Matter (Phase II) - 3A3 metaG... | ecosystem: Environmental > Aquatic > Freshwater >... | reverse complement strand
AAACGGCTGGGGAAGTATAAGGGTCGGAAGAAAATCGAGGTTGATAAAGCTAAGTTCCGTGGCGTCTACGAAGATTGGAAGGCGGGCAAAACAACGGCGGTCAAGGCGATGGATCGACTCAATCTCACAAGGAATACGTTTTATAGGCGCGTTAAGGAGTATGAGGCGACTCATTGACTTTGGCGGAAGGCTGCATCGGCTAATCATGTCAGAGTAGGCACTGCCCCCGAGCTCATAGAAATTGTTTTCCATGGGTCTTGTCCCTCGAGAGCACCACCGCACATGATTTAACAATCTCTACGAGGCAAGCTGACAGTCAGTTTCCACCTCCTTCTAATGTGTTTCCGACCTCGATAACACATGACGCGTACAAGGGTAGATTAAGAATGCTGGGAGGATTAGGATTATGTCTAAGCAAGCTGCACCTTCAGTCGTTTCTCTCTTTGCGGGTGCTGGTGGCATGGATATTGGATTGGAGCGGGCAGGGTTTGATGTCATATGGGCTAATGATATAGACAGGGATGCATGTAATACATACAAGGGGTGGTCCCGGGCTACTGTTATCAATAGTGATATGACTAAGCTTAATGCCGCAGAGATACCTCGCGCAAACCTAGTGGTGGGGGGATTCCCTTGCCAAGGATTTAGCCTTGCCGGACCCCGAAAGATTGATGATCGCCGCAATAGCCTCTACAGGTACTTTGTAAGGGTGGTTGAAGAAACCGAACCAGATGCGTTTATGGCTGAAAATGTAAAAGGCATCTTGACGCTCGGTGGTGGCGCAATCCTTGAGGCTATTATTGCTGATTTTAAGAGCAAAGGTTACGAGGTAAAGTATCATCTTTTCAATGCTGCAGACTACATGGTTCCGCAGGAGCGTCAAAGGGTTATTTTTGTGGGGGTCCGCCGGGGTAGCGGTTTGTCCTATGATTTTCCACAGCCGTGCAAAACGAGGATTGTACTAGGTGACGCACTGTCTAGCGTTCCCCAACCCAAACCCGCGGACATTTGCTCCGCCCCCTTCTCATCACGGTATATGAGCAGGAACCGTCGTAGAGGGTGGGATGAGATGTCATTTACCATACCTGCAATGTCGAAACAGGTAGCGTTGCATCCTTCTTCCCCGCCTATGGTCAAGTTAGGGGTAGACAATTGGGTTTTTGGCGAGGGAAGTAGTAGACGTTTTTCGTGGCAAGAGGCTGCGGTCATTCAGACCTTTCCAGCTGGGATGGAGTTCGCAGGAGACTTGACTTCGATATATAGGCAGATAGGCAATGCCGTTCCAGTTGAGCTCGCATATAGGGTAGCTCTTCCCCTCCGACAGGCGTTTGCTAAAGCCGCGGTGCGCATCGAATATGAGGCAAAGGCTGGTGACAACTAATTGAGTATTCAGGTAAGGTCTGGCAAGGCTTTTGAGTTCGCTTGCCTAAATGCACTCCTTTCCTACCTCGGGCATGCACAGCAGGTTGTAGTGGAACAATCCAATGCGCTACATAACGCAAGGGTGTCGTATGAGAACCTTTCTGCTGAAGCACGACGGAGCAGAGACCGAGCCGCTGCAGCAGCAGTCCGCGTCTTGGTAAGGCTTGAGCCGCAGCTGGTTAATCCTCAGGCGAATATCCCTCTTGTTCTGTCAATAGCGCCCGATGTAAGAGGGCAGCGAGGCGACGTCAGGGACATTCTCGCTGTTAGAAGGCAGAATGATTGGGAAATTGGAATATCCGCCAAGAACAATCATGAGGCGGTCAGGCACTCTCGGTTATCCCCCACGATTGATTTTGGGAGACAGTGGCTTGGGTTCCCCTGTACCAGACAATATTACACAGATATAACCCCCATCTTTAATGAGCTAGCTCTATTGAGAGAGCAGGGGGAATACTGGCGCAACTTACAAAACAAAGCATTGAGGTTTTACGTGCCAGTCCTGAAAGCGTTTATTGCTGAACTGGGGAGGTTGTATGGCGCTTATGGCGTAGCGGTCCCAGACAGATTAGCTCGGTACCTGCTTGGCGTGCACGATTTCTATAAGGTAATTGCGCAGCATAGCACGCAGACAACTACGATACAGGCATTTTCATTTAATGGAACTCTTAATCGTCCTTCTGGGAGCGTTATGCCGCAAATAAGGCTTCCAAACTTGAATCTGCCGACCAGAATACTGGCCATGGAAGTAGCGCAGGGGTCGATGGATACCATAAATATTTTTTGTGATGCAGGGTGGTCCATTTCAGCCAGAATCCATAATGCCGAATCTTTGGTTATTCCTAGTTTGAAGTTTGACATTCGACTTGTGAGCATTCCACCATCACTCCACACCCACCATGAACCTTGGTAGACGACGAGAATGCCCTAAGAGATGAGTCACGATCCCTCGGCGGGGCGCGCAGACAGGTGGTCGGCAACGGTTGGGTTGGGTATTTGGAAAACTTGCCGCGATCCTTGGGCGTAGCTAGTCAAGAAGCCGAAGGCTAAGGCCGGGAGCTTGTAAAAACATTTTCAAGCGACGCAGCTCGCTCTATCTTACGTATTCAGACGTTTAGGGGTTGTAGTCCCTTTGTGAGAAGCGCAATTCGAGCAGACAGAGAGTAACAGCGGGACTTCTTGACTGGTATGTTGAGAAGGTCGCTATCGTCGCTTAGGGGACAACTCTTACCGCTGTCGAGTGGTGGCGTTAGCCACCAGTTATGGGTAGCACCTCATGGGTTGTAGGTTGCATCAAGTAGCGGGCGAAGTCGCTGCGAGGAGTAGAACAGACCCAAATGTGGTCGCGAAAGGTCGCCTTTCGCGTAGTCCAGTTCTACGTGTCAGTTTGGCGTCGGAAAAGGGGGGAGTGTTCTAATGCGGTCATTGACCGATAGGCTCATTTTCGAAGTCCATCGTGTAAAGCTTGACTTAGAGGAACTGCTGAACGAGACTACGATTCTACCAGTGCAGAGGGAGTATTGTTTAATGCCCGGCTTACCCCAACCGAACAACACATGGGGCCCCTTGAGTTCCTACGGCCTTGCACTGCAGACTCAAGCATTGAAATCCTGCAGACGATTGTTTTCCCATCTCGACCTTTTGTTTTCTGATAGTAATGCAGACTCACAGGGTGCAGTGGAACGCGCTAGAGAGACCTTTTTTTATTGGATAGAGCGAGACAAAAAGGGGTGGGACTTTGGTTTACCTTGCGCTGTCGAAGATTTGAGGATTCAGTTGCAAAGTGAGTCAGACGAACTCATTTGTCTTTTGGGAGGGGCAAAAGCAATAGGTCGTGTAGGCACAGTCTTTATTCCCGATACTAATACCTTGATACGCCATCCAGATATCGTCACATACGGTAGAGCTCTCCGTATGGAACATAATGATTATGAAGTCGTTTTTACACCAGTAGTTCTGTCAGAGCTAGACAAGTTGAAGATTCATCATAAAAAAGAAGCCTTAAGAGAATCAGCGGAGTCGGTCATCAGGAGAATTAAGGGATAGCGGGCACAGGGGAACATCCACGAGGGTGTTCTGGTCAACAAGACCATAACAGCGCGAATGGTTGCAACTGAACCCAATTTTTCTCTCGCCCCTAGCTGGTTGGACCGTGCCCATAACGATGATAGGCTGATCGCGGCCTGTTTTGAGGTGCAGATAACTAACCCAGGGGCTTGTGTCGTTCTCTTGACAGCAGATATTAACCTGCAAAACAAGGCAGAGACGGCCTTTCTACCTTACTTTGAGTTGTAGTATCAAGGGCGTGGCGATATGTAGCAAGTTCGGTCGCGGGTCCGGTTGCTTTGACTATAACTTCCCATGTGTCTTGATGCGCGGTAACTGGGTATTAAGGGGTCGAAGTATCACGATTTTTTAAGGTGCAGGTGCGAGGAAGACAGATACGTTATAACAAATGACAAGGGTAAGGTAAAAACTAGTGACAGGGGCATTGTATTCGTGCGCAGAATAAGGGTAGTTGCTCTTGCTGTAATGGTTGTATTGCTACTGTTTCCCGGCCCTGGCTCCGCAATCCAACCTATCAGCGTAATTGTTAACGGTCGTACCATAACTATGGATGTGCCGCCCGTCATCCGTGAGGGCCGAACACTCGCCCCATTGCGAGCCATATTTGAGGCGCTAGGTGCGTCTGTGGAATGGGACGCCACAACAAGCACCATCACGAGCAGACGAAACGACAGAACAATCATCCTTCAAATCGACCATCCCACCGCAAGAGTTAACAACGCTCCGATCGCTCTCAGCGTACCCCCTGTCGTCATTGGCGGCAGAACAATGGTGCCAGTTCGATTCATAGCGGAAAGTCTGGGTGCGACTGTCACATGGAACGAGCAGACAAGAACCGTGATCGTGCAAACTGATGATGCAACTATGGTTACGGTACGCACCATTCCCGCGCAAGTGACCAGCGTGACTGACGGCGACACTATTGTCGTGCGTCTCGAATCAGGCAAGGAGGAGAGGGTGCGCCTTATCGGTGTGGACACCCCCGAAAACACTAGCCAAGTCGAACCATTTGGCCGAGAAGCGGCGAACTTTACTAAGGAACGGGTTGGCGGACAGCCAGTCTTTCTCGAAACTGACACCTCGGAACGCGACCGCTTTGGTCGGCTGCTGGCATACGTATGGTTTGCGCAACCGGCAAGCGACAATGAAGCTGAAGTCAGAGCGAAAATGTTTAACGCTGAACTCCTACTTCAAGGCTTCGCAAATGTAATGACCGTCCCGCCAAATGTAAAGTACTCCGCCCTGTTTTTGAGACTCGAACAGGAAGCGCGAAATGCGAGAACGGGACTATGGGCGGCTACAGCTCCGATTGGGGGAATCGCGTCCGGAGTAGTGGTAGTATCGGTCGACCTAGCGGGTGAAGTCGTGACAATTACGAATAGAAGCGCTCAGAGCGTAGATGTTTCTGGCTGGGTGTTGGTCAGCGAAGTTGGCAACCAGAGGTTCACTTTCCCGTCGGGCACTGTTGTAGCCACCAACTCAAGCATTACCGTGGTCAGTGGGCCGAACGCGACGGCAGGAACGGGCAGGCTCGTGTGGACTAGATCGCTTATCTGGGACAACGACGGGGATCCGGCAGTGTTGCAGGACGCTGGGGGCAGGGAGGTATCAAGATTCCCAGCAAGGTAATAGTGCCAATGGAGCCTTTAAGAGTGCCTTATTCGGGCGAAAACTAGACTTTGGGCGCGTGAACTTGTGAAGCTTCAGTGGGTACAATTTTGACAGCAACGGCGGGAGAATTACGCGCAATGAGTGGATGCGAACAGTTGTTTGCAGTCGACAAACCCTTGTGTTTCCTCACTCCATAACATTCCTCTGGATGTCAATCACAATCGAGATCATAGGTCCACTGGAAAGGAGGGATGATTATGCCGCGAAGATGTACAAAGACCACAGGCCTCGAGGTTCACCACAAAAGACGTGACGGAGGAAACGGTCGAGGGAATGCAGAAGTGTTGTGTCCCAGATGCCACCAATCGACATCTTCCTACGGGATCACAGGATCGAGCCCGCCACCGTTAAGCGCCGAGACATAACAGCAGGCAATCGTGCGGGCCGACTCAACATGCGAGTGCACTAGAGTTAGCGGTTGCCATTAGGCTCATTTTCCTCGTCTATTACCGTTTGAAAGGAGGATGAATATGCCAGGTACCAACATGTTTAGTATTAGCCGCAACTTCTCGTCACATGACAGGTGTGTCTTCGTCTCACATTCCTCGTTAGACAAATCTGTGGCAAAAGATGTTGCCGACTTCCTGATTCACTCGAGGCTAGACGTATACTTTGACGAGTATGACTCCTGTCTCAGCGGAGCTATTTCTGATAAAGCTGTAGTAAACTGTATACATCAGGGGCTCAATGGCTCAACACATGCGCTCTGTATTCTGTCAAACAACTCTCTTAAGTCCAATTGGGTTCCCTACGAAGTCGGGTATTCTTCAGCACGAAAAGCCCCCCTCGCTCTCTTGGTGCTGAGTGAAGTCTCGAGCATACCGGAGTTCTACAAGCTAGCCACTGTTATCCCTGATATGCGGGGGCTGAGGGAATACGTGCGCCAGCTCACGGGGTTTCAGTTGCTAGAAAAGTCGGCATCATTCTCGCTAGCCGACACGCGTATAGCAAAGGTAGTATCGAGTGCTCGAACCATGTCATATCATTAGTGGTAAGGATAACCTGAGCAAAACCGCCAGCAAGTAGGTATGCTGTTCCGCTTGCGGGCTCTTCACTTGTTAACTATCAAGGAGGGGTAGAGATGTTCCTTGGTGTAAGGCGGAAAGTGTTCATTTCACATTATAGTGGAGATCGGGCTGAAGTAGATGAGTTCATCGATAGGTTTGCTAACAGAGAAGATGTCTTTATGCCTCGTGTTCTAGGTGCTAACGACAATGATGAATTCATAGAAAGCAACAATCCAGAGTACGTAATGACACAGATACGACAGAAGTACCTTCAAGATTCGACTGTGACCATTGTGCTAATTGGCAGTTGTACGCATAGCCGTCGTTTTATTGACTGGGAGATAAAGAGTTCACTCAGACAAGGCAGCTATACACCTAACGGGCTGTTGGGGATCCTGTTGCCCAGTCAAGGCGAATCTGCCTATCTACCTCCGAGATGCAAAGAAAACTGGAACTCAGAGGGCAATTGTTATGCTAGATATTTCCAATACCCCAAGACAGCGAGCGAACTTCGCGGCTGGATTGAGGACGCTTTCCAAGCGCGGTCGGGGCGTCCAAGCCTCATCAACAACCCGCATGATATGATGAAGTATAATGCCAGATGTAGAGTCTGCGACATAACACATTAGGGGGAGGCACATGGCAAACTACTCGCCTCCACTTGCTGTAGTATTTGTGTGGCACCCCTCAAATGCCAATCAAGTTAAGCCTTTGGTAGAGTACTGCCATAGGCTTCTTTCGAGGGACATCAGAATGCCTTTTGCCCGTTCAATGAACCTGCCTGTTTTTCTCATAACAGCTAATAAGAAGGGCAAGCCAGCTCCAATAAACACTTCAGCCAAAAAAACAATGGTATTTGTCTTTGCTTCCAAGGATATGGTAGGGGATGATGAATGGTTTGATTACCTTACGCAACTTCCCCAGGGCTCGTCGATATGCGCTGTTCCAGTTGCAGTAGATTCCTCAGTGTTTACTTCGTTAAAGTGTGTATTCCAGACAAGAAACTATATCCGGGCGTATGATTTCGGGGACAACATAGAGGAGCGTTGCTTCATTGCCATTGCGCATGAAATATATCGGTGGTCATTAAACGAGAGCCTAGAAGAACACAAAACAGGTGACGAGACTGCCCTTAAGCTGTTTCTTAGTCATTGCAAGGATGGGGAAACGGGATTGCACTTGGCACGGTCCCTCAAGCAGTTCATTGATCACAGCCCGATGCGGAACTTCTTTGATGCTACAGACATCGGCATAGGGTACAAGTTCGATGAAGAGATAGAGCGCCAGATAAAGTCTAGCACACTCGTAGCTATCCATTCTGATCCCTATTCCTCACGGTACTGGTGCCAGAGAGAAATCCTGTGTGCAAAGGAAAACAAGCGCCCTATAATCGCAGTAGACACTCTCGAGAACTATGAAGATCGACGTTTTCCTTTCGCGTCGAATGTTCCCAGCGTGCACATTCATGTTAAGGGACAACCGTCGGACGGCGATATGCTGCGAATCTTAACGTCGGCTTTGCTTGAGACAGTGCGGTTTTACTACTCTAAGCTGATGTTAGAACAGTTTGCCAGCACCGGGGTAGTAGATGCAGGTGCCTGTATTCTTAGCAGACCGCCCGAAGTGGCTGATATCCCCATTCTGTTGTCCAGGGATGGAGATGTAATCTATTGCCGACATAGGACTGTTGTGTACCCTGACCCCCCCGTGTATTCGGAAGAACATGCATTCTTGGGCGCTTTAGGTATACAGTGTATGACACCATTGACGTCCAACAATCGAATGCTTCAAGGGTGGAGGGTTGGCTTGTCTATTTCTGAACCGTCAGAAGAGGAGTTATTGTTGCTGGGCCAAGCCACCACACATTTAGTGACCGTGTCGCAGGAAATTGCGCGACATCTCTTAGCCCGCTGCAGTGTCTTAGTTTATGGTGGTGATCTGCGGAGAGAAGGGTTTACAGGATTTGTGTTAGATGAAGGACTCGCTCTTCAGACCCGTCTTGGTTCACTAAAGATTTATTTGGAGGATTACCTCGCTTGGCCCCTGTATCTGAGTAATACACAAGAGCTAAGTGACTGGAAAGCCAAGTATAGATCTATAGCACGCTTAATCGAGATGCCGCCCCCTCAGGATGTGGAAGGTCTTATTATTAATAAAGAAACCTTCCTTCCTCCTACGAACGCGCAGAACTGGTATGTCTGGAGTCGCTGCCTAACAACAATGCGTGAGACTGTAAATGAAAGATGCCATGCGAGGGTTTGTGCAGGCGGCCGACATTCCGGATATAAAGGGTTAATGCCCGGTGTTTTGGAGGAAATCTTGCTCGCCGCCAACACTAAGAAGCCGCTATTCCTGCTAGGCGGCTTCGGCGGTGTTACAGCAAGTGTATGCAAGATCCTGAGGGGCGAAAGTGTGCCTGTCGAGCTTACGCTGGAGTGGCAACTCGAAAACAACGAGGGTTACGGAGAAATGCTTAGGTTCGCTAAAGGTAGTGTTGACTATAGGCAGATTGCGGAGAGCTTGAGGAGTGCACTGCTAAATAACGGGCTGAGCGAAGAAGAGAATGGAAAATTGTTTGAAACTCCTTTTGTCGAGGAGGCCTTGAGCCTGATTATTAAAGGCCTCTCTACTTTGACTGCGGCAACATAGACTAACATGTTGTCGAGAGATGTTACGTTCAGGTTATCGTTGTAGCAGTGCAGAATCTCAATAGGGCGCACCTAAGACAACCTATGCGTTAGTTTTTAGATTGCGTGATTACGGGCGCTTGCCTGGTGAAGCTCTAGAGAATTCTATTTTGACAGCAATTTTGACAGCAACAGCGTGGAAATTACGCGCAATGAGTGGATGCGAACGGGTGTTTGTGGTCGATAAACCCTTGTATTTCCTCACTCCAGGACACTGCCCGACACGACCTGACATGAGGTGAAGGATGCGGCAAACAACTGCTGACAGTGGTCCTGCTCGGCTCAATTTTGGTGAGTGATACAGTCGCTCGAATTCCAACAGTGGGGGACGTGAAATTTTGTTTTGTGGGATGATACAGAAAGGTCGTCCCCGTGTTCCCCACAGAAAGCAAGCGGATTACTACTAAAGGGTGATCACTAAATTATACTTATCTTTAATAATTTGCACCATGTGCTGATAATGCGTGTGATCGCCTGAAATTTTTAAAGTATACAGGCACTTTTTGAAAGATTCTAAGTGCAGTTCATTGCCAAGATGATACTGAGCAGCAGCTTCTCTAAGAAATAGGAAGTGCAACATGTCTAAATGGCCCTTCCTTAACGACAATTCTATCCCTAATTGTGCGTATTGAAGCGCATCGTGATGCATATCTAAGCGATGGTAATTATAGGATATATTCGCATAAGATTTAATGGCATATAAATCTTCAATTTTGTCACTGTATAAGTTGCTTTCTACAACGGTTAAGACGTGTTTGGAGATGCGTATACTGAGCTCGCAGTTTCTGAGATCACCTAAGCATGCGGCGACCACAACTAACCCTCTGATTTCGAGGGCACTGTAACGATATCGGTCAAAATTTTCGATTTGGAAATCATGAATTGACAGCCTAAGGGCGCAAATAATGTTCGTGTAAGCGGATTGAAGATCGCCTTTGTACCTCAAGCTAATAGCTAATATGAGATGATTGATTTGTTTCAATGTCCTACAATCTACCAGCTTAAGTGCATCGGCCTCACTCAACGATACCCTAAAAGATTCATGCAGGCCTTCTATTTCGGTGAATCTGCCAAAGGCCATTAGATGATCTAGTGACTTTAAAAAATCGAAAAGCAAGCCAGATCTTTGATAGGACGCCAGAATTCTGCCAAGATCCACTTTAAACAATGAACTAAGGTGTACCAGCGTGTCATAGCGTGGTATCGAGTGGCCGTTTTCAATTTTGCGCAGTGTATCAATATTGACTCCGGTCTCTCTCGACACAATCAACTGAGAATATCCGAGTGCCACCCTTAGTCTCTTTAATTTTTTGCCAAAATTTCTGAGGTCATATGTCTCAAGCAAAAAACTGCACCTCCTCACCCCGATTTTAATCGGGGTGTTTGTGAGATGGAAATAGTATATCATGTCAATAAATAAAGGGATAAGCCATGAATTATTAATTTTTGGAGGTGAAGAGGTGAAAAAGATATGCTTCATGAAAAGGATAGCAAAGTTGGTGTTAACCCTAATTTTGGGCTTTATTTTTTTAACTGGTTTTGCTGATCTTACATGTGCAGCGGATGATGATTATGTAATCCCTTGTTTGGTGGCTGTTACAAGGGGTGGATCTCCTCATCATGGTGTTGTATGCCGCTGCAAGTAAGAACCGCCTCGGTCACTACTAAGCTTGCGGCTAAGCACGGACACACGGAGCAGCAATTGTCCCTCAGGTTGATCCCCATCCTCATACGGCCATTTTGGGGGAGCTAAAACAGTTGGCCAACGCATAGCCCCAGTAATTTGCGTGACAGGCAGGGGGGATTGCTTAGTGAATGCTTAGTTGCCGAAATAAACTGGGCTTTACACGCTTGAAGCAGAAAGGAGGTGATTTGATGCGTATTCGTAAGGGTAGGTTTTCTTTAACCAAAAACGAGATCGATGTCTGTGATGGTTGCCCAGGCCGAATGGTATGTGGCGGCAAAAGTCGGTAAAACAACCGAGTGGCCAGAATCATCTGGCCACTCGGTTGCACTTGAGATATTGGAGGCGCGATCATGAAGCTATCAAAATTTTGTGTTATTATGGAAGCCCCCTCGAATCTTTATCCTCAAGCGCACAATATGCTGCTTATCTACAACACCCTGACCAAGGCGGCTCATCTACTCTCGAGGCCGCAGTTTGAAGGGCTATGCAACTATCTGGATGGGATTGAGGCTCAAGATGCGGGCCTAAATATCTCTGACTTAAAAGAAGATATGATTGTTGTTGACAATAATACTGATGAGGATCTTGTTTTTGAGCACCTATACAACCAAAAGAAATTCAGGGCAGATGATCTAAAACTTATTGTAGCCCCTACTACCAATTGCAACCTCCGTTGCTTGTACTGTTTCGAAGAGAACATAGCCAAGACAAACATGGAGGCCAATGTGGAGAAACAAATCCCCGTATTTCTAAAAGAGAATTATTTAGAGGGTATAAGACATGCTACCGTCACTTTGCATGGAGGCGAACCCTTATTGTTCCCATCCCTGACATTCAGAATTATGGATAGCTTGAACTCCTTATTTATGGATAGGCATGTGAAATATCGGTATAATATGGTAACTAACGGCACTACCTTAAGCCGGGATAACGCGAACAAGCTCGTAAAAAGAGGCTTGGAGTTTGTGCAAATTACCATAGACGGCTGCAAAGAGTATCATGATTTGAGGCGAATTGACGTAAATGGCAGAGGGACTTTTGATAAGATAGTTAAGAACATACAAGAAACAATAGATGTAATCCCCAACATAGCGATAAGGATTAGCGTGGACAAACATAACCACAATTTAGATCAAATGAAAAACCTGATCGACTATTTGAGTTGCACGGGCATAAAGGACAAGTTGTCAGAAATCTATTTTTCTCCCATTGTTGAAACTACAGATTGTAACAAGCATAGTTCGCAATATGCTTTTGGCTTTGAACATGCCAGCGAAACCCTAAATATGCTATCTGATTGGCTGGCACAACAAGGCATACGCCCGCTAGATGAATCAAATTACTCTCCATGTTGGGCACACTCCAATAATTCAATAATAATTAATGCTGACGGGGCGTTGTACAAATGCATATCTCTAATTGGGCGAAAAAATTATTCTGTGGGGGATGTCTTCAGTGGGTTAAACATGAATTACGTGCACTTTGTCAACGTGAATAGATGGAAAGCGTGCCTAAAAGAGGGGTGCCCCTATGTTCCCATTTGTGCCGGGTCGTGTCATTTTGATTCAGTTGTTCAATTTGACAGCATAATGCGTAGATCGTGCCGCAAGACACTCATTGAGGGACATTGGATGCATATTTTAAAAAAGGGCATTATGGAAACATATCGCACAAAGGGGATGTCTGGTGCGGGGAATATAAATTCAGCAAAAACTCTTTAGGGAGGAACCGGTCTTGATATTGCTCAGAAGTGTTGCGAAGGCTTTTCGAAATCGGTCTGACATAGTTCAAGCGATCGACCACATCGACCTCAATATTGAGCCCAAGCAAATCTTTTCTCTTTTAGGCCCAAATGGAGCCGGTAAGACCACGCTGATAAAATTGCTGTGCGGTCTTATCACGCCCGACTCGGGCCAGATAATGATTAACGGGGTAGACATAGGGAGACAACCTCATATCGCTAAGCAACTTATAGGGGTCGTACTTGAAAGCGCAAAAAATGTGTATCAGTACCTTACGGTTAGGGAGACATTAGAATATTTTGGGCTGCTTAATGGCCTAGCCGGGGCCAAACTAAGCAAAAGGATATGCTACCTTACGGAGATGTTCAGTCTGCAGGAAAAAATCAGCCATAAAGTAGGGACGCTTTCAAGGGGCATGCAGCAAAAATTGGCGATAATGATTGCGATGGTGAAGGACCCTGAAATCCTTATTCTGGACGAACCGACCTTAGGCCTAGACGTAATAAGCAGCCTTAAGATTAGGGATGTCATCAAGGATTTGGCACGGGGGAAAACTATCATCTTGACTACGCACGCCTTGGAACTCGCTGCGGAGCTTTCTGATAGGATAGCTATCATTAATAAGGGGCGGATTGTGCATCATTCAACTATGCCAGAACTTGTAGCGAGTTATCAGGTGAATGAGGATTCTTACCGCATTGTGTTCAGAGCAACCAGTGCGGAAATCGAGAGCCTAAACCGCAGGGATCCCAAAGTAGAGGTTACAGAGTTGCAGGATTCTCTCTATCAAGTAAAAGCTGGTCCTGAAGCGGCGAGCTTTTTAATGCGAAACTTCAATATTATTGAGCTGGAGAAAGAAAATGCGGATTTAGAGTCGATCTTTATTGATCTGCTGCATAAAAGTACAGCCCAAAGGAGGGATGCATAGTGTTTGTCTCGATACTGCGCGCTGAATTTAAAAAGTTAACCGCTGACTATCGAAATTACTTCCTAAACTACATAGTTGGCCACGCTACCCTCTTTCTTTTGGCTGTAGGGCTGTTTTCTGCGTTCGCGCACACTACCTCTCAGGCGCCTTCATCAACCCTAGCGTTCTTCTTTGCTCTGTTGTTCTGGTATTACAGCGGTGATGCCATTGGTATCACCGGGCAAATTGTTTCCGAGGAACTTATGCTGGGCACTTTCGAACAGCTTTTGCTTACCAAGGGGAGTATCAAACGTATTTTCCTAGCTCGTCTGATTGTGCAATTCATCTTTCAGTCCATGTTTGCTCTAGTGTTTTTTTCAGTCCTTGTATCCATATTTGGTATGTGGGGCGTCTTTTTTGGGCTAGGTAATAGAGTGCTAGCCCTTTGCATAGTCTTTATTCTCACTGTACTTGGGCTGTATGGGATGGGGTTTGTCGTGGCAGGCTTATCGCTGGTCTTTAAGCAAGCGGGGGCGGTATCAAGCGTGCTAACGTATACCGTTCTGTTTTTCACGGGGAGCATAGTGAATGTCGACAGGATCCCAGCCGTAGTAAGGCCGCTTGTTTACCTAATACCTGCTACTGCGGGGAATAGTCTTTTAAGGGCTGACATCTTGCCGGCGGAAGGCCTAGCCGCTGTAGAATTAGCAACAAACCCCATGTTTTTGTATCTTGTCGTCTTAGTTGGGTTGTGGTTATTCTTCGGTAACGGCATTTTCAATTTCTGCTTAAAAAGTGCTATGAGAAAAGGTAACTTGCATAGTTACTATTTTTAGCTAAACTCCGAGAAGGCGCGGCTCAATTGGTTGCGCCTTGCTCGGGGTCTTCGTCCATAGCTTGTCTGCGACGTTTAAGTTAGAGTTTCATGCCGCGCGGCGAAGCGATTTGCCCCCCACACGCCGGCAATGATCATGGCGACGCCGAGTGCGCTGTACCAGTGAAAGGGTTCGCAGCGCACGAGCACTCCTGCCCAAACAGCTACAAGCGTACCGACATTAGCGAAGATAGCAGCTTGTGTGGCCGGGAGATGGGACAGTGTATAGTTAACCAGAAAGAAGGCTACCACCGAAGATAGGATGCCCAGGTACACAACGGCCCCAATCAGCTGCCAAGATGCCAACACGGCTGAAAAACCGCCAGCGAACGCTTGCACTCCTTGACCGAAGAGCAAAGGCAGTGAAAAACTCACGGCACCGACCCACATCATGACAAAGGTAGTCTCAAAGGGTGTAAACTTACCCGAAACGCGCCGCGACATGATGTTAAAGATTGCGGCTGAGCAGACTGCCAGAAAAAGGAGCGCTAATCCCAAGGCATTCGCCGGACCGGCCCTCGCCACGTCTTTAATAACAATGAGCAATACCCCAGACACCGACATCAGTATGCTCGCACCCTGCAGCACAGAGATCCGCTCGCCCAGCCATGCCCTGCTCATAATCGCTACTACGATTGGGATTAGGGCAATCATCATGCCGGCCTGCGATGTGTGAGTGAACTGCAGGCCGTTTATTTCAAACAGAAAGTATGCTACGGGTTGAAAAACTGCTAACAGCAAAAGAGGAGCGATATTCTTACCCCGCAACGCTAGCGGGAATAGCCCTAGCAGGTGAAGCACAGTTACCACCCCTGCCGCCAACAAAAAGCGCATGGCCAGTAACGTTAGTGGGGCAACGGTCGCAATCGCATCTTTGGCGAACAAGAACGAGAGACCAAAGATTGTGGCAAAGCCTAGCCCCGCCAAAAACGGCAGGGGAGACATCTTTTGGGGCAATATGAGCACTCCTAATCTCTTGCTGTAGGTCACCTTACGGGCTTACCGGATATTTAGTGTGTGCGTGAAGCACTCCTTAATTTCACCTTGCAGGGCGGCACTGTTTAGAATGTCAAAGGCAGTCATGGCGAGACCCTTAGCGGCTTTAATAACTACCTCATCTGCGCGCTGAGAGGCAGAGAAGGCGGTAAAATCAGCGTGGTGAGTGTTAACTTCTGTGGGCGCAATCCAGAGATAGTCGTGAATGACGGGGAGCTTTAGAGAAATGTTGCCGATATCAGAGGACCCGTACATGCCTACCGGTGACGCCCACTCCATCTCTTCCCCGAGCTGTGCCATGTTTGCCTTAAAGACGCTCGACATTACCTGATTGGGATAGCGCTCGGCATACAACAGCCCGACCTTAACCTCCGCTACAGCCCCAGTCAGCTTGGCTGCGGCGTCAATGGCCAGCTGCACTTTTTCTACGAGTTGCTTTAGCTCAGCGAGTGTGGACGCGCGCAAACTAAACTCACAGGCCGCCTCGCCAGGGATGACATTAGAGGCTGTGCCGCCGTTAGTGATGATGCCGTTGACATTGTCTTGCAAGCTAAACGTCGGGCGGAGCATATCGATATGTTGGAATGTGCTGAGGACGGCATTGAGAGCGTTAATGCCGCGGCTAGGCGCAGAGCTGTGCGCTGCCTTGCCCCCAAAATGCACCTTAACCCCAGTCGCAGCCCGTCCGCCGCGAGCGAGTAGCGATTTGCCCGACGAAGGGTGGATCATCAATGCGAAATCTACGTCGTCAAAGACTCCGGCCTCTAGCATTACTATCTTGCCCCCATCAGCCTCTTCGCCGGGAGTCCCGAAGAGAGAAACAGCCCCATTAAGGTGCGGCATAACTTGGCAGAGACCGAGATATGCGCCGACAGAAGCTGCCGCAATCACGTTATGCCCGCAGGCATGACCTATGTCGGGCAAGGCGTCGTACTCCGCTAGGAAAGCTACGTGCGGGCGCGGGGCTTGGCCTCTGACAGTGGAAACAAACGCTGTGTCAAGGCCGGCTACGCCACTTTGGACTTGTCGACCTGCGTTTGTTAACAACTCGGCAATGTACTTAGTTGCTTGGTGCTCCTTAAGAGAAGTCTCGGGTGTACTGTGTATAGCGTGCGAGAGTGCGATTAGCTGCGTTTCCATATTGTCGATAGCCGCGATAACAGTTTGTTTTAACGGATGCATTGGGAAACCTCCTTTGTGTGTCTCTTGGGGACGGAGGAGTGCGACATGTGTCGCACTCCTCCGGCAGACCGTGCGAAAACAACCTCGCTAGTTGACATAATGTAGACTTTGTGGTACAATGTACCTGAACGATGCGAGAGCGAGGTACATTTATGCGCTATGTTAAGG